>Ga0315905_10003990_pt1 | contig 15127 bp, 12 predicted proteins | sample LakEriMetagenome_5_FD_203522 | JGI IMG/M metagenome (GOLD analysis project Ga0315905, IMG submission 203522) | Freshwater fungal communities from buoy surface, Lake Erie, Ohio, United States - Buoy 4 MA121 | ecosystem: Environmental > Aquatic > Freshwater > Lake | place: USA: Lake Erie, Ohio... | reverse complement strand
ATTCGCCGAATGGGACGGCAGGCTGATTGTTTTTCCGCCGACCTGTCGATTCCCGGAGCCGGGAAGCTGCTTGTTGAGCAAGTCTGGTCAAAGTTCGGGCACTGCGACGTCTGGGTGAACAATGCTGGCGTCGATCTGCTGACAGGGGAGGGCCCCAAGCTCTCGTTCGAGCGGAAGCTGGAGCTGCTGCTGCAAGTCGATGTCACCGCAGCCATCGACATCAGCCGCGAGGTCGGGCAGCGGATGAAAAGAGCAGGGCAGGGGGCCATCGTGACAATCGGCTGGGACCAGGCCGATCGCGGTATGGAAGGGGACAGTGCTGAGCTGTTCTCGACTGCTAAGAATGCCGTCATGGGGTTCACCCGGTCGCTGGCTGTGTCGCTCGCTCCCGAAGTACGCGTGAACTGCATCGCTCCTGGATGGATTCGCACAGCGTGGGGTGATCAGGCCAGTCCGGTCTGGCAGGAGCGCGTGATGCGGGAAACCCCGCTGGGTCGCTGGGGAGAGCCGGAGGATATCGCCCGGCTGGCTCGGTTTCTGGTGAGCCGCGACGCCTCGTACATCACGGGGCAGGTGATCAACGCGAATGGTGGGGCGGTGAGATAAAAGAGGGCAGTGGGGAATGGGCTGTGGGCAGTGGGAGACAGCCGCTCGCAGGAGATTCACCCTCAACGGTTTCGCTGGCCATTGGCCATATGCCAACAGCCATTCGCCTTTCCCGAAAGTGAGCAGTTCTTTCGAACCGCGTTGGTCTGGTTTGAAGCCGGAACAGTCCCCCCTATAATCGGACCAGAAGCCACCCACATCGGTCTCGCGTCCGAAACTCTTTCCAAAGAGCCAATTACGCGAACCGAATCGACAGAGGAGCGGACCTTGAGCTGGCTGCTCGCCACGTTGCGATCATCGGTCGGGAAGAAGTTTGTGATGGGCTGCACGGGGTTATTCCTGTGCTTCTTCCTGGTGGTTCACCTTGCGGGGAACCTGTTGTTGTACAAGGGCCCCAAGGCCTACAACGACTACGCGAATGCCCTTCATGCTAACGTGCCATTTCTGATTGTGGCCGAGGTCGGGCTGTTCGGGGCGATGCTGGCCCACATCTACCTGGCCTTTACGACCGCAGCTGAGAACCGGGCCGCCCGCGGAACGCAGGGCTACGCCGTGCGGCAGACCAAGATCTCGGGCCGCGTGGTGAATTTCCTGGGGCTGGCCCCGGATACCACGATGTTCCTGACCGGGGCGCTGATCTTCGCCTACTTGTGCGTCCACCTGTGCGACTTCAAGTTCGAGGTCTTCTCGGACGAAGCCACACGGGCTCTCGACCCGTACTCCAAAGCCGCAGCGATCCTGAGCCAGGGGTCGCGAAAGCTGATCTATGGCATCGCCGCCCTGGTCGTCGGAATTCACGTCTCGCACGGTTTCCAGAGTGCGTTCCAGTCGCTGGGGCTGTACCACCCGAAGTACACGCCGTCGATCAAGAACTTCAGTAAGGTCTTTGGCGTGCTGGTGGCGTTGGGCTTCTGCAGCTTCGCCTTCTGGGACAGCGAGCGAGCCCGGCAGGGGGATGACGTGGAGCAGGCGATTCCTGGGAAGGCCACACCACAAATCCTGCCGACTGCCCCAGCTGGGGAAAGTCCCGACGTCGAGACCAAGTCCGTCGAGCACAAGTAACTCGTCTCTCGGCACCGCTCCTCACGTACACAGCCGCGACCCATCGTCGCCTTGAGAGTCACCCGACCATGAGCTCCGACTCGTCAACTCTCCTGAACTCCCGCGTCCCAAGCGGTCCCATCGAGCAGAAGTGGGACAACTTCAAGCGGGATCAGAAGCTTGTTGCCCCCAACAGCCGCCGCAAGTTCGACATCATCGTCGTCGGCACCGGACTGGCTGGTGCCTCCGCAGCCGCCTCGCTCGCGGAGATGGGGTACAAGGTCAAGGTCTTCTGCTTTCAGGACTCTCCCCGTCGCGCACATAGCATCGCGGCGCAAGGAGGGATCAATGCCTCTAAGAACTATCACAATGATGGAGATTCAATTTGGCGACTTTTCGTAGACACGGTAAAGGGCGGTGACTTTCGGGCTCGCGAGGCCAACGTCTACCGCCTGGCGCAACTCAGTCAGAATATCATCGACCAATGCGTGGCGCAGGGCGTCCCCTTCGCACGCGAATACGGCGGTACTCTGGCCAACCGCACCTTTGGCGGAACTCAGGTCTCGCGCACGTTCTATGCTCGCGGCCAGACCGGACAGCAGCTACTAATCGGTGCCTATCAGGCCCTGATGCGGCAGGTCAACGAAGGGAACGCCAAGATGTTCCCGCGGCGCGAGATGCTTGATCTCGTGACCGTCGATGGCCAGGCCCGTGGCATCGTCTGCCGCAACCTGGTCACCGGCAAGATCGAATCGCACGCCGCCCAAGCAGTGCTGCTCTGCACCGGTGGTTACGGCAACGTCTTCTACCTCTCGACGAACGCCAAAGGCTGTAACGTCACAGCTGCGTGGCGAGCCCACAAGCGCGGGGCCTTCTTCGGCAATCCGTGCTACACGCAGATCCACCCGACCTGCATCCCGGTCACCGGCGATCACCAGTCGAAGCTCACTCTGATGAGCGAAAGCCTCCGCAACGACGGACGCGTCTGGGTGCCGAAGGGGGCAGGGGACACGCGAGCTCCGGGGCAGATCCCGGACAGCGAGCGTGACTACTACCTGGAGCGCCGCTACCCGGCCTACGGCAACATGGTCCCACGTGACGTCGCCAGCCGGGCCGCCAAGGAACGCTGCGATGCAGGATTCGGCGTCGGCGAAAGCAAGAAGGCCGTCTTCCTCGACTTCAGCCGCGCCATTCAAGAGCAGGGCGAAGCCAAGATTCGCGAGAAGTACGGCAACCTGTTCCACATGTACCAGAAGATCACCGACGAGGACCCGTACAAGTCGCCAATGCGGATCTACCCAGCTGTCCACTACACGATGGGCGGGCTGTGGGTCGACTATCACCTGCAAAGCACGATCCCCGGCCTGTTCGTGCTGGGTGAGGCTAACTTCTCCGACCATGGTGCGAATCGCCTGGGAGCCAGTGCCCTGATGCAGGGCCTTGCCGACGGGTACTTCGTCGCTCCCTACACCGTCAGCCATCACCTCGCGAACACCAAGTTCGCCGAGGTCACCGATGCTCATCCGCGGTTCCGCGAAGTCGCCGAAGAGGCCCGCATGCGGCTGCAGCGGCTGCTCAGCATCGATGGCAAGCGGACGGTCACCAGCTACCACCGCGAGCTGGGCCAGATCATGTGGGACAACTGCGGTATGGCCCGCAACGCCGATGGCCTCAAGTCAGCCATCAGCAAGATCACAGCTCTCCGCGACGACTTCTGGCGGAACGTCAACGTCCCCGGCGTCGGCGAGAACCTGAACCAGAGTCTCGAACTGGCGGGCAGGGTGGCTGACTTCCTGGAGTTTGGTGAGCTGATGTGCCGCGATGCCCTCGCTCGCGAGGAGTCCTGCGGCGGTCACTTCCGCGAGGAACACCAGACCCCCGAGAACGAAGCCAAGCGCGATGACGAGAACTTCGCTCACGTGGCAGCCTGGGAATACCTCGGAGAGGGCACTCAGGAGAAGCGCCACGTCGAGCCCCTGAAGTTCGAGTTCTGCCCACTCCAGGTCCGCAACTACAAGTGAACGTAGCGGAATTCGTAAGAATTCCGCCGTCCAGCATGAGAACCTCGCGGAATTCCTGAGAATTCCGCCGTCCGGAACATCCAGTGCAGACACGCCAGAATTCCCACGAATTCTGCTACGGGAAGATCCCATGAGCCACTCCACCGGCAAGACCCTGAACCTCAAGCTCCGCGTCTGGCGTCAGAAAGATGCCCAGTCGGCTGGCGGGTTCTGCGAATATGCACTGACCGGCGTCTCGACCGAGATGTCGTTCCTCGAAATGCTCGACATCCTTAACGAGCAGTTGGTCGCCAAGGGGGACGAGCCCGTCAACTTTGACCACGACTGCCGCGAGGGGATCTGCGGCATGTGCTCGCTGATGATCAATGGGCAGGCCCACGGTCCCGACAGCGGTACCACCACCTGCCAGCTGCACATGCGGCGGTTCCACGACGGCCAGACGATCACGATCGAGCCGTGGCGAGCCAAGGCCTTCCCCGTGATCCGCGACCTCGTCGTCGACCGCAGCGCCTTCGACCGCATCATCGCCAAGGGAGGCTACGTCTCGGTCCGCACGGGGCAGGCCCCCGAAGCCAACAGCCTGCCGATCACCAAGGACGTGCAGGAAAGCTCCCTCGACGCCGCTGTCTGCATCGGCTGCGGAGCTTGCGTCGCTGCCTGCAAAAACGCCAGCGCGATGCTGTTCGTCGCGGCCAAGGTCTCACACCTGGCTCAGCTGCCGCAGGGCGAACCCGAACGCGCCCGCCGCGTGCTGGGGATGGTCGGCCAGATGGACGAAGAAGGGTTCGGCAACTGCACCAACACCAGCGAGTGCGAAGCCGCCTGCCCCGCCGGTGTCTCGGTCCGCCACATCGCCACCCTCAATCGCGAATACGCCAAAGCCCTCTACTGCTCCCCGCTCGACCTCGACGGCAAGCTGCTGACCTCGACCGGCTCCGGCGGCGACTGAGCAATTCAGCCTCCCGATAAGCCGGTACGCGCTATCGTCCGGTTCAATAAGCTCCCCCCAGCGAGCGGCTGACGTCAGTCCGCCGTGCCACGCATTACTTCCAGTTCCAAACGTCTACGCTCTGGCTCCCCTCTCCCCCCTCCAAAATAGAACGCGGAGAGGGGCCGGAGGTGAGGGCTCTCGATCAAAGCCCACATCTTCCACATACCTCTGACTCGTCACCGCTGCGAACCCGCCTCTGCTCCCTCGCCCCCGCTGGCAATGTCATTCATAACGAGAACCTTACTACGGGGGAGAGGGCAGGGGGTGAGGGGGACCATGACATAATCGGTCGAGTCGGGAGGGCGAGGCTCCCGCCGAGCCGCACGCGCTGGCGCAAGCTTCTCTCCAAGTCCCAGTTGGCCCTCGGCAAATCGACCGCTGAGTCACTCCTCAAAGGCAGCGAGCAGGTCGGTGAATGGCTGGCGAAGGATGATGACCTGGAGCTCACGGCCGGCTCTGCGATCCGCGCCGACGGCGGCGTGTTGCGGCAGCTGCACGCCTGGCTCAAGGAGAAAGATCCGACCTTCGGAGGACTGATCCGGGTGCAGAACAAGCGGAGCGAATTCCTGTGGGTCCATCCCCAGTTCGAAGGGGAGTACTAAACGCCCCGAGAGCGGCAGGGCGTGAGCCTGCCGAGTGGTGGCCGGTCACTTTCGTCACATCCCTGATTCGATTCTCGATTTCATCCGCACGTGAGCCGTCGGGCTCGCCCGACGTGCACCCACGACTCGCTTCATGGCTCAGAACTCTGCGGCGTAGATCGCACTCGCAGAAGTCTCCGGATCGACGCACCAACTTTCGAGCGACCCACCGACCGGGATTTCGGACGAGCATCGCCATTGGCGGCTGGCGCACCCATGTCCCGTTCCAGCGATCACGCGCTCCTGTCGGCCTGGCTGCTCAAATTCCGGATTCTTCGATGTCCACGAACTCTTCCGCGACGCCTTTCACGCGTCGATCTCTTCTGGCTCTGGGGCGCCGTTTGGTGAAGGTCCATGGGGATTCGCTCACCCTGATTCAGTTGTGCCGGGACGCAGAAGTTTCGCGAAACCAGGTCATCAAGCTTTGGGGTTCCTGGGCGGCGCTGCGGCTGGAGTTGGGGCTGACGAAGGCCGGGCGGCATTCGCGGGACGATTTGACGGATGACGAGATTCGCGACAGGCTGCGGGTGGCTGTGGCGGAGCATGGCGAGAACGTTTCGCTCGCCCGGTTCTGCGATTGGACGGGCTACAATCCGTCGCTGCTTTATCGGAGGTTCGGATCCTGGTCCGCGCTGCGGAGGTCGATCGGGATCTCGAATCGGTCTCAGGTCCCCAAGCAATACTCCGACCGGGAACTCTTCGACGACATCTTTCAGGTCGTCTGCCGCATCCACCGCAAGCCCACCTTCAACAGTTACAAACGCGACGGCGGCCGGATCTCGCCGCAGACGATGTACCTCCGGTTCGGGTCCTGGGAAAAAGTTCTCTACGCCTTTGAGGACGATCTGGACCGCCGCGCCAGGTCGCCCCAGCCGCGCTACCGCCAGGACCCGCGAAACGAAAAAGCGTTCTACGTCTTCCTCCGCGGCCAGCCGCTGTTCCACATCGAATACGATTCGTGGGAGTTCACGACGGGAAAGCAGACTCCGCTGCCGCCCGACTTTGAACTGTAGACCAGAGGTGCAGTGCCGAGCTGACGGGACTCGTTCTCAAACGACGGGGCGAGGCGGCGCCGAACACCAGGCTGGTTTCCGAGCGCAGACTTCTGGGTCATCCGGATGATCGACTCGGATCCGCCGAGCGGGGCATTCCGCGGCAAGACCGCGACGGACTGAGGTCGGCCGCTCGCGGGTTCCGCGTGCTCCGGTTCTGGGTGCTGCGGCGACCGTCGCAGAGACGTTCAGACACCCATAGCCACAGATCGGTTTCCATTCCCCCAACGTCCGATAATGTCCGTTATGTTCAATTGACCCCCATTTTGGCGTGGAAAACACCGTGTCTGCGAACTGAGGCCCGCGCGCACTGCTGGATGGGACTTTGGTCACGGGTGCTCGCCCAAGGGCTTCCACGGGCTCCCCAGGAGGTCGCGATTCGGACACTCGATGGCTGGCGGTTGTTGACACGTCGATTGCCAGCGAGACGGAATCCCAAGCGCCACTCGACGCGCGCATTCGCGGTCGACTCGCGACGGAAACCGGACGGGCCAAATGGGCCCATCCCACATCCCAGCTACTCGATCATCAGATCATCGATCGACGCCAGAGGCAGGTCGTCAACGACCGGCTTCGCGGGCGCAGCTGGCTTCGCAGGAGCAGGCGGAACCGGGGCCGGAGCGACCGGTCCCGGACCGGCCACGGGTGCGGGAGGAATCGCTCCCGGCATTCCGGGCATCGGCATCCCGGGCATCGGTTGACCCGGCATGGGCATCCCTGGCATTCCCATTCCGGGCATCTGCCCTCCCGGATAACCACCCGGCATCGGCATCTGCCCGGGCATCATTCCTGGCATCGGCATGCCCGGCATCCCCATCGGCATCTGTGGGTAACCGGGATACCCCATCGGCATCTGCGGGGGGTAACCCATCGGCATCATCATCGGTTGCATCGGCTGGGGCTGCATCGGCTGGGGCTGCATCGGCTGCGGCGCAGCAGCTGGTTTGGCCTTGGCGGGCTCATCCTTGATGACCGATTTCTTCTTGCCGTAGATGGCGGCTTTGGTCTTCGCAGCTTCTTCGGCGGCGATCCTCCGCTCTTCCGGAGTTCGCGTCGCATCGGACCGGCTGTCGAGGCTGTGAGCCATCGAGTTCTGGAACCGGTCTTCTTCTGTCTTCGCCTTGTTCTTCAAATAGGTCTCGGGGTCTTCCTTGAAGACCTTCAGATTGCGCAGCGCCGAGTAGACCTCATGCATGGTCGCGAAGCGATCTTTGGGCTTCTTCGCAATCATCTTGAAGATGAACTGGTCCAGCTCCGGAGTCAGGTTCGGGTTATAGCTCGACGGCTTGTCGGCCTGCTCTCTCACGTGAGCCATCAACAGGTCGTTCGGATTGCTCATGATGAACGGTGCCCGACCGACCAGCATCTCATAGAAGCAGATCCCCAGGCTGTAGATATCTGCCGAGATCGTCAGCGGCTGCCGCTGAATCAACTCTGGAGCCAGATACGTCCGAGTCCCCTGAATCACCACACTGGCCTTCCGGGTCAGCATCTTGCCCAGGAAACCGGCCGGCTTGGCAGCCAGCGAAAAGTCGATGATCCGCACATCCCCGGCCTTCGTGACCAGGATATTGTCCGGCTTGATGTCCTTATGCACCCAGCCTTTGTCGTGGATGTACGCAAACGTCTGGGCGCACGTCTCCATGATCTTCTTCGCGCGGGCCTGCACCGTGAAATGATCGTTGCGGATCATGTTCTTCAGGTTGCCGCCCCGGAAATGCTCCATCACGAAGTAACAGTTGTCGCGCCCAATCGACACTTCCATCAACCGAATGATGTTCGGGTGCTCCAGCTCCTTGGCGATATTCGCCTCGTTCTTCAGTTCGTTCTTGAGCTCCTTGTTGTTCAAATGCTCCGGCAGCAGCAGCTTCATCGCGTACTGCTGCTGATTGGCGATGTGCTTCACTTCCCAGATCTGCGAGATCCCGCCCGTGGCGATGCAGTTGACCAGCTGATACTGGTCAATCTGGTTCTGATTCTGCGGTGGAGCTTCGTTGTCGGCCATGCGACCGTTCCTCGCGGCGTTGCAAAACGGATGACCGGCACAATCAGGACGAGAGCCCGAGTTGACCGATCAGTTCCTCCGAGTATATCCCGGAGAGTCGAGTCCTCGCATCCCGAGTCCTGGGAAAGTCCGAAAAGTTCGGCAAATCGGGCAGGGCTTCGCCGACCGGAGCAAACAGCCATCAGCCAGAAAAAGCGATCTGGGCATGAGAAGCTGGGCGAGCCAGTGGCCGTGAGGCCCTGGATAGTCCGGGGGCTCACGCCGCCCGGCTCGCCGTCCCAATCGTCGGGTAAGACTCCCTTTCAAACGAGGATCGAGTCCGCCACGCTGTTTCCATGGTGTATCGCAGGTCAACAACTCTTGGTCCATTCATGCGAACTCATTTGCTTCTGCCGCTGCTCGTCTGTGCAATGCTGCTGGAGGGCTGTGGGCCAGGCCGACTCGTCCGAATGAAAACCAAGGTCGGGTGCCCGTGGTGCTCTCCGAATCGGCAGGTTCAAGTCGGCGAACGCAGCATGGGGAAAACATTCTACGGTGACATCTGGAAGTCCTTCTGGGTGGACGATTCTGGTCAGGAATACGATCCGGAAGAGATCGGCAAGCAGGTCTGGAATTACATCGCCACAACCAGCCTCGCCCAGTCGATCGAAAACGCCAAGCAACCGGGACAATCGTGCGCCCAGATGCAAATCATCGCAGTCAATCCGGTGATCGTACTGCTGTACCCCAGCGAGCATCAGCGACTTCAAGGAGTCGGCCAGAATCTGTCCAATGGAACCCGGCACCCCCTGGAACTCGCATGGACGCCGGACGCCGCTCCAATCTTCGCGGAACCGATGCAGTGGCTTTCCCCCGAACTCAAGGCTGGGCCGACGGACATCGTTTTTTCCGATGCCGGCGTTGCCGAGATCCTGCTGAAAACGGGAAAGATCAAGCTGGTCCACACCGAAGACCGGTGCCAGATTACGCGAGAGTGACAATCGCAGCGGCATTTCCCCCGCCCTGCTCTGCTCTTGGCTACGAGCCTTTCGACGGAACTGCGACAACTTCCGCGGAACGCTCCGACCGGCAGATCAAGCCAGCCGCGCGAGTTCGCCTCATCTCCCGGCATTTGCTACTCTCATAGCTCGGCGAACTCTGATGCGTGATAGTCTCAGGGCTCTCGCCGACGGACTGCGTGGAGTGTGCGGTGATGCGCTGGAACTGGCAACTTCTGACTCTGGCCCTGGCGGCTGTTTCGACTTCGATCTCTGCGGGGGAGCTGCGGCTCTTGCCGGCTGAGGCCACGCTGCAGGGGCGCGAGGCGACTCAGCGGGTCGTGGTTCAGAATGCCGAGGGAGAGCTGTTGACCTCGCAGGTTCGCGAGGGAGTCACTTTCACCTCGGACCATCCGGAGATCGCCAAGGTCTCCAGCTCTGGCATCATCGAGCCAGTGGCCGATGGGGTCGCGACCATCACCGCCAAGGTCGGTGAGCAGACAGCCACGGCCAAGGTCACCGTCGTCGGCTCCGCTGCCCCGCACGCGTGGAGCTTCCGCAATGACGTTCAGCCAGTACTGGCCAAGACCGGCTGCAACATGGGAGCCTGTCACGGAGCCCTGGCTGGCAAAGGCGGTTTTCGGCTCTCGCTGCGGGGGTATGACCCGGTGGCGGATTACTTCAACATTGTGAAGCAGGACCGTGGTCGCCGCGTCGAGCTGGCTGCCCCCGGTCGTAGCCTGTTCCTCGCCAAGCCGACCGGAGCGATTGCTCACCGCGGCGGCATGCGGTTTGAAACCGACTCGCTGGAGTATCGCATTCTGAGCGAGTGGATCGCTCAGGGGGCCCCTGCCCCAGCGGACACGGATGCCACTGTCGAGAAGCTCGACATCCTGCCGGGCCGCACGCGTCTGGCCAAAGACGAGAAGGTGCAGATGCTCGTCAATGCCCACTTCAATAACGGCCAGGTGAAAGACGTCACGCACTGGGTCAAGTGGACCAGCTCGAACGAAGCCGTCTGCCGCATCGACGACAACGGAATCGTCACCGTCGTCGGCCCCGGCGAAGGAGCCATCACCGCCTGGTACAGCAGTAAGCTGGCCATCGCGCGGGTCACATCGCCCTATGGAAATCAGGTCGCTCCCGAGACGTTCGCGGCCCTCAAGCCCCGGAACTTCATCGACGAGCACGTGAACCGCCAGCTGCAGGCGTTGAGCATACCGCCCTCCCCGGTCTGTACCGACTCGGAGTTCGTGCGGCGGGCCTTCATCGACACGATCGGGACGCTGCCGACTGCCGACGAGACCCGGGCCTTCCTGGTCGATGCCGATCCCGAGAAGCGGGCCAAGCTGATCGACAAGCTGCTGGCCCGGCCCGAGTACGTCGACTACTGGTCGTATCGCTGGTCCGATGTGCTGATGATCAACGGCAACCTGCTCCGCCCTGCCGCTGTGAAGTCGTACTACATGTGGATCAAGAACCATGTGGCTGCGAATACTCCGTGGGACCAGATGGTCCGCGAGATCCTGACAGCCACCGGCGGCAGCCTCGAAAACGGGGCCACCAACTTCTACGCCATCAATCAGTCGCCCGAGGATATGACCGAGAACGCATGCCAGGCGTTTCTGGGGCTGTCGATCGGCTGTGCCAAGTGCCACAACCACCCGCTGGAGAAATGGACCAACGACCAGTACTACGGCATGGCCAACCTGTTCGCCCGTGTGAAGGCCAAGGGCTGGGGCGGCGAGCCTCGCAACGGAGACGGCAACCGCACGGTCTATGTCTCGACCACGGGAGACCTGGTCCAGCCTCGGACCGGCAAGCCCCAGCCGCCGACTCCGCTGGATGGTCAGGCACTCGCCATCGACGACCCGAACGACCGCCGGGCCCAGCTCGCCACGTGGATGACCTCGCCCGAGAATCCGTACTTTGCCCGCTCGATCACCAATCGCGTCTGGAAGGCCTATTTCGGCGTGGGCTTGATTGAGTCGGTCGACGACCTGCGCGTCTCGAACCCGGCCATCAACGAAGAGCTGATGGCTGCGGCCTCCAAGTTCTTGATCGACAACAAATTCGACCTGAAGGCCCTGATGAAGCAGATCCTGCTCTCCGAGGCCTACCAGCGGTCCAGCAACTCGGTCCCCGGCAACAAAGAGGAACTGCGGTTCTACAGCCGCTACTACCCCAAGCGGATGATGGCCGAAGTCCTGCTCGACGGTGTGTCGCAGGTCACAGCTGTGCCGTCCGAGTTCACGCGGATCGCCTTCCTGGGGGCCGATTTCCAGAACACCGACTTCTACCCCAAGGGAACTCGGGCGATCCAGCTGTATGACTCGTCGGTCGATTCGCAGTTCCTGCAAAAGTTCGGCCGCAACCAGCGCCGCATCGTCTGTGAGTGCGAACGCTCCGACGAGCCGAGCCTGGTGCAGGCCCTGCATATCTCGAACGGAGAGACCGTCAACAAGAAGCTGAAAGACCCCACCAGCCGCGCCGCCCAGCTGGTAGAGCTCCGCAAGCAAGGGATGTCCGACAGCGCGATCATCGACGAGGTCTACCTGGCTGGACTGTCCCGCTACCCCACCGCTGAAGAGCGAGCGGGCCTGCTGAAGATCCTGAGCGAGACCCCGCCCGACCAGATTCGCGAGTCGATCGAAGACCTGTTCTGGGCCGTCTTCAGCAGCCGCGAGTTCCTGTTTAACCACTGACCCGCCGTAGCAGAATTCGTAAGAATTCTGCCCTTCCCCAGGAGCGGCACGGCGTCAGCCTGCCGAGTCCTTATGCGCAAGGCGATCCGGCAATGAGGCCGAAAGCCCTTCTTTCCTGGAGTTCCGGCAAAGACTCGGCCTGGGCCCTGCATGTCTTGCGTCAGCGCGGTGATCTGGAGGTCATTGGGCTGGTGACCACTCTCAACGAAGCTTTCAATCGCGTCGCGATGCACGGAGTGCGGGGCGAACTGGTCCAGGCCCAAGCCGACGCTGCCGGGCTGCCGCTCTGGAGAGTGCCTCTCCCCTGGCCCTGCTCGAACGATGAGTACGAGACCCGCATGCGGCGGGTGATCGAACAGGCCCAGGCTGCGGGCGTGACCACATTCGCATTCGGGGACCTATACCTGGAAGAGATCCGCGCTTATCGCATCCGGCAACTGGCTGGCACGGGAATCGAGCCGCTCTTCCCCATCTGGGGGACCGCCAGCGACACCCCTGCCCTGGCCAGCACGATGATCGCTGCGGGCCTACGGGCGACCCTCACTTGCATCGATCCCCGGCAACTGCCAGCCACATTCGCAGGCCGGGAGTTCGACTCGCAATTGCTGACCGACCTGCCTCCCGGCGTTGATCCGTGCGGAGAGAACGGCGAGTTCCACACCTTCTGCCACTCCAGTCCGGTCTTCAGTCATCCCATCCCCGTCCGAGTGGGTGAAGTGATCGAGCGAGACGGGTTCTGTTTTGCGGACCTCACCCCGCAGTCGGCGGGTAGAGCATGAGCCACTCAAACACCGAGCTAGTCGAAGGGATCGACTACTACCTGGAATCGGGCCGGTGGGTCTTTACGCCCACATACCACCTGAAACGCGGCTACTGCTGTGAGAACCGCTGCCGACACTGCCCCTACGATACCGCCGCCAACAGCCCGCCCGACACCACTCCGAGGGCTGTCACAGGCAATGGCCCAACGGCCTCTGATTGGCCATAGCACCGTGGCAGAATTCGTAAGAATTCTGCCCCCCCCTGGAGCGGCACAGCGTCAGCCTGCCGAGTGGTCACGCGTCTCAATTCCAAACCGCCCTGCCCCGCTGGCACGATGCGAGAAGGGCAATCTGTGGCGGGAGTGCGAGCGAAGCGACAGTACGGCACCCTTCGACGAGATACTCGTTGTCAGTCGATCTGCTCTCGGAGTGCCCCGCACCGGGCTACGGCTTCGTCGGCACTCGCACGTACTTACCCGTCATGAACTTCACCCACGTGCCATCAGGATTCTGGCACTGCGATGACAGCAGGTACTGGTCGGCGTCGATCACCTCGATGAGGTCCTGGTACTTGGCCAGTGTTCCGTCGTCGGCGAAGCTGGGGCCTTCGGTGTCCAGGATCAGGACCTTGCGGGCAGTGTCGAACTGTCCGTCGTAGACCCACTGATGGGTCATGCACGAGGCGATGAACGTTCCCACAAACCGACCTCGGGCGGGATCGTACCCGAGCGTCATCAGTGATCGGGCTGGCTGCCCATCAGGGCCCGTGCTTTCCATCTCCGCCTGAATCCAGAGTGAGCCCAGAGCGCGCGTCGACTGCTTTCCGGTCGACTGGATCGGCGGCTGGTCGGGGCCCATGGAGCAGTCCGCAGAAAAGGTCCAGTCGCCAAGCAACTGGAGGAGCCACTGGTGCTCGAGTGTTGGTTCGGGAGTCTGCATCGTTGGGCCTGACTGAGGGGAGGTGGAACACAGCTCAATGTACGAGGGGCACAGCCTCGACACCAGTCGTCGGTCACGGGCCCGGGACGTTCGTCCCATCTTGAAGGCGAAGTATTGAGTTTGCTGCCCCCTCTCCCCGAGCAACACTTGAGAACGAGGCAGGTTGGGATTCGGGGGCGAGGGAGAAGATCCGGCTCCAGGCACCGCCGCCCTGCCGGCAACACTCCCCTGCACGTGCGTTCGATCAGCTTGCGATTGCTCTCCGCGTGGGACAGAATCGACCTGAGTTCTCCTCCCATATCTCCTCCGCAAGGCGTTTCCCATGTCCAATCGGCGTTCGTTCCTTCAGACCACTGCAGCTGCGGCGTTGGGCGGCTGGGCCTTGTCGAGTCCGTCTCAGGCGGCCGATGCTCCGGCGGGCGGGCTGGTGAAGGCGGGGGATGTGGTGCTGCTGCAGGGGGACTCGATCACCGATGCAGGTCGCAGCCGCGAGACAGCCAGCGAGCCCAACAATCAGAAGGCCCTCGGCGGCGGGTATGCCTTCATGGCGGCGGCCAATCTGCTGAATGCTGTCCCCGATCTCAAGATCTTCAATCGCGGCATTAGCGGTCACAAGGTGCCCCAGCTGGCCGATCGGTGGCAGGCGGACTGCCTGGATATCAAGCCGAACGTGCTGAGCATTCTGATCGGTGTCAACGACATCTGGCACAAGCGGAACGGCAAGTACGAGGGAACACTGGAGAGCTATGAGAAGGACTACCACGCCCTGGTCGAACGCACGCTGACCGCCCTGCCCTCCGTCAAGCTGGTGATCTGCGAGCCGTTCGTACTGAAGTGCGGTGCCATCGACGACAGCTGGTTCCCCGAGTTCGACGGCTACCGCGCCGCCGCCCGCCGCGTGGCTGAGAAGGCGAAGGCAGTGTTCGTGCCGTTTCAATCGATGTTCGACGAGGCCGTCAAACTGGCCCCACCGGAACACTGGGCCAAGGACGGAGTGCATCCATCCCCGTTCGGAGCGGCGCTCATGGCTCACACCTGGACGCAGGCTGTGCTGTAAGAGCAGCCCCAGAGAGTCACCGCGAGCCCCCGACGTGAAGTCGGGGGTGCCACGCGGGAGAATGTCCGTGCCGAGGTGATCTCCCCGGAGTACAAGGGAGATGCCCCCATCGGCCACACCCGGCAGCGTCACCTCATTACTTCTTTTGCCGACAAATAAGAAAACAACTTCCCCACAGGAGGCCCACATGAAGAGATTGCACCCAGAGACTCGTTCTCTGCGGGAATACAATTTGTTCGACAAGAACTTGAAAAACACTTCCAACGCAGAACACCAACAGTGACGATTGCCCACAGGCGACAACCCGTCTGATGAACCAATTTCTCCAGAA
>Ga0315905_10003986_pt1 | contig 15136 bp, 19 predicted proteins | sample LakEriMetagenome_5_FD_203522 | JGI IMG/M metagenome (GOLD analysis project Ga0315905, IMG submission 203522) | Freshwater fungal communities from buoy surface, Lake Erie, Ohio, United States - Buoy 4 MA121 | ecosystem: Environmental > Aquatic > Freshwater > Lake | place: USA: Lake Erie, Ohio... | reverse complement strand
TCCAATCATATGAAGGTTCTGATTCTTCAAACATATTATCAATCCAACTTTGTAATTCTGCGGGTATAAATCCTCTACCTTTATCATTTTGTGAATTAACAATGTCTTTAATTTGGTGTTCAATTTGTGCTTTAGCTAATTTAGCATCAGCTTCACTCATCCCATCAAATTCTTTCCATGTTGGATGTAATCCTCCACCTCCATTCATTTCTGTTAATCCATCCATTAATTTTTGTAGTGATGGACTTGTACCTTTATCTAATGCTTGTTGTAATAACCCGTAATACACTTTAGTACCAGCTTTTTCAGGTAAATTTAACTCGGGAAATGACGATAATAATATAATACCATCCATTGGATAGTACTCTGGTGTTAGATATTGATTAATTTCTAAATCCGCGGCTATATTATGTAATTCATGATTAGGAAACCACTCTCTATCTTCTAAGTGGTTAAAACATATGTGAAGTAGTTCATGTTTTAATAGACCTATCTTCTTTTTGTCATTATCTAATGAGTTCCAAAATTCCTCATTAATAGCTAGTTGATAATTAATGTTATTTTTAGAAACTCCAGCAGTAGGTAAATCTTTTCTTACAACTTTATTAAGAGTTGACATGAATATACCGTAGAATGGTTCACTAAACATTAATTGCTTGCCTATTCTTGATAGGTCTTCTTGTAAATTCGCCATAAGTATTTGTAATTATAGCTAAATATAACAAAAGGGTTCGGCAAAGCCAAACCCTTCATGTCAAATGTTATGTGTAGTCTTTATAAAAGCGACTCAGCTACATATATTCCTTGAGCTCCACTAACTGTAATTCCACGAGCAGATAAAGCATCTCCTACAAAATGTACATTAGGATAATTAATTAATGCTAAGTTTTTATAGTCAACTAACGGTTCAGGACTTAAATACTTAACTTCAGGTATATACATTCCCCAATCATTCTTAAACTCAAATACTTTATTCATTTGGTCAATAAAGTTAATAATGTAGTCAGCGTATTCACCCATCACTTCTTTAAATTGATTTAGATTACCAACTTGAACTGTGTTAATACTTTCATTTTCAGATGTTTTTGATGGTGTGCGAGATGGACTGTAGTATAATCCAATGTTTCTAAATTGTAATTTACTTACTACTTCTCTTGACCATTCAAATGGATTTTCAATACCTTTAATTTCCATTAAAATACCAAAGTTAGTCATATCATTTCTAAATTCCTCACCTTTTTTAGCATGACCATTATAACTAATATCACCATATGTCTTTTCTACTGCTACATAAGCTGCATTATTGTTAGTACAAAACGAACGTAATGATACATTATTAAACTTTTGATATAGTTTAAAATCATAACTAATATCAATTAATTTTTGGAAGTATTTTTGTGGTGCTTCAAAACGTACTCCAATTTGTACTGATTTAGGTTCTGTGGGTAAGTTGTAGTCATCCGCTAATTGTTTACCAAAATCAATGCCTGATTTACCTACTGCAAATATTAATTCATCATATGATATTACTTCTAAACTATCCTTAATATCAATATACTCAGTTTTAAAATCAATAGATGATACTTCAGTATTCCATTTAAATTTTACACCTTTATCAACTAAATATGAGTACCATGTTTTAGCAATTTCATGTAGATAATTTGAACCAATATGCCATACTGGGAATAAACGTAGTCCAAAATATGGTTTAATAAAATCAGGTTCTGCTTGTGGATCAGAGCAAAATATTTCTTCTGGTTTAGGGTGAAAACGTCTAAAGTTACTAATAACTTGATCCATCAATTCCATTGCTTTCTCTTCACCACAATACTTTGATAGTACACCTCCGATGGCTGTATGGTATGTTAATTTACCATCTGACCATCCACCAGCGCCTAACATACCTGTCATTACCTCTTCAGGTAAACGATTATGTGGGTCATTTCCTTTGTCTATAATGGTGATTAATTCACCTGGGTAGCCGTTATCAACTAACTTAGTAGCTGCGTTTATACCCGCTACTCCCGCACCTATAATTACTATTTTCTTATTCATATAATATTAATATAATAAATTTATTTTAAAAGCCAAACTAAGGTGGCCCACCTTTTGGGTGGGCCACAGCTCCTTAGTAATTTTGTTAAATCGACAGGCTATGAATCTGTCTATAAATTATAAGTTAATGTTACTAATATTGGCTTTTATAAAGTTAGCAACATCATTTGAATTTGATCCTGGGATTTTGATTGTAGTGCTAGATGATCCTGAGTCTATTTTTCCTCCTAATGATTTAGCTGCTGTCACCATTGCTTCATATCCTTTTGTACTTTTTCCAGGAACTTTAGATATACTAATTACTATTTCATCTTTATTACTATCTTTTGATACAGATAATCCTACTGTAGCGTTTTGTTTTCCAGCGTTAGCTCCCCAATTAAATGAAGCAAATGGGATGTTATCTCCATATGTTTTAGATTTTATAACATATGGGTTAGTTGATTTTAAACTAGTAGTTAATGTTACTAATATTGGATCTTCTTTAGACATTTCGGAAGATGCTTTTGAGTAATCAGCTGTTTTAATAGTACTAAGATCAAGTTCTGGCGCAGCTGTTTCAATAGTAGTTAATACATCTGCTTTAGCACTAGCAGGTACAGCATTTAGTAATGAAGCAGCTATACCAAGTGTTAGCATTCCTCTTCTAGCTACAGACTTAATTTTATCTAATATTTGAGAAACACCTTCTTCAAGATTTTCTCCACCTAAAATAAAATCTAAAGTTTCTTGTTCTTCAGATGATAAAGTTTTATTTTCTTTAATTAAGCTTTTTTTTTGATTATATTGAGTTTCAGTAATTACACCAGCTAATTTTTGCATTTTAAGGAATGACTCATTTATTGCTTCTTCTTCTTCCATTGTATAATCCATTTCAGGAACTATAGCATTTTTATCCATATCCATTTCTTCAACATATGATTCATCCATTGGTTCATCAGTTACTACTTCTTTGCCTTTGTTTTTCTTGGTTTTAACTTTTTCTAATTTTTCTTTAGATTTTTCAAGAGTTTTTAAATGTTTTTTAAGTTCATTTAATTTAGTAGGATCTACTAATTCTTTCATTTCTTCAAGGCTTTCAGCCATTTCAATTTTCTTGTTTACTTTTTCAATAGCTTCAGTGTAAGCATTTAATTTAGCTTCCATAGCAGCATTTTCCGCAACATCTTCAATTTCTTTAAGATTGTTACTAATTGATTCTCTTATAATTGAACGTAGTCTGTTAATTTCCATTATTGTTTGTATTTTATTATAAATATATATACTTTGTTAAAATTTAAAAGTTATATCAGCATTTTTAATATGTTTATCTAAATTTATTTTTTCTTGGTTTATTAAGTTTATAGTAGATTTAATTTTTTCTTTATCTAAACTGTCCCAAGTTCTTTCAAGTTCTTCAGCTGTGTCAATATCTAAATCTTCTAAATATTCAACATATGATTCTAATGTTTCTAAACTTTTTTTAGCTAGTTCAACATGTTCTGGTTTAGTTGGTTCGTATTTGTCATCATCATTTAGAGACTCTTCAGCGGCTTTAATATTAGTTTTAGCTGCTGATATAGTGTTAATGATACTATTGTAAAATTTAGTATACTCTGAAGTTGTTTTAATTTCTTCTGAGAGTTTATTGTATTGGCTTTCGGTAATTACACCTGCCAATTTTTGCATTTTTAAAAATTCTTTATTCATTATATTATATTTTATGCTGCTGCTATTTTTTTAGCTAAATCTACTACTTCTGCTGATTTGAAAGCGGCTAGTCCTCCTTCTAAACCTGTTGCTATAACATTATGTGCTTCTAAAGCACCCATTCCGCTTGTTACAGCGGCTGCTGCTAATATACTAGCATATATAGTATGAGCAGCATCATATAGTGGGGTAGTTTTATCATGTACATCTTGTCCTTCATATGCTGTTGGGAATGCTTTCACTAACATAGCTCCTATAATTCCTAAATATGATTCTTCTAAAGCATGACCCCATTTTTTAAGAGCATTACCAACAACTGTGCCTTCTTTACCATCTTTTTGAAATAATGATGATACTCCATTTACTGCTTTACCTAGTAAGTTTAATAGTCCTGGTGCTCCAGCTATTAATCCAACAGTAAGTGCTATACTTTCTTTAAGTTCTTTATCTTGAGGAGAAGGTTTAATTGTATTAACACCTGATTTTAGGGTGTTTAGGGCTGCTTTTAACCCAGCTTCAGCATCTTTTAATGCTTCAGGATCTTGAGTTTCTTCTTCTATATTTTGTTTATATTTACTTTCAGTAATTAAACCAGCTAATTGCTGCATTCTTAAAAATTCTTTGTTCATTTTATACAGTTTTTTTCTCTACAGATTTATTTAATTTGAAATTTCTAACACCTTTAATTGCTCTAATGTCAGTAAATAACTGTTGTAGATCCTCATCTTTAAATCCATTAGGATATGGATGTGGATCTACTTTCATTTTAATTATTGTATAGTAGTTAGGATTACTAAACGCAGATGATTCACCTGATAGGTCATAGTCTTTGCTTGATACAATTGTTATACCAGGTAATGAGCGTATATCAGATAATATATCTTTTTGTGGGCGATCTTCAGTATTAGTTAGTAATAATCCTTCAATATTATATTGAGTAGATTCTTCTTTAATTATTTTTAAAGTCAACTTACCATTACCTTTAATAACACGATGCCATTCACCTTTAGGTATTGAAATAGGTTGGTTCATTGAAACTGGTAGTTGGTTTTCTAATTGTATTTTCCAATCAGTTTTACCTACAATTTCTACTATTCTGTTTTCATTATCACGATGCCATTTTAATTCAATAGGATCAATGTTTTCATCAAACTCACGAATAATATGTTCATTAGTTACTTCTAAATCTTTATATGGTTTAGTTTTAACTTTAGATTTAATTTCCTCTAGTTCTTCTGGTGTTGCTGCTCCTATTGCTACTCGCATTATATCTTCTGTTTCACGTAAGTTACGAGCGTCTAAAGCAGCTATAAAGTTACCTACTCTACCCATATTAAATGAGTTATTAGCGGTTATAATATAATGTCTTGCTTCTGGTTGGAATGAGGCTTGAGCTATCATAGTACCACTAGCTGATAATCGAATGAGATACATTTTACTTTGGCCAGCAGATATAATTCTCATAACTCGTCCTCTACCTTCTAATGCTCTATTACGACCCGCTACTCCATTATCACTAGCTACTAATGTACCTGATAATATTCTATTTTTAAGCGCTGTGGGTAAAGTATTAAATCCAGTAGTTAAACCTGCAGCATCAATTGCTCGTCGTACAGCGTCATTTACTTGACCAGTTGTTGCTGGTGGTGTAGCTGCTGCTGCAGTTGCTGTTCTAGGTGTTCTTGTTGTTCCAGTACCCCTAACTGCACCTGCAGGTGGTCTTGTTCCTAGTATTATAGATACTTTAGCTGGGTTAAGATTAGCTTTAAGTAGATTGCCGGTTTGTGGGCTAACTTTTCTACTTTCAGATGGGTTATTTTGATTTACAAGATACCATGTTCCTTCATATTGAGCTGGGGTGTATGGGTTGTCTGCTGTTAAAGGAGGGTTAGCTGCTAAAAATTTAGCACCAGCATAATATTGAGATCCAGCTAAAGGAAGGAGTTGAGAAGAATTATAAGCTAAGTTTTGAGATCGTAAGTAAGCAAAATATTCAGACCACATTTCTTGGCTTGCTACTCTACTACTATTAAATCTTCCATCTCCTCTATAATAATATGATGGACCGCTCACACCTACAAATCCATCACCTGTTCTCCATAAGTTAAGTTCATTTTGAGTATTACTAGGTATTACTATATAGCTTTCATCTCCTCTTCTTACTATTCTTTTTTCAACAGGAGTTTGTTTTAATATTGAAACTACAGTTGACATAGGTATTGTTGGAGGAATGCTATCAAATTTTGAAACTATCCTTACAATACCATCTTGAATACCACTACCTACTGTGTCTGATTTTAATATACTTTGAACAGAGTCATCTTCAAATGGTACTGGGGTGTATTCTCCGTTTTCAGGTTTATATGCTTTAAAAGTATTTGTATCTAATATTATTTCACCTTCATCAGTGTTTGATGTTATGATAGCTGATTTAGAGTCTTCTTCTTTTGATTTGTCAATTACTTTAGTGACAGTATCTTTAGGTAAAAGATTATCTTTTGTTAACTTTAATAAAACATCAAAAGGCATCTCATCAAATCTAGGTAAACTTCTTAATATACTACTTGTACGAGCGTTTATTTTAACATTAGGGTATGTATCTTTTTCAGTGAATAATCCCATTGATATGTCATCACCCCTAAATTTTAATTTAATTATAGCCTTATCATCACTAGAGACATAATATCTTTCATCACCAGGAATATCAAGCAATCCACCACTAACTACTGCTTTTTTAGCTGAGAATGGGATACCACGTGATTTTAAAATCTCTGTAGGTACTTTTGTAAATCTTCTAGCATTAGCTATAATTGATTTTTGATTTTGATTAGAAAAAGAATCAAATTCTTGCAATAAAGTATTTATATCTATCATCCCATAGTTTTTAGCTACTACTGTAGCCATGTCTTGGCTGTCTGGGAGGATAGTTTTTACAAATTTTTCATTAGTAATATCTTTAAAAAGTCCTTTTCCTTTTCTAATGATAAGATATCGTTCTTTAAAGTCAGGTGGTGCTACCTCCCATTCTTCAACATTCATAGCGTTGTTAGCATATTGGCGAGTTGATAATTCAACTTTACCAATAGGAACATATCTAAATATTCTTTCTAAACCTTGAACAGAAGGAAATTGTTGTTCAACAAATGACCATGGTTCCCATCTATTCCATTCTGTTCCTCTACCACCAACGTCATTATTTGATCTATCTGATACTTTATAAGTATTATCACTACCTACTACAACAACAAAGAAACTTTTTCTATCACTGTCTGGTAAGTTAGTATCTTTTACCAAATAGAATGTTGGATTTTTTCTATTTGAGTCATAACGATAGTTACCAAATGAACCTCTAGTAATACACCATTGTTCACCTCGACCAAACTTTAAACAGTTTTCTTCATTATGGCCACTATAGATAATAACTCCATTTTCATTATAGACAACGTCAGGTATGTTTGATACATCTTCATCATCCTCTTCTTTACTTGAGCCTTTATAAGCTGATACAAGTTTAATTAATGATTTTAATGGGTATTTAGCTAAATCTTTCTCAGTTACTTTAGGATTATTCTTTAATCGAGCATCAAAATAGTCAATATAATCGCTTAGATTTTTATCTGAAATTGTGATGTCAAAATCATCTGCTTCTTGTTTAAATTTATCCATTAACTGTTGCTTAACTCTTGGAGCTAATGCCTCAGATAAATTGTTTGACCAATTGTTAACTAAATGTTCTATTAATTTATGAATATTACTCATTACAAAATTTATTATAAATATGGGTTATTTATTTGGTCTTGCCCCATTTTTTACCTTTACCCTTGGTTTTACATTGAGAGGGTGTAGGACGACATGATGGGTATTTAGCTCGTTTTTCACCTTCTTTACGTCCACAAGGTTTACATTTACCATTTCTACAAGTATTACAATCTACCCACCCACCTTCTTTACCTGGTGTACCTGAGCGTTTAAACCATTTACGAAGTGATTCATCTTCATTTAATATTTTTTGAATTGCCTCTTTTAGTCTAATGTATCCTGATCCATAAGGGGCAGCTTTACCTGATTGTGGATCATCTGCTTCTTTTAAGCCTTTCCAAATTTTACCTTGGCGACATCTAACAATTGCTCCTGATCTGTAAGCTGAGGATTTATCAAATTTTCTTCTAGCTATGCGAAGACAACGGTCTGCTTTTTTCTTTTCTTCTAGAACAAGTTGTTCTATTAAATGTGTTAGTTCCATATTACCAGTATCCTGAAAATGTTGTTTTAAATCCTAATAATTTAGCATAACGAGGAAGACGACATGACCAGTAACTAGCTTTTGTTCTATCTTTCTTTTGTGGACAGTTATGACGTTTAGAAAATGCTGAGCGTGCCTTAGAGTTATTTAATTTAGCTCGTAGCCCGCCGCCTGCCATACCAAATGATACTTTTTTAATACGTTTGGTTTTAGGATCTTTAACATAAACATAGAATTTTTTAGAACCACCACGTTTTGGTTTTCCTAATGCTGGTTGTTTCTTTTCTTCTTCTAATTCAGCTTCTGTCAATGTCTCTAACTCCATCATTGGTAAATCTAAAGGTACTATTTCACCTTCAAACATTCCAAAACGACCTAGATCTGTGCTTTCAAATAATTTTTTATCTTCTGCTAATAACTCAATAATACCTTGTTTCCATAATATACGAGCTTCATGAATTAATTCTATATGTGATTTAGAACCAGGACGGAATATATTCTCATGGATTGGTATTTTATTAGAGATATGATATCTCATTTCCTCAGATATAGGAGAATTATATTGTTTAGACTCATTTAATGTCGGGGCAACATTAGGTTGTTCTAGTAAAGCTGACTTTATTGCTTCTATTATTAGTTGTTTCATTATTTAAACAATTGATTAAAATTCATTGATATCTCAGAAGATTTAACTGTAATTCCGTTACTTAATAAATTTTCACCTGGGATTTGAGATATTATATCACTAGTAATCTTTGTGTAGTCTCCTTTTCCAACATAATTAACATTTAAAATATATCCTACTTCTTGATTCATATTAGGTTTTTTAATTAACTTTGTCCATAAAAGCTTACGTAGTAAAGATACAGTTGCTTCTTCTGGAGTTGGGTTAGAATCTAATCCTAATGCTTTATATAAAGTATCTATTTTACTAAAAAAAGGCTTAGTTATATCTAATTTTCTTAAATCATTATTAGAATAAATTTCAAATATAATTTTAAAACCACTTAATAAATCTTGAGGTTTAAAATTACCTGTGTTAGCTTGGGTGGCTTCTTCATTAAATAATGATAATGTACCAAATACTTTATTTAAAAGACTAATTGTTTCTTTATCAGTTCCAAATTTACCTAAAGTAATAGTTTTAGTATCATATGCTTTAACTTCAACTCCAATTCCATCAATAATTAAATCTGGGTTTTCTCCTCCTCTACCATCTATAACATCTATTGACTTTACATTATGTTGGTAAGCCCAATAAGTAGCTACCTCTCCATTTCCTGATCCAGCTGTGGGTGTGCCGTCTGCTTTTAATGGTTTAACTGGGTATAATATTGCCCATATTTTTTCATCGTCCCCACTTAAATTAAAAGATTCACCTATAGATAAAGGAGTTTTACATTTTGGGATATCATTAGTTTTTAAAGCTGATTGTATTAGAGCATCATATGAACTATTACCTTCAGTTAAAACATTTGTTATATTTATATTTTCTCCTAATACTTCACTTATTAAAGATTCAAGTAATGAAATATCAGTAGGGTTACTCATATCTGGGTAACCCTTAGGAAATTTATAAGAAACGCTATGTAGGAATCTATCGAATATATTCATATCGATAAATATTTAATGAACTAATAAATAAACTAGAGGTGCAATAATTATTACCGCTGCTCCACCTGTTATGAATGTTGCTTTAACCCAACTATTCTTTTTATCAGTCATATCTGTTAATTTAACTTTTGTATTCTCATGAGCAGTATACTCATCATTGAATTTTTTCTGGAAATCTTTAGATACAACTAATAATTTATTATATTCTTTATTTAAATGACTATATGCCTCTCTTTCTTTATCAATTTGTAAATCAGCATCCATAGCATACTTTTCCCATTTTGCTTTTTCAAGTTTACAACCTTCAAACTGTTTAAATTTTACTAATAATTCAATTTCTTGTTTATGAGTAAAAAATATACCTGTATCACCACTAAAAACAATACGTTTAGGAGTTAAGTGTTGACCACATGCTATCACGTTGGTCAGTAGTAAAATTATGGATATTAGAAATGTCTTTAGCATTTTTTATTTGGATATATTGGATTTCTGTTTTAACATTTGATTGAGCACTGTCATAGTCTTGTTTAAGTTTAATATATGATGCATTTAATGAATCTACAACATGACTTAAACTATCAATACGATTATCTTTTGGTGGTGTTATTGGTCTAGGATCAGGTTTAAGACTTTTTATAATTAATAATGATACTAAAAATATTATCAATATCCAAGGTAACGCAGGATGGTTAAGAACCTTATTTAATTTTTTCATTATGCTGGTAATGTTTCTTCAGGTGTTTCTTCTGTTGGGGGAGTTTCTTCTGCTGGGGTTTCAGGGATAGTTTCATCTGATGGTGTTTCTCCTCCTGTTGGGACTTCACCTACTGGTGTGTCTTTATCTGGTTCTGCTCCTCCACCATAACGTAATATACGAGCTATAGCTGCAGCTGCACGTTGTTCTTCATTTAAGCTAGCTAAATAGAATTTTTTACCTTCTACTTGAGCAATCCAAGAACGCTCAGTGTATATTAAGTAAAAATATTGATCATTAGCTAACATAATTTTAAATGTAGTAGGACGAGGAGCTACCCACCATATGTCAGATATAAAATCTCCATATTGATCTGTAAGTAAATCCATTATAACTTCCTTTAATTTAGGAAATTTAGCTAATACAGGGAATAATTCCTCCTCAAAGTTGACATCATCTGGTGTTATACCAAATGTATCTTCTTGGGCTTCTATAGATGTTTCACCCGCAGTTTTAGCTGCATAAACACGTTTAGCTATAGCTTGTATTTTGTCTACTAGTTCCTTTTTACTTGCCATTTTATTTATCTAAAGTGTATCCAGTTTTTTCATCTATGCTAGGTTTGTTTTCAGCTTGAAAACCTAAATATTGGCTAACTGATGCTATGTAGTCAGCTGCTTTAGTAATTTTACTTTGTACCCATGCTTCTAATTGAGTATCATCATCTAACATTTGCATTAATTCTTGTGAGTTTTTAACTAAACGATATAACTCAGATTTAGCCATTTCGCCTTCATAGTCAACTTCTTCTTTAAGATCTATCCCACGTCCTTTTAGTATGTCAGCTTTAGTTACTTTACCATCACCTGTTAAATCAGGAAATTCTTTACTTTTTTTCTCATTTACAGGAGGTGTAGATAATTTTTTCTTAATTATTTCCTTTAATTTAGTATCACTCATAGTCTGTACTTGTTTTTTAGCTGTGTTGATTGCGCGACCCCATAATATATTTTCAGCGCTACCACCATGTTTAGCGACAGCGTTTGATATTGCTTTACTATCAGCTTTCATAGCTGAGTAGATGTCATTTGCTCTGTCTAAAACTGCATCTGATAATCCTTCATTAATAGGTTCAGAAGCATATAGAGCTTTCATATAAGCCTTAGCTTTTTTAACAGATGAAGAACATCCTTTCTTCTTTCCTGTCTCTTTATTATAAACACATTTGCCTCTTAATTCGTATGGCATATCTATTTATTTTAAAGTTAAGGGGAGCATTTGCTCCCCTATAACTCATTTTTTACAATTCTTATTTCGCTTTGTCTTCAGCAGTAGAAGCTTTACGGTATTCCGCAATTACCTTCTTAATCTCGCCTGCAGTTTTACGAGCACGTCCATGTGCTGCTTTTGCTGGTTTTGAATGTTCTGCTACTAATAACTCGAATAACTCTTGCATTCTTTCTAATAACTCTTGACTGTTCATAGATTTTATTTGTTTGGTTTATATTATGCTTGATCCTTAGTGATTTGTGTTTTCAAAAAGAATAAAGCGGTGTTTCCGATTTGACGTACTAATTTATCTTTATTTTCTCCGTCTGGTAATTGTTTAGCAGCGTCTAATGCTGTTTGTAAACCTTGGCCAACTTGTTTTTCGATTGAGTCACCACCCATATCTGCTCCCATATCCATATCCATGTTTGGGTCAGTAGATAAGTCATCTACAGGTGCTTCTTCAGCAGGTGCTACTTCAGCATCTACATCAACATCTACATCTAGAGGAGGTAATTCGTCTTTTTTCTTTTTCTTTTCAAATAAAGCAACTTCCTCTTTAATGATTTGTTGTATTAATGATTTTAACTTAGTACTCATTGTGTTTTATTATAAATATATTATTTTTTAATGGTTTTACACTCATAACATTTTTTTTTAGATAATGCTTCTTTAGCCATATTTTTAATTTTATCTTGAAAATCTTGAGAAAGTTCAGATTGTTTTTCGTCCCATTCTTTATTCCATTTTTCTAATTCTTTTCGAAGTATATTTGCTTCTTCAGGATGAGGTTTAGACTCAGATAGTTTATATTTAAAAGCCATTAGTGTAAGTTTTGTAATTTATAGATAGTTGATTTGATTAAATCTGTAATACCATCTAATAGATTCTGTATATTAGTATCTTCAGTTGATTGGTATACTTCGTAAACTGCTTTACATAACGCGTCTAAGTAGGCTACTACTTGTTGAGTGTTATTATACTCCATTAAATTAAAATTAGAGTAACCTTTTACAATACCGTATTTACCTTGATATGCTTCTACAATACCATCAATTAATGGTACTATACCATCATAATAAACATTTAAAGCCATATGCTCAGCAAATGACTGTGTTTGTAAATGGAATATGTGAGCTTGGGTACGGGAGTGGAATAAATATGATATTAACTTTACAAAATCCATGTTTAATTTTTAATTATAAATATCGGCTATTTTTTCAAGCTCTCAAGATATTTAATGGTTTCTTCTTTGCTTTCAAGAAGTTTATGTTTAGCATCACCAGACCAACGTTCCATATCACCTGCTTCAGTTATGTATGATTCATTTTTAGTATCCATTTCTTCATCAATCCAAATATTAAATTCATGAATCATACCATCTATATCTGAGTTGGTTACAAATTTTTCATACTCCTCTAATAATCCTTTTTTTCTAAGATCTGATTCAAAATCTACCTGGCAGTTAAAGCATCTTTTATATTGTAAATAGAAGCGCTTATCTAAGTGTGGTTTCATTACTTTAGCGCAACATGGGCAAAATAGTGGTAAATTAATTTCTTTTTTAGCAGCGTCTAATTTAGTGATATTTTGTTTAATACCATTTTGAATAGTCCAAGTACGATCATCTTCTTCCCATATATCACCTTCTTCATGATGTTCATGCTGTTTAGTATAACCTGTGCCTACAGTAGCTTTCTCACCATATTTACCTTGTATAAGATTACGAAGACGTTGTACATCTTTCTCCTTAAATTCTTTTTTTAAAACATTTTCAGCCATAACTTATGATTTTGAGGGTACTGCTGTTATAGTATAATCTTCTTCTTTTTTAAGACCAGCACTTGTTAATATTTTTTCTAAACTTCTTTCAATTTTACCGTAAGTTACAATATCATTAGGAATAAAACGAATATAATTTTTTTCTTTATTTGGTGATAAATCTGTAGGTTTAGGAGTATAATTTAATTCTGTTTCTAATGCTGTATTAGTATCTTTTGTATAGGTATAAAATTTACCATTATTGTTAGATAATGTCTCATACTTTTTTTCAAGATCTTTATATTTTTTATTTTTTACTATCCATTCTTCTTTACTTAAAGTAGAAAAATCTTTTTCCATTGAGTTTTTAACTGCTGGTGGTATTCCAACTCCAAAGTGATTTTCTTTTGCTTGTTTTACTAAAGCAGGATTTTTAATAAAAGATGTCTTATAGTTTTTAGGATCATTAATAATACTAATAATTTCATCAGATGTTTTTATTAATGGAGTTAACTTTACATCATTTGTTATTTTCCCAATAGAGAAAGTAGCATCATCACCTTCATTTTCCATTAGTTTTACTAAACTGTATTTCATAGTCCTAGTTCTTTTAATTGTTTAATTGTATCCGCGGCAGATGTATGTAATATTCCTATTCCACCTTTATCTCTCCATTGTTGTATGTTTTTTTCCATATCATCAATAAGTATTTTATTTTCTCCTGAGTATTTTTGTTTAAATTTAGCAGGTGTTAAAATCATTTTAACATCTGGTAAGTTATTTTTCTTCCATACTCGTTTACCTATTCTAGATGACTCCTCTTGTGAAGGTGCTGATAGTATTGTTGGGTTAAATGGTTTAATATAATTCCATAATGTTTGTCCATCAGGTAACCATTTTAATTTAATCCAAAATGAGGCTCCCATTTTATGTATTGGTTCCCAAAATTCAGCTCCTTCACCTGCTGCAGATATTGGTTTACCTGTTGCTTCTTCATAACCTTTTTCAAAATCAACTAATACACCATCTAAATCACAATAGATAGTATATTTGTCATTTTCAACTTCTTCTAATAACTCTTTTAATTTAATCATTTCCTTTTATTGAATTTTCCCAACCTCTAAATAATAAACCATTACCATACTCATATGCTTCACGCTCTAATTCTTTTAGATAATCGTCTTCATTTATATTATGTCCTTCTATATTATTTAATTTTCCTTCAAGATTTTGTTTATGATGTACCATTTCGTGCGCGAAAGAGCGCAATACATCTTTAGGATGACGTTTTAGCGTGTATAACGTTATTGACTTATCATTTGGGTTATAATACGCTGTTTTACCAAAGAAATCATCAGCGTTCTTAGTATCATCTTCAACAAAATTAACATCTGGTAATGGTTCAATATTAACATGTTCCATCATATATTCTGTTAGTGATACTAATTTTTCTATAAAGTCAGTATTATGTTCTAGACCTTTTTTACTAATATTAGATATTACTATTTTATCTTTATCTTTGTCAATTTTAAAATCTGGTGGTGATAAGTTTTTATAATAGTCTTTATAATAATCTACTCTAGTAGGTTCTGATGAGATGTTAAAGTCTAATTGCTTGTTTTGGATTGGTTCAAAGAAATTATTTGTTCCTTCAGGTGTGTTATCATGTCCACATTTATGACATATAAATAAATCATCACCTCCATCTTTTATTTTCCAAGTCCAACCACAATTATCACAAACTATACTATCACCTTGAATTTGCTCAAATGTTAACTTAGTACTTGTTGTTTGAAAATTAGGTTTACGCA
>Ga0315905_10003984_pt1 | contig 15141 bp, 10 predicted proteins | sample LakEriMetagenome_5_FD_203522 | JGI IMG/M metagenome (GOLD analysis project Ga0315905, IMG submission 203522) | Freshwater fungal communities from buoy surface, Lake Erie, Ohio, United States - Buoy 4 MA121 | ecosystem: Environmental > Aquatic > Freshwater > Lake | place: USA: Lake Erie, Ohio... | reverse complement strand
TAAAAACAACTACCCACCACACACAACAACCAACGACCAACACCAAACACACCAGCCGCCGCCACCACCACCCCCCCCGCCGCCGCCATCCCCGCCGGCCCCGCCGCGCCCGGCGCCACCGCCTCGTTCTCCTCGTTCCTCGAGTGCCTCCAGCACGCGCCCGAGGAGGGGTACAGCGTCGTGCGCTCCCTCGCGCCGCGCTACCTCACGAGCGGCGCCGCGCAGGCCTGGGGCAACCCGGACCTCGCGATGACGGTCTTCATCCCGTCGGACGCCGCGTTTGCCAAGTTTTGGAAGCTCTCGCTCGCCGACGTGGCGTCGCTTCCCGTCGAGCGCTTTCGCAGCGCCTTCACGCCCTTTGTCAAGTACAGCGTTGTGCCCAGGCCCTTGGCGCCGTCGGACATCAAGGTCGGCGCGACCGAGCCGACGTGGTTTGCCAAGCAGAAGCCGGGGGCCGAGCTGCGGTTTGTGGCCGGCGAGGCGGGCGCCCGCGCGGCCGGCGCGGGCGCGGAGGGGGCCGGCGAGGCGGCCGGCGGCGCGTTGGCGGTGCGCGCCAAGCACTCGCTCGCGCCGCTGACGGCCGACCACTGGCGCTGCGGCAAGGGGTGGGCGCACGGCGTCGACTCGCTGCTGCTGTTTTGAGTGTGGCGATCGATTGATTGATGGCATGTTTCTTCCAATAAGGGGTCGGTGTTGGTAAAAAAACAACGTTTTCGCAAGGGGGGTCGACGCGGCGGGGGGACTGCGCGGAGGTCGGCGGCCTGGGCGCTGGGCGGCGGCGGCGGCGGCGGCGGCGGCAGCGGCGGCGGGACTCTATCTCTTCTCCCGCCCGCCCACGCTCGTGTCGTCGGGCGCTCCGTTCACAGACAATCGATGACGAACAAGTGAGATACATCCACGAACAGCCTATTTATTGCCCATCTGAGACTTGGCGTGCACACTGCGCGCGCGCGCGCCGACTCGCTCCTCTCCAGCCGGCCCTCCTCCTTTTTTTTTTCCCCCGGCTGCGGTGTGTGTGACCTGCCGCGCGCCGCAAGTCCACCCGTCCCCAATCACACCTCACCGCCCGGCCGCCCCACGCGCGCCACCCCACGGGCGACCAACAAGCCAAGCTATCGCCGGTGGCACGCGCGCACGAGACACCCCCGCCCCCGCGCGCGCGCGCAAGCCAACCCCGCCCCCCCCCCCCCCTGCCTTGGCCGCGATGGAGGCCGCCGCCGCCCTCGTCAGCCAGGGGACGGCCAACATGACGGAGCTGGCCGCCAATGTCGGTCGCGCCTTGGCCGCGGGAAATCACGCCGACGTCGGCATCGGCATCAGTGGCACCGGTCTGCTGGTCTTCTTCTTACTGGGCGCCCTCGACGCGTTGACCAAAGCGGGCGTGATCAAACCGGGCGTCACCCCGCTCGCCGGCTCGAGCGGGGGCAGCGTGCTCGCGCTCGCGCAATGCACTGGGGTCTCCAACGCCGTCTTCCTCAACGAATCCATGCGCTTGACCGACTTTTGCGAGAGTCACTTCAACTGCGCGGCTCGTTTCGGACCCGCGTTGCGCACGTCGATCCGCAACGCGGTCGCGGCATTGCCCCCGGGCGGCGCTGAGCGGGCGTTCGAGGCGTGCAACGGGCGCCTGTTCACGCAGCTCTCGATCGCATCGCACCCGGTGCTGTGGAACCAGGGCAGGGAGGTGGGACCTGCAGCCGCGCGTTTATTCGGAGGTGGGCCCAACGACACCGCCGTGTACGCTCTGCCGTTTGTCGGGCCGAATGCGCAGCTGCAGCGGGCCGTCGTTGCGGCCTCGGACGCGCTCGCACCAAAGCTCGGCTCTGCGCCCAACGCCGTTGGGCGCAAGCTGTGCGGCGTGCTGGGCGGGTCGCCGGCTCTGCGTGCTGCTTACGCCTCGCTCAACCGGAGCCCACGGCCCAACTCGGTGACGCCGTGGGTCGTGTCGCGTTATGACGGCGTCGAGGACGGGATCAACGCTGCGATGGCGAGCTCGCTGAATCCTATATGGAGCGCACCGGCACTGACGACGTCGTACCGCGGCGTTTCCGGGATCGTAGACGGCGTGTACAGTGACCCGCTGCCGTGTGCGCCGTTGCCGAACGGGACGAACAACGGGGCGAGCAATTGCATCCGACTCTCGGCTGTGGCCGCCGGATATTCGATCGGCTTTTCCGACAAACCGATCGTCAACCCCACGATCGCCCCGGGCATGCGCGTCAAGAGACCCGGGATGATCTCCCCCGAAGAGTCGATGTGCTACAACCTGGTCATCCCCAGCCGCCAGGCGCGGCTCGACATGTTTGACCTGGGCGTCGCCGAGGCCGAGGCGTTTTTGGACGAGGTCGAGGCGCTGAGCGAGTGGCGGCGGGAGGGCGGCGGCGGCAAGGGAAAGAAGGCGGCCGTGGGCGCCTAGACGACGTTTTGATGCTAGAGGCGTGACTCGTGTGTGATGTTACCCCGCCATTGAATCGACCGCTCGAGCTTACCCGGGGAGGTACGAGGATCGCTGCCAAGAGTGTACTGCTTTTTGGTGCCTTGGTTTTTTGTCGGCGGGGGGGGGCGGCAGCTCTCGACCCGCCCCCGAGGAAAAACGGGCCGTGCAAGACGCCCGCGCCTCCGCCGCCCAACCCGCCTTGGGCTACTTGCGAGTCCGCTTTTTCCTCTCAACACACACGATGTGTCTCTCTGCTACGCCTTGATACTCAAGAGACTCGCACGTATTTTGCGTCAATCTGCCAGCCAAGGCTCGCAATTCTCGTCCATCCTCCGCCGCCCGCCCTTGTGCGGCGTCTCTTTCCCCCCGCCCCCGCCCCCCCCTCCAAAACAAAAAATAAATAAAAAAATCCAGTAGAAAAAAAACTCACCCGCAACCGCACAACAATGCCTCTCGCCGTCGGCCTGTCTGGAAGTGGCTTCCTCATCGTGTTCTTGCTGGGCGCTTTGGTCGGCTTGGAGGAGGGCGGCGCGATCAAGCGCCTCGGCGTGCCGTCGTCGGAGCTCGCGACGTTTGCGGGATCGTCCGGCGGCGCGATCCTGGCGGTCGCGAGCGGCCTCGGCCTGCCGTACGACGTCGTCTACCGCGAGACGTCGCGCCTCGCCGACTACTGCGCCGCGCACAACGACTGCGCGCTCTCGCTGGACGCCGAGGTGCGGCGCACGCTGCAGGCCGCGCTGCACGGCGCTCCGGACCAGGCCGCGCTCGCCGAGGCCGTGGCGCGCTGTCGCGGGCGGGTGTTTGTGAATCTTTCGGTTTTCTCCCCCTTCAAGACGACGAGCAGCGACACCAACGACGACGAGGACGACGGCGACGACGGCGACAACCCGTTCAACGCCATGCGCGGCCGGCGCTTCAAGAGCGGCGGCCGCTCGCGCAACACGACCGACCCGCTCCGCCGCAGCAACGCCAACGCGCTCTCTGAGATCGGGTTGGGGCTCCGCCCCGGCGCGCTGCTGTGCGATGCGGCCGCCTCAAAGCCCGGGGCGCGGGTTGCGCTGCTCGCTGCGACGCAGCGCGCGCTGCCGCCGGGGCTGGGCCTCCACCCGCGGCCGTGGCTCGTGTCGGACTGGATCGACCCCATGGACATCGTCGACGCCGTCGCCGCGTCGGCGTTTAATTCCCTGCTCTCGGGCCTCGCGCCAACCACATCCTTCCGCGGATCATTGCCGCTCATTGCCGACGGAATCTACACGACGCCTCTGCCCGTGCCGCCGGAAGCAAAAAACGCCACCGTGGTGCGCATCTCGGCAGTTCCCGAAGGGTTCGCCCTCGCGCCGGGCTCCGCCGCCATCCGCCACGCCGACATCGCCCCGGGCAAGCGCACGGGCCCCGGCCTGCTGGCGGGCCTGACGGTCGAGGAGTGGCTTTGCCACAGCGTGGTCGTCGCCGACCCGGCGACGCGCCGCGCGATGTACGAGCTGGGGCGGCGCGAGGCCGAGCTGTATTTGCTCGAGGGGCGAGAGCGCGGGGGTGGGCGGGCGGTGACGGACGGCGGCCAGTGAGAGCCGTCGGGAAGAAGCGCGCGCCGGCGCTTCTCATTTTCGTGCGCGCCGTCCACAATCCCGCGCCTCCACAACTTCGCAGCAATTCGACACGCACAGAGATGTATGACACTTAGCGGCATACCATAAACTGAAACGCTGCCTCGAGCGGACCCTATCTGCGCGCGCGCACTGCAGTCGCACCCGAGTGACTCTGCGTCACCCCGATTCTTCCGGCGCGTCGAGCTGGTGCAAGCCCTCTTGCCCCCTGAAAGTCAATCCACCCACGATGGCACGCGCAAGCAGACTGACCAGGAGTAGAGGGCCCACCGACCGGCCGCCGCGCTCGATAGCCGCAGCACTGCTGCTGCCCCTTTTGCTCGCCGGCGCAGCGGCAACGGCGGCGGCTGCGGCGGCGGCGGCGGCGTCCGCGGCGTCCGCGCCCCCTCCTCCTCCTCCTCCTCCTCCCTCCTGCGCCGACGCCACGCCCCACCCCCTCACCAACGCCACCTACTCCGTCGGCCTCAGCGCCACGGGCTTCCTGCTGCCGTTTGTCCAAGGCGCCTTGGAGGTCCTGCTGGAGGCCGGCGTCGTCGTCCCAGCCGAGACCCCCGTCGCCGGCTCGAGCGGCGGGGCGATCCTGGCGCTGGCCGCGCACTCGGGCGCCCCGGCCGAGGCCACGCACGCGGCGCTCGAGGCGCTGGCCGAGCGGTGCCGCCCCTGGGCGTGCACGTTCACGCAGGACGCCGCGGTGCGCGAGGCGATCGGGCGCATCGTGGACGCCGGCGAGGAGGCGGCGGCGGCGGCGTCGTCGGCGGCGGCGGCGCAGGGGCACGGCGGCCAAGTCTCTGCCGTCGCCGCGGCGACGACGACGGTCGTCGAGCGGTGCCGCGGCAAGGCGTTTGCCTCGATCGCCGTGGCGTTTGGCCGGGGCGGCCTCGCCGGCGAGCTGCGCCGCTGCGCCGCTGCAGGAGCGGGCGGCGACGGCAGCAGGCCCCAAGCCTCGCCCTCGCCCCTGCTGTCGGCCCTCCTGCCGGCGCCCGCGGCCTGCGCCCTGCGCGCCGTCCACCGCTGGTGGTGGCGCCCGGCCCTCTGGGTCGTCGGCGACGACTGGCGCGACCGCGCCGACCTCGCCGACGGCGTCGCCGCCTCGTGCTTCTTCCCGGCCCTCTCGAGCCCGACGCGGCCCTGGGCGACGCTCCGCGGGCGCTCGCGCCTCATCGACGGCGTCTTTGCGGCGCCCCTCCCTTTGCCGCCGCCTCCCCCGGCCTCTGACAAAGAGGGCGACGGCGCCGCCGCCGCCGCCCGCCGCCGCCCCGTGCGCGTGTCGGCCGTGCCCCTGGGCACGTCGGCCGCCCCCTTGTCCAGGCCCATCGTCGAGGCCGAGGTCGCCCCCTTTTTGCGCGTCGGCGCCGACGCGGCCGCCATTCCCGGCCTGCCGTCGGCGCGCGCGTGGCGGCGCTTTCTGCTGGTGGTCCCGAGCGCGGAGCAGCGGGCGGCGATGCGCGAGCTCGGGCGCCGCGAGGCGTTTGCTTGGTGGAGCGAGGAGGCGGGGTCGGCGCAGGCGAGGCAGGCGGGAGGCGAGGAGCAGGCGGTCGCCGGTGTGGCGGCGTCCTAGGGTCGAGATGTCTGCGTGTTTGTGTGTGTTTGTGTGTTTGCGCGAGATTTTGTCTGTCCCGCCGAAAAAACAAGAACAGATCCGAATGAAATGACAATTGCGTTGCGGCAATACGAGAGGTCGCGAACACGGACGTGGTCGCCGAAAAAAAAAAGGGAAAAAAAGGGCCGAACCGCCGTCGCCGCCACTCACGCCTCGGCCACCGCCCGCCACGCCCGCCCCCACCCGCCGGCGCCCAGCGACGCGCCCGCCACCTGCACGACCTCGGCCCCCGCCGCGCACGCGAGCGCGCAGCAGCGCTCCAGGGGCCAGCCGCGCAGCCACGCGAACAGGAAGCCCGCTGTGAAGGTGTCGCCGGCGCCCACGGTGTCGACCAGCGGGGCGCGCAGCGCGCGGGCGCGCGAGGCCGCCCGGTCGAGCGGCTGCCGGCCGGCGCGGGCGCCGGCGGCTCCTTTGCGGGCGCCCTCCTGCCGCCGCCTGGCCAGGGCCGAGCAGCCGCGCGCGCCGAGGCTCACGACGCAAACGCCCGCGCCCTGCTCCACCAGGTGGCGCTGCGCCGCGGCCGCGGCCGGGTGCATCTCGGGGGGTGGCTCGCCGCGCTCGTCTGATGATGCCGCGGGGCCGTCGCCGTCGCCGCCGCCGCCGCCGCCGCCGCCGCCGCCGCCGCCGCCGCCACCGTTTCCGGTCGCACGCTCCACCGACAAGCCGGCCGCCTCGGCGAGCGCCTGCGCCTCGTCCTCGTTGCAGAACAAGCAGTCGACCAGCCCCTCGCGCAGCAGATCGAGCAGGACCGCGTGCCGCGCGCGCACCAGCTCGAACGACGCCAGGTCGAGGGATGCGGTGATGCGGCCGCCGCCCTCGCCGCCCTCAGCGCGCGCCTCCCGCAGCGCGCCCGCCGCGAGCTCCGGGCGGTAGAGGGCGTACCCCTCGAGGTGCACGTGCAGGCGGCGCGGCGGCCTCCCGTGGCCGCGAGCCCCCCCCCCCCCGCCTGCGGCTCGAGCGCGAGCCAGCGGCGCGGCGCGAGCTGCGCCTCGGCCGACCGCAGCGCCGATGCGGCGCCGAGGCACGTGCGCATCGTGCGCTCGCCGTCGGGCGCGACGAGGCACAGGCAGCGCGCCGTCGCCTGTTCCTCCGCTTGGCGCGCCCCGTCCTGCTCCAAACCGCCTGCCTCCAGCAGCAGCGGCTCGACGCCCTCGGCCGCCAGCGCCGACGCGTAGCGCGCGCCCGCGGCGTCGCGCGCGACCATCCCCGCAAACCGGCAGCGCAGGTGGTGCTGCTCCCCTGCGGCGCGCGCGAGGCCCGCCATGCCCTTGATCACGTTGGCGGCGCTGCCGCCGGGGAGGCCCTCCGGGCGGGAGGAGGGTGGTTGTGGCGGGAGGACGGTGGTTGTCGTCGAGCCGCCCGCCGTTGCCGCCGGCGCCGCCCCGCCGAGCAGCGCGTCGAGCAGCGCGTCGATCTCCGACGAGGGCACCTGCACGCACCCGCCGGGCTCGACGCCGAGCTCGCGCAGGCGGTCGTGCGTCACGGCGACAATGAGGTCGAGCATGGCGTCGCCCAGGGCGACGACGAGGGTGGTCGAGGCGGCGGGTGGGGAGGAGGGGGGGTGCTCCTGGTGGGCTGCTGCTGCTGAATGCGTCTTGCCCGCTCGCCGCCGGCCGGCGGACGCGACGGCGCCCATCGCTCGACGCGCGAGTGGTGTGGATGGGGTCGATCAATCGCTGTGGCAAGTTGTTGGTCGGACGATTGGGCCACGCGCGCTGCTGGAGCGGCGGCGGGTCGGGGCGTGGTCTCGTGTGTCGGGAAACGTGTGTTTTTAGCGGCTTGGTGAAGGCGCAAGAGGGGGATGAGAGCAGTGCGCGGCGGGATGCTGGTGGTAGTACTGATGGCTGCATCAGGGTGGTGACCGCGGTGTGTGCGAGCGGGGAGTGCGCGCGCGCGTGCGAGGAAGAACGCGAGGCGAGCGCGCGGACCGCCCTAGGCGCAGCCGCTCGGTCGCCCGCGCGCGCGCGCCCCCCGTCGGCGGCGGCGACACCGCGCCCTCCTTTTGCGACTTCTGCGTCGCGCGGTCCTCCGTCGCCGCCCCGTTCGTCGCGACTCACACACACCCGCGCGCTCGTCGTCACATCGAATCAACCATCGCGCTCGGCTCAGACGATCCGTGCCCCCGAGACGCGAGCGAGTCACTGCCACACACGCACACACACACACACCCGCTCGCGAGCGAGGCATAGGCGATGGCGTCCGCCGCGCCGCGCCGCTCGTTCCTGGACCACCTGCACCGCGGGACCGTCTACTTCCTGGCCGCGTCCACCGTCTACTTCACCGTCGAGTGCGTGCGCGCGACGTACTACATCCAGGTGAGGAGGCGGGGTCGGCGGCGGCGCTGGCGGCGGCGTTGGCGGCGGCGCGCGCGCGCGGGGCGGCAGGCGGGGCAACGGACGCATGCATGTGAATCCACAGCGCCTTGCTCACACACACACACACACACACACACACACACACACACGCACACACACATATGCACGCACATGTCCCTCGCCTAATCAAAACACACACTCGCAGAAGAACAAGGTCGAGCGCATCAACGCGTGGCGCGAGGAGCAGGCGCTGCAGCAGCAGAAGGAGCGCGGCGAGGGCGGCGGCGGCGACGGCGACGGGGCCTCGGCATCGGCAGCAGCAGCAGGGCGCTGAGAGGGCCCAAAAATCGCACGAAACAAACAGGCGCACGCATGCACGGGGCATCGGCGCCCGCCGGCCCCCTCTGGGCCAGGGGAGCGGCGCGTGATCACGTGCGCGCGGCGGCTCCTTTGGCGTCTCGACGCAGCCGCCCCCGCTCGCTGCGCGCGCCCGCTGCCGCCGCCGACGTCGCCGCCGCCGCCGCCGCCGCATCCACCCCCTCTCGCGGCCGCCGCCCCCAGGCCGAGCTCGTGGCCGAGGCCGCCGCCGCCTCGGCCGCGAGCTTCCCGCAGGCGCACGGCGACGGCGACGCCGACGCCGAGCTCCCGCGACGCCGCCGCGACGCCGCGTTCTTCGCGCGCCGCGCCGCCGACCTCGAGGCCCTGGTCCCCGGCTTGGTCGAGGGCGGGGGCTTGCACGCGCTCGCGCCGCGCGAGGCGGCGGCGCTGCTGGACGGCGGCGTCGGCGAGCGCGGGGCGGCGGGCATGGCGCGGCTCGTGCGCCTGCGCGCGGCGGTGCCGGCCGGGGTCGACGTGGGGGACCTCGTCCGCCGGTGCCCGCGGCTGCTGATGCCGCTGGGGCGGGCGGATTTCTTCGAGGAGGACGAGGAGGACGAGGACGAGGACGGCAGCGACGGCGTCGCCGGGCCGGAGCGCGCGACGGTCGCGCGCCTGCGCCGCCTGCTCGCGCTTCGAGGCGGCGACGTCGAGGCCGCGCTCGCGGATCTGGTGCGCGCGCACCCGGAGCTGCTGGTCCCGTCGGTGGGCGGGCGGCGCGCCGTGCGCGGCAAGCTGGGCCTGCTCGAGCGCGGGCTCGGCCAGCGGCGCGCGCGGATGGTGGCGCCGCCGCCGTCGAGCGGCGCCGACGCCGGCGACGACGACGACCCGACGCGCAGCGCCGAGGCCCTCGTGGCCGCGTGCCCCGAGCTGCTCGCGCGGCCGGAGGCGTCCCTGGCGGCCGTGCTGGCCGAGATCGCCGCCGTCGACGCGGCGCTCGGCGGCGGCGACGAGCAAGGCGGGGGGGGCGCGTCGCCCTCCTCCGTCGCCATGCGCCTGCACGGCCGCGTGCTCGCCGCGCGCCCCTCGCTGCTGCACCACTACGGCCGCGGCGGCGCCGTGCGGGCCGCGGTCGAGGACGCGCCCTCGCGCCTCGAGCTGCCGTCGAGCCGCGTGTTTCGCGATTTGCTGTGGGAGCGCCCGGGCACGCTGCTCGAGGCGCTCTTGCCCGCCGCCGCCGCCGCCGCCGCCGCCGCCGCCGCCGCCGCCGCCCCCCCGCCGCATCACCCCCCGCACTCCGCTCGGGCGAATCACTAGGTCGGTAGATTTTACATCGTTTCGCCGTTGACCGCCACGACGGCAGCAGCAGCAGCAGCAACGCCGTCCCCCTCAAAAGTCCCCGCCGCCCCCGTCAAAGCCGCCGCCGTCGTCGTACCCGCCCCCTCCGTCGTCGTAGCCACCCGCGCCGCCCCCGTCGTCGTCATACTCTTGCTGCCCCTGCTGCTCCTCTTGCTGCTGCCACTGCTCCTGCTGCTGCTGACCGCCGTCGTCCTGAGGCGCCTGCTGGTAGTAGTTGTTGGTCTCGTTCACGGTCACGTTGGTAACGTCGGGCTGGCCGTACCCGCCGCCGTACCCGCCTCCATAGCCGCCGCCGCCGTGCGGGCCCATCATCGCCGACGTGAGCAGCGCGCCGCCGAGAAAGCCCACGCCGCCGGCCGCGGCCATGCCGGCCATGCCCGCGCCGCGGCCCGCGCCCTGCTGCTGGATGGGCTGCTGCTGGATGGGCATCTGGCCGTACGGCATCTGCTGCTGCTGCTGCTGCTGCTGCGGGGGGTAGTAGCCGGGCGCGGCGCCGTACGGCGCTTGCTGGGGGGGCGGGTAGCCGCCGTACGGCGGAGGCTGCGGGGGGTAGGCCCCGGGCGCGGCGCCATAGGGGGGCGGGGGCCGCTGCATCTGCGGCGGCGGCGGCTGCTGGTACTGCTGCTGGTACTGCTGCTGGTACTGCTGCTGCTGCTGCGGCGGCGGGGGCGCGTATTGCTGCTGCTGCTGCGGGGCGTACTGCGGCTGCTGCTGGTACTGCTGGGGCGGCGGCGGCGCGTACTGCGGCTGCTGCGACGGCGGCGGCGGCGGCGCGGCCTGCGCGGCGGCGGCGGCGACGGCCGTGCCGGCCGCGGGCGCCGCAAAGGGGTGCTGCTGGCCCGCCTTGCCCGCGCCGCCGTCGGCGGCAGGAGCGGCGGGGGCGGCGGCGGCGGCCCCCCCCTTGACGGGCTCGGCGGCAGCGGCGGCGGCAGCAACGGGCGGGGCCTGCGCCTGAGCCCGGCCCGCGGGCGGCGGCGAAACGTAAATTGACACCTGCACCTGCCCCTTGCGGTCGCCGCCGGGCGAAAACACGGGGAGCACCTTTTGCACGCCGCCGCTCCCCGGCTCCCCCTGGCGCGGGGCCGCGATCGACCCGGGGCCCGCGGCGCGCTGCTCCTGGAGCTCGCGCCACACGTCGATCGTGACGCCGCCGAGGGGGTCGGCGCCCTTGGCCTTGTGCGCGGCCCAGAGCTCGACGGTCAGGTCGGCCGGCACGGCGCGGTCCAGCTCGAACACAAACGCGGCGGGGCCGAAGAACGGCGCGGTGCCGCCCTTCTCGATGACGCCCGTGCGGGCCTGGGCGCGCCCGTAGGTGAGGGTGCAGAAGACGTCCTGGCGGCCGAGGAGCTTGGTGTCGCGGATGCCCTCGGCCTGGATGACTGGGGGAGGTTGATAATTTTTTGTTTGCGGCTCGGGGGGTGGGGGGGGGCGGGCGGGGGAGGTGAGAAGCCGGGGCGGCGGCGGCGGCGGCGGCGGCGTGGGGCGCATGGAGCGCGCGCCTTGCGACGAAAGAATCTCCCGTCGAAAGCGTCGCCGCGTGCGGAGGGACGCACAGCGGCCGAGTACTTACGTGCGACGGTGATGGTGCCGTCAGCCATGACGGTGGTGCGCGCGGGACGGCTGCGGAGCGCGCGTGCGTGCGTGCGGGCGGGACAGCACGCCTCGTCTCTCCTTTTTGGGGTTGTTGTTCCGGCGCCGGCGAGTCTGGAATGTCGCCTGCTCGCGCGCGCGCGGTCGAGATGGTGTCGGTTGTTCGAGATGCGAGTGCGTGACGTCGATGTGGTTTGTGATAGCGCGGGATGGGCACAGGGCGCGCACTTGATGAGGCGAGCGCGACGACCGGCTGGCTGCCGCCGCCCGACCGCGCGCGCGCGCGCGCGCGTGCTCCACACACAAAAAAACGACACGCGCCTACCCGTCCACACGCCAAGCACAACCCATCCAATGCGGCCGCACACACTGTCCACCTCGGCGGCTCTCTGCTGCCGTCCCCGGCCCTGCCTCCTGCTCGGCCCAGGGGCGGCGGCGGGCAGGAGAGCAGGCCCCATCACCAGCGCCTCCTCCTCGACCCGCCCGCTCGCGACGACCCCGGCCGCGTCCATCGCCGATGATCACCACCGCAACAGGCGACGCATCTTCGGCGCGCGCGCCCAGCCGGAGCCGCATCAGCAGTCGCCAGGTCGCCGCGATCACGACGCCATCAGGAGGAGCAGGAGAAACAGGCCTCAGGTCGCCGCGCGCGCCCGGCCAAGCGGCGGCAACGGCGACGGCGACGGCGACGGCGACGACGACGACCAAGACGCCGCCGCGATGGCGGCCCTCAGCGCCGTCCCGCCGCGCGAGGCGCGCCTGATCGGCGCGCTGCTGCAGGTCGGGCTCACGGGGTCGCTCGCGGTGCTCCTGGGCGCGGCCACGGGCACCGAGCCCGTCGCGCGCCTGTGGCGCGGCGTCGGCGGGGCGAGCCTGTTTGGCGGGCTCTTCGGAGGCGGCGGCGGCGACGGCGGCGCGTCGTCCCTGCTGCTGCTGTCGACCGCCGCGGCCGACGGCACCTCGACGCTCCCCGGCGCTCTCGCCGCGGCGGCGCCCTACTTTGCGCCCTTGCTCCTGCTCGACGCCCTGCTCTTCGCCGTCCCCTGGTCCATGCCGGAGGAGCTCAAGACGTCGTCGCCGCAGGGCCGCCGCTGCCTGGACGCCCGCGCGGCCGCCGACCGCGAAGCGACCCCGCTGCCCGCGCTGCTGCAGGCGGGCCTGGCCCTCCACCGCGCCGTCGCGCTGCTGCCCCCGCGGCTCGTCACGGCGGCGTGGGCGGACGGGCCGGACGACGATGATGACGACGACGATGATGGTGGTGGTGGTGGTGGTGGTGCGGGGAAGGCCGGACAGCAGCGGCAGCAGCGGCGGCCGGTGCCGCAGACGCGCGAGGAGCGGCTCGCGGCCCTAGGGCTGGCGGCGCCGCCGACGACGACGCCGCCGCCGCCACCGCTGCAGCAGCAGCAGCAGCAGCAGCAGCAGCAGCAGCAGCAGCAGCAGCAGCAGCAGCAGCAGCAGCAACAGCCGATCGACGCCGCCGCCGCCCTCCCGCTCCCCGCCGAGGCGTCCCTCATCGCCGCGCGCGAGCTCGGCAAGGAGCTCCTCCAGCGCGGCGTGCTGCTGGTTTTCTCGGCGCGGTGGCTCGCCGACCGCTTCGCCGAGGGCGGCGCCGACGCCGACAGCGCCTTTGGCCTCGGGCTCCCGCCCTCGGGCGTGGCGGCGTCCGTGGCCGCCTCGCTGCTGACGGCGTCGATCGTGCCCGCCGCTGCGGGCGAGGCGGCGGGCGTGCGCGCGGCGGCGGCCGCGGCGCTCGTGGCGGCGAGCCGGGACGTGGTCGAGGCGGCTGAACAAGCGGCGGCGGAGGCGGAGGAGGAGGCGGAGGAGGAGGAGGAGGAGGTGACGGACGGCAGCGGCGACGCGGCCACAAGAACGAAAGCGACGGTCGACCCGTCGCTGCTGCTCCAGTTTCGCGTGCTCGAGGCCACCGAGAGTGCCTTGGGCGCCGTCCCGCCCGCCGTCGCGGGCGGGCTGTCGCTCGCGCGTCTCTTGTCGGCCGCCGCCGCCGCAAACGCCTGCTTTGTCGAGCAGAACGGCAACCTGGCCGCGACGCTGCTAGGGGCCGTGGCCGTCAACGCGGTCCTGGGCTTGGGGTACCGCGGGTGGGCCAAGCGGGCGGCCGAGGAGGCGCAGGCGGAGCGAAAGGCGGAGCGGCGGCGGCAGGCGGCCGCGGCGGCGAGCGGCGGGTGAGAGGAGGGGAGCGAGCGAGCGGCCATCGGCTCTTGCCTTTTTCGGTCGCCGCCGGGCGACGCCCCCTACGCGAACAATCAAGGCTGTGTAAGCTACGTCCGTCTCAACTGGTGAGCTACATCACGCGCGTGCGCGCGCGCGCGCGCGGAAGCGAGGACACGACAGTCAGTGTCCGGCCAAGCGATGGCGGGGCGGCGGCGGCGGCGGCGACGGCGACGCGCGACAGCTGCTTGTGCGGGCGCCGCATCGGTCGCTCTCAAAACCCACACGCCAAAACGCTGCTTGCCCCTCCTCTCAACGCCAACCCCTCAGGCAGTCATGGTGCGCCCTACCAACGCCATCGGCAAGGCCGCGCTCGTCCTCCTGGCGGCAGTGGTGGCGATTGCGCTGCCCGCCGCCGCCGCCGCCGCCGCCAAGGGCGAGGAACAGCCCTCGTCGTCGCCGCCGCTCCTCCTCGGCCCGCGCCGCGCCCTGCTCCAGGCGCCCAACGGCACGACGGCGACCAACCGCCTCTCCGCCCCGACCGTCGACTGCGTCAGCGCCACCGAGACGTCCATCCGCGTCCGCGTGTGCCCGGGCGACAGCAGCGGCGGCGCGCCCCCGGGCGCCAGCTCGGCGCCGTACGGACTCAAGCTCCAGTTTGAGGACCTGGCCGCGTTTGTCGCCGACGGCGGGTGGTGCGGCTGCCCCGGCGCGCCCTCCCCCCCGGGCGCCGACGTGTGCAGCCTGCGCACCAACGACGCCTTCGCGAGCCCGCACGACTGCTGGTCGATCGAGGTCGGCGGGCCCGTCGCGCCGGGCGTGTCGTACCTGCCGCCGGACTGCGCGGCGTCCTTGCTGTGCGGCGAGCAGTACGTCTTTCGCGCCTTTGCGCTCGGCGGGGCGGCGTTCAACGGCAGCGTGGCGTCCGAGACGGCGCTCTGCGCGACGCAGGCCTGCCCTTCGGTCTCGTGCGAGGACGACGCCGACTGCCCCGAGGACGAGACGTGCGAGGACGGGCGGTGCGTGGCGCTCTTGCCCGAGTGCGTGCTGGATGCGGACTGCCCGGGCCCGGGCGACCCTGTCTGCGCGTCCGGGCGGTGCGTGCAGCCCGGTTGCGCGCGCGCGGACGACTGCGACGCGCCGGGCGACGTTTGCCGCCAGGGGCAGTGCGTTCCGCGGGAGTGAGAGGAGACGAGGCGATGATGGGGGGCCTCGTTGATTGTTTCGTGGCTGCTGTGCGTGTAAAATGTGCAGTAGTGGTGGGGGTCCCCCCGCGGGAGGGCGCGCGGGCGCGGGGGGGGGTAGGGTATCGTGGCGGGGTCGCCGGGCTCGGGGGGGGGGCGCTGCCGGCCGCCCCTTGCCCCTCGGCCCCCCGACCCGTGCTCTTGCCCGCCCAACCCGCCGTCCCCGAGGCGGCCCGAGCGACCGTGGCTGCCTCGATCACCGGCCGCCGACGATCAGTTCCGGGTGTTAGGGAGGCCAAGGGGACACACAGGGCACGCCACCATCTAAAAAGTATCCAGCCGCATTTCCTCGTTCTTTTTCCAGGAGCGGCGAAAAAAAGGCGGCAAAGCCGCCTCCCGCCGCCGACTCAAGTAGCGCGGCCGTCGCCGTCTGCTCGGCCTCGTCATTCGCGCTCTGTCTCTCTCTTCTCCCCTCTTCTCCCTTCCTCCGCTCGCACAAACACGCACGCAGCCAATCCTCTCTCTCGCTCTCTCTCGCTCTCTCTCTCTCTCTCATCTCTTCTCAGGG
>Ga0315905_10003983_pt1 | contig 15141 bp, 9 predicted proteins | sample LakEriMetagenome_5_FD_203522 | JGI IMG/M metagenome (GOLD analysis project Ga0315905, IMG submission 203522) | Freshwater fungal communities from buoy surface, Lake Erie, Ohio, United States - Buoy 4 MA121 | ecosystem: Environmental > Aquatic > Freshwater > Lake | place: USA: Lake Erie, Ohio... | reverse complement strand
GCGCGCGGCGGCCTCGGCCGACGCGCGCGCGGCCGACGCGGCGCGCTCGCGGAGCAGGGCCGCGAGCTCGGCGACGGACTCGACGTGCGCGACGAGCACGTCGCCGCCCTCCCACGCGCACAGGTAGGTGGGCATTGTGGTGGCGGTTGTTTGTGCCTAGCTAGCTAGCTAGCTAGCTAGCTTACGGGCAGGAGGCTCCGGCGGCGGCCGCCGCCGGCCCAGGCCGCGCCATTTTCGCCGCGAGACACCCCCTTTTCTTCTCTCTCTCTGTTCCTCGAACTTGGCTCGCTCGCCCGCCGGCTCGCTGGCGCCGCTCTTCGGGTGACGAGGCTGGTCTGGGCGCCTTTCTTTCTCTCTATTCGCGCGCGCGCGCGCGGGAGGGGAGGGTGCCGCGGAGAGAGAGAGAGAGAGAGAGGAGAGGGGGGCGACCTGCGTCGAGGTCTTCTCGCTCTTGCTCGCGCTCCGTGCTCGAGGAGTTGGCGCGTGCTATGGTTCTATAGGGCGCGCGCGCGTGTTGAATGGCGCTCTAACTAGGGGCTTGTTAGGAGTCAAAACTGTGGGGAGGCGGCGGTCGCGCTCGAAATGGCAGGGCGAAGAGACGAGGCGGAGAGCAGAGGCAAGAACAGGAGCGACGGCGCCGCCCGCCGCCGCTTGCGGGAGGAGCGCCGCCGCCCCCCGCCCCCCGCCCCCCGCCCCCCGCCCCACTTCACCCGCGCTCGCACCGCCGCCGCCACGCCGAAAGCACCGCGCTCACCGCGTGCGGCATGTTGGTGACCACCGCGTGTGCGCCCCCCTCCGCCGCCGCGCGTAGTCCGTGCCCTCCGTCGACGACGAACGCGACCAGCGTCTGGCCGGCGCGCTCGAACACGACGGCCCCGCCGTCCCCGCCTCTCCTCGCGGTGCCGCCGCCCGACCCGTCCCGCTGCAGCACAGCCACGTCCAAGGCCGCCACCTGCGCAACGCCCTCCAGCCGCGGCACGAGGGGCGCGCCGCCGTCGCGCTCCGCATAAGCCACCACGTAGCCGACCCGCGTGCCGCCGGCCCCCGCCTCGCCCACCGCCCGGGCCAGCGCCCGCGACGCGTCGTCGTCGGCCGCCCAGAGCACGCAGCGCCGCCCGCAGCCGGCCTCGGCCGCGGCGGCGGCCGCCGACCGCGCGACGCTATCAAAGCTCACGCTGCCCTTCGCGGCGCCCTCGGGACGCTTGACGTCCACGATGAGGGTGCGGTTGGCGGCGGCGGCGGCGGCGGCGGCGGCGGCGCCCGCGCCCGCGCCCGCCGCCAAGTCGCGCTTGTCCCACGCCGCGAGAACCACCGCGAGCGCGTCCGACAAGGGCAGCGGCCCCTCTGCGGCCTGCTCCGTCCGCCGCCGCGGCTGCGGACGCGGCGCGCTCCTCAGCCCCGGGAGGGTCTCCTGGGACCGCACGTGCAGCCACCGCATGGCGGTCACCTGCGCGAGGGTGTAGTCGCCCACCACGGCGTCGAGGGGCGGGCGGCGGGCGACGGGGGGCAGCCGGGGGGCCGCCGAGGGCGCGGCAGCCCCCGCCGCCGCCACCGGCGCCCCCTCCAGCGGCAGCTCGAGCTCCTCTCGGGGACCTCGACGGCCGTGGAGCGCCACGAGATGGCCGTCCCGCGTGGCCGAGGCGTCCACCTCGAGGCAGTCGAACGCCGCGGCCGCGGCCTGGAGCGCCGCGCGCGACGCGCCGGGGCCGCCCACGTGCGCGCAGACCGCGGCGCCGGCGCCGCGGGCGCAATAGCCCGGCGGAGGCGACGCGCGCCTGGACTCGCGCCACAGGTCGTCGCGCGGGTGCCGGGCGCGCATCACCGCCACGCCCGCGGCGATCGCGACGGCAAACACGAGGAACCGAGCCGCGAGCGAGACGGGTTTCGTCGAGTCGGGGGTGCGAAGCGAGGCGCGACGAGGGGACGAGCACGACGCCGCCGAGACCACGCCCATCGCGCCCACCGCGCGGCCGCCGGCTGGCAGGCGCGCGCGGGGGCTCGACGACATGCGAAAGTTTTGGCGCGTCTTGTCGAGAGAGAGAGAGGGGGAGATCGAAACAATCGCCGTCGCGTCCCGGACGCGCGCTCGCCCCCCGTCTAACTGTCGCCGACGATCATCCTCGCCGCCCCGTCGCCGCCGCCTCGCACTGCCGCCGCCACGCCGCGAGGACGCGCGCAACGTCGGTCGGGCGGTCCGTCACGACCGCGTCGGCGCCGGCGACCACCGCGGCGCGCAGGGGACCCGCCCGGTTGATCACGTACGCAAACAGGCGCTGGCCCGCCGCGTGCAGCGACCGAGTGACAGCCGCGCCGCCGCCGCCGCCGCCGCCGCCGCCGCCGCCGACGCCCGTGCCGCTCCCGCCGCCGACCTGCTGGAGCAGCATGCTCGCGTGCACGGCCGCGGCCGACGCGGCGCCGCCCTCGAAGCGCGGGTGGCGCGGGTCGCGGCGCTCGGCGACAAAGTAGCCGAGGCCCGGGAGGTCGCCGCCGCCGCCGCCGCCGCCGCCGCCGCCAGAGGACGCGGCGGCGGGGGTGGGCTCGTACGCCGGGGCCGCCGCCGATTCTGCCTGGCCCCCTCTCCTCTCCGCCGCCGTCTTCTTCGTCGCGCGCAGGCGCCCCAGAGCCACCCCTGCCTCGGCGACGACGTCGTCCCGCATCGCCCAGAACAGGCACCGCACGCCCGACGAGCGCTCGCCGCCGCCGCCGCCGCCGCCGCCGCCGCACCCGCCCTCTTTCGCCGCGGCGACGGCGCGCTTCACAAAGTCGCCGAGCGGCACCGACGACAGCGCGGCGCCCGTAGGCCGCTCCACGTCGACGATGAGCAGCAGCGGCGGCTGTTTCGCCGCCCGCGCGTCCGGCGGCACGAGCAGGCGCAGCGCCTCCTGCAGCGTCAAAACCGCCGCCGCCGCACCGCCCTCGCCCTCGCCGTCGCCGCCCCATCCAGCTCGCCTGCGCGTCGGCCGCCGCCACCGCAGCGTCCTTAGCTCGGCCAGCTTCAAGTCCCCTACGGTCGCCCGGCGCCACCACCCGCGCGCTCCCCCGACACCTGGCAGCGACGCCGCCCGCAGCGCCAGAGGCGACCCGGCCCGCGGGCGCGTCAGCAGCCCCAGCGCTTGCGGGGTGTTGCGGATGACGGCCAGCTCGCCGTCGGCCGTCGACGACACGTGCAGGAGCACGCAGCCCGTGCCCGCGGCCAGAGCTTGGCGCAGCGCGTCGGGCGAGTCTGGGGAAGGGTCGCCGGTGCCTGCGTGGGCGCACACGAGCGGCGAGGGCGTTGTCGGCGTCGACGCCGCGAGCGCCGCGCAGTACGACGGCGGCGGCGACGCGACCCACGCGGCCAGTTGGAGCTCGTGCTTGCGAAACAGCACGACGAGAACGATCGACAGCTTGACCAGCGCCGCGAGCAGGAACGTCCTGCGCTTGCGATTGCCTCCGGAGGCTCCGTCGGGGCAGAGGCGGGCGAACGGGGCGTTCCGTCTCTTCTGGTCGCGCCCGCCAAAGTCCCGCGCGGCTTTGGGCCGCGACACCAGGTACAGGGGCAGCGGCCGCTCAGCGGCCGCCGCGGCAGGCATTGGAAAGTTGTTGGTTTTCGCGAGACGTCGATCGGGCAGTTGCGCGGAGCGAGGCGAAATGTATCGCGAGCGCGCGGGGCGCGCAGCGGCGGAATCCGCCGAGGCGAGCGCGCGCGCTGCAAGAGCGCGCGACGACGACGACGACGCTTGCGCTCTCCACTCCCCGCCGCTCGCCAAAAGCGCGCACGCCATGGCGGACGAGCATGCGCGCGGGCAAGCACCACACCATCAACTGCAAGGAATGGACGGCGGCGTCGAGGAGGCAAAGCAACAGCAGCTGCTCCGAAAGCTCGCAGGTCTTCCCGACTCGCTCAAGCGCGCGATCCTCGCCGCGCGCGAGCAGGCCGCGTCCGACTCTGGGGCGACAGGGGCCGAGCTCGCCAGCCGCCCCAGCGATGCAGTACCGTCGCCGCCGACGCCGACGCTCGCGGCCCGGCAGCTGCGGCGCGGCGGCGCGGCCGTCGTCGACGGCGCCTTGGCCCCCGCCGGCGAGCTGCTGGACGCCAGCCTCGAGGCGCGCGCGCTGCTGGACGCCAGGGGGCGACCTGCGGCCATGGGAGGCGGCGACGAGGGCAGGTGGCGCGCGCGGGACGCGCGTGGCGACGAGTCGCTCTTCTTGCGGCCGGCAAAAGATAAGGAGGAGGAGGACGAGGAGGAGGAGGAGGACGACGACGACGGCGGCAAGGCGCCGCGCGCGCCGCCGGCCTTGGCGGCGCTCGCCCGGCGGCTCGCAAGCCTCGGCAGCGCGCTGCGCGCCGCGGGCCAGTGGCCCGACCTCCTTCCCGGCGGGCGCGTCGAGCTTCAGCTCGCGCGCTACGTGGGCGTCGGCAACGGCGACGCTCGAGGCCCGCCCCCGCCGCGGTACGTCCGCCACCGCGACAACAACAACAGCGGCGGCGGCGGCGGCGGCGGCGGCGGCGCGACCACGACCACCACCGCCACCGCCACCGCCACCGCCACCGCCACCGCCACGGGCTCGACGCGCCGGGTGTCGGCCGTGCTGTACCTCGGAGCAGGCGGCGGCGAGGATGGGCCGGACGGCGACTGGGACGTCTCCAAAGACGGCGGCGAGCTGGCGCTGTACCTGCCCGGGATCTACTTTGGTCGAGGGGGCGGCAGCGGCGGCGGCAGCGGCGCCTCCCCCGCCGCCGCCGCCGCCGCCGCCGCCGCCGCCGCCGCCGCCGCCGCCGCCGCCGCCGCCCCGGAGCCCGCGCTCCGCGTCGCCCCCGTCCCCGGGCGCCTGGTCCTGTTCGACTCGACTGTCGAGCACGAGGTGCTGCCCGTCACGGCGCCCCGGGGACGCGCGCGCGTGGCGCTCACGGCGTGGTTTCACGGCCGCGGGGCTGTTTCGCGCCCCGGCCTCTTGCCGACGCCGCCTCCTCGGCCGCTCCTTCCACCGACCCCCCTGCCCCGCCCGCCGCAACAGCAGCCCTCGCTTGCCGCCGACCTGGCCGCGCCCATCCTCGTCAGCATCGCCTCCTACTGCGACCCGGAGACATCCTGGACCGTGCGCGACGCATTTACCAAGGCCTCCGACCCGGCCCGCGTTCGCTGCGCGGTCGTGTGGCAGGGGGGCGGCGGCGGCGGCGGCGGCGGCGGCGGCGGCGGCGGCGGCGCCCCATCCTCCCCCTCCCCCGCGTCGTGGCCGCGCGACCGCGTGCGCGAGGTCTTCCTCCCCGCCCACGAGGCCTGCGGCCCGGGCGTCGCGCGCCACCTCGCCCTCTCCGCCCTGTGGCGCGGCGAGCCCCTCGTGCTCCAGGTCGACAGCCACACGCGCTTTGCGCAAGGCTGGGACGCGGCGCTGACGCTGATGCTGCGCGCGGCCGAGCGCGAGGCGGCAAGCGGCGCGTCGCGCGGCTCGTGCCGCGGCGCCGTCGTCTCGACGTACCCGCCCCCTTACGAGGGCGCGGGGGCGTCGGCCCGCGTGCCGTCGCTCTCGGTTCGGCAGGAGGAGGAGGAGGAGGAGGCGGAGGAGCCGGACGTCACGGTGCTCTGCGCCGCCGCCGCCGCCGCCGCCGCCGCCGCCGCCGCCGCAAACGATTCCGCGTCGCCCCCCTTCTCCGAGCGCGACGGCTTCCTCCGCCTGCGCTGCCGGCGCGTGCGACCCGAGGTCGTCCCGCGCCTGGCCCTGGGCCGCGGCCCGGACCCGGACGACCCCTCTCTCTTCTGCCCGGGCGTCCTGCGCGCCGCCGGGTTCTGGGCCGCGGGGTTCAGCTTTGCGCGCGCCGACGCGGCCGCGCTCGTCGCCTGCCCGCGCCTCCGCCACCTGTTTTTCGGCGAGGAGGCCTACGGCCTCGCGCGCCTGCTGACGCACGGCTACGACGTCTACGCGCCCGCGCGCTGCGTCGCGTGGCACCAGTGGGGCGAGACGCGCGCGCAGAGGGCCGAGAGGGCGGCGGCGGCGGCGGCGGCGGCGGCGGCGGGAGGAGGAGGAGCAGAGGAGGACGCGGCTGCAAGGAGGACGTACGCGTCGCTCGTGGCGGCGAGCCCCGAGGCGCGGCGCGAGCGCGCGGCGTCCGAGCGGCGCGTGCGGCGGATGCTGGGGGTGGGTGGTGGTCTGGAGGATGGTGGCGGCGAAGATGGCGGCGACGGCGGCGGCGACGACGACGCGGCGGACTGGTGCGTGGGGGGGCGATGGGGCCTCGGCGCGGCGCGCCCGCTCGCGGAACTCGCCGAGCGCTGCGGCGCCGACCTTCTTGCCGCGCGCTCGGCGTCCGAGCGGGCGCGGCGCGGCGGCCTGCCGGCGGGGAGCTTTGTTGCCGAGGACGAGGACGACGACGACGACGACGACGACGGCGACGACGGGTAAAGTGCGAGCCTCTTGTTTTACACGGAGACAAAGGCGGCGTGGGCCGCGCGCATGAGCGCCTGGCCCGCGACCAGTCCCACGGCCAGGCCGGCCACGAGCGCCAAGGCGGCGCGCAGCGATGGGGCGGCGGTCGCGCGCGGAAGGGCGGCGGCGCCGTCGCCGCTGTCGCCGTCGCCGCCGCCGCTCCCGCTGCCCATCCCCCGCCGAGGCGAGAGAGAGTTGCGGCACGGGCGCGCGCGCGCTGCGGGCTCAAGCGCCTGTGGATTGTTTGTCGCTGAACGCCTCTCGTCGGCTGTTCTGGGGACCGGGGGCGCGTCGCGCGCAAGAACGAGAGAGGGCTGTCGCTGTCGCTCGATGGCCAGTTGAAAAGGCGAGAAGTGGATGTGCGCGTCGACTTGCTTTGGCGGTCTTGTCGCGCGACGCTCTTGCTTGCGTGTATCAGTCGCGAATGATCGATCACAAACTTGCTTTCGCAACGATCGTTGATGAGAAAGCGTTGCAACGATGAGATAAGAGCGCCACGACGATCTCCCTTTTTCCCGCGACCTCGCTTTCGCATGTCTCTCGCCCCCGCGCGCGCCGTCGTAGCCATGAGAGGGGCCCTCGCGCGCCTCTCGCTCGGCAAACGCGCGGCATCCTCCTCCTCCTCCTCAGCAGCAGCATCGCAGGCCGCCCAAGCCGCCGCCGCCGGCCTGCCGCCGTCGACGCGCCGTGTTCTCGCCGACCCGTCGTGCGCGCTCGCGCTGGGGGTGTCGCAAGGCCGCGCGCTCGTCGTGCGCCGACCCGTGGCCCTGGGCGACGTGCTGCTGGAGGAGGCGCCCGTGGCGGCGGCGCCCGCGCCCGACCGCGACCCGCGGACGCAGTGCCATCACTGCTTGCGGCTGCTCGTAGCCGGGGGGGCGCCGCTTCGGAGCCAGCAACGGCCGCCGCCGCCGCCGCGCGAGCCGGCCATCCGCGAGGAGGAGGGCGAGGAGGAGGCGGCGGCGGCGGCGGATGAGGCGGCATTGTCCACGGGGCCCGGCGCGGCTCCACGAAGGGCGGACAAAAACGACGCCACCACATTCTGCAGCGACGCCTGCGCCCTCGAGGCGGAGGCCGCCTACGGGCGCGTCGAGCGCCGCGTCGACCTGCGGCCGCTGCGCGAGCACTGCGCCGCGCAGCGCGAGCGGTTTCCCTTGGTGGCCGCCCGGCTGGCGTGCGCCGTGCTGCAGGCGTGGGAGTCGGGCGGGCGCGAGCGGGCGCTGGCGCTGGCGCGCGGCGCCGGCGGCGGCGGCAAGGGGGGTGGTGGCGGTGGGCAGCAGCACCGGCAGCAGCAGTTGCAGCGGCCGTCGTGGCTGCCGCGGCGAGCGCTGCGCGCCACGTCGGCGCCGGCGGCCGCCGCGAGCGCGACGGCAGCGAGGGCAGAGGAGCAGGAGGAGGAGCAGGAGGAGGAGCAGGACAGCGCCTGGGTCGACGCCGTGGCCGCCGAGGCCGCCGACTCGCAGCTGGGACCCATGCCCGCGATCGCGTACCTGTGCCACGCCAACCTCCCGGCGGCGGCGGCGCCGGCGGCGGCGGCAACAGCAGCGGACGCGGCGACGACCGTGCTGCTGCCCGCCGCGTGGCAGCGCTCGCACGCCCTGCTCGTGCGCGCCGTCGGCGGGATGCTCGACGCCGAGCCGCCGGGCTCGGCCGCGCGCCTGCTGCCCGCTGCGCGCGCGGTCGCGTCCCCGCGCTGGTACGCGCGCGTGCTGTCGCGCCTGCACCTCAACTCGTTCCGCGTCGAGGCGGCCGCGACGGCACCGCTCCTGCTGGCGGCGCAGGCGGCGGCGCAGGAGGCGGGGCGCAGCGCCGCCGAGGCCGCGTCGGCAGACTTCACGGCCGCGCTGCTCTCGGCGGCGGCCGCCGACCCGGCGTCCCAGGCCCTCGGCAGCGCCGTCTACAGCGCCGCGTCGCTCTGCAACCACTCGTGCGACCCGAGCGCCGACGCCGCGTGGCCCTCGGGGGACGCGCGCCTGCGTCTGACCGCCCGGCGCGCGCTGGCGCCGGGGGAGCAGGTCACGATCACGTACGTCGACGCCTCGCTCGAGGTGGAGGAGCGCCGCGCGCTGCTACGCCTGAGCTACGGCTTCGAGTGCCGGTGCGCGCGCTGCGTCGAGGAGCTGGCGGCGCTGCCGCCGGACGTGCCGCCGCTGCCGAGATAGATGATGATGATGATGCTGGATGGGTGGATGGATTATGTGTGCGCTGCTGCTTCTGCGTTTGCGTGTTTGCGTGTGTCGTCGACGCGCTCGAAAAGTTTTTATATCGAAGGCAAGCGGCAAAAAAAAAACCTCGTTCCGCTCGCACCGCTGTCGCCCCCGTCGGCGTCACCCGGCCGGCCGCAGCCAGCCCGGTACTGGCTGTGTGTGGGCCCCCCGTCGGATACCTAAATTCCAAGGGGGCCTTGCACGATTGAACGCTCAATCAGCGGCGTTGCCATCAAGCCGCTCGCTCGCATTGCACACTTCTCGTGCTTCATCCACTCATTCGTTCATGCGTTGTCGCGTTCTTTAAAAACGTCACGTTCTTCATCCTCGCCAGTATGGCTCCGGCCGCCTTTCCTCGGTCGCTGCCTTGGCTGCTTGCAGCCTTGTTGCTCGTCCTCGTCCTGTCCGCACCCGTCCGCGCGGAGCAGCGCCGCTCCCTGAATGCTGCCGCGACGCCCGCGCATTCCGCGCGCGGGGGCAAGAGCAAGAGCACGGGTGAGTTTCGACCGCGGGGGGACCGTGCGCTTTTTTTCGCATCCCAACAACCGACCCCTTCCCTTCCGTGGTGCTTTTTTGTCCAGAACTGCCACCGCCACTGGCTGCGGTGCCGGTCGCGACTGGACGGGCACAAACCCAAACCTTCCCGAGGGATTTTGGGGGGAGGGGGGAGGGGGAGCGGGGGCCGCCCGGCGGGCGCTTGCGCGCAAAAAACATCCTCGTCAAGGGGCTCCTTCCCAATAATCCCGCGCGGGATTATTTTGCGTCAAACCCGCTCAGTCTTAACCCTCATTTCATAAATGATCCCCCCCCCCGCCCCTTACAACAGGCCCGCCGGGTCCCCCTGGCCCTCCAGGTGCCCAAGGCACGATTGGCGCCCCGGGCACGGCCGGCGCCCCGGGCACGGCCGGCGCTCCGGGCACGGCTGGCGCTCTGGGCCCGATCGGCCCCCCAGGCACCCCGGGCACGGCTGGCGCTCTGGGCCCGGTCGGCCCCCCAGGCACCCCGGGCACGGCTGGCGCTCTGGGCCCGATCGGCCCCCCAGGCACGGCCGGCGCTACCGGCCCGACCGGCCCGACCGGCCCGACCGGCCCGACCGGCCCGCCCGGGCAGGCCAGTTTGACATTCGAATTATCCATAATCGAATTATCATCTGGCCCGGCGTGCCAGGTGGTGGCAAATCTTTCCGGGGAAGCGGCTGCGTGTTCTGTCCCCACAAGGTCGGGCACTCCGGTTTTGGTAATCACCAAGCCCTGCCCACCCGGACAACTCCCTTACATCGTGAACTGCGCAAACGCCTTCACCGCTGCGCCGTTGCTCGAAGTTACCACGGAAGGCCCCAACAGCGGCCGATGCGTGTGGGATATCTCGCAGGTGAATCTCCTCAGCCAACCAGATTTCGACATCGCAGTGCGATGCGCGTGAGCCCCACTGGCGGCGCGCGCACCGTTTGCTCCCTCCCGCGGAACCCTCCTTCTCCCCCGCGCGCGCCCGGGTGACTTGTCGTACCCCCCCCCCCCCCCCCCGCGGATACCCTGTGGGGTCACCTCGCGACCTCAAGGCCTGCAGTGCCCGCCGTCCCGAGTAAGCATGCCCTACAAGGTCGTTTACGGAAGCCCGGCAGCGCGCACGCTCCGTCCCCCCCCCCCCGCCCGCAAAAAAAAAGAAAACGACGGAAGTGCAGCTCTAGAACTACCCGCGCCACCCACCCCGTCCCCTCATATCAGGCGCCCTCGACCCGGCGCCGCTGGAACTCTCGGGCCTGGCCGCCGGTGCACGAAGCTGGGGGCCAGCGACCGCGTCGAGCCCGCCGATTTATCCGCGAACCGGCAGCTTTCCTCCGCCCCCCGCGCCCGCCCCCCGCCGCCTCGCGGCCTTATGATGTGGCGCGCGCGGCGCTTTGCACAGAGACGACTCTTTTTTTGTCTTGACGACCCAGGCGCCAAGCCAGTCTCGTAGTCGTGCCTGGAGCGCCGCCGGAACATGCCGCCGCTTCCGAGATAGATGAATGATGATGGATTGTGTGTGTGTGAGTGCTGCATTTCATGTGTCGACGCGGCTCAAACAATCGCCCGGGCGTGCGCTCGCAAAAAATCGCGCTGCGGTTCGTCAAGGCGCGGCCGCCGCCGCCGCGCTCCCGCCTCCCCCCCGCTCTTGCGCGCCCGCCCCTGGCGCTGCTCTTGCGCCGCCGCCCGCGCCGCCGCCCGCGCACTCGAGCACGATCGCCGACGCCCCGCCGCCGCCGTTGCAGATGACCGCGCACCCGATGCGCCCGCCCTCGGTGCGCAGGACGTTGACGAGCCGCGCGACCAGCACGGCGCCGCTCGCGCCGATCGCGTGGCCGATCGCCACGGCGCCCCCGTGCGCGTTGACGCGCGGCGGCGGCGGCGGCGCGCACGGCGGCAGGTGGGGGGCGCGAGGCGCCGTTTCCCGCCCCCCGCCCTCCTCCTCCTCCTCCTCCTCCTCCTCCTTCGCCTGCGCCTCCAGCCCCAGCAGGCGCCGGTTCACCAGGTCGACCACCATGAAGGCCTCGTTGATCTCCCAAAAGTCGACGTCCGCGGGCGTCAGCCCGCCCGCGCGCTCGAGCGCCAGGGGGGCCGCCTTGCTGGGCGCGGTGGAGAACCACTCGGCGGGGCCGTTGGCGTCGGCCCAGCCGCGCACGGCCGCCAGCACCGGCAGGCCCCGCTCGGCGGCCAGGCGCGCCGACACGACGACGACGGCCGCGGCCCCGTCGGTGAGCGGCGAGGCGTTGCCCGCCGTGACGGTCCCCGCGCCGTCGTGGCGGAAGTAGGGCTTGAGCGCGCGGAGCTTGGCCGCGTCGAGGCGGCCGAGGGGCTCGTCGCGGTCGACGAGCACGACGGCGGCGGAGGAGGAGGAGGAGGAGGGCGAAGAGGGACCCGCGGCGGCCTCGCCGCCGCTGCCGCTGCCGCCGCCCCCCGCCGCCGCCGCCGCCGCGTCCCGCCGCCGATCCTTCTTCTTCCTCTCGCCGCCGCCGCCGCCGACCGCCGGCACCGCCACGGCCACGATCTCCCGCCGCACGGCCCCGGACGCCTCGGCCGCGCGCGCCCGCGCGAACGTCGCGAGCGCGGCGGCGTCCTGCGCGGCGCGCGTGACCCCGTACTCGGCCGCCGCCAGCTCGGCGCAGCTGCCCATATGCCGGTGCGACTCGGCGCACTCGAGCCCGTCGCGCAGGAGGCCGTCGACCAGCACGAGCGGGGGGGGGGCGGGGGGGACGCCGCCGCCGCCGCCGTCAAGGGGGGAGGGCGGCGCAAGGGCGCTCTCGCCGCCGCCGCCGCCGCCGCCGCCGCCGCCGCCAGGGGACGAGTGCCCTAGGCGCAGGCGCCCCGCCCGCAAGCCCGGGGCGTAGTGCGGCACGCGGCTCATCGACTCCATGCCGCCCGCGACGACGCACTCGACGCCGCCGCCGCCCGCGCCCGCGCCCGCGCCGCCTCGGCCGCCGCCGGCCAGCACGGCCTGCGCCGCCAGCGCCACGGCCTTGAGCCCCGAGGCGCAGACCTTGTTCACGAGGGTGGCCGGCACGGCGTCGGGCAAGCCCCCCAAGCGGGCGGCCTGGGAGGCCGGGGCCTGGCCGAGGTTGGCGGAGCACACGCAGCCCATGAGCACCTCGTCGACGTCGCTCGGGCTCAGGCGGGGCGGCCGGGTGGTGTCGTCGCCGCTGCTCCCGCCGCCGTTGGCGCGCGCGAGGGCGGCCGCGATGGCGGCGCCGCCGAGCTCGGGCGCGGACAGCGGGGCGAGCGCGCCCAGGAAGCTGCCCATGGGCGTGCGCGCGATGCCCACGATGACGGGCGTGCGCGGGTCGAGCGCGCGCGCGTCCAGCGTCGGGAGGCCGTCGTCCGCCGCGACGGGAGCAGACGTCGCCGCCATTGCCCGGAGCGGCGGCGGCGACGACGCCCGCGACGCCGCCGCCGCCGCCACCGCCGCCGCCCCCCGCGCCTGCCGGCCGCAGACGAGGGAGGAAGCGCGGGCAAACAGGTGCACGACGCGGGTTGGCGAAGCCAGTGTGTCGATGGAGTTGTGTGTTACGTGGCGCGTCCCGATCCTCGAGTCGAAAGTCGCAGTAGGGCACTCGGTGCGCGCGTGAGCTCGCGTGCGTGGAGGAGATGAATGTTTCGCGCACTGCTGCGTGTGATGTTTGACAACGAGAAGACGGTTTGCGTGTATTTGTGGCGGCGAGAGAGAGAACTGCTGCTGTCGAGAAGCGCAAGAGCGTCGCGCCCCGTCAGCGCGCGCGCGCGCGCGCTTTTGCCACGCGCGACGAGGCCGGCGCGCGCTCGCTCGTCACGTCATGCCTTGCCGCCGCCTCCCGTCATCATCAGCAGCTCCGCCCCCGCCGCGTTCATCAGCCCCACCATCTCCGCGAGCGTGTCCCGCAGCGCCCGCGTCACGTTGACCCCGTCCTGCAGCACCAGGCCCTCGCGCCAAGGCGGCGGGAGCGCGAGCGCGGGCGGCCGCTGCGCGTCGGCGGCCGAAGTGTAGTCGCGCTTGTCAAACCGCCAGACCTCCTCCTCGGGGCCGTCCTTGGACCCGCGGTCGCGGAAGATGGCGCCCCACGTGTAGTGGAAGAGGGCCGGCTCGACCCGGGCCGCCTCCGAGGGGCCGCCGGGCGCGTCCCCGCCGTTACTTCCGCCGCCCGCCGACGGCAGCGCGTCGTGCGGCGGCTGAATCGCGAGCGGCGAGGTCGGGGGCGCCGCGGCCGCGAGCCGCACGCCCGCGCGCGCCACGGCCACGTCCCACGCGTACATCTCGCGCACCCAGCCGAGGGCCTCTCGCGCGTCGGGGCGCGCCTCGATCCACGCGGACAGGCGCACCCAGTCGCTCGCGACGGCGCGCAGCTCCGAGGCGCGCAGCAGCACGGGGGCCGGCCCTGAAGCGAGCACCTGCTCGGGAGCGCAGCGCCCCGCACACATTTCCCGGATGAAGGGCGCCACCCCCGGCGCCTTCGGGTCGATGTAGTCGAACAGGAACGCCTGGCCGCGCACGAGGGGGTCGGAAGCGTCCCCGGGGGCGGCGATCGGGTAGCGCCACACGTAGTCGGTCTCGAGCATGAGGATCCAAGGGGCGCGCAGGAGCGTCGCCGCCGACGGGTCGTCGCGCTCGCCCGCCGCCGCCGCCGACGCCGCCAGCCACTGCGCCACGGCGTGCGCGCGGTCCTTGACGGGGAACTCGCACCAGGTGTCGCATGCGGGCTCCAGGGGGTCGGCGCGGAAGGTGGGGATCTCGTGGACGAGGCCGTCGTCCGTGGTGCGGTGGAGGATGCGCGTGAAGGCGACGAGCTTGCTGGCCTTGTTGTTGTTGTTGTTGTTGTTGTTGTTCGAAGCGGAGGAGGAGGAGGAGGAGGAGGAGGAGGAGGAGGAGGAGGAGGAGGAGGAGGACGAAGCGTCGCCGCCGCCGCCGCCGCCGCCGCCGCCGCCGCCGCCGCTGCGGCGGGCTCGCAAGTACGACGCGTAGTGCAGGCGGCCCTGGAAATTGCCGTAGGGCGACCCGTTGCTCGTGAAGATGACGTGGACGGTGTCGCCCTTTTCGCCCGGGGGGATGGCCGGCGGGGGAGGGTATGGCGGGTCTGTGGAGGGGGCGGCGGCAGCGGGCGCTGTCGTCGTCGTCGTCGTCGTCATCGCTGCTGCGAGCGCTTGCACGTTGTTGTCTGATCGCGCGGCCGGCAGTGATGCTGCTGCTGCTGCTGATGATGATGATGATGATGCTCCGCTCGACGTCGGCAGCCGCAGGGCCTGGCTCCTGCCGGCGTGCCACGCGCTGCCGGCGAGCAGGCCGACGCTGAGGCCGAGCGCCAGGGCCGCGGCGAGCGGGCGCGCGACGGCGGCGGCGGCGGCGGCGGCGGCGCGTTGCCGGTGCTGCTGCTGTCGCCGCCCCCTTGCTGCTGCGGTCCTCGCGGCGCAGCGCGGTGAGGTGCTCGGTAGCAGCGACGCGTCGGCGATTGCCGCCTCCGGGTCGGCCAACGCGGCGGGCGAGTCCCGCATGATGATTCAGTTGGTCTGTCGCTGCCGAATCGGGCTCGTTTTTTGTCGCGAAGTGCTTCCGGGAAGAGGGGGCCGGGTTGCGGCGGAGATGGCGTGGTGATGGCGTTGGCGATGTTCTGGTGGTGTTTGATTGTCAGCGCGTTGGGATCGTGTGCGCAAAGATGGCAACCGGGCTGTGGTTCGATTTGTTTTTTTTTGGTCGGGGGCCCCCGCCCGGGCGACCCGACCCGCCAGCGCTGCGCTGCCGCCGCCGCCGCCGAAACAGCGCCGGCGTCGCGAATTGCGGCCCCTTGTTCCCGCCGCCCGACGGAACTCGTCGCGACAGCGACCATCATTCACTCGTCCCGTGACACTCAACCTACCGAGCGAGTCTCCGCTTCCTGAAGTTGATTAGATCTCCGAGCACCAACGGCCGCGACGGGTGGAGCACCCGTCGACGAAAAAACGGCGTCTGGCCTGTGGCCGGGGGGGGGGGGGGGGGGGGGGGGGGGGGGGGGGGGGGGGGGGGGGGGGGGGGGGGGGGGGGGGGGGGGGGGGGC
>Ga0315905_10003982_pt1 | contig 15141 bp, 14 predicted proteins | sample LakEriMetagenome_5_FD_203522 | JGI IMG/M metagenome (GOLD analysis project Ga0315905, IMG submission 203522) | Freshwater fungal communities from buoy surface, Lake Erie, Ohio, United States - Buoy 4 MA121 | ecosystem: Environmental > Aquatic > Freshwater > Lake | place: USA: Lake Erie, Ohio... | reverse complement strand
CGTATGTCCCTACAACGAATACAAATGGTAACGATACCTTAGTGTATGAAGTATGTGACAATGGTTCACCAGTACTTTGTGATACAGCATTGTTAGTTATCAAAGTAAACGCTGTAAACGATGGACCGATAGCCAACAAAGACGAAGTAACAACAAACGAAGATCAAGATGTAACCATCGACGTAACATCAAACGATACAGACCTTGATGGATCAATTGACAAGACTTCGGTAACGATCAAAAAGCAACCGAAAAACGGAACAGTAACGGTAGATCCTATAACAGGTAAGATCACGTATGTCCCTACAACGAATACAAACGGTAACGATACTTTAGTGTACGAAGTATGTGACAATGGTTCACCAGTACTTTGTGATACAGCATTGTTAGTTATCAAAGTAAACGCTGTAAACGATGGACCAGTTGCCAATAAAGATGAAGTAACAACAAACGAAGATCAAGAAGTAACAATCGATGTAACATCAAACGATACAGACCTTGATGGTTCGATTGACAAGACTTCGGTAACTATCAAAAAGCAACCGAAAAACGGAATAGTAACGGTAGACCCTACAACAGGTAAGATCACGTATGTACCTACAACGAATACAAACGGTAACGATACTTTAGTGTACGAAGTATGTGACAATGGTTCACCAGTACTTTGCGATACTGCATTGGTAGTTATCAAAGTAAATGCTGTAAACGATGGACCGATTGCCAACAAAGACGAAGTAACAACAAACGAAGATCAAGATGTAACTATTGATGTAACAACCAACGATACAGATCTTGATGGTTCGATTGACAAAACTTCGGTAACTATCAAAAAGCAACCGAAAAACGGAACAGTAACGGTAGATCCTACAACAGGTAAGATCACGTATTTCCCTACAACGAATACAAATGGTAACGATACCTTAGTGTATGAAGTATGTGACAATGGTTCACCAGTACTTTGTGATACAGCATTGTTAGTTATCAAAGTGATTCCTGTAGACGATGATCCAGGTTTCATTACAAACGATACAGTTGTAACTACTACTAAGGATATTACTTATTGTTTTGAATATGCAGATGTAGATGGAGGAAACAACACGTTATCAATAGCATGTAATAAAAACAATCATGCAAAACTTATAGGTAACTGTATCACTTATAAAGTAGATGATAATTATATTGGTAAAGACACTATTTGTATAACGATTTGTAATGCAAACAAATGTGACACATTGAAAGTAGTTGTTAATGTTGTTCCGAAAGCAAATGATGATGATGATGAAACAGATGATCAAACACCAATTGTGATACATGTATTAAGAAATGATAAAAACCCTATTGGAAAAGATCCTACGATCGTAATTACAAGACAAGCTATAAAAGGTAGAGCAAACATCAATGCAGATGGAAGTATAACCTATGTACCTAAACCTGGATATTGTGGATTAGATACTTTCTACTATAAAATGTGTGATGCACAAAACATTTGTGACTCTGCAATGGTAGTGGTGGATAATAAATTGAAAGATTCTGATAAAGATGGAATTCCAGATTATATAGAGGGAACAACAGACTTAGATAAAGACGGTATTCCAAATTATCTTGATTTAGATTCAGATGGTGATGGTAAACCAGATTCAGAGGAAACTCCAATGATAGACCCATGTAATAATGGAATTATTAACGATACTGATGAAGATGGTAAACCAGATTATTTAGACTTTGATGGAATATTTGTTCCGCAAGGTTTCTCACCAAATAACGATGGTAAAAATGATTATTTAGTTATTAAAAACATCGAGTTATTCCCGAACAATAAAATATACATTTACAACAGATGGGGTAGTTTAGTTTATGAAAAAGAAGGATATAATAATGAATGGGATGGATATCCAAATGTTAAAAACACATTGGGTGATGATCGTTTACCAGTCGGTACATATTATTATGTTCTTGAATTGAATGACGAAGCTGGAACGAAGTTAAACGGTTACATTTATTTAAATAATTAGTAAGATGATAAATATTAAACACATAATAATCGTTCTTGTACTGATAATCAGTTTTCAAGTAAAAAGTCAGCAAGAAGTTCAGTTTACACATTATATGTACAACACATTAAGTGTAAATCCTGCTTATGCTGGTTCTAGTCAAATTTTAAATGTATCGAGTTTATTTAGACAGCAATGGATTGGTATAGAGGGAGCTCCAATGTCTCAAAACTTGTTTTTACATACTCCGATAATCAATAAAAATATTGGGATAGGACTTAACTTTTTAAATGATAAAGTAGGTCCTATTAACCAAACTTCGGTTGCGTTAGATTATTCTTATTCTATTAAGGTAAATAAAAAGGCAAGATTAAATATTGGTATGAAAGCAATGATGAATTACATACAAGCAGATTTAATTCACCTTAAATTAGACGAAGCAAACGATAATAATTTTGCTTTTAATTATTACAAAGTGACTCCTAATATTGGTTTGGGTTTATATTACCATACAGATAAGGGTTATTTTGGGGTTTCTACTCCTAAATTAATTGAAACTAAAATTTCAAAAAATAACACTGATGCCACAAAATTGAATAGACACTATTATATTATTGGGGGCTATGTGTTTGAATTGAATAAATATTGGAAATTAAAACCTGCTTTTCTTACAAAACTGACTCAAAATGCACCGATCAGTGTTGATTTATCACTTGAAGCCTATTATGGAAATAAATTTTCGTTTGGTGTGATGAACCGAGTAAAAGATTCATATGGTGTATTAGTTGGTTACCGAGTTTCAGATCAGTTAAAATTCGGAATGTCTTTCGATCAGACGGTGAGTAGATTACATAATTTTAACAAGGGTACATATGAATTGTTTTTAAGTTATGATTTCTTATTCAAAAATGACAAAATTATTACACCAAGATACTTCTAAAATACGGACTATGAACAAGATAAAAATAGTAGGCGCTTTATTTTTCTTTTTAATCATTCAATTTTTTAGTTATGCTCAAGAAAATGTAAAATTGAAAAGAGCAAATAAATTTTATGATAATTACGCTTATGCCGAAGCAATTAATCTATACGAAGAATTAGCAAGTCAAAAAATTGAATACAAATTCATAAGTGAAAGATTAGCTAATAGTTATCGTTTTATAAACAATACTGAAAAGGCAGCTTTTTGGTATGGAGAGTTTGTAAAGTTTGGAGAATATTCTTACAATGATGCTTTTTATTATTCAATGTCTTTGCGTTCTAATAAAATGACGAAAGAAGCAGATGAGTGGATGGAAATTTTTAGAAAAAAGAACACTAAGGATAGTAGAGGTTTGACGTTTGAATCTAAGGAAGAAATTATGAAAGAAATTCAGAACAAAAGAAATAATTTCAAGATAACTAATTTACATTTTAATACAAAAGGAATTGAATTTGCCCCTTTTACTACTCCAAATGGAGAATTATTTGTTGTTGCTGAAGATGAAAATCAATTGTATGTTAAAAGAGAGTTTGAATGGAATAAAACAGCTTTTTTAGATGTATATAAATTCAATAAATTAAACGATACGACTTTTGAAAATAAATCTAAATTGAAAGGTAAAATCAACACCAAATTTCATGATGGTCCTATCACAATGTCTCCAAATAACCCAGATATAATGTTTTTTACACGTAATAATTACTTACATAAAAAAACGTTGAGTAAAGAAGGGGTATTAAAACTTAGAATTTATAGTGCTACAAAAAATAAAAAAGGAAAATGGAAAAATATTGATCAATTGTATTTAGGACCAAATGATTATTCCTATGGTCACCCTGCATTATCAAAAGATGGTTCAAAATTATTTTTTACATCTGACATGCCGGGATCAATTGGTGGAACAGATATTTGGATGATTGTTAAAGAAAATAATAAATGGAGTAAGCCGATCAATCTAGGTCCAGATGTAAATACTGAAGGAAATGAAATGTTTCCGTATGTAAGTGCAAATGGCGACCTGTTTTTTGCTTCAAATGGACATGTAGGTTTGGGAGGATTAGATGTTTTTTATGCTCCTTTTAATAACAATTCCTACAGACATATATATAATTTAGGAGAAGGGATTAACTCTCCAAAGGATGATTTTAGTTTCATAGTCAATGACGATTATACAAAATGTTATTTCACATCAAATAGAGATGGAGGCAAGGGAGATGATGACATTTATTTCGCTCAAATACTATCGACCTTTAAATTAAAATATTTAGACTTAACTATTCGTAATATTGAAACAGGTGAATTAGTAAAAAATGCTTCAGTTTCATTAGTACAAAATGGTAAGACATACATCTATAACACAAATAATGAAGGTAAAATTGATGTAATTATAGAGCCAAAAACAGAGATTAATATAAACGCTACAGCTGAAAATTTATCTAGTGAAAATGATTTGATTAATTCAGATACTACTGACAACCAAATCAAACATACTCTATATTTAGCTCCTAAGGATGTGTTTTATCTCCACGCTAAAATCAAAGAAAAACAATCGGGTAAAGACATTGAAAATGTTAATATTATTATTAGAGAAGCCAAAAAAACAATGTCTTTTGTAACTGATATTAATGGAGAGATTTATTTTAAATTACCAAATCACAAAATAGGAGATTCATTGAGTCTTAAATTAAGAATAGAAAAAGAAGGTTATTTAGGTAAAGAAATAAAGTATGCAAAAAAAATAAATCAATCTGGTGTTTATTCTATCAATGAACTTCTTGATATTGATTTATATAAAATTGAAAAAGGACTTGAGTTAGGAAGTGCCCTAAAAATAAATCCGATCTATTTCGATTTTAATAAAGACAACATTAGACCTGATGCAGCTTTAGAATTGGATAAAATTGTAACTATCTTAAAGAAACATCCAGAAATTTACATTGAATTAGGTTCACATACTGACTGTAGAGGAAGCGAAGTGTTTAATGAAGATTTATCCTATCGAAGAGCTGAATCTTCTAGAAATTATATCATTGAACGCGGAATAGAAGAGAAACGTATTTACGGTAAAGGATACGGTGAATCAAAACTAGCAAACCACTGTAAGTGTGATATGAAAGATGAAAATAAATATTCTGAAGCACTACATCAGAAAAACAGAAGAACAGAATTTGTAATTGTAAAAATCTTAAAAGATTAAACCTAAACAGTTACTATTGTTTTGTACACTTTAAATCAGAGTAGTTTGGAAAGATACTTGTAATAACAATTTTTGTTATTATATTTGCAAACCAATTCGGTGAACAAACGTGTTCAAATTGTTTTGATGCTGTTGTCTTGATTTATTAGATAGATTCAACCTTAAATGCCCAGGTGGCGGATCCCGATAGCTATCGGGAGGTAGATGCAACCTTAAATGCCCAGGTGGCGATCCCGATAGCTATCGGGAGGTAGACGCAACCTTAAATGCCCAGGTGGCGGAATTGGTAGACGCGCTGGATTCAAAATCCAGTTCCGCGAGGAGTGCGGGTTCGATTCCCGCCCTGGGTACACGAGTAAGTGCTTCCAACTTACAAGTTAGTTTAAACCTCAATTATCGCAAGATAGTTGAGGTTTTTTCTTTAATAGATGGCAGTAGTTTATATCTTATTTTCAGCAAAACTCAATAAACATTATATTGGTAGTTGTGATAATTTATCAGATCGTATATCTAAACACAAAGACAAATTTTACATTAATTCTTATACATCAAAAACAGAAGATTGGATTTTGTGTTTAACAATTGAAAATTTAGAATATGAACAAGCAAGAAAAATAGAGGCTCATATAAAGCAGATGAAGAGTAAAATTTATATTGAAAATATGAAGCTCTATCCTGAAATCGTAAATCGATTAATAGACAAATATAAATAGAAGCGGGTTCGTCCCGAAAGCTTTCGGGACCCGCCCTGGGTACACGAGTAAGTGCTTCCAACTTACAAGTTAGTTTAAACCTCAATTATCGCAAGATAGTTGAGGTTTTTTCTTTAATAGATGGCAGTAGTTTATATCTTATTTTCAGCAAAACTCAATAAACATTATATTGGTAGTTGTGATAATTTATCAGATCGTATATCTAAACACAAAGACAAATTTTACATTAATTCTTATACATCAAAAACAGAAGATTGGATTTTGTGTTTAACAATTGAAAATTTAGAATACAAACAAGCTAGAAAAATCGAAATGCATATTAAAAAAATGAAAAGTAAAGTTTACATAGAAAATTTAAACAAATATCCAGAAATTATTGAACGCTTGAAAGAAAAATATAAATGAGTGCGGGTTCGTCCCGAAAGCTTTCGGGACCCGCCCTGGGTACACGAGTAAGTGCTTCCAACTTACAAGTTAGTTTAAACCTCAATTATCGCAAGATAGTTGAGGTTTTTTCTTTAAATGATGGCAACACTTTACATACTTTATTCATCAAGACTTAAGAAATATTATACAGGTAGTTGTGAAAATTTAGAGTTAAGACTAGCAAAACACAAAGAAAAACTATATAAAAATTCATTTTCATCGATAACAGATGATTGGGTTTTATATTTCATTGTTAATGATTTAGAATACAAACAAGCTAGAAAAATCGAAATGCATATTAAAAAAATGAAAAGTAAAGTTTACATAGAAAATTTAAACAAATATCCAGAAATTATTGAACGCTTGAAAGAAAAATATAAATGAGTGCGGGTTCGTCCCGAAAGCTTTCGGGACCCGCCCTGGGTACACGAGTAAGTGCTTCCAACTTACAAGTTAGTTTAAACCTCAATTGTCGCAAGATAGTTGAGGTTTTTTCTTTGACTTAAATTAAAATGTTTTTATGTGGTTTTATAGAATATAACATAAAATAATTTCAATTATAATTTTTGATTACAATCCTTAAATTATTATTTTTTTGACGTTAAAATATTATTAATTAATTAAATACTTTGAGTTTTTTTTTGAAAATAATAAGTTTGAGGCTTGTTTTAACTTTTATTAAGATTATATTTGCCGTCAAATTCAATTTAAATGAGCAAAATTTTATTTTTATTTGTTTTACTAATTAGTACATCTAACTATTTATTTTCTCAACTTTTTTTTAATCCAATTTCCTATAGAGTAGTAGATATACAAAATGTGAATTTGGCTCAACAAGATTTTGACTTAGCTATCTCTACGGATTCCCTTAAGAATATTACTGCTAAATCAACTAAAAAACACAAATCACCTAAACTTGCCTTAGATGAAGCATATTTTAATGCTATTGTGGACAATCAAATTGATGTTTTAGTAAATCCTATATATTCTATTAATCAAACAAAACGTTTTTTATTCTTTTTTGGAGGGAATTGTGAAGCTGAAATAACAGGTTATGCTGGGTATTATAAGCAATTAGTTTATAAAAAAGACAAAAAGGAGTCAGATGACTGTAATGATGAATCTTTCGATTGTTTTCTCAAAAAACTTGAAAAGTTTGCAAAGAATAATAATCAAGAATTTTCAGAAGAACAAGAAATAAAGATTTTAAATGGGTGCGATGATTGTAAAAATGATAAAGAGCCACTCAAGTTGTTAATTGTTACAACCAAGAAAAAGTCTATCATCGACTCTTATTTAAAATCATCCAATTAATCTTAGTTTTAACTTAATCAAAATGGTAATTTTTACTTTCAGACATATTGCTTTGTTATTGTTTGTTTTCTCAAGTGTATTTATTTATGCTCAACAACCAGCTACTAATACTGTAAAAAAGAATGTTCAAGTGTATGTTGATCAAAGCACGAATATTTCTGATTATGATAAAATTAATTACTCTGAATTAGCAGATAAAAAATATAAGTATCATAATCCAGATGTGAAATCAAATGAGAAAAGATTGGATATTGAAGCAAATAAAGAGGTCCCTGCTGACGTTAAAGCGAATAATCCAGTTAAAAATAATAATTTGCAGGTTCAAGTAACTTATGAGAATCCCTCTTCGTCAGAGTTAGTAAAAGATAAAACTAGTCAAATTGAACAAATCAAAACTGATGCTTTTGACAACGCAAGTGAAAAAGGTTTAGAGGTTAACAACGATATTAAATCAGATCAAGATTTTAAAATACTTACAGAAGAAAAGGATACTACTTCAAGTAATATTGAGAATATTGCAGCTAGCCAATCAAAAATAGATTTAGTTGTAGATTCGATATCTAAATCTAGCGTATTACCATCTGAGTTAATCAATACAAATAATTCCATTTCGAGTACAGATGTAAAAGTAGCGCCTGAAAAAGGTACATACAAGAGTCCTACTGCAGTTGAGAAAGTAGTTGTGAAAGAAACCAGAACTTACAAGCAAGCAGCAAAAAAGCCTGTAAAACAGTCGGTTGATGTTAAGCCATCAATTGAACCTAAAGAAATAATCGAACCAAACCAACACGAATCTATCGTTAAAAATAAATCTGTTTTCAATGAAAATTGGATGCTAGAAGAATTAATACATAGTGGAAAATACGAAGTTACAGATGATGGTAAATATATTCGTATAGGTAAAAAGAAGTAATAATTTTGGGGATGCTGAAAACCATATAGAGTAAGCAAAAAACACATAAATTCAAAAAATAAATGAAGAATTTAGTAAAAAAAACAGTTCTTTATGTGGCATTAGGACTGAGTGTAATTTCTTGTAAATCGTATCAACACTCTCACAGATTAGTAGAAGTTGATAGAAAACAATCTGTTGATGCAACTTTACAAGTTGATGTTGAAATTGTACCTGATTTCACTAAAAGAATCAAAGGTCAAACAAACAAACGTCATAAAGTTGAACAACTTGCTAAAGACGAAGCATATTTCAATGCTATCATTGATAACGATGTAGATGTATTGGTTGCCCCAATTTATAGTGTTTCTAAAACAAAAAGAATTTTCTTTATTTTTGGAGGAAAAGCAGAAGCTACGGTATATGGTTATGCTGGTACATACAAAATGAAATCAAAAGAGTCTGTTAAAGATGAGACTTCTGTAAAGAAAACTCCTTGTGGTGATGATTGTTTTGATAAAAAACTTCAGGATTTAACTAAATTGTCTAAAATTGACGGTGTTTTGTCTTCTGAGGAGCAAAAGGTTTACAAAATCAACCAAAATTGTTGTGGAGACGGTAAAAATGTTGAGCCTCTTTCTTTATTAACTGTGACAACAAATAAGTCTTCACTTGTTGATACTTACGAGAAAGTGTTAAAAGTTGGAGCTGCAAATAATAACCCATTATCTGCAAATTTAAAGTTGAAAAAATTTAAATTACCTAAGTTTTTATCAATTTTCTCTAAAAAGTAATTTTATTTAAGGCCATCATGATTGGTGGCCTTTTCAAATCTTTCCAAATGAAATTCATATTCACCTTAATCTTATGTACTTTTTCTATAAGTACTTTATTCAGTCAAACGAATAAGCAGTTATTGATTAAAGACAAAGAAACTGGTCAATTACTTGACGAAGTTCGTATTGAATTTAAAGAAAAAACAACAGGAACGATTATTTTAGCTGTATCAGATGCTTCAGGTATTGTATCTGCTACTTTAGTTAAAGATAAAAAGTATGTAGTTACTACAGAGAAAATAGGTTACGACCCTGTAATGGTTGATATAACAGCTAAAAATGATGATAATCCAGTTGATGTTAATATTAGAAAAACAGCTGCTGGTATAATGATTCGTCTAGAAAATGTTGTATATGAATATAATAAAGCAAATCTAAATAGATCTGGAAAACAACAGTTAGATACGTTATATCGATTCTTGAAAGAAAACAAAAAATTCTTGATTGAATTAAATTCTCATACAGATAGTAGAGGGACAGAGGAATACAACTTAAGTTTATCTAAAAACCGTTCTTTAAGTTGTAACAATTACTTAAGAGCAAAAGGGTTAAAGTTTAATCGAGTTGTAATGAATAATTTTGGAGAAACAAAATTAGTGAATCAATGTGCTGATGGAGTAGAGTGTTCTGAAGAATTACATCAAGTAAATCGTAGAACAGAGTTTGTATTACTCTTTCCAAAATAAGATACTTGATCAAATAAGATTGAAACTTAGGGATTGAATTATTCAGTCCCTTTTTTTATTTTCATGTTTTTTAATTTCTGTTTCATATTATATGAATTTTCTAAGATTTGTTACCTTATTTTTTGGTTTCACTTGTTTAAATCCTTCATTTTCTCAGATTAAGTTGAATTTAAATGATGCTGTCAATTTTGCCTTTTATCAAAATGGTTCAAATAAAACACAAACTTTTGCTTTAATAACGAATAATCAGGTTGATTTCAAAAGAATTTCGGCAGCAAACAATCTAAATTACACATTATTATATAATCCTAAGATGGCTCAAAATGAGTTCGCTGAAAAGTTTACAATATCTTATACAAAAAGGAAATTTAATATTTTTACTATTTATCAGTACAACCATAGTTTAGTTAGAAAAATTGAAAATAACAATCTAATGGGGATTGGTTTTGGTGTTCGAGATTCATTATTAGGGTTTAAAATAAATTTATCTTATGCTATTTTAAATGAATACATTACGTTTAACAATCAATCTACTAATAATAACATTAGAAATTCCTTTAGAATAAAATTAAGTAGAGAAACTAAAAGAATTGGCATAAGTTCTGAATACTTTTTTCAGCCAAACATAATGAAATTTTCAGATTATACTTTTTATGGTACTACAAAGCTTATCTTTAAAATAAAAGATTCTTTTTCCTTTAATATAAGTGATTTATATAATTTTTTTAATAAAAGTACGACACCTGTAATTCATAATTTTACAGTTGGTTTGGCTTACAGCTATAGCTCTGATTAATAAAAAAAGAGGATATTTAATATCCTCTTTCAACATTTTATCACAGGTTATAGAACTTTTATTTTTTTTGTTCTCTTATGAATATCGTAGAACAATCAATAATTTCATTAGAATTAGTGTGAAAATTTTTAACTCTATTGTTGATCATAGTCATAAAATCTGCATGGTAAATAGGCATTACGACAGCTTCGTCTATAATTTGTTGATCACATTGTATAAAGTAGTTCGTTCTTTTAATCGGATTACCTTCTTTCATAGCTTTTTCAAGTGTATTGTCAAAAATCATACTTTGGTAGCGGAAGGGATTTGAAATAGCTGAATTAGACCCTATGTTTTTAGAATAAAATAAGTTTAAGAAGTTTTCAGGATCTGGATAATCAGCTATCCAACCACCTCTCCAAAACTTTGCCTCTCCTTTTAAAATCGCTTGATCACGTTCATCTATTGAACACAATTTGATTGGAATATCTACATTTAAATTTTCTTTAATCTGTTTCAATACACCAAGTGCGAGCTTATGTATAACTGATCCCTCTTTTGTATTTACATAAAAACTTAACTTAGGAAATCCAACACCATCAGGATACCCTGCTTTGGCTAGTAATGATTTCGCCTCAGCAACATTGAATTGATAACCTTTTACTTTTGTATCATCATAATCTCCCATCGCTGGGACAAAACCGTTTTTACATGGGTAACCATCTCCTTGCATCCAATTGTTAATCAGATAATCGCGATCTATTGCTAAGTTAAAAGCTTTTCTTACATTCGGGTTGTTAAATGGTTCTGATGCATTTGCAAATCCATAGTAAGCGGTACTTAAACTAGCTTTAGAATCAATTTTATGCTTAATGTTTTTACCCGCTTGTGCTTCTTCTAATGATCCTAATACATTGTCAATTTCCTCTGCCGGAATCTGTAAAACAAGATCAATTTCTTGATTTCTAAAAGCAAGTAATTCACTTTTTTTGTCTTTCGCATAGCTAACCTCGATTCCAGCTAGAAATGGTAACTGATTTCCAAATTCATCTTTTTTCCAATAATTTGGATTTCTTGATAAAATAATTTTCTCTTCCTCCCAATTCTCTAGCATAAAAGGTCCAGTACCGACAGGATGTTTACCTATTTCGTCATCATATTTATCAAATGCTTCTTTTGGAAAAACACCTAAACTACGATGTGCTAAAAGCTTATCAAAACCAATAAAAGGATATTCTAATTCAATCGTCAATGTGTTTTTATCTATTACTTTAACTCCTGATACACCCTTACTTACAACACCTTTCTTTGATGAGTCATAATTCTTCTTTGCTCCTTTAATTACATTTATTAACATCCAATGAATTTCGTTTTCTATGGTTTTACTACAAGCAAAATCTAGTGTGTTTTTGATATCTTGTGCATTAAGTTCTCTGCTGTCTCCATCAAAACATTCATCTTCGTGGAATTTTACACCTTTTCTAATTTTAAATGTAAATACGGTAGCATCTGGATTAACTGAATAACTTTCAGCTAAACCTGGAACCACTTTTTCAGATTCAGGATCAATAGTTAGTAAAGTTTCAAATATCTGACTTGCAACTCTCTGAGTATAGATACTAGAGGATGAGACAGGTAAGAGTGTCGCAATTTTTTCAGAAGATTTGAATCTGAAAATACCTCCATAAGCTGCACCTCCATTTGCTTTTTTGTCTGATAAATCATCTCCAGAACCACAACTTGTCACAATCAAGTATGTGAATAACAATAAGTAGCTTAATTTACGCATGTTTTCAATTTTTTTCCAAAACAAATATATTAAATTAAGCCAATAATCACTAATTTAGATAATACAATACTCAAACTCTATTCATTTATGATACAAAAAGCTCCTCTGGATAAGATCTTATTTTTAGATATTGAAACGGTACCCCAATTTTATCATTTTAACGATTTGCCTGAGGAGGCAAAAAAACTATATGATGCAAAAACTAAGTTTCTTCAAAAAGAAAACACAGTGGAAGAGGTGTATGATCGAGCTGGAATTTACGCAGAGTTTGGAAAAATAATTTGTATATCAGTTGGTTATATACATGAAGGAGTTTTAGGTAGACAAATTCGTATGAAATCTTTTTATCATGATGATGAAGAAACGCTCTTAAAACAGTTTGTTAGATTGTTAGAAGAAAATCCAAGATTCCAAATTTTATGTGGACATAATGCTAAAGAATTTGACTTTCCATTTATTTGTAGAAGACTACTGATTAATGGTATCAATATACCTGATGTACTTAATTTAGCAGGGAAAAAACCTTGGGAAATAGCACATTTAGATACAATGGAGTTGTGGAAGTTTGGCGATTTTAAAGCATATACTTCTCTCGCATTATTATGTTATGTTTTTAATATTCCAACTCCTAAAGATGATATTTCTGGTGCAGATGTGGCCAAAGTTTATTACGAAGAAAATAATCTTGAAAGAATAAAAGATTATTGTGAAAAAGATGTAGTGGCTCTAATTCAACTTTTTCTTAAAATGAGAAATGAACCTTTAATAAAAAACCCTGTAAACTAAATTTACAGGGTTTAAATAATATTTAAGTAAAAGGTTCTAGTTTTGACTGATTTTCTTAACTATCGTTACTATAGCCTCGTTGTTCTTTTCTGGTTGTAAATTAACGTGACTCACACCTTCAAGTGTATCAGAACCAATAATTTTAGATGCATAAATATCAATTACCGCAGCTCCAGCTTGTCCATCCTTAAAAATAGAACTGAAATCGTAGGTAACTTTACCGTCACTTCCAGAAATTAAATTAATGTCAGTCAGTGGTTTATAAGCAGCTTTTTTACTATTATCACCAGGAGTAGCATTTAATACAACTGGTATATTTGCAAGCGGTAATTTATCTTCTCCTCTTACAGTTATAGTAGCAGTTGTTGGTTGTATTTTATTACAACCAAAAGAAATCAATAGGGTTAATATAAATAATGCTGATAGGCTTCTTTTTTTTATCATATATTTAATTTTTTAAGTATATAGTCTGAACTGAAGTAGTTCTGTATGTTACACGAACTAATGTATCTCCTTCAATATCATCTAATTTAACGTTTACTTTAAAATAACCAGAACGTATACTGTCACTGTAAGCAGCACGATGGGTTGCAAAAAAAGCATCTAAATTAAATTCAGCAAAACTTGCATCATTCGTCATTTTTGCATCGGAAAATTTGGAAGTTGGTGGAGTAGAATTAGCATCTGAACTAATTAAAACTTTAGCATACAGTCCCTTATCTAGTAAGTTGTTGTCACTTTTTCTAACATAAATCCTTAACATTGAAGGTTTTTCCTTGCAACCTGATATTATAGAAAGTGAAAGAGTTAGAGTGATTATGGATAAAAAATTTCTCATAAATTTGGTATGAAAACTTAAAATAGCTAACAAAGTTATGAAATATTCTTTTAAAAACTTTGAATAAAACAATTCTAAATTTAGTAATTTCGTACAAATGAAACAAGTTTTCAAAAAAATATAAATTCAATGAAGGATTCAATTGACTTAATTTACCAATCCATTTCTTCTTTCAAAGTAGATAATCCAATTACTTTAGAACAGTTTAGAATTAAATTTTTGGGTTCAAAAAGTGATATTAAAACATTATTTGGTGAATTAAAAAATATACCGAATGAACAAAAAAAGGAAGTTGGTAAGTTGTTGAATGATTTAAGAATACATGCTGAATCTACTTTTGAAAATTTAAAAAATTCCATTCAAACATCTTCTGTTAGTCAAAATAAAATTGATTTTTCAAAACCTGGAGAAATAAACCAAGTCGGTTCTCATCATCCTATTTCTACAATTAAAAATGAAATTATAGAAATTTTTAATCGTATTGGTTATACGGTTTCTGAAGGTCCAGAAATTGAAGATGATTGGCATAATTTTTCAGCATTAAATTTTCCTCCTGAACATCCTGCACGAGATATGCAAGATACTTTTTTTATTGAAAAAGGTGAACAGGAAATGGCCTTAAGAACTCATACTTCTTCTGTGCAAGTTCGTGTGATGGAAAACACTACTCCACCAATTCGAACAATATCACCAGGAAGAGTATATAGAAATGAAGCAATATCTGCACGAGCACATTGTTTCTTTCATCAAGTGGAAGGATTATATATCGACAAAAATGTTTCCTTCGCTGATCTTAAACAAACGCTTTTGTATTTTGCACAAGAAATGTTTGGTGAAAAAGCACAAATTAGAATGAGACCTTCTTATTTCCCATTTACTGAACCTAGTGCTGAAGTTGATGTTTCTTGCACTATTT
>Ga0315905_10003981_pt1 | contig 15145 bp, 8 predicted proteins | sample LakEriMetagenome_5_FD_203522 | JGI IMG/M metagenome (GOLD analysis project Ga0315905, IMG submission 203522) | Freshwater fungal communities from buoy surface, Lake Erie, Ohio, United States - Buoy 4 MA121 | ecosystem: Environmental > Aquatic > Freshwater > Lake | place: USA: Lake Erie, Ohio... | reverse complement strand
GATCTGGGCTTCCAGCGACTCGATGTCCTCCTCAAGCCGCTTGATCCCCTCATCCTTGGACAAAATGTCGGCCGAGGCGAAGTGGTGCTTTGCGCTCCACTCCTTGATCTCCTCCACCGCCCTCGCCTCCTTCTCCTGGTACTCAGCGATCTGGGCTTCCAGCGACTCGATGTCCTCCTCGAGCCTCTTGATCCCCTCATCCTTTGACGAGATGTCGGCCGAGGCCAAGTGGTGCTTTTCGCTCCACTCCTTGATCTCCTCCACCGCCCTCGCCTCCTTCTCCTTGTGATCAGCGATCTGGGCTGCCAGCGACTCGATGTTCTGCTCGAGCCTCGTGATCTTCTGATCTTTGCATGACACGTCCCCAGATGCAACCTCCGCAGCCTTTCTTGCCGCCTCCTGTGCTGCTGCTGTCGCATCTTCTGCTGCCTTTTTGGCTGTCGCTTCGGCTGCGGCCTGCGCAGCCGCCGCCGCTGCCTCCTCCTCCGCCTCATGGGCAGCTGCTGCCGCCGCTGCTGCCTCCTCCTGGAGATTCGCTATGTGGATTTGAAGTTGTTCCTTTTCTTCAAGGAATTTGTAGCTTTGTTCTGCTACGTCTTCGATTGTTTTCTCCATCCCTGTTATGGATAGTGCTGCATGCTTGCTCACTTCGTCGATTAAGCTCATCATTTCTGACATTTCCGCTTTGAGCTTCTCGAATTCATTCCGGAGTATCAACATATCGTTTTCTTGCTGAGACTTTTCCAACAATAATTTCTGACACTCCGCAGATGTCAGGTCAAGCTTGTTCTCATGTCCTTCGAGCGTTGATCTTAGCTCTGCAAGCTCTCCTTTGTTTCCTTCCAGCTCAGCAAGAAGCCTACTTTTTTCGTTTGAAGTTTCCTGTACTTGGGCCTGTACTTCCAAAAAGCGAGTGGTCACAGCCTTGATTTGCTGAACAAGCGCCTCCTGCTGCACGAGTAAGGATGTGTTTCGCTCAACACATTGACAAACACTTTCTTGAACATGCCTACACTCAAGAGCGAATAAATCTCGCCTGTTGGCGAACGCCTTTTGCTGTGTTTCTATTTCCAACAGATGCTCATGGCGGGCAGCATTGCTTGCAGCCAATTCACCTCTCAGTTTATCCTGTAAAATACTTAAGTCGGTTGTAACATTCGCCAAGTCTGATTCTAGTTGTGCTTTAGTGTCAAAGGCCTCTGCGAGTTTGCCGTCCAAAGTCGCTACCTCCTCGCGCGCCTCCTGGAGTTGCATTTTCAATAAGCCTGCATCCCGCAACGCCTCATCCTTCTCTGCACGCAGAGTCATCGAACTCCGAACCGTGTCATCACGCAGCTGGTTTCGCTCGTCTTCGTAAGATGCTATGAGCTCCCTGTAGCTTTCTATCTCATTTTGCGCTTGTATCTGGGTTGATTTGATGTCGGATAGTTCACGTCTTGAAATTGCGTGCACCATGCGCTCATTTTGCAATCCCTTCATCACTGCATTGAGCTCGTTCTGCAGTACCTCACTTAGCAATTGAGCACTCTTTAAATCGGCATTGAGCTGCTCGCTCTTGGCCTCCATGACCCTGCAAAAAATCAAATGGCAAAATAAGAAAGAAATGCACCCGGACCACCCTGCGGAGCAGTCTTTTCTGTTCTGTGCTCTTCACCTGCACATCTCCAGTGCCTCGTCTCTTTGAAAGAGTGCTTCTCCAATTTCTGTGTTGAGCACTCGTACCTTTTGCATAGCCTCTTCCGCTTCGGTCCGCGCCTGCATTAGTTATTACCCGTGTCAGTGATTTTATGCAGCATGGCGGTGCCCACAGGCACGAAGACATTATTCGGCACTTATTACGCTTACCAAGTCTGACACGCCCTTTTCGAGTTCACGCATCTTTTTGAGCTTATCATTTTCCTGCTGAACTCGTTGCAATGTCCCCTCAGCATCCACCAGTGCCGAAACAAGGGAAGCTTTCTCAGACTTGAGCCTGGTGGCAAGCGCACTCGCTTGCTGAGCCTCGACCTCCAGTTGTCTCGCTGCACAATTTCACAGATTAAGTAGCGCACACACCATTCGCGCGGCAACTTGATTGAATGCAAGCAGCTGCACGCACAAAACATGGGTTCCTGTACTATTGCAGTTACTATGAGCCCAGTATTCTTCCAGAGTCTGTCTCAACGGAGCTTTTCGTGAGGCCAAACTCCGTCGAATGACCTCAAAGGGCTGACTATCAGGGCGGGGGGTTAGGAAACTAGTGTTGCCAGTCAATCACGACGTAGAGATACCTGTGAGTCGGAACTGCTCAGATTCTCCCATTTTCTGGCGGAGCTCCTTGTTTCGGGCGTCCAGAGACTTTGCTATGAGTCCGGCATGATGCAGAGATGCGACGTAAATATTGAGCGTCTCGTTTTCTCCCCCGCTTGATTCTACCACTTGGTCAAGCAATTTGTTTTTCATCTCCAGGTCTGCCTCCAGGAGCATTATTGCTTCTTGTGCTGTGGCTGCGCGCGCGTTTGATTCTGCGATTTTCGTAATGTAGTTGAGCTTCGCAGCCTTCCACTCAGATAATGCACGATCATAATCGAGCTGCAGGGCACGGTGCTCGGTTTCTTTCAGCTCCGCGAGATTGGATTGTGCATCTGCAGCATATGATGATGATGTCTCGCTCCTGGTCAACATGGAGGCCTCCCGCTCCTGCTCCAAGTCCTTGATCGTGCGTAGAAGCCGCATGTGCTCACCCTCCATCTGGATTTTGAATTCTTTGAGATCCTGGTCAGCACGGCGCTCGTACTCCTTGCAACAAATGAGTTGTTTCCCTAGCCTTTCAACTTCCCCCTCTAGAATCGAAATTTTGCTGTCCCTGCTCTGCAGCGATTGAATCAAGACGCGCTCTTTGCTCTTTTGAGCATCGACTGCACTGCTGAGCTCAATTGCGTCGCGCTCCATCGCAGCATTCGTATTGCGTAGCGCCGATACTTCTGCCACCATCCTGGAGTGCTCCTGGAGCTCCAGGTGCGAGGAGCTTCTTTGTTTTTTTCGTGGGGACGCAGATTTTCGGGGGGACGCAGATTGTGCGAGGCCTGTTTCTCCACGTCGTGCGGGAGAGGAGGCCAGTATGGTATCGCCAGCGGAAAGTGCGTGCGACAGTCCGCTACGGGCCGTCAACAAACTCGACTGGAGATCACTGTTTTCAGCAGACTTGAGCTTCAGCTCCAGCATGCATGACTCCAGCTTTTGTTCAAGCAGAGCGGTGTGCTGCTTTTCAGCATCAAGATCTGCGGAGAGGCGGCTGGCACGTGCTTCATGCAACCGCTGCAACTGCTGCAGTGTTCCATCCTTTGCTGTCTTGCCTTCACGCATTTCAGCGTCGAACAGTGCGAGCGCGTGCTGTGCTCGCTGCAGCTCCGCTGTCATCTTGGACACCGCCCAATCGCATTCACGTTTCACGCGGTCCTTTTCCATGTAACTGTCCTGCAATTCACGCTTCACCTGTGCGAGCTCCCGGAAGAGCTCCTGGTTTTCTTGCTGCAAGAGCCGCCTCTCCGCGGAAGCCATTGATTTGAGCGAAGTGCTTTGGGTCTCCTGAAGCTCCTCCACACGTTGCTGCAATGCCGCTTCTCCAACCTTGGCTCTGGCAAGCGCCTCATGGTGCTTAGCTTGCAGCTCCTGCAGCTCCATGTGCATGCGCTGGTTATTTTCGTGTGCTGTGCGGAGGTGCGCGCCAAGCTCCTTGATGACTGTGTCGCGGGCATCCAGGTCGTCGGACAGAGCACTGTCCCGCAAGTTGAGCGCGCCCACGAGATCCCGCTGGAGCCTAGCAAGCTCCTCGTGGTACTTGCTGACGACGTCTGGCGAATGCATCCCGCGCATTTTGACTTCAAGCTCCTCCTTTTCCCGCCTGTGGCGCTGAGCCATGCGCTCGAGCCGGTCCTCGAGCGCAGCAACCTTTTCTCGCCACTCTGCCATTACGGCAAGCAGGTCGGCCTCCACCCGCATCTGATCTTTCGCCCGCCACAGTGCGTTTTCTTTCTCGAGGTTCTCAACCAGCCTCCCCCCCGCGCTGCCCCCGGGGAGCGGGCTGCGACTGGCGTCTGTCCGCGCAGGGCTTGCGCTGCTCACTGTCCACTCTGGCGTGTAAGGGTTCTCCGAACCCTGCAGGCTCCTGGCGTGCACCGTTCCCGGACTGCCGACCGAGGACGTCGACACGCTGGCGTGGCTCGCCTCGAGCGCCGCCCTGCCCCGGGATATCGTAGCGAGCACATCTTGCGCGCCGTGGGGCCACGGCGGCCTGCGGTCGCCCAGACCCCCCCCACTCCGTTCGCTCTTGCTCTTGCTGCCCAAGTGCACACCGCGCCATTGCTCTCCGCTCATCGGCAGCTACGTGTGCCTGGTCAACTTTGATCAAACTTCCTGGGAAAAAAAGATCCGGATTTTCCGGGACTTTCGGATTTTCGTCATTTCTTTTAAATTTACACTGGGTACTTTTAAGAAAAAGCCCCGGCAAAAAAGGATCTTTTGATTCTTTTCCTAAATTATCCGGAGGGGGTTTTTAAAACCGGAGGGTTTTTTTTCTGTTTAAAAAACACCTCGACACACCCACATTCTCGTGGTAGAACTCGGTATAACGGTCACTACAAACTACGCCTACTGGGTATGGCAGCCTGACATGTTTCTTTGGCCAGGAGAGGAATGATCTACGACTTTTGTGCGGAGTAAAGGAAAAGAGCACACCTGTACAGGTATCGCTACAAACCACTCCTTCGAACCTATGCTGCATCTGACAAACACGTTTTTATGCCCTCCCGCACAAAAGGAGTAGATCATTCCTCTCCAAAAAATGATGGTCACGATCTTGATCTTTGACCGCGTGCATCTGGCCGCAAAGCCGGCCAGGCAGCGCGGCCTTAAAGCGGCGCGCAGGGGTGCTCTCTGAGCGCGGGCGGCATGTATCGTGCGCAAACGCCCCTGTTGAGCCGTGAGCGAATCGCCCTCATGAACTCGTCGGGCGCGTCTCTGGCGGACACCGTGCGCAAGAAGAGGCTCGTGCACGAGTGCGCAGAGCCCTGCGCAACGCCTAGCGGCACGCGGGCACCCGAGTCACCAGAGTTCGAACTGAGCGAGTCGTCGGCCGACAACCACGCCGGCGCTCTCGGCGGGTTGAACGCGAGCGCCCGCGCATGTCCTCGTGAGCAGCCCGCAGAGCAGGCACCAGCGTTGGGGGAGGCGTATGTTGGCCGCGCAAGGGGTCATCGATCGACGACTCCGACTGCACCGGTTGGGGACCTTTCGGAGTCGACGATGCGCTTTCTCTCCCGACTTCACTCCACCCGCGCGACTATCCGGCAGCACACAGACACGAATGAGGTAGCTTCGTTTGCCCACGACCACAAGATAGAGCACGCGCGGATCCCCATTTGGCTGACTGTGTTGCCTTGGTACACAGCTTCTGCTGCAAGGCCTTTCTGACCGGATTGCGCAAGGACAAAGCATGAAGAACGAAGCCGTGGATGCGCTCGAAAGACAGCGCCAGAAGACGATGCAGGCGCGTGAGGAGGCACGGAAGTCCCAGGAAGACCTCGCCATTTCTCAGGTCTGCGGGTCAACTCCAAGCTCCCCTTGCTTGCAAGAGACTGTACTTTGCTCAGGGACATTGATGTCCTCGGCATACGGCTGCTGATTTTGGTTGTCTCTGCAGCAACAACTTGCCAAAGCGCAGGGAGATCAGATTGCCCTCGCGTCGACGCAGGAAGCGCTCGTCAGTTGCAGGGTTACGCTAGCTTCCGAACGGCGCATGCGGGCTGACCTGCAGACCCAGCTCGACATACTTTCAGCAGACCTCAAACACGCACTGGAGAAGATAAGCTCCCAGGAGCGCGATTTGGAACTGATGTGCGAGGATCTGGCTGCCGCTGAACATACAAACAATATCACTCGTTCCACAGTGCAGCTGCTGCAAGCCGAGTCCGCCGCCCATCGGCATGAGCGCGAACTAGAAGCGGCTGAAATCGGATGCGTCTTGGAGAGACAGAAAGAAATGGAATGGCAGATGCAGTGCCTCGAGAAACGCCTGACAGCAGATAAGGTTCTCGACGAAGATTTGCACCGCCAAAAACGACTGTTGCAACACGAGTTGGATGGCGCAATCGCCCGTGCGCAGGACCTCGAATGTGACTTGGCGTCGGCACGTGCAAAGTTAATCGAAAGTGAGGAGAGCGTTGTACAGATGCGTTCGGACATGCAAAGGTCGGTCGTCAATCTTACTCAGCTGCGAGTGCAATTTGCGGATACGTTGCGGGAGTGCAATGCTGCAAATGGCCAAATTGCGAGTCTCCAGGTAGAGTGTAAACAGGCGCAAGCAAGGCTGGAGCAGACAGAGGCGGCGCTGAATCAGAGAAAGCACGAACTTTCGGAAAGCAAGCGTGCTCTCTGCAGGATTTTCGAAGTTGCATGCAGAGATCCACTCTGGCTGGGCGACGCTGTCCTTGAAGTGAATCATGTTATTGAAGACGAGGCGGCTGCCTCCGGACAAGTGCTCCCCAAACCTGGGCACATTTTGCTTCAGATCGACGATCACGATGTAAGCGTGCACTCAGATGATGAGATTATGGAAATGCTTTCAGGCCCCGTGGGGTCCTCGGTCCGGCTTGTTGCTCAGAGCGGGCTCGAGGGTGCGCCATACGAAGCCTACTTCGTTCGAAAAGCAACCAATATCTCTAACTTGCAAAGCGTTTGTCGCAAGGCCTCAGGCGTGTGCCAGGTGATCCATTCCTTGCGAGAAGAGATACGCTCACTCCAGCAGGCTCACTCACGTTCAACATTTGACGCAGCGAGGCGATTAGAGTTTGAGCAACTGCGGAATGCAGGCATGCAGGCCGCTATCACGTGTTTTGTGACTGAGATAGATAGCATCGGAAATGATCTGCGCACCGAGCGCGCCTGTGCAAACTCGAATGCGGCACAGTTTCAAGCGCTCCAGGCGGAGCGCCGTTTGTTGGAACAGAAGCTGATGCTCACCGTTGACGAACTCGAGAACTTGCAAGATCTTTTGCTTGCTTCGCGTAATTTGGTACAGCAGACCCTGCAGCACTCTAATGTAAAGGTTGAGCATCTCAAGTTGGCGCTGGAGTCTGAACAGAAAGGACGATTGGCCAGTGAAGTGCTCGTCAACAAGACGGAGGATATGCTTGCGAAACTGAAGGCGCAGCACAATTTGAATATGCATCAGGCAGATGAGTGGAAAGAGAAGTTCTGCTTAAAAAATCAGGATTGGGAGTTGTTGAGAGCAAAATGTGAAGATTTGCGACAGCATCTGGCGACTTGTGAGCAGGATCTGAAAGATGCAAAGGCATTTGGAGAGCAAATGCACAGGGCTGTTTGCGGCAGATTCAAAAAGTCTGGCATCGGCCTCAAACTGAGAGCGGTCGAAGCAAACTTTTCAGCAGATTCCGTTGCTGTCGTCGAGGAGATCGTGCCAGGTGGTCCGGCGGAAACAAGCGGAAAACTTCAGGTCGGTGACCTTGTGTTGGCTATAGACGGCACCAAAATTGGCGACATACCTGCAGATTCGTTCCGGAGCATGCTGACTGGTCCGTTGGGGACTTCTATTACAATGACACTGCGCCGCAACGTAGGTCACCCGGAGCGCAAATACATGGATTTTGACCTCACCCTCGTGCGGAGAATTCCAACTGTAGATAAGCAGACAATGGCAGGTCAAGCAGTGGATGTGAGCGACTGCGCTCACGCATTTTTTATTGAAATGCAGCAGATATCAGGCCAATGCGCGGCTGCGTCTGCGACTGTTGAAGAACAAATCATCTCCATGACGAATGCACAAGAGATGAACGAAAGGCTCCGTGCAGAAATCAGAAAGGGCACAGAGGATAGCAATAAGCAGCGCCATAAAATCAACATGTTGGAAGAAGAACTCGTCAAGGCACAGGCTGCAGCAAGAAGCAAGGACCGCAACTGGGCTCAGATGGTGCAAGAGCGTGACAAAGTCAAAGTACAGCTTGCAGATGCTGACGAAAAGATACGCAGACTCGGTGTGCAATTGGAGGAGCTGAGACGAGAACGGCAGGTCGAGTCTACCCGGCAGCAGCAATCTGTAAAGGAGAGCGCGGGTCGTATCGCCGATCTCAAGGGCTGTTTGGCGACGCGCGACAATCAAGCTTCAATGATGAAGTTGGAGATAGAACGATTGAAGGGCGAATCTAAACGTTATTTGTTGGAGAGCGAGTCTGTCAAAAAACAGATTTTGCTTTTGCGGGACACACACGAAGAGATGAAGGGCCTGCTTTTGCAGTCTCGAGCAGAAAATAATCGCCTGCTGGAGCATCTTGAATCGGAAAAACGTCGATCTGAAGCTATGGAGTCAAGGTTAGCCCTCGCCCTGGCCGGCTCGCAACGTCTTGACCGAGAGAAAGCAGGCGTTTCATCCAACCTCGCAGAGCTACAGGACAAGTACGATGAAAATTTAGTGCACACCAAATCCATGCTCGAGCAAATGGAGCAGGCGCACCAGGAACTGGAAAGCCAGACTGCAGACCTCCTGCGACTGGAAACCGAAAAACAAACTCTCGAGCAAGCTGTGAGTGAAGGCAATGCTTCTCTTGAACAGGCTTTGCGGGAAATCGAAGAGTTCAAGGAGGAGGCACAAAGAGCTAGCGAAAGGCTTAAGACTGAGCTTAAAAATGCCGAGGATGTTGTGCAAGAACAGGCGCAAATGCATGCGATGGTCCTGAAGGTCTGTGTGTGTGTGTGCGCGCGTTTATAGCAGAAACAAACCAGGAAATATGTAGAATTTTAAAATTCCCGCAGCATGAAAACTCATGTAATGTAAACGGAAGATTTCAAGTGCCTAACATATGAAAACGCCATTCAGGAGAAGAGCATGCTGGAGTGTGATGTCGCTATGGCTCAGGACCAGATTACTACCCTCGCGAGCGAACTCAAGTCAGCATCCTCTGAGCACTGCATTCTCAAAACTAGGACCTTGGAACTCGAAGCTGAAATGACTGCTAAACAAATCAAGCTCGATCAGAGTTTTGAACGGGAAGCACAGCATGAAACCAAAATCCAAGCATTCCAGCAAGACAGAGATGAGGCAATGAGCATCATTCGCGGAGTCTTAGAAGATACCTTCTGCAATATCGCTGATGGTCTGCGAGCATTGATTATTTTAACCAGGAAAAACGCCAATGATGCTTCGCGCCGCGAGGGCGAGCTTACAATTTTGCATGCCGAAATGTCTGCAGCATGTGCCGAAATAAAACGGCTGCAGGAATTGCGGAAAAGTGACGGTCAAGTATCGCTGGAGTTGCAGTATGATAAGGAGGCGCTGGATGCAAAGATCACATTGCTTAACGAACGCTTGGCAACAGAGCACGAGCAACTGATTCAATGTAGGCGTGCCAATGATGAGTTGACAGCAGACCTGATGGAGGCAAGGACAAAAATTGAGCACAGCAATGAGATTCATCGTGCAGCACAGCACGAGAACAACTTGCGCATAGAACAGCTGGACGTCATAGGCCAATCTTTCACATCTACGCAGTTGGAACTCAAGAAAATCTTGACCACCAACCGTGAGCTAGAGGCAGAGGTAAAGAACGCGAAGGATCACGCGGCGCATACTTCCGCACAGCTTGTGAAATGTGAGACTGAGCTATCTGAAGTGCAATTGACGGAGATGAAGGCAGCCCAACAACTGTCAGCAGCAAATAGAGCTTGCGAAGCGCTTCGTGACAGTAATACCGCGCTGAATTTTCGATTGCACAACGCTGCTAGGTTGAGCCAGGAGTTGCTAGAGCAGGTCTCTGTGGCTGGCGCCGACCTAAAATCCAACGAGGAACATTCTTTTGACCAGATGTTTGTGATCCAGAATCTGAATTCTCAGCTTTCCGAAAAGTGTCGGGCCCTTCAAGATTTGGATCGAAGCTTGATAGCCGCTGTGGAGGACCGGGAGAATTTGATGCGTACATCGTTCAAGCTGGACACAGTGATAAAGGAACACAGCAAAGTTTTGAAAAAGCTGAATCTGGCTGAAACGATGGTCAAACAACTACTAGATGCCACAGCTCTAGTTCAAGAGGAGGCACGGGGTCTGGTTCTAGACTTCAGCGTAGCAATGGGTCTAATTGAGCGGCAGATAGGCCAAACCATGTCAGCGCTAAACACGGCGAAGCCTGATGAAGCATTGCATTCTTGCGGCCCTCAAGACAATCTCGTCAGTGCCCTGTCATACCTGGAGCAAACTCGCACACTTCTCGACGCGCTAAGAGACGCGAAGCTCCTCCAGGAGACAGACCAGGCAGCCAAGGAGGCTGCTCGTCTTCGCCTGGAACTATCGGAGGCCATTGAACTAATCACCTTTCTAGAGAATGATCGTGATCGCAGCTGTGATGCGTTGCTCTCTGAAAAGGAGGGATGCCAGGCATTGTCGTTCAGATTGCAGGTTGCTGAGAGAAAGGCCCTTGAAGGCGAGCAAAGGTGCTCTGCTTTGGAGCAGAAGCTTTTACTCTCGAGAAGCGATCACGAAAAGACAAAACATGCCGTCAAGACTGCGGTTGCCGAAATGATTTCCCTATTGCGCGATGCTGTGGGTCAATGCTATCATGCATCTAACTTCTTCACATCCTCTTGCGTAGACCTGTGCATCCTGAATGAGATCTACGGGGAAATGTTTTCGTGTGCATCCGAAGACATTGCGTGCATAGAACAAACATTGCATGACCAAGCGCTCGTGAATGAGCGTCTGGATGTTGAACTCGCCGAAAAAAGCAAGTATGCCCAGGGCTTGGAGCGCGAAATCGCCTTGCTTCGGAGCTTCCTGTCCTCTGCAACGAGAGACGTCAGTCTTCATGTCCACGAAATGTCGGGAATGCTCGAGCATGTGAAAGGTGAAGTGCGCGATTCTCTCTGGGTGCTTGAGGGCGAGCTTTCAAATCTGAGAAGTCTTGCCCATGGGCGTGCTGTTGAGCTTGATGAGGCGCACCGCCAGATTGTCGAAGGCAAAAATTCGTCGCGTGATCTCGAGTGCGAAATCTCCGCACAGCAAGCGCAGCTGCTTGCAGCGCATAGCGAACAGCAGAAGCTGTTTTTGCGTCTTGAAAGCGACCGCCAAAAGGCTGACGAAGCTCTGCGTGAGAGGGACGATGCTATAGCGACAATCGCCCTTCTCAGGGGAGAGCTTCTGCGCACGGAGCACGAGCGGGATGCGCGCTCGGATGACGCTCGCATAGCCCAGCAGGGGCTGCAGGAGCTGAAACATGCTACTGAGAAGCAACTTTTGCAGTTACGCGTGCAGCTCCAAGCGCACAAGGGCAATGTGCAGGAGAGAATATTGGCGCTGCAGGTCGAAAGCGAAGAAGCTCATATGACCATCGCAGCCCTGCGCAAGGAGCTAGGCGTTCTGAGGGCTGATTTAAAACGACGAGTGGCCAATTTGAATGGAAAGGTACTTGAATATGACGAACACCGCCAGGATATCTGCGCTGCAATGCAGCGCCAAGAGCGCGAGCTTGATCGCCGTGAAGCTGGGGTTGAACAGGTCACGCATAATCTGGAAGTATTGATGGAGCGAATACTCGACGGGAAACGTTGTCAACAGCAGCTGGTTCGTAATGATCAGGTACGCGCGTCTCGGCATACCACTGTGTGTTGCTACATCTGTTTCTGTGCGCGTATGCCTCGCTGAGGACGCAACACAGGCAACTAACTGCCGGGAATACATTAACCCCCGTGTGCGGCAGGCTCGTGCCACGAACATCATGCACGAACTTCAGGTGCAAGTTGTGGAGCGTCTCCGTAATCAGCGCAAAAACATGCAAAGCTTGAAAAGTTGGCACGTACACGCAAGACGCAGTGTTTGGGCGAGGCGAGCAATGAATGCCTTCCAGACCCGCCACGTCTGCGCATTTGTACTTAACACGACATTTCGTTGCTGGATGCGTCAGGCTTCGCGACAGCGGACGCGTGAAATCGCAGGGCGCTGGGAGGCGCTTGCAGTGGGTGCAACCGTCGCTGGACTAGACAAACACGCTCTGTCTGGCATGCTGTCGTCAGCAGCCAGTGTGAAGAAGCGAACCCATTTACCTTGCTCCCTTGGTCGAAGTCATGATGGAGGAGATGGCAGTCTACCTAGCACAGCTGACTCCAGCTTCAAGGGCCGCAAAGAAAGCAAGTTTCTGTCGGGAATGGCGGCATTGCGCGTGGGTCTCAACCCGAGGCGCCGCTTATTGAGCCCAAATCAGGCTGAAACTCTGGGGGAGGACACGCGGCTGGACCTTTCATCGAGCACCGACCTGTCCTTCGACAACATGAGCCGCTCAATGGATTCTGACTACATGCGCCCCAGCTCCCCGGAGAACGAGCACCTTGTCCCCCCGACCGCGTCACTGGTCGCTGCAGCGCAGGCCTGGCGCTCATGGGCCAAGCCACATCCTGGCGCAAGTCTCTTCTAGCAGACCCCGTTTGGAGCCATTGATGCCAAGCGAGAATCTGTGGGGTGTGAGCCTTGTCCGTGGCCTATTCAAAAAGGTGCGGGCGGCCGCTCCTGTTACTAGGGCGTGGTGACTAAACGATAGCATCATTTTGGAAGATTCGTAATGACATGTGAGATAGTAAAATCCGTGAGAATCTGCCGAAAGACAGATGACCTGTTTGGTTCCCACATAGGTCGATCTGCACCGGGCCGCAGTACGGCGAGACTTGCTTGCATTCGGAAAGTACAAAAAGAATGGGACGAAAAACAAAGGAAACCTGCAGGCATCCCGTGGAAACCCCCCACACCCAACTTCCACCTCAAATGGAAAACAAGCTGCGATAGGTGCCAAGTACAACTCCTTGAAAAAAGAATTCAGATCAACGTTGTGAAAGAGCTCTCAGACAATGAGCGGGCTCGACTGGCGGCTCATCTTGCCTTGGTGTGGCACGACGTCAGTGAGCGTAAATCGTGAAGGACCCGGCACTGACCGTTTTCTAAATGATCCCAGCGGTATTCGCCGCGATAATTCGCGTCTCCAGAATTTTTCGGAACTGTCGGAACTTGAAATGAATGCGATGCCACAAAACCGGCACCATTTTGCGTGTTCGATCCAAAATTACGGAATTGTAATTTTGTAATCGAAATTTGCGGATCCGCAATTTTCCAAAACTACGGCGTTAAAATTTTGCGATCTTAACCCATCATAATTTTTTTTCTCGATTCTGACAGATGTAAAACTGCGCAGATGCACGCATGTATACCTTATGCGGTGTGCGCCCGAGAGCGTCACATCGTGAAGGACTCGGCACTGAACGTTTTCTAAATGATCCCAGCGGTATTTGATGAGTAAAGCTCTAGGAAACCGGAAGTGGGGACCCTATCGTGCGGCGGGACAGGATAACTGGAGACAAATTTTGCAGTTCCTTAGAGCAAGCACGCGCGCTCCTGACGTGGGAACTGCCTCTTAAGCGTAGGTGCCCCACGCAGGTGCGACTGCAGCGTCCCGACCATGCCGTCCGCTTCCTCCTCTCTTGCCCCAGCCTCCTCAATGTCCACTCAACACTCGCGCTCTGCTCGTTCGACGGCCTCGCCTGAACTGCACTAGATATGCGTATGGTGACACAGAGCCTGTGCCTGCGGGCGACGCCCTGGACCCCCCCGTTATGGAGTATCGTCCTAATAAACGCACACGCACTGCCCCGTTTATCTGCCGCGACGCCATCGGCGCATGATCAGGGAGCCGATCCAATTTGAGTAGAACACCTGCCCAGCCGACTTCCAGGAATGCGCTGGCGGTTGACCCGGGTCGTCATCTGTCCACACAGTGATCGTCAGGCTATCGCAGCTGTGGCATGCAGGCTAGATCTGGAGCATGCACAGCATAACCCTAAAGCCTAAACCACAACACGCGAGGAAGGCGCAACTATCCATGCGGTCTAAGATCTGTTGGTTCGGATTTAGGGTTTAGGGAACTCACGAGGATAGTATGCATGGGGTACGTGGATTGGCTCGCCAGTAGGGGTGCCTTTGAGCTTGTCTCGTCTATATTCGCTGTCCAGGGTGTCGGCATCATACTCAAAGTGGTTGATCATGTGAGCATGGCCAAGCTCGTCATCCCAAATCAGACACGGCCCCACGATCGAACTGTTCAAAATCAGCTGCAGCTGCGGCGCCTTTTTGACAGCCGCTTCGACGTCCGCGAGCTTCCAGGTTGTATGCCGTGACGTGGGGATGCCCACGTCCTGTGGCAGCGCCTGGGTCAGCGTGTGCGCTTCCAGCAGCACCTGATGCTTGAACACTCCGAACTCCTTCCGTGGCGTGGTGTGCTTCGGGATACCGTGGAAGTGGTAGATGGACGCCATGGCACCCCAGCACAGTGACAACAGGCCTGCGTCCTGCGCGCGGACGAAATCGAAAAACTCCTGTAGCTCGGGCCAGTATTGCACCTGCTCAAAGGGAAGATGCTCAATAGGCGCCCCCGTAACGAGGAACCCGTCGAACCGCTCGCCTTTGATCTGACTGAAGCGCTTGTAAAACTTGTCCAGGTACCCCGGCGTCGAGTTTTTGCCACTGTAGTTGTCTGGAACGCACCACGTAACTTCGACGGCTGCGTTCGATCTGCCCATCATACGACACAGCTGCAGTTCCGTGGGCTCCTTGAGCGGCATCAGATTCAGAACGCACACCTGCAACGGCGAAAGGCCACTGATATCGTTTTTGCGCGATGGATCCGCCGGCACTACCCACACGCCCTCCTTCCTGAGTAGGTCGAAACACGGCAGCTCAGGATGCAACGCAATGGGGCCCCGAGCCGCTGTCGTCTGATGGAAAGAGCGGAAGTAGTTCCTTGCAAAGCTAGATGCCGCACGCGGTGGCCCTGTCTGTCTGACCGCTTGCTGTATCGCTCGCATGACGTACCCTTGCCCCTGCGCGTGCATCGCCGTCTGATTCTCTGGCGGCCTCCGGTCGGATACCGGTCCAAAAATCGAATATTACATCACCGATATCAAAGCACCGGATTGTCTGCAACCAAACGCCGACAAGCTCGGCTCCCTCGCAGGACCGTCCCTTCTAACTGTACATGTAGGTGTAGTAGAATGCGCGCCCGCCTCTCTCCCCCCCGCGTCCTCCTCCGTCACACATGCACGCAGGATGGATGGTTTCTGCAACCAA
>Ga0315905_10003980_pt1 | contig 15146 bp, 12 predicted proteins | sample LakEriMetagenome_5_FD_203522 | JGI IMG/M metagenome (GOLD analysis project Ga0315905, IMG submission 203522) | Freshwater fungal communities from buoy surface, Lake Erie, Ohio, United States - Buoy 4 MA121 | ecosystem: Environmental > Aquatic > Freshwater > Lake | place: USA: Lake Erie, Ohio... | reverse complement strand
CATGAATCCACGCCGTCACGCGCAAAGTCACTGGGAGTTCTATCTGCATCTGCGCGAAGGCGACAATGAATCGGCAGCAGAGCATCGCAAGTTCTACGACGAATACAACGCCGTGCTCGACATGCCCGCCGAGTACTATCTTGAAACGATCAAGACTGTCTTTCAGGATCACGCGCTGCCTCTGGGCACTTGGGAAGTCGAGGGCAAGCTGGTCAGACCGCAGGACATCAAGTCGGTAGCCTTGTTTACTATCGAAGGCGAACTCGATGATATTTCCGGTTCAGGTCAGACACAGGCGGCGCAAGACCTGTGCTCCGGCATTCCTGAGAACATGAAGCAGCATTTCGAAGCGCCGAAGTGCGGTCATTACGGAATTTTCTCCGGCCGTCGCTGGCGCGAAGTGATTGCACCCCGCATCGGTGAATTCATCCGTGCGCATGCCTGATACGGCAGCGTCTCAGATCAGCCGCCTTCGGGCGGCTTTTTTCATGGCCGTGACGCGGATCGCAAATACCGGATAATGGCGGTCTATGTCAGATCGCTCACCCACCCTCGCTGATCGTCTTGAAGACCTGCTACCGCAGACGCAATGCACGAAATGCGGCTATCCCGCCTGCCGTCCCTATGCCGAAGCCATGGCCAGCGGCGAGGCTAGTTACAACCAGTGCCCACCCGGTGGCGCGCAAGGTATCGCGCGCCTAGCCGCAGCACTGGGCAAACCTGTCATAGCCCTTAATCCTGTCCATGGCGCAGAGCGCGAACGTCCGGTCGCCGTGATCGACGAACCCGCGTGCATAGGCTGCACCCTGTGCATACAGGCTTGCCCGGTCGATGCGATCGTCGGCGCAGCTAAACAAATGCACACCGTGATACCGGAGCTGTGCACCGGCTGCGATCTCTGTGTTGCCCCCTGCCCTGTCGATTGCATTGCGATGGTCTCGGTCACGCCGAGTAAAACCGGATGGGATGCGTGGTCATCGTCCGCAGCAAACGCAGCGCGTGAACGCTTTCACCTACGCACTGAACGACTGATCCGCGAAAAAGCCGAGAACGATGCGCGATTGGCAGCAAAAGCAGCCGCCAAATTACGCGAAGTCGAACAGGAATCCGCACGAAGCCCCGAAGCACTCGCTGAAAAAGAGCGCAAGCGCGCCATCATTCAAGCAGCACTGGAAAGAGCACGCCAACAAAAAAAGGCATCTTCCGGGGAGAAGTCATGAACCCTGAAAAACGCCGCGAGATTTTTGCACGACTCAAAGCAGAAAATCCGCATCCCACGACCGAACTGGAATACACCACACCTTTCGAGTTGCTGATCGCCGTAATCCTGTCGGCACAAGCGACTGACGTTTCAGTCAACAAGGCAACGCGACAGCTGTATCCGGTGGCGAGCACACCGGCGGCCATTTATGCGCTGGGTGTCGAAGGTCTGATTCCGTATGTGCAAACGATCGGCCTGTATCGCAACAAAGCAAAGAACGTGATCGAAACCTGCCGCATTTTGCTCGAGCAGCATGGCAGCGAAGTGCCGCGTGATCGCGAGGCCCTGCAAGCCCTGCCCGGCGTGGGTCGCAAGACGGCGAATGTCGTGCTCAATACTGCATTCGGCGTGCCGGCGATGGCCGTTGATACGCATATCTTCCGCGTCTCAAATCGCACCGGCATTGCACCCGGCAAGAATGTCGATATCGTTGAGCAAAAGCTAATGAAATTCGTGCCATCCGAGTACCTGATGGATGCGCATCACTGGTTGATACTGCATGGCCGCTACACCTGCATTGCCCGCAGCCCGCAGTGCTGGAATTGTTTGATTGCCGATTTATGCGAGTTCAAATCAAAAACACACCGGCCGGAGAAAGCGGTTTGAGTACCTTCGTGTTTTCTATATTTAAAGTGGGCTGATGAACGACGAAAGACGCTGGATCCCGGCTTTCGCCGGGATGACGGTGGCAATTTTACGGTCGCCACAACAACTACCGTACGGTCACCACAACAACCACCGTCATCCCGGCGAAAGCCGGGATCCAGTGTCTTGGCTTAACTTACAGGGATAGACCTGCTGCAAGGCAAACGCACCCGATCCACCATTATTCGCTAGATATCTACCGCATGTTCAACCCCAGCAAAGACGAAGTCCGACAATTCTTCTGCACCACCTGGAAGAAATCCACGCTGGGTGAAGTACTCACGCCACTCGAAGCGATTGCACGGGACTGGATACGCCAGCACCCGGAATACGAAAGCGATCTGGCGGATACCGAGCGTGCTCTGGAAAAGGACTACAGTGTTGATCAGGGACGCAGCAATCCTTTTCTACATCTATCCATGCACCTGTCCATCCACGAACAGATCTCAGTTGATCAACCACCGGGTATACGCGACGCATCCGAAGCGCTGATTAAACGGCTGGGCTCAGTGCATGATGCACATCACCTGATCATGGAATGTCTAGGTGAAATGCTATGGTCCTCGCAGCGCAATGGCACACCGCCCGATGGCGAGTCCTATATTCACTGCATACGTCAACGCGCCAGCCAATAAAAAAAGCCGCGCAGTGCGCGGCTTTTTTATGACCTGAAGACAGCTTATTTACGAACCACCAGCGAGCCCGGCAAGCTGGCGAGATACGCGGCAATGTCGCTGATATCTTTTTTCGACAGCGGCTTGGCCATACCACCCATGATCGCGTTGCCGCGACCATTACCGCCACTGGCGCCACGCTGATAAGCAACGAGTGAATGCTCGATGTAGTCGGCATGCTGACCCGCGAGCTTTGGATAGCTGGGATCGATAGGACTGTTGAAATCCGCGCCGTGACAAGAAGCGCAATTGTATTTTTGTGCTGCGGCCTTACCCGCTTCGACATTGCCCGCAAACGCGTTCATCGACAGCGCCAGGGCCAGGAATGCAAATAACTTTTTCATGAAGGGCTCCGTTTATTTCTGCTGGGCGTAGTAGGCGGCAACATCGGCGATGTCCTGATCGGACAGACCAGCAGCAATGCCTACCATCGTCGGATGCTTACGCTCACCTTTTTTATAAGCAGTCAGCGCGGCAGCAATGTACTTCTCTGACTGGCCGCCCAGCATCGGTACGCGGTACACCTCAGGGAAAGAGGCTTTGTAACCAGGAATGCCATGGCAGCCGATACACATAGCCACCTTGTTTTTGGCCGCAGCGACATCGCCTTTGACATCAGCAGCTGCCGACACCTGAGCGAGCGAGGCCAGCGCAATAAGAACAAAAAGTTTTTTCATGATAGCGGGGTGGGGTTATTCAAAAACGAAACTGGTGCGGACGGAAACAGACTGCGTTTGCGTAAGAAATATTGCCTGCCCGTCACTAAAAAACGCACGCAATTTTAACCGATTCGGGGCGGGCGAGTCTAATATTGACCCACATTAATCGACAAGCGTGAATGACCCTCTCACTTTCAGTCGTTTATACTCGACCTTATTTTCTATGACTGATCAGTACAATGAACAAACCCCTACGCTTTGAAGGTTCAGAGCAATATGTCGCCACCAGCGACCTCAAACTCGCGGTCAATGCCGCCCTGACCCTGCAACGTCCCCTGCTCATCAAGGGTGAACCCGGCACTGGCAAAACCATGCTGGCCGAGGAAGTGGCGGCGGCGCTAAAGATGCCACTTTTGCAATGGCACATCAAATCGACCACCAAGGCCCAGCAAGGCCTATATGAATATGACGCGGTCTCGAGATTGCGCGATTCCCAACTGGGTGACGAACGGGTGCGGGATATTCAGAACTACATCGTGCGTGGTGTGCTTTGGCAAGCCTTTACCGCCGATGAGCCGGTCGTGCTGCTGATCGATGAAATCGACAAGGCCGACATCGAGTTCCCGAATGATCTGCTGCGCGAGATCGACCGTATGGAATTCTATGTCTATGAAACCCGCGAAATGGTGCGCGCCAAGCACCGGCCACTGGTCATTATTACTTCCAACAATGAAAAAGAGCTGCCAGACGCTTTCCTGCGTCGATGCTTCTTTCATTACATCAAATTCCCCGATGCGGAAACGATGCAGCAGATCGTGGATGTGCATTTCCCCACACTGAAAAAAGATCTGCTGGCACAGGCGCTCGAAACCTTCTATCAACTGCGTGAAGTACCCGGCCTGAAGAAAAAGCCGTCCACCTCCGAGCTGCTGGACTGGCTCAAGCTGCTGCTGGCCGAAGACATACCGCCCGAGGCCTTGCGCAGCCAAGATCAGAAAGCCATCGTGCCACCGCTGCATGGGGCCTTGCTTAAAAATGAGCAAGATGTGCATCTCTTTGAGCGACTAGTTTTCATGTCGCGCAATAACCGCTAAATCACCTTATGCTGATCGACTTTTTTTTCACGCTCAAGAGCGCGAAAATCCCGGTATCGATCAAGGAATTTCTGGTGCTGCTCGAAGCACTGGAAAAGCAGGTTATCGCGCCTTCGCTGGATGATTTCTATTACCTGTCACGCATCACGCTGGTCAAGGATGAAGCCAATTTCGACAAATTCGACAAAGCTTTTGGTGCCTACTTTCACGGTGTCGAGACCCTGTTCGAGAAAAACCCCGAGATTCCGCTCGACTGGCTGATGAAGCGCCTCGAGCGCGAACTCACGCCAGAACAAAAAGCGGCCCTCGAAAAATTCGGCTACGACAAGCTGATGGACCGACTCAAAGAACTACTGGACGAGCAAAAAGGTCGTCACGAAGGCGGCAACAAATGGATAGGCACGGGCGGCACGTCCCCCTTCGGCAATGGCGGACAAAATCCCGAAGGCATACGCATCGGCGGCGAAGGTGGCAATCGCAGTGCCGTCAAGGTCTGGGAAGCGCGCACCTATCGCGACTACGACAGCGAACGCGAACTGGGTACCCGCAACATCAAGGTCGCCCTGCGTCGCCTGCGCAAATTCGCGCGTGAAGGCGCACAAGATGAACTGGCGCTTGATGACACCATCCGTGCCACTGCCAACAATGCGGGCTGGCTTGATATCAAAATGCAGCCCGAGCGCAAGAACAAGGTCAAAGTATTGATGCTCATGGATGTGGGCGGCACCATGGATGACCATATCGCGCGCGTCGAGGAGTTGTTCTCTGCTGCGAAAACCGAATTCAAGAATATGGAATTCTTCTATTTTCACAACTGCCTCTACGAGACGCTGTGGAAAAATAACCGGCGCCGCCATGCCGAGCGTTTTGCCAGCTGGGATGTACTGCGCAAGTATCCGCCGGACACCAAAGTCATCTTCGTCGGCGACGCCACCATGAGCCCCTACGAAATCGTTCAACCCGGCGGCTCTGTCGAATATCACAATGAAGAAGCCGGCGCGGTCTGGCTGCAGCGCTTTGCCCAACAGTTCCCTAAATACGTGTGGCTCAATCCCGAACCCGAGCAACTGTGGCAATACCGGCAGTCGATTGCCATCGTCCGTCAGTTGATGAGCGACCGCATGTACCCGATCACCATGGATGGCCTGGAACGCGCCATGCAGATGCTGTCTAAATAGATTTTTCTGAAGCCATAATCCCCTCTGTGGGAAATTTCATTAGAATGCACCCACTTTGCCTTCGAGGGTACGCCGCGTATCACCTCCTCCGGGCCCACCGCTTTTAACCACATACACTCGTCGCATGGCCAGTAAAAAATCTGATTACAGCGAATCATCCATCCGCGTCCTGAAAGGACTCGAACCGGTCCGACAACGGCCCGGCATGTACACCCGCACCGAGAATCCACTGCACATCATTCAGGAGGTCATTGACAATGCCTCCGACGAAGCGCTCGGTGGTCATGGCAAGAATATCTTCGTCACCCTGCACAAGGATGGCAGCGTGAGCGTAGAAGACGACGGTCGCGGCATTCCGGTCGGCCTCCATCCGGAAGAAAAAGTACCTACGGTAGAAATCGTGTTCACACGTTTGCACGCTGGTGGAAAATTCGACAAGGGTTCGGGCGGTGCGTATGCGTTCTCGGGTGGTTTGCACGGTGTTGGTGTCTCTGTCACCAATGCGCTGTCTTCCAAACTGGAAATCATCGTCTGGCGCAAGGATGACAAAGGCAATGGTGTACACACGATTGCCTTCTCCGGTGGCGACCTCACCTCTAAACTGAAATCACGCGCCGCTGGCAAAGACGATAAAAAATCCGGTACTCGGGTCAGCGTCTGGCCCGATCCGAAATACTTCGACTCGCCCACCATCTCGGTGGCCGAACTGCAACGACTGCTGCGCTCAAAGGCCGTGTTACTGCCTGGCGTCAAAGTCACGTTCACTCAAGAAAAATCCGGCGAGACGCAAACTTGGATGTATGAACAAGGCCTGCGCGGCTACCTGACTGAAGCGTTGTCGCAGTCGGGCAGTGGCGACACACTGATTCCCCTGTTCGAGGGTGAACAGTATGCAACCCCTGATGCCGAGGGCTTCGCTGAAGGTGAAGGCGCAGCCTGGGTCGTGGCCTGGGCCGAAGACGGCAATGTGGTTCGTGAATCCTATGTGAATCTGATTCCTACGCCGGCCGGTGGCACGCATGAATCCGGATTGCGCGAAGGCTTGTTCGGTGCCGTTAAAAGCTTCGTTGAAATGCACTCACTACTGCCCAAGGGCGTGAAGTTATTGCCCGAAGATGTATTTGCGCGTGCTTCTTTTGTATTATCGGCGAAGGTGCTTGATCCGCAATTTCAAGGACAGATCAAAGAACGCCTCAACTCGCGCGATGCCGTGCGATTAGTCGGCGGCTACTCGCGCACATCGCTAGAGCTGTGGCTGAACCAGCATGTTGATTACGGCAAAAAACTCGCCGAACTGGTCATCCGTCAGGCGCAAAGTCGTTTGCGCTCAGCACAAAAAGTAGAAAAGAAAAAATCATCGGGCGTTGCCGTCTTGCCTGGCAAGCTCACTGATTGCGAATCCACCGACCTGAGCCGCAATGAAATCTTTCTGGTCGAAGGTGATTCCGCTGGCGGCTCGGCCAAGATGGGTCGCGACAAAGAATTTCAGGCCATCCTGCCACTGCGCGGAAAAGTACTGAATGCTTGGGAAACCGAGCGTGACCGTCTGTTTGCAAATAACGAGATTCACGATATTGCCGTCGCGATCGGCGTTGACCCGCACGGAAAAAATGACAACCCGGATTTATCCGGCCTGCGTTACGGACGCATCTGCATACTGTCGGATGCCGATGTTGATGGCTCGCATATTCAAGTACTGCTGCTTACCCTCTTCTTCCGTCATTTTCCCAAGTTGCTCGAACGTGGTCATATCCATATCGCCCGACCACCGCTGTATCGCGTTGATGCACCGGCGCGCGGAAAAAAACCCGCGCAAAAAATGTATGCCCTCGACAGCGGCGAATTGGAAGCGATCGAAGACAAACTGCGCAAAGACGGCGTCAAAGACGGCGCATGGAGTATTGCGCGCTTCAAGGGTCTGGGTGAAATGAACGCGGATCAGTTGTGGGAAACCACCATGAATCCTGACACCCGTCGCTTGCTGCCTGTGTCGCTTGGCGAACTGAGCCTGCAAGCTTCGGAAGACCGCTTCACCATGTTGATGGGCAAAGGCGAAGCGGCAGCGCGTCGTTCCTGGCTGGAGGAACATGGGAATGAAGTTGAGGCTGATATTTGAACCAGTTTAAAGACGCTGGATCCCGGCCTTCGCCGGGATGACAGAGTTAAGTGCCTACGACTTTTCAAATACCATCCCTACGCTTGCTGATAGACAGAGTTATGTGTATATGACTTTTCAAATACCATCCCTCCGCTTGCCGGTAGACAGCGTTATGTGTATATGACTTTTCAAATACCATCCCTACGCTTGCCGATAGACAGAGTTATGTGCATATGACTTTTAAAATACCATCCCTACGCTTACCGGTAGATAGCGTTATGTGCATATGACTTTTCAAATACCATCCCTACGCTTACCGGTAGATAGCGTTATGTGCATATGACTTTTCAAATACCATCCCTACGCTTGCCGGTAGATAGAGTTATGTGCATATGACTTTTCAAATACCATCCCTACGCTTGCCGGTAGACAGCGTTATGTGCATATGACTTTTAAAACGTCATCCCGGCGAAGGCCGGGATCCAGTGTCTTCTGTAAAAAATGAACGAATTTTGAAATAAGCACGAACACATGAGCGATCAAACAAATCTCTTCGAATCCGCCGCTGATGAGAGCGGCGAGACCCTGACACTGGCGACCTTCGCCGAGCGCGCCTATCTCGACTATGCGATCTCCGTCGTCAAAGGCCGCGCACTACCCGACGTGTGCGACGGTCAGAAACCCGTACAGCGACGCATCCTTTACGCGATGGACCAGCTCCGACTTGATCCAGCCGCCAAGCCACGCAAATCAGCAGCCGTCGTCGGTGATGTACTCGGCAAACTGCATCCGCATGGTGATCAATCGGTGTATGACGCCATGGTGCGCATGGCGCAAAATTTTTCGCTGCGCTATCCGTTGGTGGATGGTCACGGTAATTTCGGTTCACGCGATGGTGATGGTGCGGCTGCAATGCGTTACACCGAAGCACGCCTAACACCCATATCGCGTTTGCTGCTCGATGAAATCGATATGGGTACGGTAGATTTTCAGCCTAACTACGATGGCTCGACCGAAGAACCCAAACTGCTGCCAGCACGTCTACCCTTCGTTTTGCTTAACGGCGCCTCGGGTATCGCTGTGGGTCTTGCCACGGAAATCCCATCCCACAATCTGAATGAAATCGCGCAGGCCGCTGTCGCACTGATTAAAAACCCCAAGCTCTCGCATGAAGAACTGATAGCGCTGGTACCCGGCCCGGATTTCCCCGGTGGTGGCCAGATCATCACGCCTGATACCACTGTCAGCGAGATCTATCTGAATGGACGTGGCAGCATCAAGGTTCGCGCGCGCTGGAAAATCGAAGAGCTCGCTCGTGGACAATGGCAGTTGGTGGTCACTGAACTGCCACCCGGCGCCTCGTCGCAAAAAATTCTGGAAGAAATCGAAGAAATCACCAATCCCAAAATCAAACTGGGAAAAAAGAGCTTGTCACCCGACCAGATGGCCAACAAACAAGCCATCCTCGCCGTACTTGATACGGTGCGTGATGAATCTGGCCGTGAAGCACCTGTACGTTTAGTGTTTGAGCCAAAATCCAAAAATCAGGATCAGGAAGAATTCAGCAATCTGCTGCTCGCGCACACCTCATTGGAAAACAATGTCGGCGTGAATCTGGTCATGATCGGTAACGATGGCAAGCCGCGTCAAAAAGGTCTGGGCGATATTCTGCGCGAATGGATCGCCTTCCGCTTCGGCACGGTCACTCGTCGCACGCAACACCGGCTCGCCAAAGTAGACGATCGCATTCACATACTGGAGGGTCGTGAAGCAGTACTACTCAATATTGATAAAGTCATCAAGATCATCCGAGAGTCCGACGAACCCAAGCCAGCACTGATGCAGGCGTTCAAACTCTCCGAACGACAGGCGGAAGATATTCTGGAAATTCGCCTGCGCCAGCTCGCACGGCTGGAAGCTATCAAGGTGCAGCAGGAACTCGCTGAACTGCGCAAGGAAAAAGCCACGCTGCAGGAGCTGCTAGATAACCCAGCCTCGATGAAGAAACTCATCATCAAGGAAATCGATGCGGACGCAAAACAATATGGCGACGCGCGACGTACGTTGATCAAAGAAGCGGAAAAAGCAGTCGCTGAAACCAAGCTCATCGACGAACCCGTGACCGTGGTGATATCGCAGAAAGGTTGGATACGCGCACGTCAGAGTCATGGCCACGACACGCAGCAATTCACTTTCAAGGCAGGCGATGCACTGTATGCGACATTTGAGTGCCGCACCATCGACCACGTACTTGCCTTTGGCTCCAATGGCCGCGTGTATTCAGTCCCCGTATCGCAGTTACCGGGAGCACGCGGTGACGGTGTACCGATGACCACGCTGGTAGAAATAGAAGCCGGCACGCGTCTTTTACATTATTTTGCCGGGACACCCGAAACACCATTACTGCTCGCGTCGACGGGCGGCTTTGGTTTTGCTGCCAAAGCCGGCGACATGATCAGTCGTCAGAAGGGCGGTAAATCTTTCATGAGCATGGATGAGGGTGACGAGCCCGTGATGCCCTCCATCATCGGTAAGCAAGCCAGCGCACTGGTCTGCCTTTCGGAACAGGGCCGACTATTGGTCTTTGGCATGGACGAGATAAAGACTCAGGCCAGTGGCGGGCGTGGCGTAACGCTGATGGATCTCGATCCGAAAGAAAAATTGCTGGCTGCACAGCCCATCTCGAAAAAAGGTGTACGCATCCTGGGTACCAATGCCCGCAGTGGCAAGCCACAAGAGGCCACTCTGAGCGGCGCTGACCTTGCGCATCATTTCGGCAAGCGCGCACGCAAGGGTAAGCTGCTTACATCCCGCATGAAAGCAACACTACTCGAGCCGATTGAGTCGTAGTCAGGTGCAGCGAGAGAGATAAATGTCCGTGTTAATTAAAGCACGACGTCTCTCGCTCCAAGCCATATTTGTCGTGCAAATTTCATAGCATTGGCTTAACGACAAATAATGACTGTTTATAAATCTAAATAACATCCCGGCGCAGGTCGCCGGGATCGTTCGCATTAACCACCAACACGTTCAGACTTACACTCCCCCTAATTAACTCGAATTTAGCAAAAACTTAATTTTTGCAATGAGTATCGAAAGTTATTCTTTGAGTCATTGAGAGGCAGCAAGGTGGTCTTTAGAATGAGTCTTATCTGCTCATCGAGAAGACCTCATGAACCGCCACTTGCAATTAGTCTTTATACAATGCCTTTTCATCATCGCCTTATTCGCTTTATTTTCGCAACAAGCAAAAGCACAGACGCTTGATGCGACCATCAACGAACAAGTACTTATGTTGCCAGTTACAGAAAATGGCAAGAAGCTGCAATTTGAAACAACGATCTACAAACCAGCCGGAGAGGGTCCATTCCCTTTGCTGCTAATGAACCATGGTAAAGAACGTGGTAAACCTGCAGCACAAAAAAGAGATCGCTTTCTCGCCATGGGTCGGGAATTCGTTCGACGGGGCTATGCTGTTGCTATTCCTATGCGCAAGGGATTTTCAAAATCTGAAGGTCTCTACAGTGACTTCGGTTGCAATATGCGTGATAACGGTATGTTACAAGCCGATGATATCGAAGCCGCTCTGCGCACGCTGACCAAACTACCTTGGGTAGACCACGATCGTCTCATCGTTGCGGGACAATCATACGGCGGGCTGGCTACCATGGCTTTTGGAACACGGCAGTTTCCCGGTGTACGTGGCTTGCTTAACTTTGCAGGTGGCCTGCGTATTGATGGTGACACCTGCGACTGGAAAAGTGCCTTGGTAACTGCCTTTACCAACTATGGCAGCAGAACCTCACTACCCAGCGCCGCCTTCATCTGCAAAAAAGGCTTTGGTCTTGTTTATGAGGAATTGCATGAGAAATCTCCAGAATAAAAAGGTGAACCGTTGAGGTGAGCCGGGCATCCAACCCCCATCGACACCGGGGTACATCGCCGCCCAGCCCTCTGACAAATGTTGTTAATTTGTCATTTATCGCAGTGTACGTAGCATTGGAGCCTCAGCGATATAGTGCAAATGTACTAATTAATGTGTCTTTTTGTTAACAGTTGGCCGTGTCAGTAATGGAAAAGCCTTAGTACATCCCGGCCTAAAGCCACGCAAAATTTGATTTATTGCAACCTCTTAAGATCTTCCCGACAAAATTAAGAGCGACAATCTGATCTTGTTCAACCGGGACTGAGCTATGAAATCCACCGACTTACACCGTCCGCAAGCATCTCCGGCCAAACCGCAGATACGCGAAGTCCAGCGTCGCGGCGCTACGCCCGCGCCAACCGCCGCCCCTGATGACAAGCCCCATACCGATCCGGTCTGCGGCATGAAAGCCGCTGCCAATCCGGACAAGTCCGCCATCCATGAAGGTCAGACCTACTATTTCTGCAGCACCGGTTGCGTGAGCAAATTCACATCCGATCCGATGCGCTATTTGTCGCCGGAACGAAAAAATGAGCCGACCGGCCCGGCCGATGCGATCTATACCTGCCCTATGGATCCGGAAATCAAGCAAGTAGGGCCCGGCAGCTGCCCTATCTGCGGCATGGCACTCGAGCCCATGCAAGCGACGATGGAAGAAGACACCACCGAGCTAGACGACATGACGCGCCGCTTCTGGTTCAGTCTTACGCTGTCGCTGCCGTTGCTGTTCTTGAGCATGAGTGAATTGATCGGTATCGATAGCGCGGCGCTGCTCGGTCACACGGTGCATGCCTGGCTGCAGGGTCTGCTCGCGACACCCGTCGTGTTCTGGCTTGGCTGGCCATTTCTTGAGCGCGGCGCGCGCTCATTCAAGAGCGGTCATCTGAATATGTTCAGTCTGATTTCCATGGGCGTCATGGCGGCCTGGCTGTTCAGTGCGATCGGACTGCTCTTTCCTCAGGTACTGCCCGACGCATTCCGAATGCATGGCATGGCACCGCTGTATTTCGAAGCAGCGGCTGTCATCGTCTCGCTGGTGTTGCTGGGACAGGTGCTGGAATTGCGCGCCCGATTCCGAACCAATGAGGCCGTGAAATCTCTGCTTGCGCTGGCACCGACAACAGCCGTAAAAATTACCGCCGATGGCAGTGAGCGCGAAGTGTCACTGGATCAGATACAGATCGGTGATCTGCTGCGCGTTCGTCCCGGCAGCAACATACCTGTCGACGGTATCGTCACCGAGGGTGAGTCAACGGTGGACGAGTCCATGCTGACGGGTGAAGCTATGCCTGTTCAGAAACTCGTCGGCAGCAAAGCCATCGCAGGCTCGGTCAATCAGCTGGGCACTGTCGTGATGCGCGCTGAAAAAATCGGTGCAGATACCTTGCTCTCGCAAATTGTGCAATTGGTGAATCAAGCCGGACGCTCACGCGCACCCATACAAAAGCTGGCGGATCGCGTATCGGGTTGGTTTGTACCGACAGTCATTGGCGCTGCCGTACTGGCTTTCTTGGTGTGGGCGATCGTGGGACCGGCACCGGGACTGGCGAATGGATTGGTGGCGGCGGTGTCGGTACTGATCATTGCCTGTCCGTGCGCGCTGGGGCTAGCAACGCCGATATCGGTCATGGTTGGTATTGGTCGCGGTGCGCATGAAGGTGTACTCATCAAGGACGCCGAAGCACTGGAGTTGATGGAAAAGATCGATACGCTCATCGTGGACAAGACAGGCACGCTCACCGAAGGCGCACCAAAGGTGCAGCAAATCGTCGCCAATGAAGGTTTCGCGCGAGCTGATGTACTGGTGCTGGCAGCGGCACTAGAAAAGATGAGCGAGCATCCGCTGGCACACGCCATCCTGGCGCACCTGAAAGCGCAGAGCCTGCCGCTCTTACCTGCCACCGGCTTCAGCGCCATCACTGGCAAAGGTGTGCGTGGCAACATCGATGGCAATGCGGTCTTGCTCGGCAATGCACTACTGATGAAGGAAGCTGGCATCGATATCACGTCATTCGTCCCGAAAGCTGATGAATTACGTGCAATGGGACATACGGTGATGTTCGTCGCAGTGGAGAAAAAATTTGCGGGCTTGATCAGCGTTGCCGACACGATCAAACCGGAAACCCGCGAAGCGATACGCCAGCTCCACGCAGAAGGTGTGAAGATCGTGATGCTGACGGGTGACAATGCAACAACCGCACGCGCTGTGGCGGCAGAACTGGGAATCGACACCGTACACGCGGAAGTTCTACCGGAAGACAAGTACCGTCATGTGCAGAGACTGCAGCAACAAGGAAAGATCGTTGCGATGGCAGGTGATGGTATCAATGATGCGCCAGCATTGGCTGAGGCCAGCGTGGGGATTGCCATGGGTACCGGCACCGATATCGCGATGAACAGCGCACGCATCGTACTAGTCAAAGGGGATTTGCGTGGCATCGTCAAAGCAAGGCAACTGTCACGCGCAACGATGCGCAATATTCGACAGAATCTTTTCTTTGCCTTCGTTTACAACTTTGTGGGCGTGCCGATTGCCGCAGGTATTTTGTACCCTTGGCTTGGCCTATTACTTTCCCCCATGCTTGCCAGTGCGGCGATGAGCTTGTCTTCGGTATCGGTGATTGCCAATGCGCTGCGATTACGTCGGACCACACTTTGACATCCTGCAGTGTTTCCTATGTGCTGCTGAGGGAACGACTGACAGGATAAATATCAGACTGCTTTATCAGCCTGCTTTCTTATCCAACTTTCTCAGCCAGCTTGCGCAACACAAACCCTGCAGCGACAAAACCAAAGCTCGCAGTCACCACAACGGCTGAGCCATAACCTGCACAATTGAGTCCGGTAATACCGGGCGCATCCTCATCCGTCGCGCACAACTCAGGATGACGCAATGGCTCGGTGGAATACACGGCATCAACACCGAATTTATTCTTCGTGCCGCGCGGGAAGCCATGATGTGCACGCAAGCGCTTGCGCACCCGCGCCAGCAGAGGCTCTTGTTCGGTACGAGACAAATCTACAATCGCAATACGTGTGGGATCAATCTGCCCCCCTGCACTGCCTATCATGACCAGGGGTATCTGATGCGCACGACAGTGCACCACCAAGGCTGTCTTTGCGCGCGCATTATCAATCGCATCAATCACATAATCAAAACGACCCGGCACGATCAGACTGGCGAGATTCTCTTCGGTGACAAAGTCTTCAATCTCGGTCACACGGCAGAAGGGATTGATCTGCGCGATACGCTCGGCGAGTGCGCCGACCTTGGCTTTGCCCAACGTATCAGTAAGGGCATGAATCTGACGATTCACATTCGATTCCGCGAGATGGTCCAGATCAATCAGCGTGATCTGCCCGACTGCGCTGCGCGCTAAAGCCTCCACCGCCCACGAACCCACGCCGCCCACACCGATCACGCAGACATGCGCATTTCGGAACGCAGCCAACGCAGCATCGCCGTACAAACGCGCAATGCCGCCGAAGCGCCGCTCGAAATCAATATCGGCGGCATTTGCAGCAGAAAGAGGAAGAATACTGGCCATCTCCGCATTTTAACGGACAGCAGGCCCGGCACTCACTTAAACTAGAGCCCCTTCCATTGACTCT
>Ga0315905_10003979_pt1 | contig 15147 bp, 9 predicted proteins | sample LakEriMetagenome_5_FD_203522 | JGI IMG/M metagenome (GOLD analysis project Ga0315905, IMG submission 203522) | Freshwater fungal communities from buoy surface, Lake Erie, Ohio, United States - Buoy 4 MA121 | ecosystem: Environmental > Aquatic > Freshwater > Lake | place: USA: Lake Erie, Ohio... | reverse complement strand
TGTTGACGGAGGGCTCGGAACTGGAGGACGTAGAAAAAGGCCTCGATGTCAGCCCCAACATTTGGCGATACGCCCTTCGAAATGGCTCGGAACCGATTTCTTCAATCAGTGCCGACCAATCCTGCGCAACCTGACTCAGCGCTTCATTGGCCGGGATGTCTCCCCGCAAGGCCGCGGTAAGCGGTCCCCTGAGCCGATTGGCAAACTCAGTGCGACGGGGAAACGGCAGTTCCAACACCAATCCATTGTCTCGCAGGGCTTCGGCGGTCACGGCCAGGAACTCAGCCGATTCAGTTCCCGTCAGTTCCGGGCCAATGATCAGGCTGGCGTCGCCAAGTTGCGACTCTCGGGTCAAACCCGCCAGGCCGGGGGGGAGGCGATTCAGAAAATCGGGTCCTGCTGCTTGAGCGAACGCATTCCATGATGGTATGGACGACCCCGCGACTTTCCGTTGAAAGACGCAGGCCACCATTCCTTGCCAGCCAGTCAGATTCGAACGGTAGAGTCGGATTCCTCCCCGACTGGTCCCCTCCTCGAGACTCCTGGTCGAGGGGTTGTAAACCACGGTCGAGGCCGGCAGAGGACAAACCCCCAACGAAACTCCCTCACCTCTCTGAGCGGGTAGTGAGCCAAGGCTCGAATTGGTCCCTCCCGGCGGCTCGATTCCAATCGCCAGGCAGGCTCGGCCTTCGAGCACCCGCTGCCTGCACTCGAGAGGACTGAGCTGCCAGACGACATCGGGGAGGTGCGCCATATCGGCTCGAGCCCTCTCCAGTGTGGTGACGAACGCTGGATTGTCGATCATGGGCTGCAATGTCTCGAGATCGACGAATACCGAGAAGTTGTCTGGGTGTCGGGCTGCGGCAATCGCGCGCGACAGAAACCATGTGACGCGGAACGATTCCTCCCAAGGCTCGACTACGGGAAGTCCCCCGCCCCATTCGTGGGACCGCTCGACCAGCCTCGAGTAGTCGTCCCACGTCACAGGTACTTTCAAGCCAGCTCGTTCCAGCAAGTCTTTCCGGTAATAGCAAACCAGCACAGGGGCCTGCAGAGGCAGGAGCTGGGGTTTTCGCCGAGGCCCCCCGATCCGTTCGCGCACCCCTTGCAATAGGTCTTCCCAGGAGATTCCCGACTCGACCGACAGGACCGAATCGGGAATCCGCTCGAGATCGCGGCTGGTCAAGCCATCTGCCAACCAAGCGTAGGGAATCAGACAGACGGCCGGCTGGGACGACTGATCGAGCGATTTCCACAACGAATTGGGGTCTTCCAGTAAATACTCCTGGAGAGAGACCTGCCCTCCGGTTTGAACACTCCACTCCCGCAGGGCGGGATCCCAGAGTTCGGTAAAGCCACTGCCCGCGGGAACGAACATCGAGGTCTGTTGTCCCTCGAAGGGACGTTGCTCACGAGTCGCCGCCGGTGGGGTGGCCGGCGGACGGCAACCCAGCAGGGCGAGGCCCAGAATCAATCCGCAGACCATCCGGAGAACAGCCAGCGAGTTTGGGCCAAGGCAGCAGAAACAGGCGCGAAACACGGCGTTGGTCATCCCGGCAAGAATTGGCCTCCCATGCGCGGGAAGCGTTGTCGACTCTGGGGATTGTAGTCGAACCGAGGAGGGTTGCCCCGCGCGGCTCGACTTCCGGATTGGGCCATGGGCCGCTGTTGGAATTGATTCTCTGCCGGGCGTCGACAGCTGGCCGATCAGACCCGCTGCTGATCTGCGCGAAGAAGATGTTCGCTCGGGACAGCCGGCGCGTGTCTGTGCCGGGGCCGGGCTGACTCAGGGCTGACGGGGCTGAGACTGGGCCCAGCGGAAACTCCATGGCTGGTTGTCTTGCAGGGCGCGTCGCCAAGACATGGTTTCGGACCTCCTCTCGTTTTCGGGAAGATTTTCGCAGAACGTCAACCACTCTTGTGCACGACCCGGTTCCTTCGCGTGTGCGAGAGCCGCCGCGGCCGCGGCTCGGGACGGCCATTCCCTGCCTCCTGTTCGTTCCAAGGCCTCGCGCGCCAGCGGCAAAGCCAGGTTCTTACGGGTTTGGATCCCGGCGTCGGTGGTGGAGTACAAGAGGGAGAGCGCGGCGAAGAGGTCCGCATCCACATCGCCGGCTCTTGTCGCGGGCAGTAGCAGTTGGGCGGCTTTCCGGAACTCTTCACGGTCCAGCAGATCGCGGACCTGGACGGCCAACAGGCGGTCATCAATCCGTGGTCCCCGTGACTCGCCGCCCCCCTTCCCACCCGATTTGCCCGCCGACGGTCCGGCGGTCTTGGCATCGATCTTCGAACCCAGCGCTTTGGCTCTAGCCCGCAGTGCGTCGACGAGGGCTCGTTCCGATCCTGATACCTGCAGTGTCTCGTCGAGACTTGCCTCGCAGGCTGAAAAGTCCCGCAGCCGCAGATGGGCCTGCGCTCGGGCCAAGAACAGGTGGGCCGCGAGCCTGCCGGTGAACTGACGATCGGACAAATCCCTCAGCAGTTGTTGTGCATGGGATTCGGGACGCAATTCCAGCGGGTCGGCCCACCAGAAGATTTCCCGCCCCAGCCGGATCGTATTCCGCTCGCAGGCCTGCTGTTCGAACCGGTGGAACTGCAGGCGTGACTGCAGCACACGGACTTCCTGATCCATCTGCATCAGTTGTCTCTTCGATGCGTTGACACTTGATTCCAGCTCAGACAGACGTGCCTTCTGTAGTGCCGAATGGACTCGTGCCTCGACCTTGTCGTCATCCCGACCCTTCTTTCCTCGGGACGACTCCCGGCGAGTGATTTTCCGATCCTCTGGATTCCGCAAAATCTTCTGGTATTGGGACTGTTCCAGCGAGATCCTGTTGCGGGTCTGCAAGATCTGAGCCTGCAGCTGGGCCAATACACCAGCGTTCGAGTCGATGGCCTGCTTTACCTGGGAAAGCACCTCCTCGCCCTCGGCTATCGACTCTGCCAGGTTGTTCAGCCGATCAGCCACGGGCATGGTTCGACGTTCGATTTCAGGTGGCAGTGTGGCAGGTTTAGCGGGCTGAGGCAGGCGCTCCGGATCTCCCACATGGTTCCCAGTCAGACGCGATAGGGCGATGGGATTCTCAGAAACATTCCGGAGCAGGTTGCGAATGGAAGAGGCATCTACGGCGTGGCTGACTGAAAGCGCCTGTTCACGCGGAGCAGTCAGCACCCCCACGAGGCTGCTTTCAGTGTCAAAAAGTCCACCACCAAGGGCCGACTGGGGCAGGACGTTTTTGAGGCTGATCCAGCGAGCGGCCCGGTGCAGGTCCCCGGGTTTGGCGTTCCACGCCAGCTCCTGCTCGGCACCACCCCGGACAGCCCGCACTTGGGTGTGGGCAAACCACTGCGCGTCGATACGCTGTGCAGCATGCATCCAGACCGAGTCACCAACCTGGGGAATCCGTTCGGAGGGGCGCAGGGGGGTGCCGTTCGGCAATCCGCGTTTGAGTTTGATCAACACCAGATCCGTTGCTTGATTGGCCGCCACCACCCCCGCCACCTCGATCACGGGAGCATCCGCCAATCGGACCCTTGCTTTGGTCGCACCCCGAACCAGCTGATAGCTGGTGAGAACCAGATCAGAGTCCAACAGCAGCACCCCGCTCCCCCAACGGATCCCGCTCCCTACGACTGCTTCGACAGTGACAATCGAATTCGCAAGTACTGGATCTGGTGGTGAGTCCTGCGCCTGACTTCGGTGCGGCACCAGCAACGAGACGGTCAGCGCAATCCAGGGGATCGAACTGCAAATGTTCAGGTCCAGAGGTGTTCTCAACATTGACCGACAGACTCCGTAAACACAGAGATTCCGGGAGACTCCCGCCCGGGAACTCGACAATCCCACGACGCCTTTCGATCGGCCAGTCGTTCCCGATGCGTCAGACACCCTCTGGAACACAGCCTCTATTCAAGAACTCGCAATTCGCTTTCCGTTTCGGACATCTCCTGATTCATTTTTCTCAGCCGCGATGAAATGGAATTCGCCACCGGCCCGCCCGACCGGGTCAATATTCCGTCCTGATCGGGAAAAGATTCAGATTCTTTCCGGATTTTTGGCGGAGACCGAGCGCCATTTGCGAGAAGGGAAGTAGGGGCTCGGTTTGGCTCTGGGGTTTTGCCCCTCTCCGTCTGCTGGGTGCGTCCAAGCCCACCCCATCCTCCCTACACTTCTCTCTCCAGACATGGACAGATAGCCATGCAGCTTTTGGCTGATGACGATCGATCGGAACCGCACCGCGACCTGCCGATCACCGAGTATCTGCAGGCGTTCAAGGCGGGAGATGCTGCCCGTCTCAATGACATTCTCAAGGCGTACTGGTCTCAACTGGTGGCCCACTGTGAGCAACGGTTGAGCCGCAAGTTCAAACCGCAACAGGAGGGTCAAGACTTCGCGATCCAGGCATTTCACAATCTGGCGGAGGGAGTCAGGCGCGGACGCTGGCCTCGACTCGACAACCGCAATGACTTGTGGCAGGTTCTGTTGCAGGCGGCGAACTGCCGCATCAAAGACTTCGTTCGCAACCAGATGGCCGAAAAACGAGGCGGTTCGCAGCAGCGTCTGACGGACGGTCCCCAATCCTCGCGACCAATGGATCTCGATCAATTCCAGGCCCGTGATGAGTTTCCGCAGGATGCCGAGCAGTTGGTCCAGCTGATGTTCGACCTCTCGAACAGGCTGCGCGGCAAGATCACACATGTCCGAATTCTTGTGGATCATTTGAACAACTACACCAATCAGGAAATCGCCATCCGCTACGAAATATCCTCCCGCACAGTCCGCCGGAAACTGGACGAGATCCTGGAGATTCTGCGCGAGGAGTTGAGCTAGTCCCCAAGCGGTTCACGAAGACCTGCCCGGTGTCATTCTGCCCTCGAGATCGATCATGCACACGCCCGACTCCCAGCATGAGCCGCAACAGATGGACCATTTGTGTGATGAGTTCGAGGCGGATTTGAAGCAGGGGCGGGCCAAGACGATCGAAATGGTGCTGCAACAAATCCCCACCACCCTACGCCGGACGCTGTTGCGGGAACTGATCCAGATCGAGCTGGAACAGCGCGTGGCAACAGGGGAACCACTCACGCTGCAGAACTGGCTGGACCGGTTCCCCGACGATCTGGATCTGGTCTACAGCGGGTTTCAGATCACAGAGCCGCAGCCTGATCTCCGGCTGGACTTTCCGAATCCCGGACGACGATTATCGACTCAGATGCTGCAGTTTTTCGGACGGGCGATGGGAAACGCAAAGTCTTGGCCGCTCTCCCCTCCGGGGCCCTCCGACCCGGAACCGAAAGGTACTTGCCAAGATGTCGAGCCACCTCTGTGAATGGTCCTCCCCGTGCCAACTGGCCAACGTGCCCGTGCCACCCAATTCGATCCCTCATCCAAGGCCGCCAAGCCGATGTGCAATTTGGGACATATCGGGCCGCACTGTCGGGAATACGCAACGGCGTTTCAGTTCTTGCCTGCCTGATCAGCCGTTGTTCCACCATGCGTGCCGCGAAACGAGTTTCTCCACCCATTCGACACCTCTTCCAGTCGGGCGGGTACGAAGAGTAGGGCATCTTGGCCGCCCGTACCTTGGACGCCCCCGGACCCATTTGTCGTGATCTTTCCGTTTCGACTGATGTACCATTCACTGGATCGGCAATCAGGGATCCAAACCTTGTGGTTACGAGCACCTTGGGCTGTGTCAACGCTGTCGAACGTAGTGTACCGTTCTTTTCTGATTCTTCTGGAACTTTTTTCCCACCGATCACTCCATGACTGATTCTTCTGAGCGTATGGATCCATTTGGCTCCCAACCCATCACCGAGTGGCTGCGAGGATGTCACAATGGAGAGGAATTGGCTCAACACAAACTGTGGCAGGCGGTGTCGGAGATCATCATCGGATACTGTCAACGACGGCCGGGCCGTCGCACGATCGATGGTGCCGACGGCATCGCGAATGAAGCCTTCTTTCAGCTCTTGATGGGGCTGCAAGAAAATCGTTTCAAGAAGTTGGCCGATCGCCATGACCTGCTCGACATCCTGTTTCATCTTTGCAAATGCCGAACCATCGATTCCCAGCGTCGCGGGGATACGAAGAAACGGGGAGAGGGAAAACAGACAGATCTCGACTTGAATAATCAGCCGAGCGAAGACGCCCTTAAGTCCATGATCGGAGAGAGTTTTGAGGAGCTGCTGGAATTGGTGGCCAAGCGGTACGCGTCCAGGCCAGAGATCAGAATCTTTGAACACGCCTACCTGTGCGACTACAAAGACCAAGATCTGGCCCTGAAATTAAAGGATGAGCAGGGAAAGGACATGTGCGCACGCCAGATTCAAAGGCGTCGACAGGCCATGATCGAGTGGCTGAAAAACAAGGTATCTCGCAGGGAGTGAGTGGCCAGCCTCTGCAGGCACGGACCGCGACTTGTATCCCGCCAAGAGTCATGAGCACTACGAGTTTTCGGATCAGATCTCACCCGATACACACATTGCCGGGAATCATTCATCGCCACCATCGGACACACAGACGTGTTGCGCGTCGCGAGGCGATGATGCGTGCCACCACGGAGAGCCTGCGAGGAAGATCGCCAACATGTGACCAGATCTCTGGGTGCAAGGTTCACCTCAAATTGCCGCTCAGATCCCTGGAAACTGACAGAGCCGGTCCCAGACTGCCACCTGCCGTCCCAGGATCGTGATCGCACCTGGCAACAACCCAGGTATTGCGAAAGGTCCTTTCGTCAATTTGAGGACTTGTCACGGCCACCATTTCGAGCCGAGATTCCCTCCGGGAGGTTTGCCAGTCCATTACCCCAGCAGCGACTCCACCACCCGGCCGGCCACGTCGGTCAACCGCTGCTCGAGCCCCCTGTGACGGTAGGTCAGCCGTGTGTGATCGAGTCCCAAGAGGTGCAACACGGTCGCATGAAAATCATGGGTGTGCACCGGATCGCTCGCCGGGTGCCAACCCAGTTCATCACTCGCCCCCACCACCGTCCCCCCGCGCACCCCACCTCCCGCCAACCACAGGCTGAAACAGTGGGGATGATGGTCGCGTCCCGCCTCATTCCCGGGCCTGGCGTTTTCCGTGATCGCCGTCCGGCCAAACTCCGTCCCCCAGATCACCAGGGTCGACTCGAGCAATCCCCGGCGTTTCAGATCGCGCAGCAGTCCGCCAATTGGCTGATCGACCTCCCGGCACTGGCTCTGCAGATCGCCATCGAGATTCTTGTGATGGTCCCACGTGCGCTGAAACAGGGTCACCATCCGGACTCCCCGTTCCACCAACCGGCGGGCCAGCAGACAGTTCCGCGCGAACATCCCCGGTTGCCCGGCCCGATCCACTCCGTACAACTCCCGCGTCTCCCCGGTCTCGCTCGCCAGATCAATCAATTCGGGAGCGGCCGACTGCATGCGGAAGGCAAGTTCATAAGCTGCCATCCGGGTCTCTATCTCCGGGTCCCGGGAGCGACCCACATTCACCTGGTTCAGCCGCCGGACTGCGTCAAGCTGGGCGCGATGCTGCTCCACCGAGATCCCCCCCGGCGTAGCGAGGTTGAGAATCGGCTCCCCCTCGCCGCGCAGCAGCACTCCCTGATGGACTGATGGCAGATAGCCCGCCCCCCAGGCCATTGCCCGCGCGACCGGGCCTCGTTGATTGATCAGCGCCACAAACCCCGGCAGATTCTGTGATTCACTTCCCAGGCCATAGGTGAGCCAGGCCCCCAGGCTGGGCCGGCCAGGCTGGTCCCGGCCCGTCAGCATCTCCAGTTCCCCTGGCGCATGGTCGAACGCGCCATGATGCAAAGAACGGACCAACCCAATCTCGTCGGCACACGCCCCGATGTGGGGGAGCAGTTCCGACAATTCCAGTCCACATTCGCCATACTTTCGGAAGCCATGCCGGCTGCCCATCAGCACCGATTGCCCCGGCTTCACAAACGAGAACCGCACGCCCTTCAGGAATGACTCGGGAATCGGCTGACCATCGAGTTCCACGAGCCGGGGTTTGGGATCGAACAATTCCAGATGACTTGTTCCCCCGGCGAGGAAAATCAGGATGCAATTCTTCGCCCGTCCGAAACTGTGCGGCGGACGGGGGGCCAGCGGACTGGCCGGTGCGCTCTCCCGCGCCAGCAGGCCATCCCGTTCCAGCAGCCCCGCCAGTGCCGCCAAACCCGTCACCCCACCACCTGCCGACGCGGTGAGGAAATTCCTCCGGGTCTGCAGGATGTCTGTCGGTCCCCCGCCGACTGGTGCTGGCACGTATTTCATGACAGGGCGTTCCTCGTTACTCCCGGGTGATGGTCTGCTCGAGATTCAGCAGGGTCCGTGCCACCCCCTGCCAGAGTGCGTCGTCCGATCCCGACGCACCCCGCAAGGATTCCAGCAGGTCCTGCACAATCACCCTTTCTTCCATCTCTGGCTGGCGCGACAGGCATAATTCAAACGCCAGACCCAGGCGGGCTGACTCATCGAGCGTCGCCGCCTGCAATCGTGTTCCCAGTCGGCGGGCACATTCCTCCATCGCCGGATCGTTCAGCAGGGCCAGGGCCTGCAGCGGAGTGGTGGATCGATCCCGTTGCACCAGGCACGAGTTGCCATCGGCACCATCAAATGTGGCGAAGAAGGGATAGGGAAACGTCCGCTGGGTATGCACGTACAACCCGCGCCGATAGGGATTGCCACCGGTCTCCTGGAAGCGTTCGCTCTTCAAATCCGATGCCTCCCCCAGGCCCCGGGGCAGGACGGGCTGGATCGAGGGTCCGCCAACCTGCGTCACGAGCAGGCCACTGGCGGCCAGGGCGACGTCGCGGATCGCCTCTGCCTCCAACCGTAGCCGGTTCTGCCGCCACAACAGCCGGTTGTCCGGATCCTCCGCCATGGGGACCGCGGGAGAGTGCGACGACTGCCGATAGACAGACGAATTCACAATCAGCCGGATCAGCGACTTGCGGCTCCAGGGTTCCAAGAACAGCTCAGGCACCCCTGGGGAAGAGTCTGGATCGGGTTGGACCCGTCCCCTTGCAAACCTTAACGCCAGCCAGTCGAGTAATTCTGGGTGGGAGGGAGGCTCGCCTCGCACTCCGAAATTGTCGGCCGTCGGAACCAAACCCACGCCAAACAGATGCTGCCAGATCGCATTCACCGCAACCCTTGGCGTGAGGGGTTGCTCATTCGAGACCAGCCAGCGGGCCAGGTCGAGTCGGTCGGCCCGTGTTCCCCGCGGCGTCAGTTCGGGGAGAAACGCGGGAACTCCCGGACGTACCTCGGCTCCCGGTTCGAGAAAGTTCCCCCGCCGATGGACCCGAGTCACCCGCTCCGATTCCCGGAGAGTGGCCGCCTCCCCCTCCTGAGCGTGATCGGCGTTGTTGAAGAACGCATAGAGCTGGTAATACTCGCGCTGGGCGATCGGGTCGTACTTGTGGGTATGGCACTCGGCACACTGCCAGGTCAGCCCGAGCCAGACCGTGGCGGTGACCGCAGTCCGATCCTTCACGGCCCGCGTGCGGAACTCCTCTGCGTCTGCTCCTCCTGCCGAGTTGTGTAGCGTGTTGCGGTGCAGCCCGGTTGCCAACCGCTCGGCTGATCCGGCCCCCTCGAGCAGGTCCCCCGCCAGTTGAGCCACCGTGAACCGATTGAAGGGCAGATCGGCATTGATGGCACTGATCACCCAGTCCCGGTAATGCCAGGCGTAGGGGCGGGGATTGTCGTTCTCGTAGCCATCACTCTCGGCAAACCGTGCGAGGTCCAGCCAGTGCCGGGCCCAGCGCTCGCCAAACTGCGGACCAGCCAGAAATCGCTCGACCAATTGACTCCACGCCTCGGGCGAACTGTCAGCCACAAAGGCCCGCAGCTCTTCGGGAGTGGGAGGAATACCGCGCAGGTCGAGGCTGAGACGCCGAATGAGGGTCGACCGGTCCGCTTCTTCGGAAGGAGTCAGTCCGGCCTTTTCCAGCCGGGACAACACAAACACATCGATCGGAGTCCTGACCCATTCAGCCCCGCGAACCTCGGGAACAGCGGGAGACCCGATGGGCTGAAACGCCCAGTGTGTCGAAGGGACTTCCCGGCCGGCGAGCGAATCGGGCCAGGGAGCCCCTCCCTCAACCCACGACTGCAGCAAGCCGATCTCAGCTTCCGATAGGGGCTCTTCCCCCAGGGGCATCCGTTTGGCCGAATTGCCGGTTGTCAGGCGCACGAGCAGTTCGCTGTCTGTGTTGGAACCCGGCGCGATCGCGACGGCGGTGTCTCCTCCCTGCAGGGCACGGGACCGCACATCGAGTCGCAGCCCCCCTTCCTGCAGGTCGGCTCCATGGCAGCCGTGGCAGCGCCGCTGCAACAGCGGCCAGACCTGCTGTTGGAACTGTTCGACGGGAAAAGGAAGTGCGGGGGTCTCGGGAATTTCCTGCGCGGGTAACAGCAGCACAAAGTAATTGCTGCGGGCCCCCGTCATGCGACGGTCATTTCCCCCCAGGGTGACGATTCCGGGGGGAACAATCCGACGGTAGAGCCGGTAATCGATGTTGTCGACCGCGAGCGTTTCTTCACAGAGCGACCACGGTTTCAACCAGTCAGCGAGTCGTTCCCCGTGGGCGTCGACCGCGACAATCACCTCGGTCGTCTCCGGCAGTTCGAGTCGCAGATGGTCGTCGGTGGTGACGTAGTCGTCGTCCATCGAGGTCCGCACCATTCGGGCGTCCACAAGCCGTTCCGGCAGCTTGCGCAGCGTATACTTGCGGTCGATGTAAGGTGCGGCGCGCAGGCGGGCCGTCCCCAGTTCATACTTCCGGTCTGATGAGACCCGTGAAATCCCAATCCGCCCCTCAACCGCCGGGGCGTCGTCGTTCGCTTCGAGGCTGGGTGCCCGACCTCCGGCGAACGCCAGCAAAACCACCAGCAGCCGCGCCCCACCCGCAAGCCAGTGCCGTACCGAGCCCACCCAGAAAGGCGGGCTTGGCGGGAAGGAAACCTGGAATGGTGAGGCGTGATACGACATACGAGGGGTCGTGTGAGGGTCAGTCGATGATGGCCTGGTAAATGAGAGTCCGCAGCTTGCCATGGTCATCGATCCCGCCAGCGGGGATCAACTGCGTGAAGTACACGACGACCAATTGCTCGCGGGGATCAACCCAATAGGTCGAGTGATAAGCTCCACCCCACCCGAATTCCCCCCGGCTGCCGGGGGTCCCCCGGGCTCCCACATCTTCCAACACCGAAAATCCCAGACCAAATCCCACGCCAGTCGACCAAGGGAATTTCACCCCGGCCAGGTGATTGACCGTCATCAGCTCAACCGTCTTCCGTGAGAGGATGCGGTGGCCATCCAGCTCCCCGCCGTTGAGCAGCATCTGCAGGAATTGGCCGTAGTCCCGGGCGGTCGACAGCAGGCCCGCACCGCCGGAAAAACTCTGGCGCGGTCCGGAGACGTAGGCTCCCTGGCCATCACTTCCTCCCTCCGGAGCTTTCTTCAGCCCGGTCGGACCGGTCGGGGCATAGACCACCGCCAACCGGTCACGTTTGTTCTCGGGCAGGTAGAAGTGGGTATCGGTCATGCCCAGCGGCTCAAAGAGGGCTGTCCGCAGAAACTGATCGAGGGCCTGGCCGCTGGCCCGTTCGACAACCACACCGAGGATGTCGGTGTTGTATCCGTAGATGAACGCCTCACCCGGCTGGGCATCAAACGGCAATTTCCCCATGCGGGCGACCGTGGCCCCTATCGGCTCATCGCGGTCGGCGAAGTAATAGCCGGTGATCTTGGCCGCCTCCCATTTGTCCTTGGCGATTCCGCCACCGTAGCCAACACCGCTGGTGTGTGTCAGCAAGTCTCGGATGGTGACGGGGCGTTTCGCCTTGACCACGTCGTAACCCCCGCCGTCTTTGGGTACGGCGACGGTCGTTTCCTGAAATTCGGGGATGTACTTTCCGACGGGATCGGTGATCAGCAGCTTCCCCTGCTCCTGCAGGATCATCGCCGCCACACTGACAATTCCCTTCGTCTGCGAGGCGATACGAAAGATGCTGTTTTCAAGCATGGGATCACCGGCCTCGATATCACGCTGGCCAAACGACTTCACGTAGGCCACCTGTCCCTTGCGGGCGACGAGGGCGACCCCGCCGGCGAGTTGTTTCTTCTCGGCATACTCGTCCAGTTGCCGCCCCAACCGGGCCAGCCGTTCGGACGACAATCCGACCGATTCGGGACGGGTCTGCGTCAGGGCCTGGGCCCAGGCCGAATCCTGGGCAAATCCAAGGCACAATCCGGTCGCGACCAGGAATCCCATTCCCCACAGACGGCAGGTTCCCGTCACGGCACTCCACAGTCCCATCACAGCAGGTCCTTTCCAAACAATCGAAAGCCAGGCGCCCCTCTTCGCGGGCATCATACTGCCCCCTCGCGGGCGGTGGTACGTTTCGCGGGGTGCCCCACCGACGCCATCCGATCGACCACGAGACCGCGATTGACGACGACTGTGGCTAGGCACCGGACTTGTCAGTCCTGACAGGGCCGTCGTCTCTCAGCGTCCCTCCCGCGCGTAAGTTCGCACCAGATGACGCAACCGGTGAGCCAAGTCAGCCGACAACTGGTCCTCGCGCACCCGCCAGCCCCAGTTTCCCTCAGCCACTCCTGGAATGTTCATCCGGGCGGTGGTGTCGAGATTGAGCAGGTCCTGTAGAGGGATGACACAGCGATCAGCCACCGACGCATACACCGCCCGAATCAGATCCTGTGAGATCGTGGTCCCATCGCTGGCGAGGTAGTCGCGGGCTCGTCGCCGTTCGGCCTCCCAGCTCTCTGGTGTTTCCGCCGGACCCGGCTCCGTCTCGTACCAGCCCCGGGCGGTGTCGTTGTCGTGAGTGCCTGTGTAGGCGACACAATTCCGAACCCAGGTGTGCGGCCAGTGACAGCTGGTGCCCGAGTCGTCCGCGAAGGCGAACTGCAGCACCCGCATGCCAGGCAATCCCAGGTCATCCCGCAGCCGTTCGACCCCCGCGGTGATCAGTCCCAGGTCTTCAGCAATGATCGGCAACGTACCCAGCGCGCTCCGTAAAGCGTCGAAGAACGGCTTCCCTGGACCAGGAATCCATTGACCGGTCTGGGCCGTCTCCGCCTCGGCAGGAATTTCCCAGTACGCTTCGAATCCCCGAAAATGGTCTACCCTCAACAGATCAACACATTCGAGCGTCATGCGGATGCGGTCGATCCACCAACGGTAGCCTTCCGCCTCCAACCGGTCCCAACGGTACAGGGGGTTCCCCCACCGTTGCCCAGTCTCGCTGAAGTAATCGGGCGGGACACCAGCCACCACGGTTGGGCGCCCGGCGGAATCGAGCTGAAACAGATCCTGTCGGGCCCAGACATCGGAGCTGTTGTGGGCGACGAAGATCGGAACATCACCCAGGATTTGAATGTCCCGTTGCCGGGCGTGCTCGCGCAACTCGCCCCACTGGATGAAGAACAAATACTGGCAGAATTGGTGAAAACCGAAATCGTCGGCGAACTGCTCCTTGGCCTGCCAGAGGGCGTGCGAGTCCCGATGGCGAAACGGTTCGGGCCAGCCTGTCCAGTCGCTGTCGGGCAGGTTGTCGCGCAGCGCCAGGAACAACGCGACGTCGTCGAGCCACCACGCGTGTTGGTAACCAAAATCCCACAGCGACTGCCGTTCGGCGGCCGGCCAAGCCTGAAAATTCCGCCAGGCCTGGCGCAGCAGACGGCGGCGCCAGGTCCCCACGTTCTCAAAATCAACCCGCTCCACCCACCCCACTGGTCCCGGCGACAGGTCGTCGGCCTGCAACAACCCCTCGCGCACCAGTTTCTCGGGACTGATCAGCAAAGGATTCCCCGCGAAGGCCGAAAAGGCGGTGTAGGGAGAACCACCACACGCCGGGGGACTGAGCGGAAGGATTTGCCAGATCGTCTGGCCAGCCCGCTCCAGCCAGTCGAGAAATGAGAATGCCTGGCTTCCCAGGTCGCCGCTGCCAAACTCGCCCGGCAGAGAGGTGAGATGCAACAGCACACCCGCCTGGCGGCGCGAGGACGAAGAAAGAGTCATTTCCAATCCAGAACGAAAGTCACTGGCTGAGCGCTCAGTTCCACCGATGTTCGCGACTCCCCACCACACGAGTCAATCACCAGTCCACTCACGGCGGGTCAGAACTTGAAACCGACCGTGAACTGCTCCGGCAGGAACCGCGAGCCAGTTCCCAACAACCACTCCCGACCCAACCAACCCCCCTCCCCCGCGAATGGACGACTCGCTTCAGTCGCCTCGTCCTCGCGATTTGCGGTCGCGAGCCCGCGCCTTTTGGGCGGCCAACTGACGCAGCTTCTCAGCCCAGCGCCGCAGCCAGGCGGGGTCATCGGTCGACTGGGGTTGATTTGCCTGGACTTCCATCTGGGCTGCCCGTTCAGCCAGCTCCTCGGCGGTCAGTCCCTGCATGTCATCCAGCCGGATCACCCGCCCGCGATTCAACTTCGGCATCGCCGCCCTCCCAGCCCGACACGGGAACGATCACGCACTCACAAGCTTGATCTCAATTATATCATGCGTACACCACAAAGGGAACATAAAATCATCAGCACATGATCTTCATCTACCTTCGGGTCGGAAATATTCCGCAGGACATATTCGTCTGTTGGGCGACAGCACGTCCGCAGGAGACATCCGTGAACAACGACCATCAAGCCACTGAAAAAATGACTCGGCTGGGATTCGAACCCAGGACCTACGGATTAAAAGTCCGTTGCTCTACCAGCTGAGCTACCGAGTCGTCGGACAACCCCCTGTCTGGGGGGTTTGACACGCTTGTGGCTCAAAAGGTTACCCGACCCCACCCCCGTCGGCAATGATTGAGCAGCCGGTTTCCCGGTTTCGGGGGAACGAACAGGCCGCGAATCCACGTTGGGCCGCCCAAACCGGCCTCAGCTCGGCCTTCACGGATCGCCGGAACCACCATTCGCCAGCGGCTGGCGCTGCCGCTGCCCGGCTGGCTGCCAGCCATCGTCCATTCGGGTCCAATTCGCCTGTTCGGCGTTCAAGTACACGTCCAACCCGCGGATCTCGCTCAACGGCAGCCGCAACTCGGCAAACCCCCGCTCCTGCATGGGGTGCTGATCGGCCTCGCGTTGATCCCCCGTCATCGCGGCCA
>Ga0315905_10003978_pt1 | contig 15149 bp, 11 predicted proteins | sample LakEriMetagenome_5_FD_203522 | JGI IMG/M metagenome (GOLD analysis project Ga0315905, IMG submission 203522) | Freshwater fungal communities from buoy surface, Lake Erie, Ohio, United States - Buoy 4 MA121 | ecosystem: Environmental > Aquatic > Freshwater > Lake | place: USA: Lake Erie, Ohio... | reverse complement strand
GTTTAGAAACGGTGGCCCAATTGATGTCTCCGATCGCGCCGTTTTATGGAGAATGGTTGTATAAAAATTTAACTCAAAAGGAATCAGTTCATTTAACTGATTTTGTCAAAGTGAATGCCGCTTGGAGAAATGAAGATTTGGAGTCGTCGATGGAATTGGCTCAGCGAATTTGTTCATTAGTTCACTCGATTCGTAAGGTGCATAAGTTGAAGGTGCGCCAACCATTAGCCCAGGTGCTGGTTCCTGTTTTACAGGAAAATGTTCGAGAGCAAATTCGACGTGTCGAGGATTTAATTAAATCTGAAGTCAATGTGAAGCAGGTGAATTATTTGAATGATGCCTCCGGTGTTTTGAGTAAGCGGGTTAAACCTAATTTCAAAGCTTTGGGACCTAAGTTTGGAAAGGATATGAAAGCGGTGGCGGATCTAATTACGGGAATGTCAATAGAGAATTTATCCATGGTGGAATCTGCCGGTTCAGTTAATCTAAACGGTTTTGAGATTGGAATGGGTGACATTGAAGTGATGACGGAAGATATGCCGGGTTATTTAACAGCTAGTGAAGGGGGCTTGACTATTGCGCTAGACAACACATTAAGTCCCGAATTGATTCGGGAAGGAATGGCCCGCGAGTTTGTGAATCGCGTCCAAAATTTACGCAAAGACTTAGGTTTTGATGTCATTGACAAAATTCATATTTCGATCCAAGAAAATACGAGTGAATGGAAAGATAGTTTGACTGAATTTAAAGGATATATAAGCCAAGAAGTTCAAGCTCTTTCGATTGATTGGGTGAATGAGATTAGTGAAGGTTATTCAGAAGTCAGTATAGATGATGTAAATTTAAATGTCCGTTTGACCGTTGCATAAAACAAGGTAGACATGGTTTTCAATTCATTACAGTTTTTGGTGTTTTTTGGAATTGTGACCAGTGCTTATTTTTTATTGGCTCACAAGTACAGATGGGCTTTGTTGCTAGCAGCTTCATGTTATTTTTATATGGCTTTTGTTCCTATTTATTTGGGGATTTTAGGCTTGACCATTGTCATCGATTATTTTGCTGGAATCTATTTAGAACGGTTTCAGGGGGGTGCAAAAAAAATATTTTTGGGTTGTAGTTTGCTGGCCAACTTAGGTGTGTTGGCCATTTTTAAATATTACTTTTTTTTTACGGACAACTTTAATTTCCTAGCCAGTTATTTCTCCATTCCTATTCACTTTCCGGTTTTCAATTTTTTACTGCCTATCGGCTTATCATTCCATACGTTTCAAGCCATGAGTTATACCATCGAGGTTTATCGTGGGAACCAGAAGGCGGAACGGAATTTTGGAATTTATAGCCTTTATGTGATGTTTTATCCACAGTTGGTGGCCGGACCCATCGAAAGGCCACAAAATTTAATTCATCAATTTTACGAAAAACATGTTTGGGATGCGGACCGAGTGAAGTTAGGTCTATTGCAAATGATGCAAGGTTTTTTTAAAAAAGTAGTCATAGCGGACCGACTTGCGATGGTGGTTGATCCAGCCTATGCAAATTTATCAAACCAGAGTAGCTTGAATTTAATCATCGCCAGTATCTTTTATTCATTTCAAATCTATTGCGATTTTTCAGGCTATTCAGATATCGCGATTGGGGCTTCCAAGGTGATGGGCTTCAAACTCATGAATAATTTTAATGCACCCTATACGGCCAAATCCATTCCAGATTTTTGGCGCCGTTGGCATATTTCCCTCTCCACCTGGTTTAAAGATTATGTGTATTTTTCTTTAGGAGGAAACCGCGTCTCGGTTCCTCGTTGGTATATCAATATAATGATCGTCTTTATTTTGTCAGGCTTTTGGCATGGGGCTAGTTGGAACTTTGTGATTTGGGGAGCTTTGCATGGATTGTTCCAATTAATGGGTTTAACGCTTAATCGGATTTTCCCTAATTTGGCAGCGGATGAGCAAAAGTCAGTTGCTGGAGTTTGGATATACCGACTATTCACATTTCTATTAGTGACGATTGCCTGGGTATTTTTTAGAATTCCAAAATTTGGGGATATACAGATTTATTTTGACCAAATAACCCATGGCTCCATTCTAGACCCAATATCTTTAGCTTTCAATACCAACGAATTATTATTTTCTATTTTGTTGATTGTGGGTTTATATCTGTATGATTTTAAAAGGGAGAAAATAAAGGTGGATTCGGTCAAATTATTTTGGCCCATTATATCTGGATTGGCATTTTTGATTTACTTTTTTGGAGTCTTTAATTTGAAACAGTTTATTTATTTTCAGTTCTAATTTATGCAAAAACTACTCGCATGTATTGGGTTTATTTTTTGTGCACTGACCTTGTATTTGACTAGTTCAAATGCGGGTATGAAGTGGATTACCCAAGATCGATATAGTCGAATTGGGGCTTTGGGGGCAGATAAATACCTGTATGGCGATCTGTATGGATTGACGTATTTGAGTAAATTCAAAATTACAAAAGACACTAATTTTGTTTCAATACCGACCAAAGATGGAAAAGTAAATAGCGATAAGGCGAATCTTTTTATTCTAGGGGATAGTTATTTATATAGCTTTTTCAAAGAAGATCCCCGCTATTATGCCAACATAGGCCAGGTTAAGTTTATTCGTTGGGATGTCGCTAAACCCATTGAAATTATCCCCGCTAGAAATAAAAAAAATATTTTGTTGATCGAATCGGTTGAGCGAAATATGTCCGGTCTATTCAATTTAAATTCTGTGAAGGCCCGATTAGATAGGGCGGAGGCGGTGCAATCAGAGTTAAATACACGTCAGAAAATAGCTCATTTTTTCGCCGAAATTGACGAAGGAATCAAGGAAAGTTTATATCATAAATCTCTCGAAGCCAACATTGAATTTGCATGGTTTAATTTTGGATTTTTGGAGCCACTGAAGGAATTAAAAGGGGATTTTAATTTAAATTTCTTTGGTCGAGTGGACAAAGAAGTCGCCATTTCAAAGGATCAAAACTTTTTGTATTTAGCTGAAACCCTTAACCCTTATAACCCTGGGAGCTCATTTTCGGACATCAGTGAAGAGAAATTAAAAGCTCAAGTAAGCGAATTAAATAGGATACAGGATTATTACAAAGCAAGGGGTTTCGATGAGGTCATCTTATCGATTATTCCGAATCCTGTGTCGGTGCTGAAGACGGAGAATAGACCTGATAATCACCTTATCCAAAGGATTAAATCGCATCCTGATTTTAAGGGGAAATTAATTGATGCAACAGAAGACTTGTCCAAAAATGCTAATTCAAATTTCTTCACCTCTGATTCACATTGGAATCAGAAGGGTGCAAAAATTTGGTTAGACCAGTTGAATCGCCAACTCCCAAACTAAACTTATTTAGGAAATTGAGTTTTGTCTAGTTTGGGTAAAAGTTGCAATGCATTTTTATAGTATACTTTTTTAAGTACTTCGTCAGGAAGTTCTAGCCCATAAATCCTCCAGAACGCATGTCTTTTTCGGTAGTATGGAAAGTATTCATCGCCAGTTTCTAATAGTCGGAAATAGGTGTAGTATTCAGACGTGGTCCAAATATCTTTTCCAAAAAGCACTCGGTCTTGATATTTGATCATGAAAGCGCGCGCATTTTTGGGTTGGCGTCCTAGTTCATGAATCACGGCTCCAATCTCGGTATACATATTTGGGTAAAGATTCATGAGTCGGCCTAGTTCTGGTAAATTGTTTCCGAGCCAAGCTAAATGGGCGCTAATGAATTTGGTATTAGGGTGCCTTTTGATGATATCAAATTGTTCATCCATCACAATTTTCCAAGAAGGGTATTTGGACGAAGGTCGTGCTCGGCTAGGAAATTGTTTAAGTTCAAGCCAGCGCTCATTGGTTTTATCGTGTACATCAAAAAATGAAATCGGTTCTCCGGTATGGATCAAAATGGGGATATTTAGTTCACCACATTTCGCCCAAATGGGATCTAATCTTGGGTCATTGGTTCGTATCCTATTGCCTTTTGAATCTTTTACTTCTAAGCCTAAGTCTTTAAATATTTTTAATCCCATGGCACCTGCTTTCACTTCTTTTTCTAAGGCCTTGACCGTTTCCGAAGACCAGTTTGGGTTATCAATATCACTGAAATTCAGGTTGGTAAATACGATCACTCTTCCATTCGCTTTTTCTTTTCCTGCATTCACAGATTGGATTAAAAAATCAGTCCCTTGTTCTCTTGCCCCGCTTCTATAAGATCCTTTTCCACTTAAGTTGATCATGAATTTCATGTTAAGGCTATCCATTTGCTTAACTAAATAGCCTAAATCTTGGCTTGGCATATTGTTTTGATGATTGTGAATATCGATGAATGGATATTTTGCCTTTTTGATGGTATGTTCGGGTACGACAAGAGTTGATATGGGATCATACTCTTCAAAAGCCATGGTTTTTTCTTGAGCGAATGAAGGTAAACTCAGTAGGATGCAGAAGCAAAATATATATTTTATCATGTGCTTATTAGGTTAATTCAGCGAATCTATTGAATATATTTTAAAATTGATCATGCAAAATGGTATATTCGCTCTATTTATGAAAATTAAGCTTTATATATTTTTATTGGTTTGTTTCTCTTTGAGTCCCTTATTTGGTCAAAAGAAAAAGCAGGAGGTTCATATCCTGACGGGTGCGCAGTTGGAGGAATTAATGACAGAGGGGATGAGGCATTACGTTAAAGATGATTTTGACGAAGCTATTCTAGTTTGGGAACATTTGATCCTTGAGGTTCCTACTGAGCCATCGATTTATTATTATCTCGGAAAGGCCTATTTGGCTCAAAATAAGAATTCTTTGGCTTTTAAAAATGCAGCGGAGGCTTGGAGACTTTCCCCTCATTCCATGGATTATGGACTTTTCTATGTGGACATTGCGTTAGATTTACGCAAAGTAGATGAGGCTTTGGAAGCGCTGAATAAAATGTCTGAATTTGACGAGATCCAACCTGAGATTGGATTGCGCTTAGCTCAGGCTTATTTATGGAAGGAAAATGGGAAGGAAGCTTTGAACGCTTTGAAGAAGGTCGAGGTTTGGTTGGAGGACTTTCCAGAAATTGTTCGAACGAAGCAATTTATTTATCTAAAGGAGAAAGATGTTTTGGGGGCTATAAATGCTGGTTTTAGCTTGATTGAAAATTCGCCTGATGAATTATTATTTACTTGGGATCAGATGGAAACGGTTTGGGATTTGGTGACGGGAAATACATTGCAAGCAGAACTTCGACCATTAAAATCTAAATATTCGAGTCAAGGCCAATTGAATTTAATGAGTGCCAAATTATTTTTGGAAGCCAAAAATTTAGACTCTACCTGTGCAGAAATTTTGCATGCGGCCTCAGATTCGAGAATGAGTTCGGAGATTTTGGGCCAATTAACCATTCAAATTTTAGGATTAATTAAGTCAAAAGAAGACTGGCAAACGGTTTATGATATGATTTTGGAATTAAAGGGATTGTATCCTGTGGATCCTAGATTTTCTGCACTTGAGGGTGATTTGTGGGCCAATATATCCAAACTTAAAGAGGCGCAAGTTTCCTATTTACATGCGGCTAGAATGGGTAATGCTAAGTTTGAAGTATGGGCTCGCATTATTCAATTGGATTACGAGATGAACTTATTGGACAGTGCAATTGTACATGCTGAAGAGGCCCTTGTTCTTTTCCCAAATCAAGGATATTTATGGTTTCAAAAAGGGTTTGCGGAGTATTTGAGTGGAAAAATAAATGAATCCATTCGCTCATTTGAAGGAGCCATTCCTATGGCCAACACCCAAGATGGCTGGTATACGCAATTATATGGTATCATGGGGGACGCATATCATTCCAAAGGTTTATATAAACAATCCGATGCTTGTTTTGACAAAGTCTTAGTCGTCAATCCCACGGAAGAACATGTCTTAAATAATTATAGCTATTACTTGTCTTTGAGGCGTGACCGTTTGGATAAGGCCGCTCTCATGTCGAAGAAGTTAGTGGACAAATTTCCTACTAATGGAACTTATTTGGATACATATGCATGGGTATTGTTTCAAAGGGGTGAGTACTTAGAATCATTAGTCTATATTGAAAAAGCCTTGAAGGATGAAAAGCAAAATAGCTCCACGGTTTGGGAACATTATGGGGACGCGCTTTTTAAGAATGGGCGCGTAGATGAGGCGGTTAAGGCTTGGAAAACAGCAAATTCCCTTGACGGAGCTAGTAATAAATTGGATAAAAAGATTGAAAATAAACGAATTATCGAAAATTGAGATAATTTTGTAAACGCTTATTCGCTTAAAATCTAAGATGCGCCGAACCATTATTTTTTTCTTCACAGCTTTTAGCATTTTTTCTTGTGGGAAAAAAGTCGTCGTTTCCACTGTACTGGCCACATCGATTAGTCCAGCAATAGATACTTTAGCGAAAAAGGAAGTCAAGGTGATCGACTCAGTGGCTAAGAAAATAATTGAGCCCTTGAAAATAGATGATGCTGAATTAAAATTAGCCCCTGACGATTTAAATTTTAACTTTTTGAAGGCGAAGTCTAAAATCGTGTGGAAGACTCAGCAGAACCAAGATACGTATACGGTTGACATTCGAATGAAAAAAGATAGCTTGATTTGGGTTAATATATCTCAATCTGGCTTTACGGGAGCGACTGGATTGTTTTCAAAAAACAAGGTTCAATTGTATCAAAAAATCAATGGGGAATACTTTGATTTAACCTATGATAGCGTCAGTGTGATGATGGGTTTTAAGGTGGATTATTCGATTCTTCAGTCGCTCATTGTGGGCAATCAGCCTTATAAAAAGAACAATTCAAGGGTTATTCGAGAGAATGAAAATATAATTTTAAAGCAACAAGAGGGGAGGATTAATATTGATAATATGGTAGGTCCCAACCGAAAATTAAAGAAATTATTAGTTAATGACGTTCCTACGAGCAATAAGATGACCATGGATTTTGAGGAATTTACCTTATTGAATCAGGTACTTTTTCCTTTTTCTAGTCAAATTAATTTGGATGTTAAAGACAAGGATAATAAAAATGTGAATACGTTGATCACCATCAAATACTCTAAAGTAGAGCTTTTGGATACACCATTGGAATTCCCATTTAAGGTTCCGGAAAAATTATTGAATCCTACACGTAAATGAAATTACACTATATCACTTTATTGATTGTCTTTTTTATCGGTTTTGAGACCTATGCTCAAGTGGATAAAAAAACTCAATTGGAGCAGCAAAAGAATGATAATTTGGTCAAAATAAAGGAGTTGAATTCCATTATTTCAAAAACATCAAAAAAGAAAAAGGTATCAATCGGTAAATTAAATGTACTGAAGGAGCAGATTGTTGTCCAAAAGAAGCAAATCAATATACTGAACGAAAATCAAAATTTATTGGCGTCTGAAGCTAAAATATTAACCCAGCAAAGTGATAAGTTGGCCGCCAAATTAGCGAAATTAAAGCAAGCGTATGCCAAGATGTTATATGAGGCGGAAAAAGTGTCGACGGTCAATAACAAATTAAGTTTCTTGCTTTTATCGTCAGATTTAGGAGAGTTTGTTCGTCGGTTCGACTTTCTAAAACAATATACCACGAATCGAAAAGAACAGGCTAAAAAGATTTTTGAGACTCGCCAAGACTTAATGACGAAAAAGCAGCAAGTGATTTTCAAAAAAAATGAAGAGAAAAAAGTATTAGTGGTTAAGGAAAAGGAAAAGGTGAAGTTGGAGGTCATGAAAACGAAAGAGGCGAAGGTGGTGACGGTGTTAACCCAGCAAGAGAAAAAATTGAAGATTGAGTTGGAGCGGAAAAAATTAGCGATTAGGAAGTTGGATAATTTAATTGCCGGGATTGTTCAGCGGGAGATTCAAAAAAGTTTGGAGCGGGAGCGCCGATTACGGATAGCGGCTCAGGCCAAGAAATTAGAAGTTAATAAGCCAGAGCTACCTAAGCCTAAATTGGAGGAGGGACTCGTTAAAAAATATGAAAAGCCTGCTGACAAAGTAGAAGAAGTTTCGAAGTCGGAACCCAAAAAGGAAATTGTCAAAGAAAAGGCTGCAGCCAAAGAGGTAGTCGCGGAGCCTGTTTTAGAGAAAAATACCTATTACATGAATGCTGATGAGGCTAAATTAGCTGTTTCATTTGCGGCATTAAAAGGCAGAATGCCTTTCCCTGTGCCATCGGGATTTATTTCGGATCATTTTGGAGTTCACAAACATCCTATTTTGAAGGGGGTCATGATTAACAATAATGGAATTGATATTCAAACATCCGCTGGGGCTGCTGTTCATACCGTATATGATGGCATTGTGCAGTCGGTGGTTAATATTCCTGGGATTAATACGGTGGTTGCGATCCAACATGGTGATTATTTTACTGTTTATAGCAAGCTAGACAATGTATCGGTTTCCACAGGTCAGCGGGTTCGTACGGGACAACGCATAGGAACAGTGGCATCCGATGAAGACGGTACCGCAGAAATCAATTTCCAGGTTTGGAAAAATACGGTTCGACAAAATCCTGAGTCTTGGCTTAAAAGGTAATTAGCTGAAGCGATAAGTGGCTCTGAAACTGATGTTTTGTCCTTGGTCATCTGCAAAATACCGGAATCGATTGAGGTAGTCTCGGTAAGCTTGGTTGAACGCATTTGTGACTGATACCCCCAAATCAAATTTATTTATTGAGATTCCACAATGTACTTGGCCGAGGATATATCCTTTGGGCGGAGGTAAAAAATCAGCATTAACTTCGACCCTTTTTTGCATGGAGATTTGGGTTATGCCCCAACTTACATACTGCTTGTGTTTTTTAAATTGATAACGAATCAGGTATTCAAATCGGTCAGGTGGAATATTAATCATGTAGGTATTATTCAATTCATCATAAGCCCGAACGATACTTGTTTTTTGCTGAAGGCTCCAAGATTCAGAAATGCTGTAGGACAACTGCCCGTCCATTCCTTTGAAACTGGCGTCAATTTGTTCGTAAGTAAATGCAGGAAAACTGCCTCGTACGGTCGTAATAAATGAGGGTACTCCTTTGTCCATTAAAGGCTTTAAATAAATAAAATGATGAATGGTGTTGGTATATAAACCTATTTCCAACTCCAATTTTTCGGTTCTATATAAAGAGTTTAGACTTATATTGTAAGCGGTTTCTCCTTTCAGTAAAGGATCCCCTATTTCGTATGCGCCTGCCCCGTGATGGACACCATTTGAAAATAATTCATTCGGACTTGGCGCTCTAAATGCTCTCGCTAGAATCAAGTGATTTTCGAAATTTTGGGTCCAGTGGTATTTTAAACCCATACTCCCTGAAAGACCTATGTAATTACTTAAATCACGCTTTATGGTGGTTGAATAATTTTGTACGGGCCTATGAATTTCAATGTCCTTTGTATCTAACCGGAGTCCCATGTCAATTTCCATTTTTTGATTCACATACCTTTCTAAAGCAAAAATTCCTAGATTGCTCAGGTAATAATTTGGAAGCAAACTCGACGTAAGCGTGGGTAGATTTACTCGATTACCTGATGTGCGATTGCCTTGGGTTAAATACGTTAAGCCAAATTGTCCTTTCCATAATTTTGAGGAGTTGTACTCGTCGATTAAAATTTCAGAACTCAAGGTCCCAAGATTAAAATTTAATGTGTTGATGTTTTTTCCTAATCGCATGACGTCAAATTCCAGACGTTGATTATCTTGATATGCCACGTTCATCCTAATCGTTTTATTGGTTAGTTTGACGTAAGCCTTGAATTTTGCCAATGAATGCGTGATATCTTGGTTGGGTCTTTCTATCTCTCTAATGAAATTTGTTGGCGTATAAATTTCAAACGGCCTAACGCTGGCTATAGCCGTTTTGAGGTCATTGATATTGCCAATATGGGAACCGGAATAAATGCCGATGATTGAGTGGAAGCGACTGATAAATAGATCGGTGCCAAACTTTTGATTTTTGTATCCTAAAGCCATTGAAAAATTTTGCTCTTCAACACCCGTATTGGCCAAATTGTAATTAGCCGTCTTTATGTTACCTCCATTTTTTAAGGTTCCTTGAACTCGCCATCCCCATCCATGTACATTTTTAAATCCACCCTCTAACATGCCCGAAGTAACGAATTGTCTTCCGTTTGTAAAAAATATGGTTTGAGCCTCTCCCAAAATTCCGCTGGTGTCGGGCAATGAATTGGGTTCCATTAAGATAAGGCCGCCAATCGCATCACCTCCATACCTAAGTCCTGCGGGGCCTTTGATCACTTGTATATTTTTGGAGACGAAAGGATCTACTTCCGGCGCATGTTCGCTGCCCCATTGTTGGCCTTCCTGCCGCACGCCTTGATTTAAAATGATCACGCGGGAAGAGTGCATCCCATGAATGATGGGTTTTGAAATGCTACTTCCTGTCTGCAAACTTTGGACGCCTGAAATTCCTTTTAACATTTCACCTAGGCTTAATCCATTTCTTTGAGAGCGTTCTTCAGTACTTAATTCTCCTTTGAGTTGGGAGGTGATTTCTGTTTTTTTTCCAGTGACCATTACCTCCATAAGGTGTTCGTCGTGTGTTTCTAAACTTAGATTTTCTGTTAGGTCGTCATGGTCCTTTAACGTGATGGATGTTTCAACTTTGTTGAAGCTGCTCATTTCGCAGACCAATAAATAAGTTCCGGGACAAATTTTTTCTATTTTAAAATTCCCCTTTTCGTCTGTTTGAGCCTTTGTTTTTTGGCCTTTCAAATAAACGTATGAACCTAGAATGACCTCGCCACTTTCTTTTGAAATTACTTTTCCCTTTAATGTACAATTGCATGCCGTCTGGGAAATGCCTTGATACACCAAGAGTAAAGAAAAAATTAAAAGAAATTTAGGTGATATCATGAATGAGAAACAAAATTATTTGAGAGAGTAAAAATATGAATAATGTGTCAAAAAAGATCAATAATTAGAATCAAAAGGATTTATAGGACAAATTCAATGTTAAATGATTGATTTAGTTTGTTAATTTTTTTTATTATTTAAATTGTTTTGTTTAAACTTTTAATATATTTGTTAAACAAAACAACAAACACGTTTATGACGGCGCTAGAATTTTCTTACCAAGTAGGTAATTTTTCGAAGTTTTTAAAGCCATTTGCTTTGCGTTTGACTAGAGATTCAGATGATGCAAACGATTTGGTTCAGGACACTTTAGTGAAAGCCTATACCAATCGCGACAAATATTCAGATGGGACAAATCTGAAAGCATGGTTATTTACGATCATGAAAAATACGTTTATCACGCAGTACCAACGTATGGTTCGTCGTAATACGTTTATTGACACCACAGAAAATTTGCATTTTATAAATTCCAGTGATTCATTACAGGAAAATAATGCCGTTAGTCATTTTATTAAAGAAGATATCGACAAGGCACTCAGCCTGACAGAAGAAATATATAGAGTTCCTTTTTTAATGTATTTCAAAGGTTTTAAATACCATGAAATCGCTGAAGAGTTAGATTTGCCGATTGGCACAGTCAAAAATCGAATTCACATCGCTAGAAAAACATTGAAGAGCTCGCTCAAAATGTATGCATAGATTTTTATAGTTTTTTGGTTAACAGATTAGAGTGTAAAAAGTCAGATTTTATCTGACTTTTTCTTTTTATCAAATTCCAAACGCTAAATTTTATATATTTGTCTAATCCTTTTTTGATGAATAAAAACAAGAAAATTATTGTCATTGGCGCCGGATTTTCCGGACTATCTACCGCCACCGCCCTAGCCGATTTAGGCTATCAGGTCGAAATTTTAGAAAAAAATGAAATGGCGGGTGGCCGCGCACGCGTATTTTCCGAAAAAGGATTTATGTTCGACATGGGGCCTAGTTGGTACTGGATGCCCGATATTTTCGAAACGTATTTTGCGCGCTTTGGGAAAAAACCATCGGATTATTATGATTTAATTCGACTTGATCCATCTTATGCTGTTATTTTGTCCAAAGACGAGGTAATCGACCTTCCTGCTAATTATGCAGACTTACGTGATCTTTTTGAAACTTTTGAAAAGGGGGCGGCAAACTCACTGGACCAATTTTTAGACCAGGCCTCCTACAAATATAAAGTGGGTATTCAGAAGTTTGTTTGGAAACCTTCTCGTAAAATAACGGAATTCTTAAGCCTCGGCTTGTTGATCGACGTGCTAAGGTTAGACGTTTTTCAATCCTTCTATACCCACATTAGAAAATTCTTTAAATCGCCTACGCTTTTGAAATTAATGGAATTCCCCATTTTATTTTTAGGCGCTATTTCCCAAAATACTCCGGCGATGTATAGCTTAATGAATTTTGCCGAAATTAAATTAGGCACCTGGTACCCGATGGGAGGGATGCATTTAATTGTCAAAGGCATGGTTTCGCTAGCCGAGGAAAAAGGGGTTAAAATCACCTATAATTCGGAAGTAAGTTCATTTGAAATGGCAGGTGCTAAGGTCAAAGGAGTATATACAAAATCAGGATTTCATGAAGCCGATGCGGTGGTTGCAAGTGCAGATTATCACCATGTAGAAGAAGTTTTAGGTGAAAAGTATCGAAATTACGATGAGAGCTATTGGGATAAAAGAGTGATGGCACCCTCTTCTTTATTATTTTACCTAGGTGTTTCCAAACGTATTCCTCGATTAAAACACCATAATTTATTTTTTGACCGAGATTTTAAAATTCACTCCCACGAAATTTATACGGATCCTCAATGGCCTTCAGATCCATTATTTTATGTTTCTGCCCCTTCCGTGACAGACCCATCTGTCGCTCCTGAGGGTTGCGAAAATATATTTTTATTAATTCCCGTGGCACCAGATTTAGCGGATAACGAGGAGGTGAGAGAAAAATATTTTGGGCAATTGATGGACCGACTAGAAGAATATTGTGGCGTAACCATTCGAGATTCCATTGTCTATAAGCGTTCTTATGCACATAAGGACTTTAAAAATGATTACCATGCTTTCAAGGGGAATGCTTATGGATTAGCTAATACGCTCATGCAAACAGCGATTTTGAAGCCTTCATTGAAAAATAAAAATCTTAAAAATTTGTATTATACGGGCCAACTGACCGTTCCCGGACCTGGAGTTCCTCCATCCCTTATTTCAGGATTGGTGGTTGCCTCAGAAGTACATAAAGAATTAAATTAGCGTATATGGATTTATATTTAAAGGTATCGCTTGCTTCCAGTAAATTATTAACTAGGGCCTATTCCACTTCCTTTTCTATGGGAATTCGGACCTTAGATACGAAAGTTCATGATGCTATTTATGCTGTATATGGCTTCGTACGGTTGGCTGATGAGATTGTGGATACTTTTCACACCCATGACAAAAGAGAATTATTGGCCCGATTTAAAGCGGATACCTATAAAGCCATTGAAGAAAAAATCAGCCTAAATCCCATCTTGCATTCATTCCAATGGGCTGTCAATGAATTCAGCATGGAGCATGACTTAATTGAGGCTTTTTTGTATTCTATGGAAATGGATTTAACGGAAACCCATTATAATCCTGAGGAATATAAACGATATATTTATGGATCTGCTGAGGTGGTAGGTTTAATGTGTTTACGTGTTTTTTGTGCTGGAAATCCATCCGAATATGAGTCGCTGAAATCTGATGCTTGCGCCTTAGGTTCGGCATTTCAAAAAATTAATTTCCTTCGCGACATTCGTTCTGATTATGAAGAGCGGGGCCGTGTTTATTTTCCGAACATTGATTTTAATACATTTACGGATGCTGAAAAACGTGAAATAGAAGACGATATTCAGTTGGACTTTGATGCCGGTTTACGCGGAATAAACGGCCTTCCCGAAGTCGCAAAGAAGGGAGTTTTACTCGCCTTTGAATATTACATTCGTTTATTTGAAAAAATAAAAGCTTTACCTGCCGCAAGAATCAAAGAAGAAAGGATTCGTGTTCCCGACTGGGAAAAATTTTATATTTATCTCAGATTATTGTTTCGTAAATGATGCGATATGCTCCCATTGTTGTTTGATTTCGCATTCCAATCAGAGTCTTTAATTTTGCTATTGGCCATCATGGCCTTTTTATATGCATCTGTAGGACATGGAGGTGCGAGTGGTTACTTAGCCGTGATGGCTATTTTTGCCATTGCTCCCTCCATCATGAAACAGACGGCTTTGCTACTAAACCTTGGGGTTTCTCTGATGTCATTTATTGCTTTTTTTCGACAAGGTTTTTTTAGGTGGAAGCTTTTTTGGCCTTTTGCTTTGGGATCCATTCCGGCGGCTTTTTTTGGGGCCAAGATTCCTTTGACAGATTCTACGTATAAGCAGATTTTAGGATTTTGTTTGTTGATGGCGGTGATTCGAATGGTATACCAACTGAAGGAAGAAAAGTCGAACACTTTAATTCCTGTTTTAGGGGTATTCATTGGCGGAATCATCGGACTATTATCTGGCATGATTGGCATCGGTGGAGGAATTATTTTAAGTCCTTTATTATTGTTATTTCGTTGGGCTAGTCTGAAAGAAGCCGCGGCCGTATCTGCTTTATTCATCTTTGTCAATTCAGTCGCTGGCTTAGCAGGCTTGAAAACTTGGATTCCACTCGATCAATCTCAAATGATTTATTGGCTCATCGCCTCATTAATTGGCGGATTCATAGGTGCCTTATGGGGTTCCAAAATAGCCTCCAATCAAAAAGTAAAGTGGATTTTAGCTTTGGTTTTAGTGATTGCGTCCTTTAAACTTTGGTTTGTATAAATAAAAAAAGCGTCTGAAACGATTTCCATTTCAGACGCTTTACATTATTTTATTTTTAGTTCTTCGAACCTGTCACTGCCCCAGCCGCTTCTTTTGCTTTTTTGGCATCCTGCATGGGATTCCTGTCAAGGGAGTAAGATCTCTTTTGTTCTTTAAATAATTGAACCTTGGTCGGCTTAGCTGGCTCCCTTGGGAATGCATTGTCATCTGTGTCGATATCGGCAATTTCATAATAAGGATCTAAGGTCCACTTAACCACTTTTTTGCTGGTTGGAATTATTTTTTTAGCCTCTACATCGTTCAATCTCCACACCTCGGCAGGGAATCTCAAAACCTCTTCCGTACCATCTTCATAATTTAATTTTATGATCACTGGCATAGGTAAACCT
>Ga0315905_10003977_pt1 | contig 15151 bp, 15 predicted proteins | sample LakEriMetagenome_5_FD_203522 | JGI IMG/M metagenome (GOLD analysis project Ga0315905, IMG submission 203522) | Freshwater fungal communities from buoy surface, Lake Erie, Ohio, United States - Buoy 4 MA121 | ecosystem: Environmental > Aquatic > Freshwater > Lake | place: USA: Lake Erie, Ohio... | reverse complement strand
ACATCACTTACTCAACCTACATTATATATATATATATATATATATATAGGTGGTCGGGAGGGAAGAAAGGCAAGAAAGTCACCCTAGTGGGCAAGGGCATCACCTTCGACACAGGGGTAAGAACAAATGAATGAAAGAATGAAGGAATGACTGAAAAAATCAGTCACCTAAAATGTACCTCTGTTGGCAAGGGGTAAGAACAAATGACAGAAATAATACCTTAGAACAAATGAAAGAAATAATACCTTAAAGGTACCCTTGTTGGCAAGGGCATCACCTTCGACACGGGGATAAGAGAATAAATATGTGGTAAAGCCCGCAAAAAAAAATTTCCCCATGTGTGTGTGTGTGTGTGTGTGTGTGTGTGTGTGTGTATGTGTACCCAGAGCTGAGCCACAGCGGCTTTGGCCTGGGGCAGGTTTGCAGAGCATGACGCCTTCACAAAGACCTGTGTGTGTGCGTGTGAGTGTGTGAGTGTTTGCGTGTGAGTGTGTGTGTGTGTGTGTGTGATGCGGCATGTAAGCAAGCGAGCACGTGGGCGGTTAACGTGGTACATACACGGGCTGTAAGGGGACGCAAAATCTGAAAACAAAACAAAACCATTTGCAAAACAAAACACGTGCTTGTAACTTAAAACCGGGGCACAGAAAAACCTGGGGATGAATGATGGACTGGTGCGACCTTGCTTTGTGCGCAGCTACCTGTTGCCATTCCTGAGAGAAGCAGCAGAGAGCATGTAGTAAGAAAAGCAGAAGCGAGCAAAGCCCGCCACAAGGTGCGACAGGAGGCAAATGCACGGTCACAGCAGTAGGCAAATGCACGGTCACAGACGCGTAGACGAGGCCGTCGGACCGAGTTAGAGCCACTATAGGACTGCAGAACAGAACGCAAGCCATCCCGCACGCGTGCGAGAGCGCGCGAAAGAGATAGCGAGGGCGAGGGCGAAAGAGAGAGAAAGAGATGGGAAGAGAAAGAAGGTTACGTGGGAAGAGAAAGATGGTCACGTGCCTTGCTGCCGCGCGCTGGCCACGTCTATCTATTAGGCTCTGCTTGGCATGTTCATCTACATCGATACACAAAACGGGATACATGTGTGCATCTCGACGTTGACCTAAACCCTAAACCCTAAACCCTAAACCCTAAGCCCACCTTTTCTGTAGCAAGCTCATACTCTGGCCATGCGTATGGGCCATTTGGGGTTGAGTCTTTGTTCCACTTTTGAATCAGCCCATTTGGGGTCGAGCATTTTTCCTTGTTTTCATGTCCCAGCAGGGCTATCTTTTTCAGAGTCCTGCGGAGCCAGATTCTATGATAATGATGACCTCAAGTACAACATTCACAGCAACAGGGAGGCAAAGCCACTCAACATCCATCACCTGGAGTCCAGAAAAGGAAGATTGGGAGTGCTGCCGGCGCCAACCCCGGAAGCTATTCCAGGATAGTTGTTCCATTGAGCAGCTGCTGCATCATTGGCGACGCGAGTCTTTCGAAACTGGAGCGGAGTGCTCAGAGAACCTGCGCGCCTCAGTGTGTCAGCGGACTCGGCCTGTAATAGCTGCGCCAACCCCGGAAGCTATACTGGGCACTGAACTGCACCTGCAATGGGCGGCGGCGCTCTGAGCTGGTCCTTTAAGATTGTCTTGAAGCGAATGACTTGTGGCTCGTACGGTGATCCCTGGGCGTGATGTCTCATCGCAAAGGTCTCTGACCTTCCGTTAACAAATACCCAGCAGGGAGGCCACGGAAAAACATTTATCTTTCACGTTTGCCTCCGGCTGGGCCCGGGGGGCACCCCGGGCCAGACTCGGACCCCCACCGTGACTGACTGAGATGGAAGACCGGCATGCGGCGACAGTGACAGACGCGTTACAGTCAACAACATTCAGGTTATACTCGTCTGCGGCCGCCCCGGTGACCGGGGCGGCGGCACCGAGACACCCACTGCCTCGGTGCCAAGGCACAAAGTGCAGGCCCGGCACGCCCGGTATTCTGAAATACGCAAGGAACTCACGGTCCGACAAATTATTCAACACTTTGGTTTCTACGCCTCGGCGCGATATTGGAGGACAAGATCTTGGCCTTCTTTGCACAACGTGCAACCCTGGCCCTCTCCCATGTCGGACATCTCCAGGATCCAACGGATCCCACCAGCTTAGCTCTCGACGCTGAGAGTCATGCAGACTTCCTCACCAGACTGCGATTCTCCACACACACTTTGACTGACAATCGGGTTCGGTGGCTGAGCGACCAGGAACTTCAAACTTCTGTATCATCAGGGCCGCTTTTCTCGATCTTCGCCCCGATGGTTTTGCCTTACATCAGAAGAGCAAAAGAGTGACGATTCTAGAGTTCACCAGAGCTATTGACTCATCTGTGGATTGGGAAACAAAGAAGGACGCTGAGAAAAGAAACGCGCACGATACGCCCCAGTGTTGGACTTCTTTAACTCACTCCCGGAGAACCAAGGATGGACACTACTGCAATTCAATTTCACTGTCGAGGTTCGAGGCCCGATCTCCCATGTAGACAGGACCGAGCCCCTCTCTTTCCTATCCATGCTCAAGGCTCTGGGCATCACCTCGAGGGCTAACCTTGAAAAAATACGCAAGGCGACCGCTAAGTGCGCTTTCGAGGCACATGACCTTCTACTCCGAAGCTACTACGCTGCAAAGTCTAGTCCCTCTCCTACTTGAACTGAGGCGGATGCTCGGCGCAGCCTTCTAGGATTTTTGCAGGTTTCGCGGCAAGGTCGTGTCCGAACACCCAAATTAATGTTTTAAAACTCTAGGGCACTGTGAAAGGGTCGTGAAAGAGTTGAAGATCACACATGACACACGCACGTGACCTCTATACCTTTTCACCCATACCCGAAGACGGCAGCAGAGTCTCTTTTACGCCTCTCTCGTCTCCTCCTCCTTGGCATGTTCAAAGGCAGCTGAAAGCCCTTGCTCGTCTAAGGGAGAGCGAAGGAGCTCTTGTGCAGTAAAGGCAACGCCGTGAGGAGGTAGACTTTCGTTTTCCAACAGTCGAAGCTTCTCGAGCTCTCTCCATCCCCCACAACAGTCCAGTAGCTCCTGCCCCAGCAACGTAGACACGTGAGTAGAGATAGGTGCAGCGTTTTCCCTGTCCTGGTCAAGTAAAGACTTGATGAATTAAAAACAAACGTTATCAACTTTTGCAACCCGCCCATCCAACCATGCGTACGCAACGTCGCCAAACTAATACGCCGAAGGCGTATTAGTTTAAAACGTGTTGAACATCCTCCAACCCTTCTGTCTAGTATCGCAGATTATAAGCGTAGATTTAATCTGCAATAGACATAATCGTATTCTTTGTAAAAACTGCTTTACTTTAGTGGTAATTTTGATAACGTTTTTCTCTGGTTGGGTGGGTTTGCAAAAGTTGATAACAGATTTGGATATGAGAAATGCGTAATTTTCCTTCTTGTTTTTTAAAAAACGAAATGAAGTTATGAAGCTTATGAAGTTTGAAGTACTTCATAAGCTTCATAAACCCTTACATGCGCGTTACCCAGGACCGCGGTACAAACTCCTTCATTTCACGAGGACAGGTTGGACGTGTGTGCTGTTGTACGTGTATGTGCGCGTGAAACTGGATTGTATGCTGGTGTGCGTGGGTGTGCACGTGCGATTACGAGCACTGGAGTCAAACAGTCAAACCACAAGTTCTCCCCCACACCCTTCCCCTCATCACAAAAAGAATAGGATCAAATACTCGGATAGAGCGGTGACATCCGAGCACGACTAACGCGACGCCCAGAGGCAAGGACAGGGGCAGCAGAAGACTTTCGAAGGGGGGCGGGGACCTGAGCAGCAGCCCTTACAAGAGCATCAGCATCGTCGAGTCCTCGCGCTGCCGTGATCAGGCCGAGTTCATGCGCCTTGCGCCGCTTGCATGGCGTGTCTTGATCCTGGCCCCGTGTTGCTGTTCACAGCAGTGTGCGTTGCTGTTGGCATCAGTGTGCGTGTCACGCGCCGCGCGTGTGCACATGTACGGGGAAAAGATGGTTTCAAGAAGATGGTTTCAAGGTACGCAGAGCACTGAGAGCATACCTTGATGCGCACGTTGCACAGAAGGCTCCACGTGCACGCATAGTTTAAACGCCTGCTCAGGACCAGAATGACGGCAGGGCTCGGCAAACACAAAAAGACACGCAAAGCCCACGAAGAGACCTGGAAAGCAGCTCGCCTCACACGACGCTCACCATGTGTACAGAGGTGCCCTACAACCACAACCACCCGCCCATCCCCCTGAGCCTGCTCCGGCAGGCCGGCATTTTGGAGGGTGGAGAGAAAAGCGACGAGGTGGAGCAGTTGGCACGCGCGCCACTCCGGTCCAGTGCGCTGTGCCTGCCCTCAGCATGCACGTGACTTGGTGTAACATTGCTATTATTGGAACAATTAGTGTGGGTTCAGTTACTATCAACATTACTAATACAATTGGAAACCAGAGTCGAGAAAGGCAGGGCATCATGATGATGATAGAGCAGATAGCTTATAGAAATAGAAGAGAGGTCTATGCGATAAAGCGTAGAAAGAGAAAAGAGGCTTATGCCCTGGCTCTGTTGTCAATCTTTGATCTTTCGCCAATGTTTCTGGTCAATGTTTCGAATTGAATTATTAGTTTTCATGCGATTTGCAGCGGCTTGCAACGGCGGAGGACACGCATGACCCGACACAATGCATGCCTGCCTATGTCTGACAAGCATCATGCTCACTCCTCCTCTTCCTCCTCCTCCGCCTACAGCGTAAAACTGCAGAAAGCCGGACGTGGCGCAGGCAAAGGGTTGAAGCGCTTGGACCTCTAGGAGCTGCGCAATCAGTCCCTGAGAGTAGGTAGTGCCGCCGAAGAGCAAGTGCTCGCCCGCTGCTGCCGAGCCTGCCACCCCTGGCGGAAACAGCTCCGACACACTCTGCCTTCACAAAAGTTGCACGTGTTTGTCACGCGCATGTCACTGCTAGAGAGGAACTGTCCGAGGGGGGAGTGTTGCGAGAGGGAGAGAGTGTTAAAGAGTGTGAAAGAGAGCGTGAGGAAACGTGTGCTGCAAGATGGAGAGGGGGTCCAGATGCATGTCTAGAGAGGAAGCGTATGGAGGCGACAACGCAAAATCAGTATGCAGTCGACCTCTGCATACTCAGTACTGTCTATACATACTCTATACATACTACAGTCTAACCTCTGTCTAACCGTATACAGACTGCGGTCTACCCTAAACAGTCTACAGTCGAACCTCTGTGTCCAACCTTCTAGAGACTACGGTCTAACCTAAACCGTCTCCAGCCTACGGTCTAACCTAAACAGTCTACAGTCGAACCTCTGACTACTGTCTAACCTAAACGGTCTCCAGCCTACGGTCTGCGATGCTTGACCTAGGTCATGGCTCTCAAGCATCGCATCACCTGGATGCTTGACTTAGGTCATGGCTCTGCTTCACCTATGTCATCACTATGCTTGCAGCTGCCAGCGACACAAGGGCCTATATCCTCAACCCTAAACCATAAACCCTAAACCATAAACCCTAAACCATAAACCTAAACCTTTGCAGCAGCCAGCGACACAAGGGAGTCGGGGTCCACCGGCATCCTGTTAGTTGCCGGCACGTGAGATGGCGACACTCCCTCCCACTCCACACACACGTTGCGAGAACGCATCGGAACACACACACACACAAACACAAACAAATCACGATCATCAAGATGAGCATGAAAGAGGAAAAAGGCATGACGACGTGCGAGAGGAGAGACGACCAAGTGAAGGAGAACGAGTGGAGAGTCAGGAGTCAGGGACAAGAAGACGAGGAGTGCAGATGGGAGCAAGCTGGGTACATGATGCATCTTCGAGCTAGCAGCCCATAGTAGAGAGGCGGCGTATATCAGACAGGCGGCACAGGGAGGCACTCGAGGCACGTGCAAACACCAGCAAGCACAAGTCGCTACAATGTCAACCTGGAGGCAAGGTGGAGGCGGAGCTGCATGAATGCTCGCTCCGCTGCCGCATCGACGCTCATTCGTCATCGTTGAGGCATGAGCACATTACACATTATCATCATTCATCAATCTAGGCATCGCCAACGGCGGCGCCATCTCTCGGCAGCGCATCTCGACCAGATGCGCGGTTCCTACTTGGGCTCCACATCGTGTTTCAATTATCGCAAAACAGAGACGTGGATGGCAACGCAAATGCAAATGCACACATAGACAGTCAAATGCACGCTTAGACAGTCAAAACATTCCAGTGCGCCTGCAGGCAAGGAAGGTGAAGCAGACAGCCTGAGACGCGTGAAGCGACGCAGGCAGGTCAAGACGGGTTGAGCAAAGCAGCAAGGTCAAGACAGGTTAAGCAAAGTCGCCAGGTGAAGCAGACACGACAGCGTGCCTGCGACGTGGGCAGGCAAGTGCTGGCACAGACGGAGCAGCACATGGAGGCCATCGATGCGCGCGTCCGGCATTGTACAACACTGGACCAGTCTCCATCCTCCCAGTAGCGCCTGTGTGAGAGCATGTTTGACCACGCTCAGTCCACGCTCACCAGGACATGTGCTGAGTGAATGCTCTTGAGATTTCAGACAGATGATGAAAGCTCTTCTTGTGAAGCGAGCTCTTCTGTCCTGCGGCATATAGCAGAGCTAGGGATGGCTCACACTGCAAGCGAGCCCACACGTATCCTCCTCCTCACATGTATGTACTTGCATGGCATAGGAACATCAAGGAAAAGAGCAAGCGCACCCGACGCCATCCTCCTCCTCACATGCATCCTCCTCCTCACATACATCCTCCTCCTCACATGCAACCTCCTCTTCACATGCACCCTCCTCCTCCTCACATGCATCCTCCTTCTCACAAGCGCACCAGACGCCATCCTTGTGGTCCAGCGGGATTGTGTGTTGCAAAGCTAATAATTTCTTTGCGTGCCAGCGCCGTCCAAGCGGAGGAGGCGCAGAATTCCGACCAGCGGCCATTGAGACGGTAGCAGAGTTGAAGAGTACGTTGCAGAGGTGTTGCACACAAGAGAGACAGTCAGTGAGAAAGTCTCTGACAGCAAGTAGAGGCGGACGCGCACGCGCGAGAGAGAGACAGGGCTTGATGATGATGCTTGATGATGAGTTTCTCTTGCAAGAACATGTATCCTCCTCCTCATATGATGATGCTTGATGAAGAGTTTCTCTTGCAAGCCACACAAGTGTGCCATTGATATGCGCACATGTGATATGCACAAGTGTTTGAGCTGAGCATCAGTAAGGTGCACCAGAAAAGAGATGGGCTCGGCGAGCAGGGATGGGGGCAGCCTCCAGCTCCTGCACGATGCTGCTCATCTTTGCATCCAACCCGTCGTTTGCATCAAGCTCCCCAAATATCTCTGTGTATGCATGTGCGCGTGTGTTGGTTCGTGTGTTGGTGCGCGCGGCGCAAGGGTATATGTATTGATGCAAGCTGAGCAAGGCACTTGGCAGGGAGGGCGGCATGTCGGGCACATGAGGATGAGGTGATGACACAAGGACAGCACGAGAAAGTCAGCGAGCCATCCCCCACCTGCCAGCACACCCGAGGGCTCTAAATCTCGCAGACCTCACGCATGAGGAAATCCCTAATGCGTCCATATACTCGCGTGCATAGACTCATAACAAACCTCGTACCAGGTCCCCGCAATTCTTGTCACGCACATGACAGAGAGAGCGCGCTCACACATGAGAGAGAGAGAGAGCGCGCGCGCACACACACACACACACACACGTACCAACATGTCTGGACCGCCCAAATCTTGGCACACACATGCTCACTCTTTGTGTGCACGCTCGCGTGCGAATACGCGGGAAACCACAGTATACACACACACACCAACACACACACACGCAAACGAGCTCTCTCTTTCTGGCAGCAGGCGGGGCAAAACAAGACCTAGGAGGCGAACCCAAGACACATATTCAGCGCCGTCTCGCCCGCCTTCTGCTACACCCCTCGCACATTCAGTGCCGCTGTCACGTGTCTTCAACTGAGCACTGGGGATCGCACTTCGGCTGCTGCTGCTGCCGCCGCCCATGCTGCAGCTGCTGCTGCTACTGCTGCCACTGTCATTGATCGCAAGTTGGCTGCGATGACTAGAGGCTGGAGAGACGTCCATGTCCTCGCAATCACGCGCCGCTTGCTGTAACATGTGCTGCACGAGACTTGCAACACCGACACTGCCGTCGCTATCCTCCGCACTGTCTACCACACTCACACTTCCTCTGTCAGAAAGCCTGCCTGGACTCTCCCGTTGACGTGCCTGCTCTCCCGTTGACGTGCCTGCTCCCACCAAAAAGCCATGAAATAGCGGACACTCGGAGGGCAGAAGATGCAACCAAGAATCTTGGTGGTGGTCTCCTTTCTTGTGCGGCAGGCGCAGGGCCTTTTGCGCAAGGGTCGCGTTTGCGTCGCAGCGAGAAGAGTAGGCAGCATGCGACGCATTGTTGAGCACCCGCTGCGCATCTGCGAGGGCCTTGTGCCATGCTCGCTCCCTGCCATGCTCCTCCTTCAAGACGGACGACAACACCTTGCATGCACGGCGCCTCACAGCATAATGCTCATCACTCGAGAGCTGCGTGAGTAAGAGGCGGGCACTGTCCCGCCTCCTGTCGGCATCCGCGCCGGCTGCCGTCCCCGCGCGCCCCGTGGCGTGTAGCAAAAGGCCCAGCACCTCGACCGCTATCTGTCTGGTCTCGTGCACCTCTGAGTTCAGGAGACCAACACTGCCCCTTCTCTTTGGTGCGCGTGCGCCGTCTGGGATACAGTCCTGGTCTTGCCCTTGGCCTCCCTCCTCCCCCCCATGGTGAGCAGCTTGACAACACGCAGGGACAGGGTTGTACAGAGCGAGTTCGAGCACCGCGGCGTTATGCGCTGCATGTTGCACTCGCAAATGTGTCAGCACAGAAATGATGGCCAGGTGTCCCTCCCAAATCAGGACCTGGAGCAGAGGGAGCGAGGCCTCTTCCGCCCCTCGCGAGCCGAGAAGAGAGACCAAGGTCCGCACAACAGGGCATTCGCCGCCTTGAGCCGACATGCGCGCACACGCACGTAAAGCGGTCGAGGCTTCCTCGCGCATGGGGTTGCCCGCATACAAAGCGCCTCCGAGGGTCTGGAGCGTAGCCAGGTAGGCCCCCTGCGCCGTCCGCTCGTGCGCGATGGCAAGGGCAGCAGCAGCCTGACACACGCGTGAGTGAGTGTGTCCGGCTCTCGAAAGTCAGAGCCCTAGTGTATTTACTAATGTAAAAGTCAATATAGGGAGTGCTTTTGAGAATTTGTGCCTGGGTGAGGACCTTGATTGCAGCCACTCGCGTCCACGGTCCTTCTGAGGTGCACTCGACAATCTTGATCAGTCTCTCTACTATGCTCACACCTGCCAGCCGTGGCCCTCGGCCGCCGCGGCCTCCACTAACTGCTCCAGAGACGCCGTCACCACAATGAGACAACCCAACTGTTCCAGTCTTCACCTCCTTGCCTCCTCCTCCTCCTCCTCCTCCCTCCTCCCCTGGTTCGGGCACAAGAGATACGAGGCATACGAGCGGGTGTCTGCTGAGCAAGTGGATGGAGGCTTCCTGAGCGTGCTCTCGCGCTAACTTGCTGCCTGCGCGCGAGTGACAGGCGGCAGATGCATCACAGTAAGGAGGAGGAGGAGGAGTCATTTGCGTCACCGTAAGGAGTATGCCAGATAACCAGCAAACAGAAACACGTAAACCCTCAACCTAAACTCAGTCTGAACCCTGAACCCAACCCATCAAAGTACGAGCAACAAAAACACATAAACCCAGAAACTACGCCCAGAATCCGCTCACTCTCGATCATTCTTGAGTATTTCTCTGCTCTGCTGCCGTGTGTGCGGGTGTGTGCGCACACACACCTCTTCCTCCCCTCTCTCTCCCTCTTCCCCCCCCCGTCCCTCCCCCCCCCTTCCAGAGACCGTCGAGGAGGAGGTGGAGGAGGGCGTGGAGAGAAGATAGGACGTTCTGGTCCGCGCCCCGCCCGGCGTGCGCAAGAGCGGCGGCGGCCTCAGCGCGGACTGCTCATCCATGCATGTCATAAGTAGTGGAGGAAGCAAGAGCGAAGGCGGCCTGAGCGCCCACAGACCTTCACACTGTGACACACACCCATTTCGCACATACGTTCTAGTGTCTCGCACATACGCCTGAGTGACTCTGCCAAATCATTCAACACACCGTGAATACAGAACATGGAGTACATTTCACAAACCTTGAGGCGATGGGTGGCGTAGGGCGTGAAACAGCCGCTCGAGCACCTTTGGAGGAGGAGGGGGAAGCATCTCAAACACCCTCGCACTCCATCCAACCAGCCTCCCACCATGAACAGCACCCCCATCCCGGACCTCGGACGCCAAGGGCAACAGGATACGATGCAAAATATTTCCGTAAAGATGCTCGTCAACCGGAACACAGCCTGTTACAATTTTTCAAAAGTCAGTGCCCTGGTATGTTTGCTAAGTAAAGTCACTATACTATCATGTAGAATAGAGTGAACTTTCGGAATTAGCTGCCGTCCACACGCGTACTTGAACGAGCGACGGGAGGAAGCGACTTGCAGGAGGCATCCGAGGCTGCCGAAATGCATGAGGCATTGCAAGCTGCCGTGTGACATGCCGAGACTGGCGAGTCGACGCCAAGACGCCCGCCTCTCTCTCTTTCTTGCTTGATCCTCTCTCTTCCACCGACCCCGTGCCCAGGGTGCCACAGGTGCCGCGAGCTAGCGGTAGCAATGCATGGCAACCCTGTCCCAAGGGTTGCCTTTTTACAAAGCCGCAAGTTCCCAAGGCAGGCAGCCTGGTCTGGGGCAGGACAACTTGAAGGTGCTTCCAACGCTTCTCCCCGCCCACGCATTTGCTTCAGGCTGGCCTTGACCACGTCTAGTACCTGCGCCGCAGTGTGTTACGCCGCTTGCCCTGTGCACCTTTTGCCTTTGTGTGTGCACGGTTTAGGGTTTTGGGTTTAGGGTTAGTGCGCCCATGCCGCGCAGTGCGTCGTTTCACCTCATCATAGGGCTCGCTGGAGAGGAGGATTTTATTGAGAGCAACCGATACTGCCGCCTGTGATGAGTGCGTGCACACGCAGGGAAGCCCGCCGACAGCGGCCCTTCTCGCTTGCCACGACCCGTCATGCTGCCAACACAAGCCACTCTCAGCGTTGCCCAGCGCGCATACTGGTAATCTTAAACAGTGGGATCACCACTGGGGCCGGGTGCCCACGAAAGGCATCATCATCAAATGATTGGTTTCTGGGCATACCTCCCCGCTCCAAGCTCCAAGCTCCGAGCACAGCCACACGTGTCACTCTGCTTCTGCAAAGCTTTGCTAGGCAAGCTCCGAGCACAGCCACACAAAGCTAGTCTTCATGCGTCGAGCTTCGCAGCATCACACTCTTGTGACACATACCTCAACTATCTTCAAAAGAGCAGCGGTGGCATTGTTGTTTCGAAGACCAGCTTTGCCCACCGCGCAGGCCGCGGCCACTCTCACGCCATCATAGCCGTGTTCCAAAGCACAGACCAGAGCTGATAGAGCTACATCCTCTTCGGCAGTGAGCTCGTGAGCACCTTCTGCTGAGGTCGCTCTTCTTTGAGAGTCGGCACTGAGTGCGATAACACTTCCCAAAGCTGATGCAGCACACGCCGCCAATGCGCGGTGCGTTTCTTGCTTCAGCTGTTTGCTCAGCGCCAAAAGAGCCTGAGGCAAGGCCAGTTGGTAAGCATATGCACTGTGAGATTGGAGACTGGACTGCGACTAGCCACCCGGGAGGTAGCGCAGTGTGCGCAGTGCCATGACTGCGTGCTTCTGAGCGGTCGCCGGTAAAGTTTGGCCAGCTGTGCGCAGAGTGGGGAAAGCTACCGTGGCGACTTTGCGATTTTGCGTGGCCTGCTTGCGGACACTGGCACTGGGCTATGCACAGTGTTTCTGGGTTAGGGAACACTCACCTTCGCACGGCGAGAGGAAGGATGAGATCTGCACGCAGATGCAAGCTGTTCAAGGGCGGCTCGGCGGGCAAAGGTATCGCTACAACTGATCGTAGCTAGTGCTGACTGGAACAGATCGCTTTCTGTGGCCATTTCGGTTCAACTTTCAAAAAACCATCAACGAACGAACTGGCCAGTTCCCGGCCAGTGGAGTACACCGGCGTAACGGCTGCACCAAGTACCTCCATCCTGCCAAAACTCGGCACGCATGCGGCCGCTGGGCGACTCCCCAGCCCATGTGCACCCTTGAGTTGACGGCCCTGCGCAGAGACCCGCGTCCGCGCCGCGACATGTGCAGCGCGACCTATGCCGAAGCCTATACCGTGCCCCCGCGCCGAGACCTGCGTTGTCCAAGCGGCGGAAGACACCAGAAATAGCTGAGGTCTCCAAGACATCCACGAGCGGCGCGCCGATAGAGTAGATGGGGTGGCGCTTTCGAGACTCTGACCTTTGTGTCTTTGGCTCATCGCCGCAGGAGTTCGGGGGAGGGGGGTACACTCGGACTCTTGAGACTCTGGCTCTAGGGCTTTGACTCGGGCACGGGAGGAAGAGAGAAGGGGGGGGGGATGCATGCATCGCATGCTTTTGCACCGCGTGCGCAATAGGGATCCTCAAGCTCTGCATAGGGCAGGGCCCCTGAGAAACTGCTTGCTTTTTCCGTCGGTGGTGCGCCGGGCCACGTTGGGTTGCAAGCAGCGATCTGGCCCGGGTTGACGTGCACTGCAAGTGACTCCTACTACCGGGGAGGTCGTGGTGACCATCGGGCATCGGACGGTGAAATACCCTACCTGTAGACCCTTAGGAGAAGCAACACTACCCGTTGCGTGGAAACCCTAGAATCCAACGGTACCGCCCCACTCGGGCAATCGAGTGCCCACATCTCAACTCTTGTTCCCGGGAGTTGAGATGTGAGAAAGGGTTGCACTTCGTCAGTGCGGGTAAAAATCTGTTGGGATTGGGGACATGCGCATGCTTACGACCGCCCTCCTGGGGACTCCCGATAGCTTGGACGACCCTAGCAATAACCGTGGCATTAACGGGACCATACTGGGCATTGCACTGTCCCCCCCAGATGTTATTGGAGCGAGGCTCCGGTTTTTGGCGTCAGAGACTGCACGGTAGTGGGCGGGGGTGCAAACCCGCTTAAGGTACAGTCCACGCCAGTTCGAGAGTTCTTCGGGGGGTAAGGGCCCCTCCCTGAGCCCGGGCCCTGGCACACACCCGTAGTACAGGCTCTGCACTAGGGCCCCTGTACAGAGCTTGCACTACGTAGCGTGCGTGTGGAAAGTTGCTTCTTGATGTGTTCCTAGTTAAAATCAGAACCCTCGGTTCGTAGGTTGTTCGTGGTTTATAGGTTTAATTGGTTTAGGTTCCGAATTCCCGGAAATAAAGCATCTCAACTCAAAGTATGCTCATGCACACCCCCACTCGTCCACGCTAGCCTCTAGCCACTAGATGCCCCAGGGGTACGCGTTTTAGCTTTCCTGGTGATCCACAGGTAACCCTCTGTTTGTTTGGAGTAAAGAAGCTAACCGTGGGCTTTTCAACATCAGAGGGCTTCAACAAGGAGAAAGTGATTCAGGACTGGACTGCATGGAACTGCCAGCAACTAGGGCTGCCTATTCCGCACTTGCAAACGTTCAGACACGACGCATGCACCTGCAAACGCTTCACCATTGACCAATTCGGGGATCACCTTCATTGCTGCACGCAGCACGCGGGCGCCACGATGGGAGCTCACGAGCACATACTCACCGCCGTGCAGCGCCGGCAGGCATGCTATCCTAGGTGGAAATGGCGGCCAGGGGCCGGCTGAGATGCCTGGGGCCGGGTGAGATCCTGAGGGGCCGGTTGAGATTCAGTTGAGTCTCAGACTCTCAGTCTCTCAGCCCATCACTAACAGACTTCACTACAGTCATAGTGACTTCAATAAAACAACAAAACAAAAAATCGGGCCTCCGGCGGATACAGTCTTATTGACTTCAAACGGAATCACGGCTCGGGAGCCCCAGCAGAACCCAGTGCTTGTCTTTTCCATAACCCTCACGCAAAAGAGAGTGCGTCCACCAGTTTGGATCATCCTTGTACTTCACACTGAACTTTCCAGCGTGAGGGCCCTTCTGTCAAAGGCCTTTATCACTCCAACCTCCCATCCACTCTCGAACTTGTGTGCGATGTACCTTCCCTGTGGCATGCAAACACACAAACAAAAATCAGAAAATGCAAATTCAAATTCTCACGAACACATATCGACGTCGCGTGCACGCACACACACACACACACGCAAACACCAACACAGGAACACATGCACACGACACCTTCAGAGTCTTGATGACGATGTCTTGAGGCACATCCTCCAGCATCACATTTGGGTCTGCCTCATAATCCCCGACAGAATCGAGCGCAGCCATCTCATCTGCTTCACGTGCAGCACGCTCTTCCTCCGACTCTATTGGAACAGAATCTGGCAAAGAGGCAGAGGCCCTCTGCTCTGACAGGTCTTCTGAGTCGAGCTCATCGTCGATGAAATCATTGAATACTACATTCTCCAGACCCGAAAGCTGAGACAGAACAGAGGATTTGGCCTTGGACGCAGACGCACGCTGGGGTCGTTTGTCTCCACAAGAATTGGACGGCACCCTCTTCTTGAAAGCCTTGAATCTCGCAACGACAGCAAGAAGAAATTTCTCCACCTCCTCCTTCTCATGCAACGATGGGCCGTTGGAGCAGATCATCATCAGGCAGTAAGGAATCTCCCATGCGATGCCGCTGCGCCGTGAGGATCTGAGTGCGTAAAGAAAATCCTCTCTCGCATGTGGCTGTCTCGAGCCATTGAACTCCCTCAATCTCAATCAAGATGACCAAGTCGTTGGGGTCGAATGGCTTGGGGTGGCCTTCTTCTTTGCAGACGAATTGGCCCCTGCCTGAGACATTCCCTAAAGGATGTCAGGAATTACGACACGCCAATTAGAGAGCAGCAGGCTGCCGTGACAGTCAGATACACGGGCGCAGATCAGCAGGCCACAGTGGCGGTCGAACCACTCAGGCTACCTGTGCTTCTTCGGGCGGTGACAGTGCAGCTGCCGCCGCGGCCGCTGTCGCTGTTTCCTCAGCTTCCTTTGTAGCATCCACCAGTC
>Ga0315905_10003976_pt1 | contig 15154 bp, 11 predicted proteins | sample LakEriMetagenome_5_FD_203522 | JGI IMG/M metagenome (GOLD analysis project Ga0315905, IMG submission 203522) | Freshwater fungal communities from buoy surface, Lake Erie, Ohio, United States - Buoy 4 MA121 | ecosystem: Environmental > Aquatic > Freshwater > Lake | place: USA: Lake Erie, Ohio... | reverse complement strand
CGTAGGTAATCGAGTCAGATTAAATCGAGTCAGATTGGGCCAGGTTCTGCGTCCCTTGGCAAACGCTGGCCGACCGATGTGCGAGGCATTCTGACACTGATTTGTGTTGGAGACATGGATCGGGTTGGACATTTCAAACCAGACAGTTCTCAACCCGAACGTTTGGGGGTGTGCGCTCTCCTTAGGCCGATGAGCCGCGTGCCCCCCGCACTTCCCCCAGAAATTGCCGTGCCATTTGCATGACGTATTGCTCGGCACAGCCGTACCCAATGGCGCGGTAACCTTGTTCCCGGGCCCAGAGGGCTTGGGCGACATCGCGTGCGGGAAAGCCGCAGGCGACGCCGGCACGCTGGCAGGCCTGGAGAACTGTGGCGGCCGCCTCCAGCACACGGGGATGCCCCGGCTGTCCGGGAACTCCCAGGGCACAAGCCAGGTCCGAGGTGCCGACCCACAGCACATCGAGTCCCACGGCGGCGATCTCGTCAATCCGCTCGATACCTTCGGGATCTTCAACGAGTGCCAAGGTGAGAATGGTGTCGTCGATTGTCGCGAGATACTCGGCAGTTGACAGGAGCCCCCACTTCGAGCCCCGCCCCGGTCCGAAGCCGCGCTGTCCATGGGGGGGGTAGGCGACCGCCTGGCGGAGACGCCGGGCATCGTCGGCAGTGCGGCAATGCGGAATGAGCACCCCCTGTGCTCCCAGGTCGAGGACCTGCATCATCGGCTCGGGTTCGTCGTTCCGGAGCACACGGACAACGGGGATCGTGTCTCCCGAATGACAACCCATCACGAGGAGGTCGATCGTCGCGGCATCGGCGGCACCATGTTCGCAGTCGAGCAGTACAAAATCGAAACCGGCGAACCCGAGCAGTTCACACAAACCGGGAGCGGGGAGCCGGACCGAACTGCTGTAGACCACACCTCCCTCTCGCAAAACCTGCTTGGCCGGGTTGGGGCGAATCATGGCGGGCTCTCTGGGCACAGGGGCGTCTGAGTCACTGACCAGACTCTAGGCCGCCGGGAACGGTTTCGCGAGTCCTGGGTGGTCCGCGGGCATGTCTGTTGCCTGAGATCGAGCGTGGGCTGCTCCGGATTGATTGCGGGGTCATTCCCCCCGCTTCACCACCGGTTCGACCTGACGGGTGGGGCAGGCTTGCAGCCGCCAGCCGTCGCCGTTCGAGTCGACCAGGTAAAACCGGGCTTCATTCGGGCCGTTCTTCAGGCACCGTCGGGGAACCAACGATTCCCATCGACCGCGGACCGAGGGTTCGGCGGACACCCTGGCGACAGATTCAATGACACCGTTGACCGCCACGGCCATCACGGGGAGAGCGGCCGAGGGGTGATCAGGTCGATACGTCCCTTCGAAATAGCATGGAATGGGGGCGTCGGGCAGCACGAATGGTTCGGGGGAATTGCGGTGCAGTTCCAGGACTCCCGGGGCCCCGTCCGCCGCGACCGTCAGGTCGGCGACTGGCCGGCCGATCAACTCGGGGTACGGACCGATCCGGAACAGATCAGCGGGCGTGCGTCCGAGGAGTGCCTCCCACTCGGCCACCACCCCGCTTTCCGACACGGTCGTCGTCGGAAACGGGATCATGCGGTTGTCCTGGGCGAACTGCTTCTGGTTGGGATTCCGCTGAGATTCCCGGGCGAGCGATTCTCCATCCACCGGTGCCCACAGGGGAATGTCCAGGACATCGGCAATCGTGGGCAGCAGGTCGACACACTCCACGTTGCGGTCGCTGAATCCTCCGGACTTTTGACCGGGCAGTTTGACAAACAGCGGGACCGAGAGAATTTCGTCGGCATTCCCTCCGCTGTAGTAGCGACGGTTCTGTCCCGCGCGGAAAGAGACCCCGTGATCGGAGGTGACAATCAGCAGACAGTCATCCCACAACTCAAGTTCTTCGAGGCGGTCGATCAACCGACCAATCAGCCGATCGGCCAACTGCACCTGGAGAAGGTACCGTTGCTGCTGCCGCACCACGAAATCCCGATCATTTCCCCAGACATCCTGGGCGAGTCCGTCGGTCTCGAAATTCAGCAGGCTCATGTCGCCGCATTCCACGGCATACGGTTCGGCATTGTCGAGATACATCCAGGGGACATGGGGAAAGACCACATGCATGAAGTGCAGGGCGGGGTGTCCCTCTTCGGGAAGGCAGTTGAGAAAATGCTCGAACTGACGGACCCTCAGGCAACTCCAACCCCAGCGCACGACGCCCCGGCGAACGGTTTCGTCGGTGGGACCGGTCTTGGGATAACCCCACCATTCCGGGGCATGCTGGGGAATCTTCAGCCGCATCTCTCCCGGAGTGAGGTGCGCCAGGATCGCCTTGCCGACCTCGGGAAGCAGTGAGCGCAGTTGAATGAGGATCCCGGGCTTCTGCCACTCGGCCATGGCCTCTCCCTCGAAGGCCAGCCTCGAGACCGGCTCGAAGGCAATCATCTCATAGCCCCCTTCCCCCATCACCAGGTTGAAGAGGTTCTGATCGCCTCGGGTGGGAAAGAATCGGCCCGAAGGGTCGTAATAGCGGCCCGTGAGTATGGCGGGAACGACGCAGGCGGTCTCGGCATTGACGGTGGTGGCATTGCGGTACCAGGTTGACCGTTGGGAGAGTTCGGCAAACCGGGGAAACCGGTCGGCATTGATTTCGCGGTCTGCTGTCTGCAGCGACAGGCCGCAGAATTCGTCGAAGACGACGAGCACGACAGGGGTCGGTTTGCCTGTGAAGGTTCCCTTCCCCAGGTTGCTGAAGACCACCCGGCTGGCTTTGGTTGTGGTGAAGAACAACAGGGGGAACAGCAGGCAGCCCACTCCTGCGAGGGAGACGGCCCGGCGGACTCCTGGCCAGGCCGCGTAGGCCCATGCGAAGGCGACGGCGAGGACCAGCGAGGCGGCCACCAGTGACCAGCCGGTCAACAGCGAGTTGTGTCGCAAGAGCGGGAAGCAGACCATCGCGCTAAACAGCCAGACCAAACCCAGCTGCAAGCCTTCGCGCACAGGGACTGCCAGGCGATTGGCTCCCCAGAGCAGCAGGGCGAGCATTCCCGGGAACGCCACCATCAATATCAGGGCCAGCGCCACCAATCCTCCGCGGCTGGCTCCAATGTCGATCACGTAACTGTCACGTTTCCCCAGCAGGTCGAACGCAGGTTGGACCACCGCGGAGCAGTACAGCACGATCGCCTGCCAGATATCGGCTCGCAGAGGACGACAGGCCGGCGCAACGGATTGGGGCGAAGAAGAACTCATGCAGAGTGTCGGTGAACCGTCGTCAGCGGGGCAGGGCGTGGAACAGGGTGCGTCCCCCGTCGGACAGGGTCAGCCTTTCGCAGCGGCCGAACCGCTTTCGCAGTCCGGCCTCGCAGGCTTCGAGAGAGTACCCAGAATCATCGTCGCGGCGATTGTGCAGAACCCGCCGCGCCTGGGGGTCGCTCTTGTCGACAAACTCGAGCACCACAGCCCCCCCCAATGAATGCAGCCAGTCGAGAAGCTGCTCCAGCGGAATTCCCGCGCCCAGCACCAGATGATGCACCAGAGCCAACGCCAGAACGAGATCGGGGCGACCGCGATTCGGCCAGGAGCGGCGCTCGGCTCCCAGCCAACCCTGGTTGGGGGAGGGATCGCAGACATTCCCCACGAGGGGCAGGATCCGCTGGGCGGCGGTCGATCCCGATTCGCTCCGTAATGCGCGATACAGTTGTTCGACGGCTGCATGATCGCCATCCAGGGCGACGACCACTGGGGCGGTTTCGGCGGCAATCCGTGCAAAGTCACCGGTATTGCAGCCCAGGTCCCACACCATGCCCGGAGTTCCGGTTTCCACGGCCCGGCGAACGAACTGTTGCTTCGCCTGCCAGTCGGCGGTTGAATACGCCGGTGCGTAGTCGGACCAGGTGGAACGGGGCGGGGACCAGGACAGACGCGCGACCACTTTACGGAGGGCATTCAGGGAATTACGCACCGCGGCAGCCGGCAACCCCCGACGTTCGAGAGCACCGCGTACGTCCTGGTCGGCAACGGGACGCGATTGCTGCAGACGAGCGTGCAGCCAGCCATGCACGAGCACTCCTCGGCGGAACAGGTCGCGCCAACCGCAAAGAGCGTTGAACTCGTCGGGCGCGATGCCATCCAACCGCCCACGCAGCCAGGGATGAAAGGGACACTGCCAGAACGACTGCAGCCAAAGGGGAAAGAGGCCGGTCTGGCAGAACTGCCGGTAGCCCATCCAAGGCAATCCGGGAGTCCAACGCTCGAGGGACACGGTATCGATGAAAACCGGAGACGTCCCTCGCCATTGGGTGTTATAGAGAGTCCCATCCTTGAGAGTGAAACCGGAGTCGAACGCCTCCCGCAGCAGGTCGAGTTGGGACAGTGCCGCGTCGCGGAGCATGCCCCAGGTCCACTCGTAGGGGTACGAGACGAAGGGGATGCGATCGTGGCGAACAAAACCAGCCCAAGGGATTCCGCCACAGACCTCTTCCGCAGCCAGCCCAGTCTGCTCGCACTCGGTGGGAGACATTTCACGGGTGGCGACAAGCCGTCCCTCCGCCATGGCTCGTTGGGCGAAAGGCGAATTGGCGACCTGTTGCCATTGCACCAGAGCGTCGTTCGACAGCCCCCGAAAGATCTCTCCCCGCGGGCCAGTCAGCACGCGGCCCGCACGATCTCGATAGGAGCCGACGTCAGGTCGGATCGATTTGTCTGCGTTCACTCGCGATCCTCCGCGAGGCAGATCCGCGAAAGATCCTCATTTCTGCCCGAGAAAACCGCATTCCCGATCACTACCAAGAGTCACCGTCAACAAAGACTCTCACCCCAGTGCGACAACAGTTTTAGCGGACCACCACAGACGCTTTTGATTTCCGGCGTCGCAACAGGGCGCTGACCCCAAAGTGATCCCACAGGTAGCGGGCGAACACAGCCAAGCCAGCCACCCCCCCCACCAACACTTGAACCAACATGCTTCCCGAACCGGGATCAAAGTACGCCAACATCACAAGTCCTTTGTCTCTTCGCCACAGCGGCGCGTAAATCCTGCGCAGTGCCTGACTGATTGCGACCGCCTGCCAAGACGTTCCGTACATCGGAATTGCAGCCTCAGATCCAGCAATCCCGATGCCGCACTTCCCCGAGAGTCTAGTCACCATCAGGCAAGAAACACCGCCACCGGTGCGAAGTTTCTCCACCAGTCCTGCGGTTCTAGAGAAACAGAGTTTTTCCGTTTTCGGGGAGCCCCGCAGGTCGCACTGTCAGATCCCCTGTTTTTTCGTTTGGTCGATCCCGTCACGGCTTTCGGCCCCAGACCACATCCAGGGGGGAATTCGTCCGCATGCCCTGGACCCGCCCAAAGCCCACCCGGGTCAATAATCCCTCATATTCCAACAGAGTCCGCTCTTTTCCCTCGGTACAGACCAGCATGTTCAACGACTGCAATTGGGCCCAGCGTGGTCCGGTCTTGTCGTCCCACAAGAGTTTCTCGGCCAGCAGAATTGCTCCGCCGCTGGGCAGCCGCGCAAAGACTCTCTGCAACAGCCGTAAGATTTTTTCTTCACTCCAGTCGTGCACGATTCGTCCCAGGGCAAACAAGTCGGCCTCGGGAAGCGGGTCCTCGAAGAAATCCCCCGCCTGAACCCGCACCCGATCCGCCACAGCCGATTGGGCGACCAGTTCCTCGGCCAATGGACAGGCGGTCGGCAAATCAAACACAATTCCATTCAACCCCGGGTAGCGCGAGCAGGCTGCCACTGCCAGATGACCAGTCGCGCCACCGAGGTCGACCAGCGTGTCAAAGCCAGAGAGATCAATTGCTGAGACCACCACCGGGGAACTGATCAGACCATACCCGTGCATTCCCAGTAGAAACTCCCGCTGGCTTTCCGGTGTCCGGAAGAACGCATCGAAAATGGGCCCATCCCACCCATAAACTTCCGGCCAGCGGTGGGTCCCCTCGCGGATGGCGTTTTCAAGGCGGTCCCAAAGTTTCCACAAAACCGTGTTCGAGTAGCGGATGTACCCAGTCACTCGGCGGGGACTGTCTTGACACAGGTAGGTGGTCGACACAGGGGTGTTTGCATAGGTCCCGTGTTGTTTCGTCAGCAATTGACAGTGAACACAGGCATCCAGCAGCCGCTCGAGCGAGTCGGTCTGGCATCCCAGACGGGTCCCCAGCTCATCCAGGTCAGACGGTCCCAGTCGGAGAACATCGAACACCCCCAACTCCACGGCGGCAAAGAGCACCTTCGAGCGGCGGAATCCCTCGACCAATTCGAGAACAGGGGCAGGATCGGGAATTGTGAGGTCGTCGGCCATGTTCAAAAAATTCCTTTATATGATCGTGTGTGCACATCTTGGGGGGGCGAAACCGACGATGGCAACGAAGTGGGTTGGTTGAGGTTTGGGGTGCGGGAGGAAGCGGGTTGGCGGACCGGCTCACGCTTGACCCCCGGCCCGGATGGCTTCTAGTGTACGAAAGGCGCTGGCCCGGAGCATGGGATCGGGGAAATTTCCACTCGGTTCCGTCGCCCGGAGCAAGGCTGCACGTAGTGAGAACGCCGTTGGGGATTGCCCTGCGGGCACTACGGTCACCGTTTCTTGTCGTCACTTCTCAAGAGAGTCTCTGTGTCGACCTCACCGACTCCCCCCTCTCCCCTGGCCGACTCATCTCCTGCTGCGGATCGTCCCGGCGTTGGTGGTTCGGAACTCTTTGCCAATGCCGATGCCTCGGCGGCCTCCGGATCATCCACCGCAGTCACCGACAGCAGCGATCCTGGGATTGAAGAGTACGAGGAATTGACACCGGAACTCGTAGAGGACGAGGCGATCCGGGGCGATTTTGTCATCAAGTGGGCCGTGGTGTTGCTGGCCTTCTTGCTGGCCAGCACCAAGGTGGGTGAATCACTGTCTCTGGTGAGCATCAAGACGGGGCAATACCTGGCCAGCCACGGATTTTTGCCCCCCCGCACCGATGTTTTTTCGTCGACCGCGACCGATCGTGCATGGCCGAATCTGGCGTGGGGGTTCGATCTGGTCCTGGGAGCGGTGTACTCGGCTGGGGGATTCGTCGGGGTCTCGGTGTTCAAGGCCCTGCTGGTGATGCTGACCTTTGCGATCGTGGCGCAGATTGTTCGTCCCAATCTGCCGACGTGGTGGTCTTCGATTTGTGCCGCTTTGGCCTTGCTGGCCTGCCACCTGCGGTTCGCCCCGCATTCGACGCTGATCACCTTTCTGGGATTGTCACTGCTGTTCCTGATCCTGACCCGCTACCGGCAACGATTGGCCGATCACGCCCGCCAGGGCTCTCCCCGATTGTGGCTGCTGATTCCGCTGTTTGTGCTGTGGTGCAATTTCGACTCGCGGGCCTACCTCGGTCTGGCGTGTCTGTTGCTCTACGCCGCGGGGGAATCTCTGGCCGGTCTCCTGAAGACGCAAAATGTGCTTCCTTCCGAGACCCGCGGTCACCTCTGGACGGTTGCGCTGGCCTGCGTGGCGGCCTCGTTTCTGCACCCGTTCCCACTGCAGAGCGGATGGGCTCCGGGGTTGGTGTACGGGACTGAGTATCCGGCCATTCGGGAGTATGTGACGCAGGCCTACCTCGGTGAACCGCGGCCGATCGCGGTCAGTGAGGCGTCTTATTTCCCGCTCTCCAGCGGGGGACTTTGGATGGCCCGCGATGGTTATGACTATGCGGGCCTGGCCGCGATTGTGGTTGTTCTGGCTGGGATTGTACTGGTGCTTTTCAATTGGAAGCGGATGGCGTGGGGCGAGACCCTCGCGTTCTTCGGAATGTTGGGATTTGCCGTTCTGTGTTTGCGCGAACTGCCTGCGGCCGCCCTGGTGGCGGCCATCGTGGCGGGGTTGAACGGACAAGCCTGGTACCAGAATACTTTCTCGCAGGCCTATACGACCCGGGCTCTGGAATTGCTGTTCTCGCGGGCGGGACGGGCCGCCACTGTGCTGGCCTTGGCCGTGATTGGCTTTTTTGGCGGCACCGGTCGGTTGCGGGATGCGGCCGCACCCCAGAGCGGCTATGGTCTCGACAATAATCTGGCCAGCCTGATTGGGGATCTGGAAACCCGCCTGGTGGGGCTGCCCACAGGCCCGGCGGCGGCTGAAACCGGGACCGCGGCCCCCGTGACTGCGTCCACTGGCCGCAGCTTTGACGACCGTCCATTCAACTACGCCGTCTCGCATGGCGATGTGCTGGTCTGGATCGGTCAGAAACCGTTCATCGATTCGAGGCTGTTTGTCTACCACGATCGCGATGAAGAGCGGAATCTGCTGGCTACCAATTTGCGGGTTCGCCAGGCACTCGAGTTGGTACGCGCCCCCCGATCGTCCGACCCGACCCAGGGGCGAACCCTGCGTCCCAATGATGCGGCTTTGATAGCCCGGCAAAGGTCGGAACGGCGGGAATACTGGACGCAGATCTTCGATCAGTACGCGATCACCCACGTGTTGCTGAGGCTGTCGACCACGGGTCGGGCTGCCCAGGAGGTGTTGGCATTCACCGATCTGTTGAATGCCGATCCCCCCACCTGGGAATTGACAGACCTCGGGGCGGGCTGTGCGGTGCTCTATCGGGCGGATGTGGACAATCCGGACCTTCGCAAATTCCTGGATGACCGTACGCTGGATTTCCGCAACCTGGCGTTCCAGAGGAGCGCGCCATTCCTCTCGGCCCGCGACCGGTGGGTTCGGAAGCCGACCTTCTACCAGCGGTATTTCTGGTCAAAACGCCGCGACATCGCCCCTTCGATTCAACAGGCATTGCAATACGCGCGGCTCGCGACTCTGCCTGGTCAAAGTGAGTCGAACAGTCTCTGGGCTTTGCCGGACAAGTATGCGAATTCCCGGGCCGCCCTGGCGATTCTCGCGATTCGAAAAGCCCAGGAGGGACTGCAGGATGACCCCGATTCGCACTGGGGTTACATGGTGTTGGGGGAAGCGTACGGAGTCCTGGCGAAATGGGAGGCCACCCTCGCCCAGAACCCGACCCGCACCCAAACCAGTGGGTTGCGGTATTTTCAGTCAATGTCTTCTTACAACCAGGTGCTGGTTTCGTCTCCCGACGACGCCCCCGCGCATCAGCAATTGTCGGCGCTGTATGCCCAGGCGAATCGTTCTGATCTGGAACTGCGGCACCAGCGGAGTTTGTTGCGCCTGTTTGAGGCCGAACCCGAGATCGACACCGAAATCCTGTTGTCGGTAGAGAGTCGGATTCGTGAACTTGAGAAACGGGTGGAGAAGGCTGAAGAGGCTGATCTGCAATTCCAGCAGCAACAGCGTCCCGCTTACGATCGGGCGATGGAACTGGCCCAGCAAGGGTTTGTCTTGCAGGCGATTGGTATTCTCGACAAGGAAGCGGAAGCGCGCACAGGCAACCTTTCGGCCGAACAGTTGCGAATCATTCTGCAGATTGAGGCGGGACAGGCCGAAGAGGCCCAAGAGAACGCCGAGCGGTTCGCCGCCCCGGCCCAGGAGGCAGGACTGCAGAGTTGGGAAGACCCGGTCGCTTTCGCGAATCTCCCCAATGCCGACTATCCCCGCGCTCAAACTCTGTGGTCGCAAAAGAATGAACAGGCCAGCAAGGGGGCACTGACGGGGCTGTTGTACGGCCTGGTGCCCCGTCCAAAGGGGTTGGCAGGCTGGCCTCTCGCCGCAACCAACTCGGCGGCGACTTATTCGTTCACCCGTCCCGAAACCATCTGCGAGACCCGAATCAATCTGGCGCTGATCTATCTCGAAGAGGGGAATCTCGCCTCGGCCCAACGGGAGTTCGAACAGGCTTTGGCGGCCCATCCCGAGACGGGCAACCGTAACCTGATTCTCTACTACCTCTCGGAACTGCGCGGTGAAGAGGGTGACGAAGAGGATCCATTCTCACCATCACAAACCATTCCCGGAGAGTTCGCGTCGGAAGAGGAGTTCTCTCAACGTGAGAAACTGGTTGACGAATTTCTGAATTGAGACTTCCTGGTTTGACAGCAGAAAACTCCGGCACAAGAGGCTGCTCAGACTCTCCGCCGGGCAGGTGTTCTTGTCTTTTGCGGCCCCTTGACAGCCCGTAGCGGGCCTTTCACGGTACGCCTCCCAATCTGTTGTCAGCGTGCCAACGCCTGTCGCTCCCCCTCTCTCGAAATGTCGCAGTTGTCTCTTTACCGCGTGCGGGTCACCAAAGATCACCTGGTCTTTAGTGCGGCCCACTTCATCACATTCGCCGGCCATGTTTGCGAACGTCTGCATGGGCACAACTGGCGAGTCGCTGTGGAGTTGGCCGGGCCACTGGATGAAAACCATTATGTATTCGATTTCATCGCCCTGCGCGACACGGCTCAGGCGATCGTGGCGGAGCTCGACCATTCTCTGCTGCTTCCCACCCAGCATCCACAGATTCGGGTCGAGGCGGGGCCGCGTGAGGTCGAGGTCCGGTTCGAAGACCGGCGGTGGATTCTGCCGCGTGAAGATTGTCGGCTGCTGCCTGTGGCCAACACCACGGCGGAGCTCATTGCAGACTGGTTCGCTGGAGAGTTGATGCGGAGGCTTCCAGCCGTCGATCTGGCCCGCATGACGGAACTGCAGGTCGAGATCGAGGAGAACTTCGGTCAATGGGCAGTTTGTACACGCCGCCTGTAAAGTCAGATCAGGCATTCAGGCCGACGACTGGTCGAGCCGTTTCTCCATAACGGCATTGGCCAGCCATTCCCCGCGACGTTCGACCTGTTGGTGCCGTACCACACGGTAGCCCTGCGCCACGAAAAACGGCTGGGCTGTGACGCTGGCCTCCAGGACGATCCGGTCGACGCCCTGGCTGCGGGCCGCCTGCTCCAGATTGGCGAGCAGTCGTCGCCCCACGCCCCGCCGCTGCCAATCGTGATGCACATAGAAGCAGTCGATGTGTCCCTCGGGCTCCAGTTCGCCGAACCCCACGATCTGGCCCGCTTCCTCGGCCAGCAGGGTGAGACGGCTGGCCTGCTTCCGGATCCAGCCCTCGGGTTCCCGCGATTCCGGGGGAGCCCAGGCGTGGCACTGGGCGAGGGTGTAGTCCCGGCAATTCACCCGATGGATCGTATCGTGGTAGATCGCCGCGAGAGACGCCGAGTCGGCAGGTGTGGCAGATCTCAGCCGCATGGTACAGGCGTGGGGGTTGGGGGATTTGTGGGGAAGTCGAAAGGGAGAGATCTCTGGATTCACGACAGCTTCAGTTTAGCTCGACCGCGCAGTACGCTCGAGCAGTCGAGCCGGGGAATCACTTGAACCCCGTGATCGTCTTGGACCAAGTGGGCGGGTGCGTCCGCATGTTCCCATCAACAGACTCACTCGCTCCGCAGACCGGAGCTTCCAACTGTCACGCCATTTTCGAAGCTGACCCCATGAGCCAATCATCGATGCGTTTTGCGACCAAATGTCTGCATGCTGGGCAGCAGCCCGATCCGACCACCAATGCCCGGGCTGTTCCCATCTACCAGACCACCTCGTATGTGTTCCACGACAGCGACCACGCCGCTCGGCTCTTCGGACTGCAGGAGTTCGGGAATATCTACTCCCGCCTGATGAACCCGACCTGCGACGTGCTTGAACAGAGAGTCGCCGCCCTGGAAGGAGGCTCGGGGGCGCTGGCGGTGGCCTCTGGGCAGGCGGCCGAGTCGTTGGCGGTCATGAACATCGCACATTCCGGCCACAACATTGTCTCATCATCCAGTCTGTATGGCGGCACTTACAATCTGTTTCATTACACGCTGCCGAAGTTTGGCGTCGAGACCCGTTTCGTCGATGGCAGCGATCCCGACAATTATCGCCGCGCGATCGACCGGAACACGCGGGCGTTTTACATGGAGACGATTGGCAATCCGCGGCTCGATGTGCCAGATTTCGAGGCGATTGCGAAGATTGCCCATGACCATGGACTGCCGGTGATTGTCGACAACACCCTGGCGTCACCCGCCCTGTGCCGGCCGTTCGAGCATGGGGCCGACGTGGTGATTCACAGCGCCACGAAGTTTATTGGCGGACATGGAACGAGCATTGGGGGGATCGTTGTGGAGAAAGGGGGCTTTCCCTGGGACAACGGGCGATTTCCGGAGTTGACCGAACCGGATCCCAGCTACCACGGACTGAAGTTTTTCGAGACGTTTGGTCCAATGAAGATTGCCTACATTCTTAAGATTCGCACGCAGTTATTGCGGGACCTGGGGCCTGCGATGAGTCCTTTCAACGCCTTTTTGTTCCTGCAGGGGCTGGAGACCCTGCATCTGCGGATGGAGCGTCACAGCAGCAATGCTCTGGCCGTGGCCCGGTTTCTGCAGACGCATCCCAAGGTCTCCTGGGTCAACTACACAGGGCTTGAGAACCATCGGTGCCACCACCTGGCGAAGAAGTATTTGCCGGATGGGTGCGGGGCGATTCTGGGGTTTGGCATTCGGGGTGCGACTCCCACGCAGCAGCGGGAGAACGGCCGTCAGTTGATCAACCACGTGAAGCTCTTCTCTCATCTGGCCAACGTGGGGGACAGCAAAAGCCTGATCATCCATCCGAATTCCACGACGCACCAGCAGTTGACGCTGGAGGAGCAGCAGGCGACGGGAGTGACGCCCGATTACCTGCGGTTGTCGATCGGGACCGAGGACCCTGAGGATTTGATCGAGGACCTGCAGCAGTCGCTCGAAGCGGTGTCAGTATAAATTTGTTTATATATCGAGGCGGCTGACATCCAAGGACCGTCTCGGGCTGATCCCGGGACGGTTTTTTCAGTCCGGCACGACTGTCGGGAAGGCCGACTTTTTCGGGCCATTTCCCTTGCTTTCCGATCGCCGTCGACTAAAATTCGAATGTTGAGACTGAATCTCAGTATCAACATGAGGGCTGTTTTCGGTTTCTCGTCGACCCGTTCCCGCCTGCTCCATGCCCCACCCCGCCCGCTGCCGCCGCTCCGGATTCACCCTCATCGAATTGCTGGTGGTCATCGCCATCATCGGGATTCTGGTCGCCCTGCTGCTGCCAGCCGTGCAGCAGGCGCGCGAGGCGGCCCGTCGCACCCAGTGCAAGAACAACCTGAAGCAACTGGGGCTGGCCATCCACAACTACCTCGATGTCCACCGGTTTCTCCCGTCATCAGGGGCGGTCTCGGCGCAGTTTCCTGGCCAGCCCCCTTGGTCCGCCCAAGCCGCTTTACTGCCCTTCCTCGACGGCGGGACGATTTACAACAACATCAACTTCTCCCGCGGCTACCACGACCCCGCGAACACCGGGGCCTTCCCCCCTTTCGGTCCTGCCGCAATGAAGGTGCCCGTCCTCATCTGTCCCAATGAGGTCAATGCCCGGTCTCGCAACAATGCGACGACCGGCAACCCCGAACACTTCCCGTTAAACTATGCTCTGAATGTAGGGCGTTATCTCGTGTTCGATCCCGTCAACCGCACTCCAAATGCTGGTGCGTTCGCCCCCAACAGCAGCATTTCGACCGCTGACTTTCTCGATGGAACCAGCAACACGATCGCGCTGGCCGAGGTGAAGGCCTACACGCCGCGGTTCCACGACACCACCCCCGTTCTCCAAGAGCCCGCATCACCGCAGATGGTTTCTTCGGGCTACACCCAGGGGGGGCAGTGGTCTCCTCTCAATGGCCATACGGAATGGGTGTGTGGACGGGCAATTCACACGGGCTTCACCACATTGTTTGGACCCAATACGATCATTCCCCACATGGCTGACGGCTTCACCTATGACATCGATGTCAGTTCCAGCCGCGAGGGGGTATCTTCGAATCCCACCTTTGGCATCATTCCCGCCCGCAGCTACCACGTGGGGCTGGTGCATTCGCTGCTGATGGACGGCTCAGTCCGCAACTTCAGCAACAACATCGATGTGCGGGTCTGGCAGGCTCTGGGGACCCGCGCCGGACGTGATCTTGTGGGCGAATTCTAGTGTCGCTCATGGGAGCGGACTGATTCTCAGCCCCAGTGATTCGACTTTCGATTCCGGTTGCTTCAAGTCGCATTGAGAGAAGACTTGGCCAACCCGGTCGGCAGGGTGAAACGCACGGAGGGAGCGCTACGAGAAGTGGCCCATTAAAACTTGGGTTGCCTGGAACCAGGTTTGAGGCTTTTGCCCGGCAGTGGAGTGTGGACTGTTGGCTGCGGGTCGTGCCGGCCTCTCAGATGTTTCTCAAACAGCCCAGTCGTCTCCAACCGGCACCGCACGACCCAGTACGGGATGGGTTGAGAGACTGGGCGGCGGCTTCGATTCCAGACCGAATGCGACCCGCTGAGTTCTGGACAGGAGATCTTGGCGCGGCGCCGGTTCCCCGCCCACAAGCGGCTGCAGGGAAGAATGGTCGCGGGGCGTTAGAGCACCCCGCAGCCGGGCCCAGATCTTTCGGGTAACCTGCTGATGTGATCTGAGACAGGCTTATTGCACAACACTGTCGGGATACTTCGCAGCCGAAGGACGCAATCCCGAGCGGACCCCCGAGGCGGTCTGGTTACCAGCCGCTTCCCGGATCCGACGTGGTTCCGAACGCTGGGTTTCGAATCCACGGGGACGTTCAATCGCCGGACCGGCATCGCGATCAGGGGCCGGATCGAAATACTCGTAAGACTTCCGTTCCACATCCGGGCGGTTGTAACCCAGCGTGGGGAGCCGGGTGTGCTGGGAAGAGACACAGCCCACCAGCACCAGAGCCGCCATCAGCGCGGCCATTCCATTCACGTTCCGGCTCATCGAATCCATCCTTCCGAAGGTGACCCCACAGGCCACGATCCACTGTGGAACGGGATCTTAGATTGAGAAGTCAAAACCGGCCAGACCGGTTTGCTACCAGTTGTGTCGGACCGACATCCCGTGCAGAATCCATCGAATCTTCAGGGGGAGTCACGTGATCGCACCCCCAGGCCCCGCTAGGTCGGGAATGGGAGGATTATTTCTCCTGGTCCACGCAGGCTGTGCAGATTTCCAATTTGGCCAGCGACTCTTTGAAGGCCAGACTTTCCCCGCAGTCGATTGAGGCCCCGTCGATTGAGGCCCCGTCGATTGAGGCCAGCCAAGTGGGCTGACCTGGGCCAACAAGTCCAATCACAGCAACCAGACTGGCCATGGTTGACGCCTGCACATCTGTGCTTGTAGGCTCTGTGAAGTTTGGATGAACACCAG
>Ga0315905_10003975_pt1 | contig 15156 bp, 11 predicted proteins | sample LakEriMetagenome_5_FD_203522 | JGI IMG/M metagenome (GOLD analysis project Ga0315905, IMG submission 203522) | Freshwater fungal communities from buoy surface, Lake Erie, Ohio, United States - Buoy 4 MA121 | ecosystem: Environmental > Aquatic > Freshwater > Lake | place: USA: Lake Erie, Ohio... | reverse complement strand
CCTCCCTCATCGCCGAGCTCAAGGCCCAGGTCGCCACCCTCCCCGGCCGCCCCCCCTGCCTCGCCCTCGTCCGCGTCGGCGACGACCCGGCCTCCGTCTCCTACGTGCGCAAGAAGGAGCAGACCGCGGCCGAGATCGGCGTCACCAGCCGCATCCTCCTCCCGCCCGCCACGATCAGCCAGGCCGACCTCTGCCGACTCATCGATGACCTGAACGCCGACCCCGGGGTAGATGGGATTTTGATCCAGTCGCCGCTGCCCAAGGGCTTCGATGAGGTCGCCGTCTTCCGCCGCATCACCCCGGGAAAGGACGTGGATGGCTTCCACACGGTAAACCTCGGTAAGGTGGCCCAGGAGGATGACACTGGTTTCGTCGCCTGCACCCCCGCGGGAATTATGGAGCTGCTCGCCCGCAGCGGGGTGGACCTCCGGGGGAAACACGTCGTGGTGCTCGGCCGCTCCCTCATCGTCGGCAAGCCGGTCGCCCTGCTCGCCCTCCAAAAACGCGCCGGCGCCAACGGCACGGTGACGATCTGCCATTCCGCCACCCCGGATCTCCCCGCCCTGACCCGCCTCGCCGACGTCCTCATCGCGGCCATCGGCCGGCCGGAATTCGTCACCGCCGAGATGGTCAAACCCGGCGCCGTGGTCATCGACGTCGGCATCAACCGCGTCCCCGACCCGACCCGCAAGACGGGCTACCGCCTCACCGGCGACGTCCACTTCCCCTCCGTTTCCCCCCGCTGTTCCCTCATCACCCCCGTGCCCGGCGGCGTCGGCCCAATGACGGTCGCGATGCTGATGAAAAACACGGTCAAGGCCCGCCTCCTCCACCCGCCCGCCACCGCCCGATGAGCGTACCCCGGATCCTCGTCGTCGACGACCAAGCGATCAACGTCCAGCTGCTCCGGCTGAAGCTGGAGCGCGAGGGAATGCAGGTCCTCACCGCCCCCAGCGGCCGCGAGGCCCTCGCCCAGGCCAACAACGCCCGGCCGGACCTGATTCTGATGGACCTCCTGATGCCGGATATGGACGGCCTCACTGCCTGCCGGCAACTGAAGGCCGACCCGGCCACCCGGGACATCCCGGTGATCTTCCTCACGGCCAGCCCCTCGAAGGAACACCGCCAAGAAGGCCGCGCGGCCGGCGCCGCCGATTACCTCGTTAAGCCGATCGACCTCGACGAGACGATGGCCCGCGTCCGCCTGCACCTCCGCCTCGCGCGACTGGAACGCGAGACCGCGGAACTCGCCCCGCGCCTCGACGAGACGCGCCGAGGGGCCCTAGTCGGCGCCGCCGCCCAAGGGGTCACCCACCACCTGAACAACCTCCTCGGCGTCGTCCTCGGCTATGCGGAGCTGGTGCGCACGGTCAGCGATGACCCCGAAAAGGTCCGACGCCACATCCAGAATGTCGACGACTCGCTCCAGAAGGTGATCCAGCTCGTCCGGCAGCTCTCCACCGTCGCCGCGCGCGCCCGGCCCGGCCCGACCCCCACCACTGTGGGCTGCCTCTTGGCCGGCGCAGTCGCCCGGTTCCACGCGGACCACCGTCCCGGGGCCCCGGTCACGATCGAGACGGACTGCCCCGACCTCACGGTGCCGACGCATCGGGAGGCGATCGAGGACGCGCTCGCCCGGATCCTCGATAACGGCTGGGATGCCTACCCCGCGGACGCCACCGAGCGCCCCCTCCGCCTCGAGGCGCGGCGCCTCGCCCGCCCGGGCGGCGCAGACCAAGTGGAGTTCCGCGTCCTCGACCGGGGCCGCGGCGTCGACCCGGCCATCCAGGACCGCGTGTTCGAACCCTTCGTCGGCACCAAGGACCAGCCCGCCTCCGGCTTGGGCCTCACCATCGCCCGCCACGCCGTGCGCGCCCTCGGCGGCGAGATCTCGGTGACCCCGCAGGCCGGCGGTGGCACGATCACGGTGTTCACCCACCCGCTTACCCTCCGCACCCGCCCTTCCTGATCGTATGAGCGATATCGCGTTCCTCGGCGCCGGCCGGATGGCCTCCGCCATCGTCGACGGCCTCCTCAGCCGCCACGTGCGGCCCCCCGCCGCCCTGCATTGCATCGATGGCGGGGACGGCACGGCCGCGCTCCTCGCCACCCGCACCGGGGTCCACGCCGCCGAGGACCTCCCCGCCTTGCTCGGCCGGGCTGACATCGTGGTCCTCGCCTGCAAACCCCAGCAACTCGCGACGCTCGACCCGCAACTCGCCGAACTCACCGCCGGCCGGCTCGTGATTTCCATTCTCGCCGGCAAGCGCCTCGACCGGCTGGCCCAAGTCCTCCCCCGCGCCCGTAACCTCGTGCGCGCGATGCCCAATACCCCCGGCCAGATCGGCGCCGGAGTCACCGCCTGGTGCGCCCGCACCCCTCTCGCCCCCGCCGACCGCGCCGCCGTCGAGGCCATCCTCGGCGCTCTCGGCACCGTGCTGGAACTGGCGGAGGAAAAACTGGATGCGGTGACAGGCCTGAGCGGGAGCGGCCCGGCCTACGTGTTCGAGTTCGCGGCCGCCCTGCGCGATGCCGGGGAAGCCGCGGGCCTGCCCCGCGAGACCGCCTGGCAGCTCGCCCTCGAAACCCTCCACGGTTCCGCCAAGCTGCTCGCCACCTCCGGCACCGCCCCCGAGGCCCTCCGCGACCAGGTCACCTCCCCGAACGGCACCACCTACGCCGGCCTCCAAGTCCTTGCCGCCGGCGGCTTCCGCCCCCTCCTCGCGGCCACCGTCCAGGCCGCCACCGCCCGCTCCCGCGAACTCTCCCGCGACTCCTGATCCACCTTATGAGCGCCTTATCCGGACGGATCCTCGTCACCGGCGGAGCCGGCTTCATCGGCAGCGCCCTCGTCTGGGCCCTCAACCAGCGCGGCCACTCCGATATCGTGGTGACCGATTTCCTCGGCTCCGACGAGAAGTGGCGCAACCTCACCCCGCTGCGCTTCGCCGACTACGTCGAGGCCGACCGTTTCCGCGCCACCCTCGCCCGCGACCCGGACGCCTTCGGCCGTTTCTCGGCCGTGTTTCACCTCGGGGCCTGCTCCGCCACGACCGAGCGCAACGCCGGCTACCTCGCGGACAACAACTTCACCGTAACCAAGGAGCTCGCGGCCTGGGCCCTCGCCCGCGGCAGCCGGTTCGTCTACGCCTCCTCCGCCGCAACCTACGGGGACGGGGCGCAGGGGATGGACGACCGCGATCCCAATCTGGCCCGGCTGCGGCCGCTGAATATGTACGGGTACTCGAAGCACCTCTTCGACCTGCACGCCCAGCGGGCCGGTTGGCTGGACCGCCTCGTCGGAGTGAAGTATTTCAACGTCTTCGGCCCGAACGAGGCCCACAAGGCCGATATGCGCTCGCTGGTCCACAAGGCCTGCGGCCAGATCCAGGCCACCGGCCGCGTGCAGCTATTCCAGAGCCACCACCCCGACTACCGGGACGGGGAGCAGCAGCGGGATTTCCTGTATGTGAAGGATGCGGTGGAGATGACGCTCCACTTCGCGGAAAACCCGACGGGCCTCACCGCCGGCGGCCTCTTCAACCTCGGCAGCGGCGAAGCCAACACCTGGCTCGCCCTCACCCGCGCCCTTTTCGCCGCCCTCGGCCGCGAGCCGCAGATCGACTTCATCCCGATGCCCGAGGCCCTCCGCGGGAAGTACCAGTATTACACCCGCGCCGACATCGGGAAACTCCGCTCCGCCGGCTACACCCGGCCCGTCACGCCCCTCGCCGAAGCCGTCCGCGACTACGTGCAAGGCTACCTCGTCCCGGGACGCCACCTCGGCGATTGAGCCGCCGCGGAGGCGAGCGCCGGCGTCCACCCGGTGTAGCTGGGGCGTGTCGCCCCGGCCGTGGCTACCGAGGGCCCGTCCGCGGAGCGATGCCACAGCTTCCATCGCGAGGGCAGCATCCCGTACGATCCTGTCTGCGGCATCGATCAGCCAAGGACGAGGGGCGTTCGTTTCCGCCGGCGCGGATCGGGGCGTCGCGCCCCGGCTACCCCAGCCCGCCGTCTTTCCGGCTGCGTTCCTGTACTCCTTCCGGGCGACCGGACTTCCTAGCGCTCCTCGAGCTCCAGCTTCCGGAACGCGATCTCGGCCTTGCACTTGCCGTGGATCTGGAGGGCAATGCGCCCCGCCGGCACCACCCCCGGCTCGGTCTCGGTGTAGTCCACCGTCCGCTCGCCATTGAGGAAAATCTCCACCCGCGGCCCAGTGCACCGAATTTCGTATTGGTTCCACTCGCCCGGCCGTTCCAAGCGCCGGACCTGCTCCTCCGTCGCCCGCGCCAGGAAACGCTTCCGCCGCGACTCATCGTACAGGCTCCCGGAATGGCCCGCACCAACGTCTGCCTGATACCCGCTCATCTCGTGCGCGGGATCCTCGATCCGCTCGCTGCGGACCTGCACCCCGCCGTTCACGAACCCCTCGGTGCCGGTGAGGCGGTACTCGAGCCGCAACACGAAGTCCCCAGTGCGCCGCGTCATCGCGAGGAACTCATTGCGCGGGTTGCCGCGGGGATTGCCGCCCACGATGACCCCGTCCGCCACGCGCCACACGCCGGGATCGCCATCCCAGCCCGTGAGATCCACGCCGTTGAACACGGGTCCCGGCTTCCCGCCACTCGCGGCCGGCGCCGGCCCGGCCCCCGCCTTCGCGGCTTTCCCCTTCGCCGCGGGCGCCTCCCCGCGAGCCAGCCGCGCGGCGCGGCGGCGCACATCCTCGTCCTTCGCTTCCCGGGCCACCCGTTCCAGCAGCGGCCGCACCAACGGTAGGTGCGTCGGTCCAGTCAGACCCGCCGCTGCCTGCACCAGCGCCAGCGACGCCTCGTCCCGCACCTCCGGATCATTCAAATGGGGCGCCAGCAGGCCCGCCACCTCCGGGTGGCGCAGGCTGGCGAGGCTCCCGACCAACTCGCGCCGCTCCGCCGGCGTGCGCGCCAAACCCGCCGCCGCCCGAAAGGCCCCCACGACATCCATCGGCGAACGCTCCCGCCCGGCCGCCACATTGGCCGCCAGCCGCAACGCCCCCGCCAAGGCCACGCCACGCTCGGCCTCGCTGGCCTCCGCGCGCGCCGCCTCGGCCAGCAGCGTCGATACGGGCGCCGCGTCCGGCCACGCCGCCAAGGCCGCCAGCACCGCCTCCCGCACGCCCGCATCCGGATCGCGCAGGGCCGCCTGCAGGCTAAAGAAAACTTCGTGGCGCCCGCCGGTCGCCCGCATCAGCGCCCCGAGAGGACGGACCAGGGCCCGGCGCGTCGCGGGATCCGACGCCGCCTCGAAGGCGCGGCGCAAGGGCTCCGCCCGGCGGACGGGATCCGCCACCTTCATCGCGGTGGTCACAATCGCCCGGTCCGCGAGGGTCCGCCGCTCCTCGTCCCTTAGCCGCGGCGCCAATTGCACCAAGTCCGGCAGGCGCTCCGGCGGTAACAACAGGCCGAGCGCCCGCAAGGCGGCCGCAGCCGCCACCGGCTCAGCACCCGCCGCCAACCGCAACAACGCATCTGCCGCCCCCGCGAAACGCCGCTCCCCCAGCACGCTCAGGAGCTTCGCTTGCCGGGCCGGCTCCGCCCCAGGTAACTCCGCCACTAAAGCCGCCCCCGCGCCCGCCGCCGGCACCCGCACCAATGCCGCCCACGCCGCCGCCGCCAGCCGGCCGGCCGGCTCCTCGCGCGTCGCCGCCAAGAGCAGCGGGACGCTCGTCTCGACCCCGCGCCGGCCCAGCGCCGTGACCGCCGTCTCCCGCGCCTCCGCCTTGCCCTCCCGCGCCAAGGTCTCGAGCGCGGCCAGCGCGGCCGGCCCCCCCAAATCCGCCAGCGCCACGGCGACCGCCGCCTGCCACGGTGGCGGCAACGCGTTCAACTCCCCCGCCAGCGCCACCGCCACGCCCGGCATACCCAACTCGCGGGCCACCCCCAGCACCAAATCGCGTTCCGCCGCGTCACCTTGGCGCAACCGCGCCGCCAGCAGGCCCGGCGCCGCATCCCCCGCCAGCAGCAGCGTCCCGCGCGCGCCCGCCCCGCGCCACACCGCCGCCACTTCGGCCGCGGCCACCGTCGCGAAGAGTTCCCGCGCCGCCGCCGCGTCCGCTCCACGAAGGGTCTCCGCGATCCGCAGCGCCGCCTCCGCCGCTGCGTCCCGGCGCGTCGGCCGCGGATCCCGCAGGGCCGCGACCACCGCAGCCCGCGCTGCCGGATCGCCGATCCGCCCCAGCGCCAGCAATGCTGCGCCCGCGCTCGCCTCGTCCGCTCCGCCCGCGAATTCCACCAGACGCCCGGTCGCGCCCGCATCGCCGAGGTGCCCCAGGGTCCCGATCACGCCCGCCAACGCGGGGCCATTGAGCCGGTCGAGCGCCGCGCGCAACACCGCCCGCGCCGGCTCATCCCCGCGTTGCTGCAGGGCATCGCGCGCGTACTGGCCCAGCCGCGGATCACCCAGCAGGGCACCCAACTCCGGCAACGCCTCGGGCGCGCCCGCGACGGCCAGCTGCTGCAGGGCGCGCGCGCGGGCCGCCTCGTCCCCGCCGCCGCGAACCACCGCGAGCCACTCCGCAGGCCCGGGCGCAGGCGCGGCCTGCGCCGCGGCCGACAGACACAACAGCCAATACAGGGAAGCCGGGGTACGCATCGGAAGCTTAGACCTGCCAGGGCTCGCGCGGCGCGCGGCGGCGCATCCGATTCGCGGTCTCGTCCCCGAGGAACTCCTCCCGCGCGGGATCAAAGCGCAGCGGCCGGCCAAGCAGCCAAGCAATCGCCGCCGCGTGGCACGCCACGTGGGAGCTCCGCATCACACCGCTGTGCGCCGCGGGCCGGCCGCGGGACTTCACGCAGTCGAGGAATTCCCGCGTGTGCCGCGCCGGGTCGGTGCCCCGCAGAGTGAAGGCCCGCCACTCCTGCCGCAGCGATGCCGGATACAGCTCCACGCTCCCGTTGTCCCCGGTCTCCACCCAGCCCTCGTCGCCCTCGAACCGCACCGGGCAGGTGCCCGTCGAGCCCACCGCGAAGTTCCCCGCGCCGCCGCTCGCCGGTTGCCCAATCCATCCGTCAGGCCGCATCACCAGCCGCACGCCGTTAGCGTAGCGCGCGTGAATCCGCGGGCCGTCAGGCACGTACTCCACCGGCGAGCTGCCGTCGGCCGCATTGGCCCATTGGCAGAGGTCGACGGTGTGCGCACCCCAATCGAGCAGCTTCGCGCCCGAATCAAAATCATAGTACCCCCGCCACCGGCGCTGCACGACATACGCCGAATTGTAAGGCCGCCAAGGCGCCGGGCCCAGCCACAGGTCCCAGTCGATCTCGTCCCGCAACGGCTCGGGCTCGGCGGGCAGCCACGTGGTGTTGGATTCGAGCTGGTAGATCGAAGCGTGCAGCGTGTGGAGGCGACCGAGCCGGCCACTGCGGGCGAGGTGCACCGCAAACTCGAAGTTCGGGACGTTCCGCCGCTGCGTGCCCGCCTGGAACACGCGACCCGTGCGGCGGATGGTCTCGTCCAGATCCTGACAGAGCCCCGCGGTGATGCCGCAAGGCTTCTCGCAATAAATGTCCTTGCCGGCCCGCGCCGCGAGGATCGACGCGAGCGCGTGCCAGCGGTCCCCGGTCGCGATCAGCACCGCGTCTACGTCCGTCCGCGCGAGCAGTTCCCGCAGGTCCCGGTGGGTCGCGCACCCGCGCGTGCCGTAATGGCCATCGACCAACTCCTGCACGGACCGGCGCATCGTCGCCTGGATGTCGCACGTGGCCACGAACTGGACGTCCCGCTCCGGCAGCATCGACGAGAGGACCATCCGGCCCCGCGGGCCGATGCCAATGCCGCCGAGGGTGATCCGGTTACTCGGAGCCACGCCGCCCCCGCGACCGAGGACGTGAGCCGGGACGATCAGGGGAGCCGCCGCGGCCACGAGGGCCTGGCGTAGGAACGAGCGGCGCGGGGTGGAGCGCATAGGCGGGGCACCCCTTCCTCGCCCCGCCCACGGGCCGCGTCAATCCGCGATGCGCCCGCCTACCACCCGAGCACCGCGGTGACCGGATAATGGTCCGAAGGGAACCGACCCTCGCGCTGGTGGCGGTCGATCGCCGCCGCGCTGGCGCGGAAATGCCCCGTGTGTAAGACGAAATCGATCCGGGCCCCGCGCACGGTGCCCTTGAAGCCATTGAAGCTGGCCTCGTCCGGCGAGCGTTCCGGATGCAGGATGCGGTAGGCGTCGATCCAGCGCACCCAAGAAGCCTCTGGCGGGTCCACCAGCACCTTAAAGGCGGGGGTATCCTCGGTAATGTTGAAATCCCCGGTCAGCACGGCCGGCACACCCGCGGCGACGGGGCTGAGCCGTTCCGAGAGCACGCGGGCGGCCTCGCGGCGGGCCACCTGCCCGCGGTGGTCGAAGTGGGTGTTGGCGAACACCAGCTCCCGGCCGGAGGCGGTCTCGCGCAGGCGCACCCAGGTGCAGATGCGGGGCAGGGCGGCGTCCCAAGACTTGCTGCCGGGGACGTCGGGCGTGGCCGAGAGCCAGAAGGTGCCGCCGGCGACGCGCGTGAAGCGATCCCGCCGATAAGCGAGCGAGGAGAACTCACCCTTGCGCCGGCCGTCGTCGCGCCCGACGCCCTCGCTGGTGAGTTCCGGGAAGCGGGCCGCGAGGGCATCGAATTGGAAGTCTAGCACCTCTTGGTAGCCGATCAGGTCGGGCTGAAACCGGGCGATCACGTCATAAACCAGCTCCGTGCGGCGGGGCCAGGCGTTGTCGCCGTCGGCCGCGGTGCCGTAACGGATATTGAAGGACATCACCCGGAGGGGGGCCGCAGGGGTGGGAGCGGCGGCCGCGAGGGGAACCGCGAGCAGGGCGAGGAGCAGGGTGGCGGGGCGCATTCCCGATGCGGGCGCTGGGCGCGCGGGAAGGCAAGTCCGGGTGGGGCGGCCGGATTTCTGCTTGCCGTCCGGTAAAATCCTCCCGTATTCCCTCCCTTCCGCGACGCCGGTTCCCCCGGCGAAGCGGGCGTCAGATGCCCAGGTGGTGGAACTGGTAGACACGCAGGTCTCAGAAGCCTGTGCTTAACCGCATGGGGGTTCGAGTCCCCCCTTGGGCACCAACGACAAGCGCGCTCCCCCCTTCAGGAGAAGGGAGAGCGATCCGGGTTCCCCCGCACCCGCAGTGCACCTGAAACCCGATGAAGCCCCACCCGGCGACGCCGCGCACGAATGTTGTCCCAGTCTCCTGGCGCTGACTGCCCCGGATCAATCGCCTTCCGGCAGGAGATCGACCACGTCCGGGTGGGTCGCGGCGAAGGCGGCATCCAGGGTGGCTACCCGGCCAACGCGGCGACCGGCCAACGCGGCCAGCCAAGCATCCGTCACCTGGCGGTGCCCGAGCACCGCGCCGGGCTCCAGCTCGAGGTAGGAGAACGCGTCGTCCCAGAACACATGGGCGGGATGCGCAGCGATGGCCCGCAGCGCGGCCCAGGCGGCGGTGGCGGAGGGCCGCGGACTGAACTGCAGGTGCAGCCGCAACAACGTGCCCTGCGTCATCGCGCAGGTCGCAAACCGCGTCTCGTGGGCGTCAAACCAGCGCAGGGCCCGGGCGTGGTGAACGTGGCCCGCCAGCGCCAGCGCGGCCAGCACGTTACCATCGAGCAGCCACGCGGAAGGCGCCGGCTCAGCGGCGGAAGTGGCGGAGGTCTTCGTGGGTTTCGGCACGGGCCACGTCCTGGTCAGTGAAGGGCTGGATGGCCTGGGAAACCGGAAAGCGGCGGCGCCCCTCCGGCCGGATGGCGGGCGCCTGCCCCGGGCCCGCCGGCCGGGCAGTCAGCGCGGCCCGGAGGAGGTCGTTGATCTCCCGGCTCAGCGTGGTTCCCCGGGCCTGGGCCCGGCTGGCGGCGACCTGATGCAGGTCAGGGTCAAGCGTGACAGACAGTCGCATCGCTGCACCGTGGTGCACTGGTGCAGCCCAGTCAAGGCCACCATCCGGCCCTCTCCCGGCCGGCGCCCCCACCGGGGCCCCGCGGCTGCCGGCGTGGTCCCGGCGTTCTCCTTCGATTCTCCTTCGATGCTCGTTTGATCGCGCGCGCCCGCCGTCCCGCGGGGGCTTTTCCCGAATCCACTCGCCCTCCCGATGCGTCAGAACCCACGCTCCCTTCCCCGCTCCCCGCCCCCGCCCTATGCACCTCCGCTTCCTTGCCTGCGTCCTCACGCTTGCGCTCGCCCCGCTCGCGCGCTCCGCCGCCCCCGCGGCCGCCAAGCCCAATATCCTCTTCATCCTCGCCGATGACTACGGGATCGGGGAGGTCGGGTGCTACGGCTCCGACCACTACCGGACGCCCAACTTAGACGCCCTCGCGCGCGGCGGCACGCGCTACACGCACGCCTTCACGATCTCCCTCTGCGGCCCCTCGCGCGCCCAAATTCTCACCGGCCGCTACGGCTTCCGCACGGGCGGCAGCAACCAGGACGCCGTCGGCGAGATCTCGCCGCGGAAGGAGAAGCTCATCCCGACCGTGCTCAAGCCAGCTGGGTACGTCTCGACGATGATCGGCAAGTGGAGCCAGTTCTCCCTTCAGCCCTCCGACTTCGGCTTCGACGAGTACCTGCGCTACGCCGGCAGCGGCGCCTACTGGAACACGCAGCCCAAGGTGCGGACCTACGTGGTCAACGGCGAGACCCGCCCGTTGCGCGACCGGGAATACCTGCCGGACCTGATGCACCAACACCTCGTCGATTTTATGACGCGGCACCGCGACCGGCCGTTCTACGCCCACTACTCGCTCTCGCACGTCCACGGCGATATCCTACCCACCCCGGACAGCGCCCCCGATAGCAAGGACCACTACGGCGACAATGTCCGTTATATGGACAAGCTCGTCGGGAAACTGATGGCGGAGCTGGACCGGTTACAGCTGCGCGAGAAGACCATCGTCCTCTTCTTCGGTGATAACGGCACGGGCAACGGCCGCGCTGATCGCGCCACGATCGGCGGCCGCCAGCTGGCCGGGGCCAAGGGCTCGGTGCTGGAGGGCGGAGGCCGCGTCCCCCTGATCGTCAGCTGGCCGGGCGTGGTGCCCGCCGGCCGGGTCTCCGCTGACCTCGTGGACTCGAGCGATTTCCTCCCCACCTTCGCCGAACTCGCGGGCGCCCCGCTGCCGGCGAATACCGTGATCGACGGCCGCAGCCTCGCCGCCCAGCTCCGCGGGGAAAAGAGCGGGCCACGCTCGTGGGTGTTCCACCAGCTCGCGCGCAAGTGGTACGTCCGCGAAGCGGGCTGGAAGCTCAATCAAGCTGGGGAACTCTTCGACCTGAGCGACGCTCCCTTTGTCGAAAAGCCCGTCCCCGCCGGATCCGAGACGCCCGCCGCCCTCGCGGCCCGTCGGCGCCTCGCGGCCGCCCTCGCGGAACTCAACCCCGCCGGAGGCATCCCGGACACCGGCGACGAGTCGGGCCGCCACGCGAAGAACGTCGAGGAGCGGAAGAAGAAGGGACGCAACCAATGAGCCACCCGCACCCGTCGCCCCGGGCCGCCTTGGCCCACACCCTCGGACTGCAAGTTATCCTCGCCGTCCTCGGCGTTACACTGTCGCCCGGGCCGGCCCACGCCGCGGCGGCCCCGCGCCCGAACGTTCTCTTCATCGCGGTGGACGATCTGCGCAATGACCTCGGTGCGATGGGCGTGGCCCACGCCCGGACCCCGCGGCTCGACGCTCTCGCCGCCAGCGCGCGCATCTTCACCCATCACTACGTGCAGGTTCCCACCTGCGGCGCCTCCCGGTGCGCCCTCCTCCGCGGTCGCTACCCGAGCGAGGCCGCCCACGTGAGCAACGGCGGCATCGCCGCCACCCACGCCACCTGGGGCGACGCCAATCTGCCCGGTTGGTTCCAAAAGCACGGCTACCGCACCTACGCCCTCGGCAAGATCACGCACCACCCCGGCGGCCGCACCGGCCGCCTCTGGGCCGAAGGGCCCGAGGAACTCCCCGGCGCCTGGACCCGCTCCTGGATTCCCCAAACCCCCTGGCGCGAAGCCGAAAACATGATGCACGGCTACGCCAACGGCGTCCCGCGCACCTCGGGGAAAACCCCGCCGCTCGAGGCCTTCGCCGGCCCCGACTCCGCCTACCCGGACGCCTGGGTCGCCGACGAGGCCGTGCAACGGCTCCGTGAACTCGGCGCCTCCACGGAGCCCTGGTTCTTCGCCGTCGGCTTCTTCAAGCCACACCTGCCGTTCGCCGTGCCGCAGCGTTACTTTGATCTCCACGATCCGGCGCGGATCCCCGCGCTTCCCCCAGCCGCGGCCGCCAAGCCGGAATGGCCCTCGACCTGGCACCCCAGCAACGAGTTTCGCCGCAACTACGCCCACGCCGGCCGCGACCCCGACACCGATGCCGCCTACGCCCGCGAGGTCCGCCGCGCCTATGCCGCCAGCGTAAGCTATGTGGACGCGCAGATTGGCCGCCTCCTCGACGCCCTCCAGGCGCTGGATCCCGCCGGCCGCACCATTGTGATTCTGTGGAGCGACCACGGGCTCCTCCTCGGGGAGCACGCGATCTGGGGCAAACATTGCCTCTACGAGCATTCACTCCGCTCGCCGCTCCTGATCCGCGCCCCCGGCCTGACCCAACCCGGCGCTAGCAGCGCCGCCCTCGTCGAGACCGTCGATATCTTCCCCACCCTGACCGATCTCTGCGGGCTACCCGCGCCAGCCGGACTCGACGGCCGCAGCCTGCGGCCGCAGCTCGATCGCCCCGCCACCCCAGCGGCCAAACCCGCGCGCGGCTTCTGGACTGACGGCCAGCGCACGATCCGCACGGAACGCTGGCGTCTGATCACGGCGCGCGCCGCCGACGGTGCCCCCCAGTTCGAACTCTTCGATTACGCCAACGATCCGCTCGAGACCCGTAATCACGCCGCCACGCACCCCGAAGTCGTGCGCGACCTCCGCGCGCAGTTGGCCCTCCGCCCGGAGTTACCGGCCTCCGCGGGGAAATCCACCGGCAACAAGAAGCGGGCCGCCCCGCCTCAGCCCTAATCCGCCGCATCGGGCGGGCTCCACTCCGGGTTCCGGACCCGACCCGCCCTCCGCCTATACCAGCCCGAACTCGGCCCCTCCCCTGCCCGCCGTGACCCTGCTCCGGAACCTATTCCTGCTTCTCCTCGCCGCCGCCCCCGTCGCGGCCGCCGCCCCCGCCCCCACGCGGCCCAACCTCGTTTACATTCTCGCCGACGACCTCGGCTACGGCGACGTGAGCATCCTCAACCCCGACCGGGGCCGGATCCGCACGCCGCACCTCGACGGGCTCGCCCGCGCGGGAATGATTTTCACCGACGCGCACAGCGGCTCCTCCGTCTGCACGCCCACCCGCTACGGGCTGCTCACCGGCCGCTACGCCTGGCGCACCCGGCTCCAACGCGGCGTGCTTGATGGCGCGGATGACGATCCGCTCATCGCCGAGGGCCGGCTGACGGTCCCCGCCTTCCTCCGCCGCCACGGCTACGCGACGGCCATCATCGGCAAGTGGCACCTAGGGTTTCGCTCCGAACGTCCCCCCGGCGCCCCCGCGCCCGCCCCGAAGGAGCAGGGTAAACGCCGGATGGGTGAAGCCGGGCTGCCCGTCGGCGCCCGCATCGTCGGCGGCCCCATCACCCGGGGCTTCGACTCCTTCTGGGGCTGTTCCAATGCCCGCACGATGTCGGGCCTGATCGAGAACGATCGGGTCATCGAGACCCTCCCGCCCGCCGAAATGCTGCCGCGGCTGGGCCGCCGGGCGGTGGAGTACATCGCCGAGCAGGCGCCCGCGGCTCGCGCCGGGAAGCCGTTCTTCCTCTACCTCCCCCTCACCTCGCCCCATACCCCGATCCTGCCCTCGCCCGAGTGGAAGGGCCGGAGCGGCCTCGGCGACTACGCGGACTTCGTCCTGCAGACCGACGCGTTGGTCGGGGACGTGCTGGCCGCGCTGGCGGTGCAGGGCCTGGCCGACAATACGCTGGTGATCTTTACCGCGGACAACGGCTGCTCGCCCCAGGCCGGCACCGCCGAGTTGGAGGCCAAGGGGCACTTCGCGAGCGCCCGGCTGCGCGGCTACAAGGCGGACATCTGGGAAGGCGGGCACCGGGTGCCGTTTTTCGCCCGCTGGCCGGGGCGCGTGCCCGCGGGGCGCATCAGCGACCAGCTCATCTGCCACACCGACCTGCTCGCCACGATGGCCGACCTGCTCGGGGAACGGCTGCCCGACGACGCCGGCGAGGACAGCGTGAGCCTGCTGCCCGCGCTGCTCGGGCGAGACCGCGCGCCGCTGCGGGAAGCGGTGGTGCACCATTCCATTAATGGCGCCTTCGCGATCCGGCAGGGCGCGTGGAAGCTCGCGTTTGCACCGGGCTCGGGCGGCTGGGGCAAGCCCGGGGATGGCGAGGCGCGGCGGGCGGGCCTGCCGGCGGTGCAGCTCTACGATCTGGCGCAGGACCTCGCCGAGAGCCGCAACCTGCAGGCGGAGCAACCCGCGGTCGTGGCGCGCCTCACCGCATTGCTGGAGGGCTACGTGACGCGGGGCCGCAGCACCCCCGGGGCGCCGCTGGCGAATGACGTGCCGGTCAATTGGCGGGAGCCCGCGCGGGCCGCGGAGCGTTGAGATCCGCGGCCCGCCTCAGACCGACTCCTATGCCGATCCCAATCGGCTCGGTGTAGCCGGGGGAGCCTTCCCCGGTCCACGCCGGTCAAAACCCTGCCCCGCGGCAGCATTCCCACCGGTCGCCAGGATCGCTCCGCGGGAAGCACTTTCGTCCTTTCGTCCGGGGCGACGCGCCCCAGCTACATCGATCCGCGGCACGCGAGCCCCCAAAAGGCCCATTCCGCCTCCGGGCGCCCGAAAGCGGACCGGTGGACGAGCCCGGGACGCGGCGCATTCCGGACCTTAAGCCAGTACGGATGCATCCCGATCACGGTCTCAGGCGTTGTATCCCGGCATCCGCAAGCCGACACATCGTCTGCCGCGGTTCGTCTCAGTCCGCTCAAAATCCAACCTATGAACGTTCGCAAGACCCTCCTCGCGCTGGCCCTTTGGGCCGCTTCCGTCACCGGCCTATCTGCCGCCGCCCCCACCACCGTGGTCGACATCGCCGTCGGCTCGAAGGACCACACCACCCTCGTCGCCGCGGTCAAGGCCGCCGGTCTGGTCGAGACCCTGA
>Ga0315905_10003974_pt1 | contig 15158 bp, 9 predicted proteins | sample LakEriMetagenome_5_FD_203522 | JGI IMG/M metagenome (GOLD analysis project Ga0315905, IMG submission 203522) | Freshwater fungal communities from buoy surface, Lake Erie, Ohio, United States - Buoy 4 MA121 | ecosystem: Environmental > Aquatic > Freshwater > Lake | place: USA: Lake Erie, Ohio... | reverse complement strand
TGACTGAAAAGAACACATCCCACATTTCCACTCAGCTGATTCACCACGGCTACACGCCACCGCCTGATTTTCAGGCCCCTCAGCCGGGTATCTTCAAAGCCTCTACGGTTTTCTTCCCCAATGTGGCTGCCATGCGGCAACGCGATTGGAAAGACAAATCGGCTTACACCTACGGAACGCATGGCACGCCTTCAAGCTTCACGCTTGAAGAGCGGCTTTGCGCGCTAGAAGGTGGCAAACATTGTGTTTTAACGCCAAGTGGCTTGTCTGCCTTGGCAGTCGCATCTTTTGCTGTTTTGAAAGCGGGCGATCATATTTTGTTGCCCGACAACTCTTACGGCCCCAACAAGGTGCTGGCTGAAGGTGAATTGACATCGTTTGGCATATCGCATGCTTACTACGATGCCATGAACCCTCAAGATCTGGCAGCCAAAATCAAACCCAACACCCGTCTTGTATGGTTGGAAGCCCCGGGCTCAGTCAGCATGGAGTTCCCAGACCTCATCGGTTTGGTCAAGGTTTGTCAATCTCACCGTGTTTTAACCGCCTTGGACAATACCTGGGGCGCGGGAATTGCATTCAAGCCCTTTGACCTGTTGGGCGATGGCAGTTTGTCCGTTGATCTCACCGCGCACGCCCTAACCAAATATCCCAGTGGGGGTGGCGATGTGCTCATGGGCAGTGTCATGACTTGCAACGATGAATTGGCATTGAAACTCAAAATGACCATGAGCCGTTTGGGAATTTGTGTGGGCCCCAACGACATTGAAAGCATTCTTCGCTCGCTGCCCACCATTTCTTTGCGTTATGTGGCGCAAGATCATTCCGCCCGACAGTTAGCGCAATGGTGGAAAAGCCAAAAAGCCTGTGTGCAGGTGCTGCATCCCGCTGTAGATGGATCCCCTGGACACTTGCATTGGCAAGCCTTGTGCGCCTCTGACGGTGGTGCTGGGCATGCAGCAGGCTTGTTCAGCGTGATGCTGAGCCCCTCATTGACGCAAGACCAAGTCGATGCATTTTGCGACAGTTTGAGTCTCTTCAAGATAGGCTACAGCTGGGGCGGCCCCATCAGTTTGGTGGTGCCTTACAACATTGCCAGCATGCGTTCCAACTGGCCTTCGCACCTGCAACAAGGCTACTTGGTGCGTTTTTCAACAGGGTTTGAAGATCCGCAAGATTTGATCCTCGATTTGACAAAAGCTGTGAAGCAATGCTTGAATTTTTAAGCGTCTTGTAGGATTGAATGGCAAGCTGATACAGTGGAGCCATTCAATAGAAAGAAATACCTTGGCAACTCCCAATTACGGCTACGAAAAACGTCAAAAAGAATTGGCGAAGAAACGCAAAAAAGAAGACAAACTGAAAGCCAAGTCTGAGAAAAGAACTGACTCGCCTGATTCACTCTCAGAAGATTTGCCTGAAGACGAGATCGATCCGCTGCCTGCTTCCGATGTGCCTCCCCAACCCTAAATTGCCTAGCACCTCCATCTAGGCAGAGCTACCTGATATCGGTCAACATTTTTTTAAGCTGAGGCCATACGTTCTTCATCATGGTGCTTTGCGCCCCTTCATTGGGATGAATTCGGTCCGACTGAAACCACTTTAAGGGATCGGCATCGTCAGCAATGCCTTTTAAAAATTGGTTGTTCAGTTCTGCACCCGTCTCTTTCGACACCCTTTGATAGGCTTGTGCTATTTGTTGAGCGTAGTTGGCGCCATAGTTAGGCGGCATTTGCATGCCAATGACCATCACTTTGGCACCAGCTTTTTTGCCTTGATTGGCCATGGCGCTCAAATTTTGTTGCGTCATTTGCATGCTCAGGCCTCGAAGCGCATCGTTGCCCCCAAGCTCCACGATCAGAACATGCGGCTGGTGAACCTTCAGCAGTTGGGGCAGCCGGCTAAGCCCTCCTGAACTTGTATCACCGCTGATACTGGCATTCACCATTCTCACCTTCATGGTCTCTTTGACAGCTTGGTCACTCATCAATTGAACCCAGCCTGTTCCTCGGGTCAGGCCGTACTCAGCACTCAATGAGTCGCCCACAATCAAGACAATTTTTTCTGGGCTTGGGCTTGTCTTGGCATTGACTTTCGGCGTGCTTTCGCTGGCCAAAAGGGGCAAGCAAAAACCCGCGCAGAACAAGCTCACCACAAGCCAGTTAAAGTATCTACGTTGTAAGGAAATTTGGTACATGTCAGAAACAATGATCTCAGTCAGTCATGTCAGTAAGGTGGTCAGTGATGTCGGCGGCCCGTTGGCTATTTTGCGTGATATTGATTTCTCCGTGAAGGCTGGGGAATCTGTTGCCATTTTGGGGGCCTCTGGTTCTGGCAAAAGCACCTTGTTGTCAATCATGGCAGGTTTAGACACCCCAACCGAAGGTCAGGTGTCCTTGGCAGGACAGCCCATTTTTGACATGACAGAAGACCAACGTGCCGCATGGCGCGGACAAATGCTAGGTTTTGTATTTCAAAATTTTCAATTGATGGGTCACTTAACAGCATTGGAAAATGTCATGTTGCCGCTTGAGTTGGCGGGCGCCAAAAACGCCAACCAATTGGCCAAAGAGATCTTGTTCCAGGTAGGTCTTGCAGAGCGCTTGAAACATTTCCCAAAAGTTCTCAGTGGTGGTGAACAACAACGCGTTGCCCTTGCACGTGCTTTTGTGGTCCAACCTCAACTCCTTTTGGCCGATGAGCCGACAGGAAGTTTGGATGCTCAAACTGGCGAAAGCATTATGAATTTGATGCTTTCTATGAATCAGGCGAGAGGAACCACCCTGATTTTGGTCACGCATGACCAAAAACTGGCTTCTCGCTGCGATCGAACCCTCACACTGCAGGCCGGACAGCTCATATCCCAACGATAATTGGGACATGTCTTCTCCCAAAATTCTTTTCGGTTTTCATGCAGTCGGTGTCCGTTTAAAAACAGCCCCTCAATCGATCGTTGAGATCTATTTTGAAACCACACGGCGAGATGCCCGCATGCGCCAATTCATTGAGCGCGCACAAGAAGCAGGTGTCAGGCTCATAGAGGCTGACGGCATGCGCTTGGCCAAGTTGGCTGGCAGTCATGGCCATCAAGGTGTTGCAGCTCGCGTTGAAACCTTGCCTCAAGCCCATTCCCTTGATGATCTGTTAGACCAGGTTCAGGGCCCTCCATTGCTCTTGGTCTTAGACGGTGTGACGGATCCGCACAACCTGGGCGCATGTTTGCGAGTGGCCGATGGCGCGGGTGCGCATGCTGTTATTGCACCCAAAGATCACGCCGCAGGCATCAATGCCACTGTGGCCAAGGTTGCCAGTGGTGCCGCAGAAACAGTGCCGTATTTCATGGTGACCAACTTGGCTCGAACTTTGGGTGAACTCAAAGAGCGTTCTATTTGGATCATTGGCACCAGTGGCGATGCCCCTCACCATATTTACCAAGCAGATCTAAAAGGCCCTGCTGCTTTGGTTTTGGGTGCTGAAGGACCCGGGATGAGGCAGCTCACACGCAAAACATGTGATGAGTTGGTCAGCATTCCCATGCAAGGTGCCGTTGAGAGTTTGAATGTGTCGGTGGCAAGTGGTGTTTGTTTGTTTGAAGCGGTTCGGCAGCGTCTGGGCGCATAAGCTCACAGCAGGCCCGCTGCACCCAGAATGCCGCCAGCTGCAATGAGCCACATCATGTGAATTGAAGTTCGCAACATCACCCCAGTTGCAACAGCGGTGACCAACCAAATTTTCCAGTCTTGTGAAAAGTCGCGATGGGCCGCTGACAACAGCCACCCCGTTGACACCAAGAGCCCAATCACAATGGGTGCCATGCCAGATTTGAAGGCCTGAACCGATGTCAGATCTCGGTTGACGTGGGCCCATTTGGTGGCCTTGTAGGTCAGGATAGAGGAGGGCAACATAATGCCCAACATGGTGAGCACGACCCCTAAAAGACCAAGCCACCATGCAGGAGCACCAGCGCTCAAGCCTCCGCCTGCATTGATGCCCACTTGCCATCCCATGAGAGCTATAAAGAGCACATTGGGGCCAGGTGCAGACTGAGCCAGCGCAATGCTGGAAGAAAAGGAAGAATCTGTCAGCCAATTTTTTTCAGTGACCAAATATCGGTGCATTTCTGGCGCAGTTGTGATGGCACCCCCAATTCCCATCAGAGATAAGAAGGCAAAATGCACGAACAGGTCAAACCAGTCTTGAGGACTCAAAGGCAGGCTCATGCTTAGGACGCCTCCTGATCAGGACTTGTTTTGGCATCAAGCCTTGATGGCAATTGTTTCAATGCACGGTAGGCAATCAAACAGGCCAAGCTGCCTAGGCCAAGTAAAACCCAAGGCAATGGCCATCTGAAAATACCGACACAGGCAAATGAAATGACAGCAAAAGGGATGGCTGTCCAAAGTCCCATTGGATTTTTCGGCAGGGATGTGCCAAGTTTGAGTCCTGTGGCAATGACCAAACCAGCCGCCACAGCCCCCATGCCTTTGAGTGCCCCTTGCGCGACAGCATTGTCTGCCACGCCACCAAACAAGATGGCCAGGCCAAGCACCAAAACGAGGGGGCCACAAATGAGGCCGCCAACAGCCGCCAAAGCGCCTGCAACGCCAAAGTATTTGCCGCCAATCATCAAACAAAGGTTGACCACGTTAGGCCCTGGCATCACTTGGGCAACAGACCATTCTTCAACAAATTGGACCTTGGTCATCCACTTTCTGCGTTCCACCAATTCGCGCTGCACAACTGTTAAAACGCCGCCAAACCCTTGGAGTGCCAAAAAGGTGAAAACCATGAACAGCTCTGTTTTGGATTGCGGATGACGAGATTCTTGGGCTTCAGAAGACATGCGCGAATTATCGCTGAAGCTTTTGCGGGTCAACTGATACAAAAAAGGATGTCACGAAACTAGAAATGGTCATTTGGAGAGACCCTCTGGGAGACATGTTCCCAAAGAGGCTCTAAACTACCGCATTCTCTAATTTGTCCCCATGAACGCACTGGTTGATGTCTCTTTTTTCCCGCGCAACGCCAAGCCCCTGAACAGCTATCGCAAGTTCTGGGCGGCGCGTTTTGGCACGGCTCCTTTTTTGCCCATGAGCCGCGCTGAAATGACGCAATTGGGTTGGGACAGTTGCGACATTGTCTTGGTTACTGGCGACGCCTATGTCGACCACCCGAGTTTTGGCATGGCGGTCATTGGTCGAATGCTAGAAGCACAAGGTTTCCGGGTGGGCATCATTGCCCAGCCCGATTGGCAAAGTGCCGAGCCGTTTCGCGCTTTGGGCAAGCCCAATTTATTTTGGGGTGTCACCGCAGGCAACATGGATTCCATGATCAACCGATACACGGCCGATCGAAAAATCAGATCCGACGATGCCTACACAGCAGGCGACATTGGCGGCAAACGTCCCGACCGGGCTGCCATTGTTTACAGCCAACGCTGTCGTGAAGCTTTTCCAGAAGTTCCCATTGTGTTGGGTGGCATTGAAGGTTCTTTGCGCCGCATTGCGCACTATGACTATTGGTCAGACAAGGTGCGCAGATCCATTGTGGTCGATAGCAAATGCGATTTGCTGCTCTACGGCAATGCAGAACGTGCCGTGGTTGAAATTGCACACAGGTTGGCTGCAAGAGAACCGGTCCACGACATCATGGATGTTCGCGGTACTGCTTTTGTTCGTCGTCAAACGCCTGAAGGCTGGTTCGAAATTGATTCATCTTCTGTGGACACGCCTGGGCACGTAGAAGCACACGTCAATCCCTACCTCATGATCTCGGAGCAAGCACGTGAAAACGGTGCAACGTGCGCCCGCGAAGACGAAGCGCAGACGGTAGCCGATCAGCAAAATGCGACTGTTAAACCGCTCAATTTTGTGCCCAATCCGCAGATGCCTGCCATGACAGGCAAAGGCTTGCACAAAGTGCCGCCTCGTGACAAAAGCGTCATTCGCCTGCCCAGTTATGAACAAGTGAAATCTGATGCGGTGCTCTATGCGCATGCCAACCGTGTGTTGCACTTAGAAACCAATCCGGGCAATGCGCGAAGTTTGGTTCAAGCCCATGGCGAGGGCGTCACCGCGCGCGATGTTTGGATCACACCACCGCCTATTCCCCTCACCACAGCCGAAATGGATGCCGTGTTTGACTTGCCTTATGCGCGCAGTCCACACCCCATTTATGCCGACGAAAATGGCTCGCATGACGCGGCCACCAAAATACCGGCGTGGGAGATGATTCGGTTTTCTGTGAACATCATGCGGGGCTGTTTTGGTGGCTGTACGTTTTGCTCCATCACAGAACATGAAGGTCGCATCATTCAGAGCCGCAGTGAAGCTTCGGTGCTGCGTGAAATTGAAGACATTCGCGACAAGGTCAAGGGCTTCACGGGCGTCATTTCAGATTTGGGTGGCCCCACAGCCAACATGTACCGCTTGGGTTGCAAGTCTCCCGAAATTGAATCTGCTTGCCGCAAACCAAGTTGCGTATTTCCTGGCATTTGCAGCAACCTCACCACGGACCACGGCCCGCTCATTCAGATGTACCGCAAAGCGCGGAGTTTGAAGGGCATCAAAAAGATCCTAATTGGATCGGGCCTGCGATATGACTTGGCGGTTCAAAGTCCAGAATATGTGAAAGAGTTGGTTACGCACCATGTGGGTGGCTACTTGAAAATTGCCCCAGAACACACAGAGTCAGGCCCGCTCACCAAGATGATGAAGCCTGGTATTGGGTCTTACGACAAGTTCAAGAGCATGTTTGACAAGTTCAGTGCAGAAGCTGGCAAGAAACAGTTCTTGGTGCCTTACTTCATTGCAGCGCACCCAGGCACCAGCGATGAAGACATGATGAACTTGGCCGTCTGGCTGAAGAAAAACGGTTTTCGCGCCGATCAAGTTCAAACCTTCTATCCGAGCCCCATGGCCACCGCCACAGCCATGTACCACACCACCAAAAATCCTTTGCGCAAAATTACGCGCGACAGTGAAAAGGTTGATGTGGTCAAAGGTGAAAAGCGCCGCAGGTTGCACAAAGCATTTTTGCGCTATCACGATGCCAAGCATTGGCCCCTTTTGCGTGATGCACTCAAAGCCATGGGCAGGGCAGACCTCATTGGCAATGGCAAGCACCACTTGATTCCTACTTGGCAGCCTTTGTCAGATGATTACCAAAGCGCGCGTCGCAAAAACAGCACGCCCAGTGAATCGGCCTCGCCCAAAAAAGGCACGATGCTCACGCAGCACACGGGTTTGCCACCGCGCAAAAAAAGTTAAGCCATCGATAACTTGGCTTCAGCGTTGAGTTTGCAGCTAAGCCTGTAAAACCTGAAGCAATTCAGTTTCTATTTCAATCTGTTCACGGTTGTGTTGAAGCGCAGAGCCTTCAATCAGGAAGGTGTCTTCTACACGCTCACCCAGCGTGCTGATTCTGGCCAACTTCAGGCTGATGCTGTGTTTGGCAAGGACGGTAGCCACACTGTAGAGCAGGCCAATTTTGTCACTGGCTGAAATGGCCAGAAGCCAACTTTGAGCTTTTTCATCCGGGTGCAAAGTAATGCGGGGCGCAATGGGAAAGTTTTTAACGCGCCTTGACACTCGCCCTTTGGTTGGCGGGGGGAGGGTGCCTTTTTGATTGATGGTGAGGCTCAGGCCAGATTCAACCATGGTCATGAGTTCTCTGTAGTGCTCAGGTAGCAGCGAGGTCACCACTTGGAAGGTATCTAGCGCATAACCATTTTTAGCTGTGTGAATTTTGGCATCCAAAATACTGAAGCCGGCTTGATCGAAGTATCCGCAAATGCGGGCGAACAAATCTGTTTGATCTTCTGTGTAGACCAACACTTGCAGGCCTTCGCCCAAGGGTGAAATTCGTGCTCGGACAATGCATTTTCCGTTCAGCGCCGAAACAGGAGTCGCTTCAGTGCTGGCGACATACCTTGAAAGCTGCCTTGCGTGCCATGCAATTTCACTGGCGTCGTGCCGCATGAAATAGCCCACATCCAAGGTGTCCCACAAGGCTTTTTGGCCATCGTGCGGTTCTGAGTGTCTGGCCAACTCCACCAGCGCTTCGCGTTTGCGAGATTCAATTTCGGCGTTGGCATCAGGGGCTCTGCCCCCCAGCATACGCAAGGTGTACTTGTAAAGGTCTTCTAGAAGTTTTCCTTTCCAGGCATTCCATACTTTGGGACTTGTGCCACGAATATCTGCGACCGTTAAAAGGTACAAAGCCGTCAGTCGACGTTCGTTGCCAACACGCTTTGCAAATGCAGCAATGACTTCAGGGTCACTGAGATCTTCTTTTTGGGCCACATGACTCATGGTCAGGTGCTCGCCCACCAAAAATGCGATGAGCTTGGAGTCCTCTGAGGCTATGCTGTGTTGACGGCAAAAGCTTTTGACTTCGAGCACGCCAAGTTTGGAATGATCTCCGCCACGGCCCTTGGCAATGTCGTGAAACAGAGCCGCGGTGTAAAGAATAAAAGGTTTGTCCCAACCGGCGGCCAGCTGAGAGCAAAAAGGGTATTCGTGTGCGTGATCGGCAATGAAGAAGCGGCGCACGTTTCTAAGGACCATGAGGATGTGTTGGTCGACCGTGTAAACGTGAAACAGGTCGTGCTGCATTTGACCCACAATGTTTCTGAATACCCACAGGTAGCGCCCCAGAACTGACGTCTGATTCATCAAGCGCAGGGCATGTGTAATGCCTTCGCCTTCTTGAAGTATTTTTAAGAAGGTGGCCCGATTGACAGGGTCGCGCCTGAAGTTGGCATCCATCACGCCACGCACGTTGTAAAGCGCGCGCAGTGTTTTGGCCGACAGCCCTTTGACGCCCCGCGTCTGCTGGAAAAGTAAAAATGTTTCTAAGATGGCATGGGGGTGTTTTTGATAGAGATCGTCTTGCGCTACTTCCAACAGGCCATTGATCTCTAAAAAATGTTCGTTGAGTTTGCGCACTTCAATTCGAAGATCGCCGCGCTGAGCTTGCAAATGCGCCTCAATGTTCAAAAGCAGTATTTGGTTCAATTGAGTGACTGCTTTGGCCGCCCAGTAATATTGGCGCATCAAGACTTCACTGGCCCTTTGCTTGTGTTTGCCATCGGGTGTGCTTTGTGCCTTGTAGCCAAAGGCATCTGCCAAGGCGTGTTGCAAATCAAACACCAAGCGATCCTCGCGCCGTTTGGCCAGTAAATGAAGCCTTGCACGAATGAGACTGAGCACAGCTTCATTGCGTTTAATTTGCTTCACTTCCAAGGCTGTGGCCAAGCCTTTGGCGGCCAAATCGTCCCATGTGTGCCCCAAGCCTGCAGCTCTAGAAATCCATAAAATAATTTGAAGATCTCTGAGCCCGCCGGGCGACTCTTTGCAATTGGGTTCTAGAGAGTAGGGGGTGTTTTCAAACTTGTTATGCCGTTGGTTGAGCTCGAGCGTTTTGGCCACAAAGAATGCGTGCGGGTCCATGGCCTCTTGGTAGCTTTGCTGAAACTGCTGGTACAAGCTAAGGCTGCCAGCAAGCAGTCGACTTTCAAGCAGCGATGTTTTAACCGTGATGTCTTTTTCGGACTCGTCGATGCAATCTTTCAGATTGCGAACACTGGAGCCGATTTCTAGGCCGCTGTCCCAACAACTGCCAATGAAGGCTTCTAGCTTGGCTTTCAGATCTGGGGACTCTTCTGCAATGACACTGTTGGGCAGCAAAACCAAGACGTCAACGTCTGAAGATGGAAATAGCTCGCCTCGACCATAGCCTCCGACTGCAATCAAAGCCTCGCCGTGTTCAAAACCAGCATTGCGCCAAAGTTGAACAAGCAGTTTGTCTGCGAGTTTGGCCAGACGCCCCAATGTGGGCTTAAGTCCCCGACCATTGGCGGTGCTTTTGGCAATATGAGACCACAGGGTCTGCTTTTCTTGCCTGTACTTATCCCTCAATGCAGACAAGTCGGTCATGGTCAAGCTTTGACAAAATCAGGAACAGGCGGGCTTCCAGCTGAAAGTGTGAGCACTTCATAGCCGATCTCGGTGACCAAAATGGTATGTTCCCATTGAGCGGACAAGCTTCTGTCTTTGGTGACGATGGTCCAACCATCGCCCATTTCTTTGATGTCTCGCTTGCCCGCATTGATCATGGGCTCGATGGTGAAAGTCATACCGACTTTGAGTTCATCCAAGGTGCCAGGTTTTCCATAATGCAAAACTTGCGGTTCTTGGTGAAAGACGCGGCCAATGCCATGACCGCAAAACTCTCGAACAATGGAAAAGCCTAAGTTTTCGGCGAACTTTTGAATGGCCCATCCAATGTCGCCTAGGTGAGCACCTGGCTTGACCTGTTCAATGCCATGCCACATGGCCTCATAGGTGACAGCGCAAAGACGTTTGGCGGCAATGGAGGCATCGCCCACAATGAACATGCGGCTTGTGTCACCGTGCCAACCGTCTTTGATGACGGTGATGTCAATGTTGACGATATCGCCTTTTTTGAGCACCTTGTCGTTGGGAATGCCGTGGCAAACTTGATGATTGATGGAGGTGCAAATGGACTTAGGGTAGGGCGAGTAACCAGGCGGTTGGTAATTGAGGGGGGCTGGAATGGTGCCTTGAACTTGAACCATGTAGTCATGGGCCAGTTTGTCCAGTTCGTTGGTTGTGACGCCTGGTTTTACAAAGGGCGTCAAATAGTCGAGTACTTCAGATGCTAGGCGTCCGGCAACGCGCATGCCAGTGGCGCCATCAATGTCTTTAAGGGTGATTGTCATAGGCAAGATTATCCCATCCCCCGTCCAATTTTGCAGAAATGAGCAACGTCAGCGGTTAAAATAATGCTTCGTTCAATGCCCCAGTCAGCGGTATTTGAGACACTTTTCCCTCTTGCCCTCAAGGCCACCCCGTGACCCTGCAAACTGTTATTTTAGAAGGCGGCAACGCCCTCAGCGATTTTCGCATCCAGCAATTGCTACCCCGGTTGCAAGTTCATTGTCCTGAAATTAGGGCGCTGACAGGCCAGTATTTGCATTTGGTCGCCAGTGCTTCACCCTTTGACGATCAGAAAAAGTCGGTTTTGTCTCAGCTCCTCACGTATGGTGAGCCATTCAACGCAGCGTCATCGATCTCTTCTACAGCCCTTCAAATTTTTGTCTCGCCAAGGCTTGGCACGGTCTCGCCTTGGGCTTCGAAAGCCACTGACATCGCCCACAACTGCGGGTTGATGGTGCGCCGAATTGAACGCTTGCTTGTGTATTCATTGCATTTTAAAAGTGCTTCAGCGGCCAAAGCCACTTCGGCTGAAACGCTCTTGAAGTTGTCAGACTTGCTGCACGACAGAATGACCGAATCCATTCTTGCAAAACGAGAAGATGCCTTGGCCCTTTTTACGGAGTTGCAGGCTCAATCACTTTTGCACGTTGATGTGCTGGTGGGTGGCCGCGAAGCCTTGGTCAAAGCCAACCAAGAATTTGGCCTGGCATTGGCAGAAGACGAAATTGATTATCTTTTGAGTTCATTCAAACAATTGGGCCGAAACCCCAGTGATGTTGAACTGATGATGTTTGCGCAAGCCAACAGCGAGCATTGCAGACACAAAATTTTCAATGCGCAATTCACCATTGATGGACAAGACCAAGCGCACAGTTTGTTTGGCATGATTCGACATACCCATCAACAAAATCCACAGCACACGGTTGTGGCTTATTCCGACAACGCGTCTGTCATGGCAGGTCATGAAGTCGAGCGTTTTGTGGCGAAACAGGGCGGCGTCTATCAAAAAGAAAAAGCGCTTCATCATGCGCTGATGAAGGTCGAAACTCACAACCACCCAACCGCTATTTCCCCCTTCCCGGGCGCCTCCACCGGCGCTGGCGGCGAAATTCGGGATGAAGGCGCAACGGGACGTGGCTCCAAACCCAAGGCGGGTTTGACGGGCTTCACAGTCTCTAAATTGTGGGACAGTCCCAATGGAAAACCAGCACACATTGCAAGCGCCCTGCAAATCATGACAGAAGGCCCTTTGGGCGGTGCAGCGTTCAACAACGAATTTGGTCGGCCCAATTTGTTGGGCTATTTTCGCGAATACGAGCAAGTCGTCGACGGCGTGGTTCGGGGCTACCACAAGCCCATCATGATTGCGGGTGGCTTGGGGGTCATTGACGATGTTCAAACGCAAAAAATTCTATTCCCTGCTGGCACGCTTTTGATTCAATTGGGTGGTCCTGGCATGCTCATCGGCATGGGCGGCAGTGCGGCCAGTTCAATGGCCTCTGGCGCCAATGCTGCCAACTTAGACTTTGACTCCGTGCAACGCGGCAATCCTGAAATTGAAAGACGGGCACAGGAAGTCATTAACCATTGTTGGGTCATGGGCCATGACAATCCTATTTTGGCGATTCACGATGTGGGCGCGGGCGGTTTGTCCAATGCGTTTCCAGAATTAACAAACGATGCAGGTCGAGGCGCACGTTTTGATTTGCGTGCTGTGCCCTTAGAGGCATCTGGCCTCTCACCCAAAGAGATCTGGTCAAATGAAAGTCAAGAGCGTTATGTTTTGGCCATTGCGCCTGCATCGCTTGATTTATTCAAATCGTTTTGCCAAAGAGAGCGTTGCCCGTTTGCGGTAGTAGGTGTTGCCATCGAAGAGCGCCAATTGGTTTTGACAGATGAGCTTGCAGTTGTCGAGAGCCGGAAACATCCTGTGAATATGCCGATGAATGTGTTGTTGGGCAAGCCGCCCAAAATGCATCGCGATGTCACTTCTGTGCAGCGCAACACCACGCCTGTGAATCTCACTGGTGTGAGTTTGCAAGAGTCCATTTTGAATGTGCTCAGTCATCCGACAGTTGCATCAAAAAGATTTCTCATCACCATTGGCGATCGCACTGTGGGCGGTTTAACTCACCGAGATCAAATGGTGGGGCCATGGCAAGTGCCGGTGGCCGATTGTGCGGTGACATTGGCAGACTATCAAGGCTTCAAAGGGGAGGCCATGAGCATGGGAGAACGCACGCCTTTGGCCAGCGTCGATGCAGCAGCATCGGGCCGCATGGCAGTGGCCGAAGCCATTACCAATTTGTTGGCGGCCCCCATTGAACTTGATCGCGTCAAACTCAGCGCCAACTGGATGGCTGCGTGCGGCGAACCTGGCGAAGACGCTGCACTTTATGAAACCGTGAAAGCCGTAGGCCTCGAATTGTGTCCTGCCTTGGGTATTTCCATTCCAGTGGGCAAAGACAGTTTGTCGATGAAAACACAATGGTCTCAAGCGGGTGTGGCGCACAAGGTCACTTCGCCTGTGAGTTTGATCGTGAGTGCCTTTGCCAGCTTGCAAGATGTTCGCGGTACCTTGACGCCGCAGTTGAACGCCAGCCTGACAGACACCTCCTTGATTTTGATTGACCTAGGCCAAGGACAAAGCCGCATGGGCGGCAGTATTTTGAGTCAAGTTCTGAATCAATCAGGCGATCGAGTTCCCGATCTGGATGCGCCTGAAATCTTGGTGAATTTGGTCAAGGTCATTAACTTGCTGCGCTCCCAGGGCAAAATTTTGGCCTATCACGATCGCAGTGATGGCGGCTTGCTAAGCACCGTGGCAGAGATGTGTTTTGCAGGTCAAGTAGGGGTCGCCCTCAATCTGGACATGTTGGTCACAGAAGGCGATGGTATTTCTGACAGCCGCGCTGAGTATGGCGATGCCAAAAATTGGGCGCAACAAGTCAGTGCGCGAAGAGAAGAATTGTCCCTCAAAGCCTTGTTCAATGAAGAGTTGGGTGTCGTCATTCAAATTGCAACCCAAGACCGTACAGAGGTGATGCAGGCCTTGCGGGAGCACAGTCTCTCCAAGCACAGTCATGTTGTCGGTAAAACGCGGCCAGCCCATTCAGCCATTGACAAAGGTGTGGGTGCTTTGAGTATTTGGCGCGATACCAAAGAAATTTTCACTGCCAAGGTAGAAGACTTGCACCAAGTGTGGGACAGCGTCAGCTGGAAAATTTGCCAGCAGCGCGATAACGCTGTTTGCGCTGATATGGAACATGCAGGTGTTGGCAAATTGAACAATCCTGGCTTGCATGTTTCGCTCAGCTTTAAGCCGGAAGACAATGTGTCAGCACCTTGGCTCAATTTGGCCAAACCTCGCGTTGCCATTTTGCGAGAGCAAGGTGTTAACTCTCATGTCGAGATGGCCTATGCTTTCACTCAAGCAGGATTCGAAGCGCATGACGTGCACATGACTGACTTGCAAACAGGCCGTGTGAGTTTGAAAGATTTCCAAGGACTGGTGGCTTGCGGTGGTTTCAGTTATGGCGACACATTAGGTGCTGGCATTGGTTGGGCCCGCAGCATCACTTTCAATCCCTTGTTGTCCGATGAATTTAAGGCTTACTTTTCACGCACAGACACTTTTGGTTTAGGTGTTTGCAATGGCTGTCAAATGTTTGCCGAACTGGCCGATATCATTCCTGGTGCACAACATTGGCCTCGATTTACGACCAATCAAAGTGAGCGTTTTGAAGCCAGACTTTCAATGGTAGAAGTGTTGCCATCGCCCAGTCTTTTCTTCCATGACATGGCTGGAAGCCGCATGCCCATTGCGGTAGCGCATGGCGAAGGTTTTGCCAACTTCAAGTTTCGTGGCAATGCGCAACAAGCCATTGCAGCCATGCGTTTTGTGGACAACACAGGTGCAGTGACTGAAAGCTATCCTGCTAACCCCAACGGCAGCCCTGCTGGACTCACAGCAGTCACCACCCCTGATGGGCGATTTACAGCCATGATGCCGCACCCAGAGCGAGTGTTTCGCAATGTTCAGATGAGCTATACACCCGAAGATGTTTCGGCGTTCAGCCCTTGGCTCAGAATGTGGCAGAACGCAAGGCGCTGGGTGCAGTAAAAAAGCACTTGGACTGTGAAGTCCTAAGTGCTTTCAAAGCCCTTGAAAAGAAGGGCAGTTCGAAGTCGAAGATCTTTATTTGACCTTGGCTTTTGCGCGCAAATCTTCTTGGAATTTGCCCAGTTTAGATTGGGTCAGTTGTTGGGTAATTTGAGGTTTTACCTCTTCCAATGGCGGCAACTGTGCTTCACGCACGTCATCGACACGAATGATGTGAAAGCCGAATTGGCTCTTGACCGGGGTCTCTGTGAGTTGGCCTTTTTCAAGCTTGATCATGGCATTGGAAAACTCAG
>Ga0315905_10003973_pt1 | contig 15163 bp, 18 predicted proteins | sample LakEriMetagenome_5_FD_203522 | JGI IMG/M metagenome (GOLD analysis project Ga0315905, IMG submission 203522) | Freshwater fungal communities from buoy surface, Lake Erie, Ohio, United States - Buoy 4 MA121 | ecosystem: Environmental > Aquatic > Freshwater > Lake | place: USA: Lake Erie, Ohio... | reverse complement strand
AACACCCCTCTACCCATCCCCCCCCCCCCCCCCCCCCCCCCCCCTCCCCCCCTCCCTCTCTTCTTTCTCTCTCTCTCTCTCTCAATTTGTCTCTCTCTCTCTCTCCTCGTCCAGACTCATCGTCCTTTCCCTTCCGTGCCTTCTTCGATCAATATCATCCTTTAGTTGATCAATGTTATCATTTTCTGCTCAAGCTAGTACTCGCCGAGCAACGTTGCCAGTGCAATAATGAAGTCCCTGTTTGTGTCAGTGTGTGTGTGTGCACTGTGCACACACACACACACACTGTGCACACACACACACACACACACACACACACGCAATGAACCTGCAGGATCGACTTCGCCGATGGCCAGTCAGCTCTTCAGTTCCTGCCGGTGTAAACCCGGATATGCTGGATACGCCGGAGCGGGCTACAGGTTTAGATGGATTCCAGTCACCGTACATATTTGAATAATATAACATAATTATAATTTCTTTATTATCTTTAATTATATTAATATCTTTTTTTTCTGATTGATGGGCGGTAGGTGCACCCAGTGCGAGAGCGGCAAGTACATGGAGGCTTCCTCCAGAACGTGTGTGACATGTCACCCACATTCGCACTCGCCACCTGCGAGCATGGCGGTGTCAGATTGCCATTGCAATGCCGGTGATATCATGTGTGATGGTGCGCACAGCGTTGAAGATAATATGTTTTTGTTATGCATCACGTTGATAATGAGTGTTTTTGCATGGTTGGGATGGTTCGTGTCAAGAATGCGTCTGAGATCATACTTATTGTTTATCTTATGTTTAGTGCTGATGGTCATAATGATTCATTCCGTTTGGCATCAAGAGGCAAACGGGATAGTCGGAGTACAGGGTGTTTGTTGCAAGCGCAATGGATTATACAATAGTAAGTCCGAGTAAACGGGATAGCACGCAAAGTACAAATCATCAAAAATTTCTGATCAATTTCTACATCACGAATATTACAAGGGGGGGAAATGCTGATTTCTATAGACGGAATCGCAGGCTACAGTTTATACAGCGCCACCGGGGCACAAGGAAGCTGCGCTCCGTGTGCAGTCGGACAGTTTAAAAACATTTCGGGGAATACCCCGTGTTTCAAATGCGAAGTTCACTCAGTCTCGATGCTAGGCGCATCTGCAGCCTCCGAGTGCAAATGTAAGGAAGGCTATAGCTCAACAGGGGGCGAGGGATCTTGCGCACCCTGCGCTGTAGGCAAGTTCAAGTCCACGCTCGGAAGTGGGACTTGTGAGGAGTGTGCTGAGGGTGAAACGTCGCCGGCAGGCAGTGCCTCGGTCTCGTCTTGCTCACGCAGATGCCAACCAGGCACATCGGGTCCAGATGGAGGACCTTGCATTCCGTGCTTACCGGGTTTCTTCAAACCAGTTTTTGGCAGTGGGGGGTGCACCGAGTGCCCAGAACATTCAAAGTCGGCACTAGGTAGTGAGCTTGTGAGTCAGTGCAAATGTAATCAAGGTTACTCACGTGGAGACCAAAGCGGTGCCAAGTGCGTGCTGCTGCAATCAGGACACACGTACCCTGTGACGCTGGTGCTCGAGGTGTTCACGTCCATAGATGATTTAACGCCTGAAAGACTGTTCAGGTTAACAAGTGCGCTGGCTGCTGCTGCGGGAGTGATGTCCTCGGACGTATCTATCTTGTCAATTTCCTCTAGCGCCAAACCCAAAACCATCCGGAGGAGAAGACCTTTACGCACATCAGAAGAAAGGGAAGGGAGCGTGCGAGCTGAAGGAGATCAGCGCGTTCAAGTGCGGTTGAGTATTTTGGTCTTGGATGCCGCTGCTGCGGCAAGGCTCAAATCTCGTTTGACCACTGAGTCGATCACTAGCGCGCTCGTCGGTGTGGGGCTGCCTATTGCGAAGCTGATCCTCATTGATGACGCTTCCTTCGCCTCTTCCGCCTCCGCCTCCTCCCCCTCTAAAGTGGTGGTTTCCGTAGGAGATAGTGCTGACAAGGATGGCGCAGCATCAAAATCTCTGTGCGCAGGTGGTGTGTGCTTGCCCGTGGCAGTAGGGCTAGGCGTGGCGGCGACCTGCATGTTGGTGGCATGTCTTGTCGCAGGTAATCCACCCGCATCTAAACTGTTGATGCACGCACAAGTCACTGCACGCATTGCTTTCTAGCAAAAGAAAAAAGACGTGTAGCGCAGTGAATTCACGCAACTGTTCCGATGGCAGCACGGTGTGTGTGGCGGAGGATGCGGGCAGCGGGAACAGGAATGAGCAGGTCCTCTGTCGACGCTGGAAGCCGAATGAGCGACTCGGGGCGAGAGACACAGTTAGAGGTATTTCCGGTCCTTCTGCTCTCCTGTAGATGCTCCCTGCTTGAGTGCGACCTGAATGTGAACACGTACGCGCTCGCACGCATTTCGCACACAAACTTGCAGGGGGCGAGGGATGAAAATGCATGGAGTACCGAACCGGCCTACCGATGTTCCGCCAAAGCTTGCGGGGATGGACAGAGGACAGAAGTAAAAGAACAGGAGCAGGAGCAGGAAGAAGAGATATGCGAAATCTGTTGTGTCGCGTACCAAGAAGGCGACGAATTGAAAATGTTGCCGTGCGGTCATTGCTTCCACAAACGATGTGCACATAGGTGGCTGCAGAGTACACGTTTGTGCCCGCAGTGTAAAGTGGAGGTGGAAATTAGTCTTTAATAGAAGAATGCAAGAATCTAACTTGATGATATTTATATCAAGCTCACGACGGTGTAATGGCATCCGTGTTTCTTTTCTCAGACATTGTGATGCAAAGTTAAAGATTGTGTGGACCTGGAAAGGCACTTTGCTGAAGAGTGCGAGTCGCTGTTTGTAAATGATTGATGGTCAGGAAACCCTTTCGCCACTTCCTCCGCCTTCACTTCCGCCCGAACTCCAACCCTGACACAGCACCGTGAAAACAAGCTCACATGCCCTTTGCCTCTCCCACACCCCGTCATTTTCATAGCATATGCCTCAGCACGCCGCCATCACTAGATTCAGATGCCGGCCTGCCGAGGTTCAACAAAGAATAATTTACTGGAAAAACATTTGCGGTCTAACTTCAAGACCTCACACGCGCCCACTCTGCGCCTACTTGCAAGTTCAGCGACGTTGCGAATCCGAGCCGCGGCAGATCTCCGCCCGGCCCCATTCCAGGTCCCCCCTGTGACCCCGAGACCGAACTGGAGCTTGTGCGAAAGCGCGAGGAGGCACGCGGCGTCCTGGGCCCACGACTGCTTCCGTATCTGTGAGAATCTGTGCCGGATTCAACCCCGTTGGAAAACGCGTGGTCGCTCGTGAAACCCGCCATGCTCTGCCTTATGCCTCTGTCCCCCCCCTCGAGCCAGCCCAGCGAGGAGTTGGCGCGCGACGGTAGCAACCTGTCTTGGCCTCTGCTGAGTTGCGACTTGAAGTCCGAAAGCGTGCCGCGAACCTGCAGATCCACATGTGCGCCACCGAAAACGAAAGCCTCCATGTCAGACAAGCACGCGCCAGAAAGCAAATGCGAGCGCGCGCGTCCAAATCGGGGGAAGTAGGAAGTCAGAACCTCGTTCAAGCTGGTTCTGTGCTGCGTCGGAGCAAAGTCGAACTTGTCTGCCCACTCGTGAGCAGGGCCCCCGCTGCCGTACGGTGCTCTCTGTCTTCCTGCCTCCCATGCCATATCCCGACCGCTCTCCCTTCCTCGCTCCTGGTTTTGGTCGGCGAGTCCCATGTGCGCAGTTTTGGATCTTTGTCTGTCAGCTACCTCCCTCCTTGTACTCTGCCCGGCGGCAGCATATACAGATTGTACACTGGATAGAGACCAATGGCGTGGTACCTTCACCTCAGAGCCCTCCTCTTGATTTGTAAAATAGTAGTCGTGCGCAGCTGTGCCGTGCGAAGGGGGTAACGCTTGATACAAAAGGAATGGCGCCGACGAGACAGATATCGCCTCCTCGAGACCTGGGGCATCCTGTGCGTATTGGGGCGACTCTGGAAGATCTGATCCTCCTCCATGCCCTGTGTTGGCCTGATGACCTTCTGTATCTTGAAAGTCCCTCTGTCCCCTTACCTCTTCTCCAGACCCCGACGCTTCGTCCTGTATGGGCGGCAACAGGCGTGCAGGAGAGGATGCTAGTTGAGATCTTGGGTCGAGTTCCGCGAGAGGCAACGTAGTTGATGTGACAGTCGAAGCCCGTTTCGGTTCTGCCCAACGAGCAGTGACCTTTTCGACACCCGGCTCACTTGCGACTCGCAAACAACCCAAATTTTGAGTGTTGCCGCTAGGCCTGCTTGCGCTACTGAGAACTTGACGATCCCTGAACAACGGTGCTAGGGTTGAGGCGGGTGTGTGAATGCGATGCCACCAGTGTCTCTGATCAAGACAGCTTTTGTCTATCTTACCAGTCTCAGGGCGTGCGGCATATTGTGTCAACAGTGCCTGGGAATCTCTACAAACATTAGCATCTCATACCAACGTTCAGGCAGACATTAAAAACAGCTAGCATGTTGATACTTGTCTGGAGCACATGCACCTGGGCAGCATCGCGCACGTCTGCTTGTGCGTCGCCTTGTTGCCGTTGTTTTACCGTAGCAACAATGTCGTCAGCATGGGGCATATCTTCCATCACTACATCAGACCAAAGCACGTTTTGATTGCCTGCAAACCTGGGATCCATAGGGACCCTCCAAATCGGCAAATGATCGCACAACTTCATCAGAGCGTACTTTCGCACACCCGGGTCAACATGGTCGACTAACAAGAGCAACGCGTGAATAGTGGTGCCTGTCACTGCATGATCCGAGCCAGGATATATCACAGAACTTCCCGATTGCTGCACCCGGAATGGCGCCTGGATTCCAGAAGTCGTTGTTGGCTCAACTTGGAAAGTCGAGTGCCATGTGTTGCCACTAAACCAGGCATGCTTATGGCTCCTGCTTTTCCCGTTGCTCACGCCATGCACTCCTGGGAGCACCACTCTGGGCATACTGATGTGTATGCACATATGCCAGTGCGTGTGTGTGCGTCCGTTTGTGTATATGTGTTCATGTGCCAGTGAGTAACGTGCATGAAGCCAAAAGCGGCAACAATCTGTCCCTTGGTAGCTCACGCACAGGAACGAAAGTGCATCAAAGTGATGAGAGGCAGAAGTAACATAGACCGGGGGATGGAGGTAATTGATTTAAGGTCGCGAGACAGCATTTGCTTCATAGCATCTTCCATCAACGCACCTGTGTTTATAGATCGACATGCTAGTAAGGTCCACGTAGTCAAATGTAAATGGGTTGAATCATTTCAGAAATTCTGACAAGTGAGAAAGCATTCTCGAAGAATTCGGAAACTTGAAGGAGCGGGGCATGGACTTACGGTCATATCGCAGATTCCAGATTGCGTGAGAGCTCAGGGTTGCGCGAAGCTCAGAGGAGGCGCCATGTTTCACGGCGTCAACCACCGAAAAATACAGCAACTGACACACACAAAAGACCAAACCACCCACCCAAGACCCAAGCACAGGCTGTCAGGATAACGACATGATGAAAGCAACAAGCATGCAAGCGTGTGCTTCATGCAAATGTTTTGGGGTTTCCTTGTTGTTTGTGCAAGTGTATTATGCGGAGTGTATTGTACACCTGGCGCCGTTCCTCCTTTTGCAGACGGATCATGTGCTTCCATTCACTCATCGCAAGCACTACACCTGCATTGAGCAACCGGTACCGAAGCTTCTTGAGAAGCTGCCCAATGTTCACAATTTAGAAGCAGAAAGGACCAAGGAGAAAGAGAAGAATGACAAGGCAAGAAATGAGTGTTCAAGAAAACCTTGTCGCGGCGACGGAGCTCAGCAGTGTGAACGGACCATGCTTCCCAGCAATTGTACATCGGTCGCTTGGTCCAACGCATAATCAGCTTTGAGTTAGCCAATAAAGACTCTTTCAATTTCAGCCTAGTTTCCTCCACCATGCGTACCTGTTGTGATCAGCGTGTGCGTGAATGTGTGTGTGCGCGCAGTGGAGGGGGCGGGGGGCCGGCAGTATGTGCGATTGACATAATTTGACTGAATTATTCGCATGAACAAAAAAAAAAGCAAAGAGCAATCACCGTAGCGGAACGAGGGCAGTGGCGTGCAATTTAGTTTTGAAACGAGCAAAAAATATAAACCCAGATTTTCTGCAAACTCACCATTTCTTCAAACGCCAGCTGAACAGCACGATTTCGGATGCGATAAACCAACTTTTTGAACCCCTGATTATGCGATGCGTCGGCATGCCACTTTTGCATAGGCTCCCTGACCACCCGAATCTCGTATGTGTGCCGGATTTTGGCGCAGACTTCGCGTGTATAAATTGTCTCTGATGTCCAGTGCTGTTCAAAGACAAATCATGTCATTGCACCATACCCTCACGTAAGCAACAGAGCATCAGTTCTTGCTTTAAAAGCCAGAAGAGGAGACAGGGAGCGCACCATCCACTGAGTGTAGCACATGACAAGCGCACGATTCTGCATGCGAAAGGCGATGCGGTCTATCGTGGATTGCTGCCGGTGCAGTTCCGACACATTGTGAGCCCACAAGCGCAGGAAGAAGTGCTCGAGATGATTTGTCAACCGTACTCTTGCCCTGTCGAGCTCCAATCACATCACACTTCGCAACCCATATTCCAGTGCATATGCAGAATTTGAGGAATGGAAAAGGGAGGGGAGCAGTTGAAGAAGGGACAAAACGGAAAGGGAGCAAGGGAAGAAGGTGGAGAAGAAGCAAAAACAAGAGACCTCTTGATGGCGCGGGCGCGAGCAACAAACTCGTCTATCCAGGCATGCCAAGTGTGCACCAGACAAGCGTGCGTGAACATGCGGAGGGCCTTCTTGCGCTTCTTCACGCGTTCCTTCCAGCTTGCCATACATTCGACACACGCACCATGTGAAATGTAATAAACGATCGATGCGCATCGCTCTCGAATTTTTTGCGCTATCTTGCCAGTCTGCTGCAACTCACTTAGCCAAGATCTCCACGTAATAGTGACGATTTTGGTCTTGTGCTCTGCCGTGACACGGCGTGTTGTGACTTTGAGCGTTCGATACTTCTGCAACTCATGAAAACAAAAGTGAAATAGATCCCCCGATATGAGGCTGACCACATGCGCACACTTGATGTTGACTTGACGGATGACTTCATGCGTCTCGTCCATGTGCTCAACCCACCTATCCCACCCAAAGATGAGCTGTCGATTGATCAGACGTCGCACTGCAATCTTCTTTTTGCGACAAATTTCCTTCCATTCGGTAAAAGCTGAGGCGGCAAAGTCGCCTGTCAAATGGCGACACACGACTCGCAGCCTGTCGCCAGCCGCGTCCAGTTTGGCGTGTATGTCTGCAATATACTTCTTCCATTTGCGCATAGAAGTGTCTTTGCTTCCATGGAGCCAGCGGCGTTTAATGACTTTAGTCTTCTGCACCACCGCCTTCCACTCCTTCATACAGTTTTTGAAAACTTCTCCTGTCAACAGCACCAGCACAGTTTTGCACTTGGCTGCAACTTTGGCATTCAGCTCTGCCACCTCGTTAAGCAAGAAGTCAATCCACTCGCCGAAGAGCAGGTTCCTTGAAGATTCCCAGGTGAAGAACGTGTGCGCATCGCGTTCGATTTCTCTGAACCATACAACATACTTGGCCCAGCGCTTGAAAGAACCCTTGACGCCATGTTTTTCACGCTTATCGAACATGTTTTTGAAAAAGTTCTTGACTCGCTTATTGTTGTCTGCAAAACGCTGCATGGCCCGAAAGTACGTTTTCTTCTTGAAGTTGGAATAAAACTTTGCGAGACGGTGAGCCTTTGCACCAGAGGCCAGGTTGCGACCAGCGTGCCCGCGCACATGCTTTTGAACCATAACAGCTGCAAAGGCCTTAATATGTGCGGCCGTGGCTTTGCAAGCAGGGCCCTCACTGGTTTCCGCCTCATAGTGCTTGGCCATGGCACGCGTGAGGTCCGAGCGCATCAGGGGCGGGATGTTTGACTGAACTTCCGCCATCGATTGCACGAGTCGAATCGCAGCATCGAATGTGGGGTACTCGAGGGTGCGCCCGCGGCGAATCACAGCCGTGCACACTGTGAGAATGCCAGGCGGTGGTGGCACGGATTTGTCCTTACCTTGAATCCGAAAGCTCCAGGGCTGCTGGGTGGAGCGGATGTACTCATGCGACTCTGGGAAGAAGTGCGAGATGTTGGATGCAATCATGAGGCACACGTAGCACACGTGCTGGGAGCAAGTCCGGTCATACAGGCTGCTGTAGTCATCGAACAGGATTTCGCCACGTTCGAGATGGGCCATGGTGTTCTCAGCCCGCGCAAGCAGTTCAGCGATCGCGTTCACGCCCTTGCAGCCGAGAAAGATGGTGCAGCACGCAATGTTCCGGTGCAGAAGCTGCAGCATCAACAGGCCCGACCAATACTGGAGCGCATCCGAGCCCGTCTTGAGAAAGCCGCACAACGCTCCAAAGACATCAAGGGTGCCAACGTATCGTGACCGTTTGTTCTGCTCTGCCGCATTGCTGTGCGTCGCCAGGGCGCACAGGCGCTTGCACGCTGAAATACGATCGCCGACCCGAACCTCAGTCTTTTTGCCAAACTCGCCCCTGATCTGGTCGTGGAACAGGTACTGCTTCTGCCCGTCGGCCTCGGCCTCAAATTGCCCGGCATCTTGGCAGAGCTGCCAGCGTTTGGCGTAAGCGTCGCTGATCGGTTTCATGTCTTGATTCGACATTTCCGACCTCCCCGGGCCGGGGGACAGGTATCAGCGCGGCGCGCGCCAGCCTGCCGAATGGCTTACGTTTTGCTGGCCCCTCTCCGTGGGGCCTGCCGCTCATGCCCACCCTCTCTTCTTTCTTCCACAGGAAGAAAGTCTCTTCTTTCTTCCACAGGCCCTGCAAAACGTCCGCCTAGTGGGCCCACTTGCGAGCTCTCGCCGTGTGTGCACGCCCGGCGCCGTTTCGCCGTGCACGGCGAAACCTGGATACACGTTCTGTGCGCGCCGCTCAGCAGCCGGCCACCGCGTCCGCCTTCTGCGCCCTGGCAAACTCAACCGTCGCAACGAAACTACGGTGCCCTCAAAAGTCAGCTCTTTTGGGCAACCATTCAATGCGGGGCCAGGTGCCTGCTCAAGGAGTGGCGTTGAGCGGCGGAGGAGTGAAGCTACCAGCTTGGCTGGCGTCATCGCTTGTTCCACACCCAAAGCCGCAGGACACGCACTCCCACCAGCCGGCGCCGAATACGCCTGCTGCGACGCAGCAGGCACCCAGCGGGAAGAGAGAGAACCAGGTTCAGGGCAGGTCGACCGGAGGCACAGTGAGCAGCACACGGCTGGTTTTGCATGTCGGTAGGGTCACCGCACGATTTCATGCGCGTCTTTTGTCGGTCTCTTGCGGCGTGTTGTGCACTGCTTGCATGCTTGCTCTCGCGGCTACGCACCAATTAACCTTGCGCCACATGGCTGTCCCTCAAGCACAGACGTCGACCAGGTGCTCCTGGGCTCTGGCCTTCTTGTCAACAGCGAGGACTCCGCGGCGCTTGCAGGCCTCCATGCAGTGCCGGGGGGCGTTGAGGAGCAAGTGAACATTTCATTGGCAAAAATCGCCCTAGTGAAGAGGAAAGCAAATCCTTCCTGGCAAAGCAAATTAATGCAAAGCGTGGCGGCCACTGAAAAGAAAGCTGGTGCGAAGAGTGCCTGGAAAAATTACGTCTGGCACGACGGGTCTCTCTCTGTTCGCTGCTTTTTCGGATTTTGCATGTTTCAACCTCTAGCTATTTGTCGTCATTTGATACGTTGAAACTGTCTCCCCTTTCGCGAATTCCTCCTGCTCTTTATCGCCTGATTGATATGTGGCTTCAGCTCCGCATTGACCATGATGGATCGAGGAATGCAAGCGGCACAAACGGCAAAGAAAAGGATGACTGAAGCTGGGCTCGCTCCACCTCCGCTGGTACGGGACAGGAATTTGGTGAGACATCCTGTACAAGAATGAGCTATCCCCAGTGCATGGCAACCACATCCATCGCTGCACGCAGTGCAGTTGTGGTTGTATCACAACAAGCGACAGTGCAGCCGTTTGCATGCTCACCTTGCCTCACTCTCTCCTTGCCTTCCTCTCTCCATTGCATGCAGTTGAGCGTCTCGCAAACGCTGGAGCCAGACTCATTCTCATGGCTCAGCCTCCCGCCAGATGGGGCCCATTCATTTTACGAAACTTTTGGAGAAGAACGTTGCCGCTGCTTCACTACAGAGGGTCCGGGCATAATCTACCGCGGAGTCGCATTGGATGTTTTGGCCTTGCTCCGCTGGCCCTCTAATCACGAACCCGTCAAAGATTTGGTCAGTACCGTCTCCTCCGTCCTCCCGGAGCCCATCGCTTGCATGTTGTGGTGCTTTGATTTGTGCCCCCGGCACGTCATAAACCTTGCAAGATTCACGGTATTTTTCTGGCTGCACTTTCTTTGTTGCTTTGCTAACAAAACAAAGACGCACATACACAACACACTGGCCAGGTTGTGTATGAAAATGGCAAGGTTTATCAGCGCGTTCTCCCCTCTTTCTTGAGCTTGCTGGTGCGACTCAAGATGCAGGGAAGGAGTTACTCCCTTGTTTTTCACTCATCTCAATGCCGCAAACTGGAGCTCCTTGCTTCTGCTCTCGATGCCTTTGCGCTCGGCAAACACTTTCTGTTCACCGAAGCCTTTAAGTACATCAATCTAAGCGATCTACGCTTTCGCGGTAAGCAAATACGCCGACACCCAGACGGGTAGATGGGCAAATTTATGAAGCCTGAATAGAATGATTGGACAAAGGCGCTTACCGTTTTTTTTTGCTTGCCACGATTCCATCCAGATAACATGCATTGGCAAGTGGAAATAAGGCCAACATTGCCACCTGGCTCTGGCTCGCCAGCATCACGCGATGGTAATGAAGATGCGGTTGCTGAATCCAAGAAGGAAAACAAGATCACTGACACAGGACTTGTTGAGGGCGGAACGCCGCCTCTTCCTACGTCGTCTTCGGGAGAGGGATGGACACTAGTGCTGACAAGAAGCGGCACTGAGCACCTCACCTACGAGTCTGGCATCGAGAAGGTAGCTCAATTTGCTCGAATTTGTTAGCGGCAAAATCTGGTCATGTTTCCTTTTTGGGAAGTTAGCTCGATTTTAATGCCACCCCCTCTGTTCTACAGATGATGGTCGAGACAAAAACCGCAATGGGACTCCGCGGACATGTTCACTCTGCCTTTCCGGTGCCTCCTTCACCAATTGTGCCGGCCGACGGAACCGCAGCCGCACACCGTACAGAGAGTAGGGATCAAAATGACAGCAAGATACATCACAAGTCAGAAGCATGCTTGACTATGGGTGAATCGCACCATCGAGAGCACAGTGCGGATCAAGAGAAGGACGGTGAGAGGAGCGGAGTAATTCAGGTTGGATCCTGTCGTCCACTCTGGTTCACTGCAGACAACAATCAGGTCTCCAATATGCTCTGCCCTTGTACTTTAATGCCCGCTTAGCAGATGAGACTCGAGCTAAGGGCAAGTCAGCAATAGTTCTGAGGTGATGAGACCTGCAGATTCATCCAATCGCCTTTCACGGACAAACTGGCATTGTCAAGGGTAATCCACGGCCTGACAAGGGTGTCGAGACGGATGCGAAAAGTCATGGCCCCAGCCACAATGAAGCATGGCACATACGATGGCGAGTTGGGAAACATGACGGTTTTCAGACGTTCAAGGTCTCTCTGTCGGTGGCTTGTTTTGGCAATTTGGCATGAGGATGTTGATACTTGACATTGCTACATCGCTCCTTGCCAATATGCTGGCGTGGTGTTTGTGTCCAAGTGCGTGTGAGAGTTTGATGCTTCGCTGACTTGCAGAGCGTGTGGTGGCAGGGTGGGCCTTCGTCTAGCAACATGATGAACAATGTCCTGCTGGTATCTGTCGACACGGTCCAAGCTATTTTGAAATCGGATTACTTTGTGGACGCAGTGAAACAGTGCGAGACCAATCTCACGAGAATCGGCCGTCACCGTTTGCTGTCTCTCGTCAACCGCACGTACGTGTCTTTTGTCTCTTCCTCCACTCCTGCTTAGAGCCGGGGCCGCAACGAGTTCAGCACTCGCTCAGCTAGATAGATAGAGTATTTGCGATTTCAATCAACGCCTCTGTGCACAGACAGACACAAGCAGAGTAGAGAGTGTATATTGAATTAAGTTAATGTCCCACATTAGGGGGAAAAGAAAGGCTTGTCTTGAAGCGCACCTTGTCCGAGCCCGAACTTCAGCTGTCTACTAAACTTCATTCTTGATCTACATTCAAGACTTCTCCCGTCCAATCAGTTAAACAATTGAAACCACCAAGTGTAGAGGGTAGTGAGTGACAAGAGCGGGATGTACCCAAGGCGAAGAGATGCAGCCAAACAAAGCCGCACCTTCAACTCCTTTCGCCTTGCATGCGTTTGCTCTACACTGAGTTATGTCTAAAGAGGGGCGAATCAAAGGCACTCGGCCATCCGCTTCCCTTCCCCTCCTAGAAACAATATATCAAGGCTTCGCGAGAAATAAAGTCTCCCTAAGTAGTCCAACTCTATACGGACGATTCGTGAGCACTAAGCACCAGTATTACGTACTGTGAGGCGTGAGTGGTGAGTGAGTATGTATGTGTGTGTGTGTTTAGCCAGTGCACGTGCATGCGCAGGCTCCGACAGACAAGCGGAGCACTAGCAAGCCGCATCAGCCTCCAGGTGAGCTTCGCAGAAAAAACAGCGAGGACAGCGGTGGAGCCCACAGGCAGCATTCCGAATGCACTAGCGGTCCAGGCTTTCATTCAGGCCAGCGCCCCCCGCGGGCATGGCAAACATGCGTCGCCCATTGAGCCTGCGCAACGTGCATGCATCCTCTTTTAGCGCACCGCCATATATTTCGCCAGCACTCAAACGTACTTGAATCTCGCCTCTCCCACACTTTATCTAGATAGCAGAGCGGGGCAGAAGACAAAGGACCGACCGTATCGGTGCCACAGAGTCACCATCGTCGCTGTCGTTGGACGCTTGCTCCTTGCCAGCCGGCGCATACTCCTTCTGCGGGGGCTTGTCAGGAGCGGCAGAGGCTGCAGGAGCGGAGGGGCGCTTGCCAAAGAGCACGCCGTAGATGGCGTGCCTTTTGCTGGCTGCCTCTCCTGACTGCCGCCGAGGCGCCGCCTGCTGTGGATTCACGTTCTCCTTATGATGCTGCTGCATCGGTTGCTGGATTGAGCACACTCTGTCAGGCGCGGGTCATCAACTTCAATGCCTTTGAACTACGCATGCCTTGGTGCTGGCAGTAACACAACGACGCGTTGTCACGCCTGCCGACCATTGCTCTCACCTGCTTGCCATCCTGGTCACACGGGGGAAGCATCCGCTCTTGGCCATCACGATCGACAAACATGCCGTGTCTGGGGTGGGGCGTCGGCGATCGTGGTGGCTCGGTGCTCAGCACTTTGTTCTCTTTCACCTCGGCGCGGGCGTGTGGATGCAAGGGTTTGGGGCGTACAATAGTGCCATCCGAGCCATCGTCTGCGATGTTATAAGATGGTACACGGCGGGGCGACGTGGGCAAATCTGAGCAGCTGTGCCGCCGAGTGAACCCCTCGTGCACCTGCGGGCGTTCTCCCATCGCCACCCACTCTTGGTCCTCTTTCGACAGTTTCGACAGTACAGTTGGTGGCAGCTTGTGAGGCGAATCTGGAGCTGCTTGCACCGCAGCCGCATCCGCCAGCAGCTTTGCACTCGTCATTGCCGCTTGCTGGTCGTCGAGCGCCTGCCACACGTCCATTCTGTCACCACCCTCTCATCTGTTGCTCAATCTATCTGGCTGCATATTCTCAGTCTTTCCCTCCCGCCCTCACCTTCTTGCGCTTCTTGAGCTCAGCATACAGGACGTGATACTCCGACTTGGCCTTCTCGAGCTTGCGCTCCTTATCGATGAGTCCCCGTTCACGAGCAGCAAGCTCATCTTGGCGTGCTTTCAGCGCGTTTTCACGGCTCTCAAGCGATGCCCGCGCTTCCGCCTGTCGCACCGCCATCCATGTCAGCTTTTTCACTCTTTTAATGCGCGTGCGTGCGTGTGTAGAGGGGAGAGATCGAGAGGGTCCAGGACCTCAAGAATAGCAACGCGGGCGGCGGCATCGGCCTCCAGCTTCTCTTCCCGGCTTCGCAACTCCTCCTCCCGGCGCTTGAGCTCTTCAGCCTGCTTCTTATACTCGGCAGATGCATCATCTTCCGAGACCTTGCCAGCTCGCAAGTTCTTCTCCTTGGTCACAAGATCCTGCGCGCGCGAAGAAATCTCGTCTTCTTTCGCTTGCAGCCTGCGCAGCTGCTGGCCGAAGTAACGGTCCATGTAGGCCGGCGGCACCGCCTGCGCGCCCTTGACTGCTAGCTCCGCCTGCTCTTGCATGCGGCCGAGCTTGAAGAGCTCCTCGATACTGCAAACACTCACGCACATCTCGTCAGTTTTGCCCCTCCCCCGTCCCCTTGGGATCATTGCTTGCACCAAGCACACATGCACGTGCAGAAATGGACAGACGGGGGAGACCGCAGATAGTTGTGCGCAGCGGAGGGTGGCAGTGGAGTGAAAGGAGACAGTGGTTGACAGCGGTTGGGTGGTCGGAAGACTGCCCCAGGCGAAAGGGATGGCACGTACAAGTAGCAAGGCAGGTGGGCCCCTAGCATCAGATAATGAGCTGCTTTGGCAACTCATCCGTGGCCCCGCCAAACGGGCAACAGGATTTAGGCAACGCAACATCAAGCCTATCATGGCGTGCTGGGATCGCCTTCTTCAAATGATCTTACCTGGGGCGCTTCACACTCAAAATGAATTTACCTGGGGCGTTTGACACTTTCCAGCTGGAGCATAGAGCGGATGGCGCTGTTGAGCTCGTCAGAATAGCCCTCAGGTAGACGGGCCACCCGACCGGCCTTGATTTTGACGGCGAGAGCCAGCTGATTGGCCGCCTCGAACGGCGGCGCCTGTTGCCATGTGTGTGTGTGTGTGTGTGTGTCTTTGCTCTTTTGCCTCTCACTTCCGCACCCCTTGACACCATACACACAGCAGCAGTGGGGAGCGCAGGCACTCACAATCAAAGTGGCATGTGCAGGGCGGCTC
>Ga0315905_10003972_pt1 | contig 15166 bp, 13 predicted proteins | sample LakEriMetagenome_5_FD_203522 | JGI IMG/M metagenome (GOLD analysis project Ga0315905, IMG submission 203522) | Freshwater fungal communities from buoy surface, Lake Erie, Ohio, United States - Buoy 4 MA121 | ecosystem: Environmental > Aquatic > Freshwater > Lake | place: USA: Lake Erie, Ohio... | reverse complement strand
ATCTTCGCTAATTTCACCCCAATCAGATATCTGGTTTTTAAAGTATGAGTAACTTTTCTGATAACTTATTAAACATTAACCGCCGTCAGCTTTTATTAGGAACACTCTCAGTAGGGGCGGGTAGTGTGATGGGAATATTCCACAAATTTCCTCTGGCAACAGCTACACCAGTAATTTCACGATTAGGTATCCCAGGACCCTTCCCCGGACGGGTTGTAGAAGTCGGGCATATTGAATCTGTAGTTAATGGTGAATTTCGTCGTGAACCAGTTCGCCAGATGGTTGCCCGTGGCATGATGGAGTTAACAGGTGCAGCAGATAATGTCAGTTCCTGGCGTTCCATGTTTGAGCCTGGGGATGTGGTAGGAATTAAGGTGAACCCAGTGGGCGCACCCCTGGCTATCTCTAATCATGTCCTAATTTATGAAGTCGTTGATGGATTGAAGTCTGCTGGTGTTAAACCACAAGATATAATTATTTTTGATCGCTATGGCGATATGTGGGCTAAAGCTGGCTACCAAAAACATCTCCCCGATGGTGTGCGGGGTGGAGGTGCAGTAGAAAAGTATGACGATGTTCAACTTGATATCAAGGGATACGATCCAGAAGTTTACGCCTATATGGAACTTATTGATCCCAAACTTCATGACCCCAAAGATGATCGTAGCCGGCGATCGCATCTTTGTAATATAGTCTCCAAGCAAATTAACAAATTAATTAATATTCCTGTACTCAAAGATCATGGTTCTGCTGGTGTTACTGGTGCTTTGAAGAATCTCTCCCATGGACTAGTTAATAATGTCGCCCGCAGTCATGCCAAACCGGAAACCAACGCCTGTAATATTTTCATTCCTACCATCTGTTCCCTCCAGCCCATTCGAGAAAAGACTGTGCTTAACATTATGGATGGATTGGTAGGAGTGTATCACAAGGGACCCTTTGGTAAAAAGGATTCGCCCTATATTTGGCCTTATCGCTCACTGTTCTTTGCTACGGACCCAGTAGCCATGGATCGCATTGAGTGGCAAATCATTGATGCCAAGCGTGTTGCCATGAATCTACCACCTGTGGCCAAAACCGGGAGAATGGGAGTCCAAGCTTCAGCCAAGCAAACGGGTATTACGGGAGGAACAACCTCGGAGGAAGAAGGATTTGATATGCGTCAGCCCCAGCATATAATGATTGCTACTGCACTGGGTTTAGGGGTTGCAGATATTGAAAAAATCAACCACGTCAAGATTAGACTAGCCTGAATCCACTTTCACCAGAAATGTGAACCTACCTTAACCCAACCTACGAATCAAGGATTTTTTCAATTAGCATTTTTAGCGCGATGCCGCATTTTCCAAGACCTGCCCGGATGTTCGACTTGAAAGGTCTCTATATTGCCTTTATCGGCTATAGTCACAAAACAAGTGCGTCCATCCTGGCCTCCAAAGTCAAGATTGGTTGGTTTTTGACCAATGAGTGGGATAGTTTTGAGGATTTTTCCTTCGGGAGACATTTTCACAACTTCTCCTTTGCCCCAGCGGGTGATATACAGGTTTCCCATGATATCGCTACGCATTCCATCCAAACCACCATCGGAAAATTGATGTAGTAGTCTTTTGTGACTTACTTCACCTTTTGAATTTAAATCAAACACCCAAACTCTAAGTTGCTTAGTTTCATTAACGTAAAGTTTGGTCTGATCTGGTGACACTTCAATGCCGTTGGTCGTTCCCATATTTTTTTCCAACAGTTCAGTTTTACCATCTTTATTGATACGCCACAACTGACCCGTACCCTCTTTCCAATTGGGATCACTGGCAAAGAGAATATCATTGTCCATAATCGCCAAATCATTTGGTTGATTCATTTTGGGTTCATCAGCAAACACACTGATTTTGGCCTCTGGAGTGATTTTCAGCACTTTGTGTCCTGTATAGTCAGCGACAAACATCTCATCTCGACGGTTAAACCGAATACCATTAGCGGTACTACCCTTGGGCATCTTCACAAATAAGCTGCTAACCCCATCTGGAGTAACTCGACCAATCGTTTCCTTTTGTCCAAAGCTCACAGCATATAAATTTCCATTTTTATCAACAGCAGCCCCCTCAATCTGAGCGGTAAATGTTCCCTCCTGAGTGAAGGTGCGACTTTGGTAAGGCCTGATCGCTAGGGAACTGGATAGGAAACATAACCAAATCGTTCCCATAATCCCAGGGATAACTTTCCATCTGGCAATATTTAACCGCAATTAGAACCTTCCTTATCATTTTAGACCTATCCAAAATATAATTCAGGTACAAAAAAATGGTAGAATGTGAAACGGTATTGTTGATTAAGGAGATGAATTTTAGTCTTAGGTAAAGGTAAGAGTTTTCAAGGTTCAATTCTAGAATTTCATACCTCAATTCAAAAATACCAAAATTTAAGATATAACAACTTGATGTAATTCATGGGGAGTAAGATGAGAATGAACAACTTCACCATCACGAAACCAAACAATGCGCTTAGTTTGACGCGCAACTTCTGATTCATGGGTGACGATAACAACGGTAATCCCACTGCTATTAAGTTCACTAAATAAATCTAATACTTCTTGAGTCGTATGAGAATCAAGTGCGCCGGTGGGTTCGTCAGCTAGGAGAACAACGGGACGGTTGACAATGGCGCGAGCGATCGCTACTCTTTGTTGTTGTCCTCCTGATAATTGGGTAGGTTTATTATTGAGGCGTTTTTCTAAACCAACTTTGATTAATGCTTCTGTGGCTCGTTCTTTTCTTTCTCCAGGTTTGACACCAGCATATATCATTGGTAACATGACATTTTCTAAGGCTGTTAATTGGTTTAATAAATGGAATTGTTGAAATACAAACCCTAGTTTTTTATTACGAATATGCGCTAATTCTGTATCACTCATTTGCGCGACATTCAAATTATCTAAATAATAACTTCCCTGACTAGGACGATCTAAACAACCGATAATATTCATGGCTGTGGATTTCCCCGAACCAGAAGGACCCATAATTGAACAATATTCACCTTTTTCAATGACCAAATTCACTTTATTCAGGGCTTTAACTTCTATATCTCCAATTCCATAAACTTTAAAAATATCCTCTAAACTGATAATTGCTGATTCTGGTGCAGATTGAGGAACATTCGTATCATTAAAAGTCAGAGTATTAGCCATAAAGATTTATCCTCATGTAGATTGTTATTGTAACGTATAGATTGCTGTTTGTGTGAATTTTAATTAAAAATGCGATGACTAGAACACCGATTCTGTAATCTACAAAATGGTGATTTTTTGTAGGGGCAAACCCCCCGTGGTTGCCCCGATAATTCGTAGTTAAACCGATACCAAATATGTAATTTTCAATTATTTTTACGCCGTTCTTAGTGCTACCATAGGATCAAGTTGAGCCGCGCGACGAGCCGGAACGACACCGAAGAATAAACCAATAGCACCAGAAACACTCGCAGTTAAAAGAACTGCTGCTGGGGAAATTGTAGATTGAAAAGGAGTAAATATTCCCACTAAAATGATGCTACCACCCCCTAAAATAATGCCGATTAAACCACCAGTTACTGATAATATCACGGCTTCAATCATAAATTGCAGAAGGATGTCCTGTTGCGTTGCACCAATAGCTTTCCGCAGTCCAATTTCTTGAGTACGTTCAGTCACAGAAACTAGCATAATATTCATAATCCCAATCCCACCCACAAATAAGGAAATACTAGCTATTGCAGCTAACATTATTGTCAATCCTCCGGTAATTGAATTACTGATTTCTAAGAGGTTTTTTTGGGTTTGAATGGTAAAATCATCTTCGCGGGTAATTTTGTGCCGACGACGCAGTAAATTTGCCATTTGAAACTCTGCTGCTGATATACTATTTTCATCCTTCGCTGATACAGAAATCATAGCAATATTAATACCAAAAGGGGATGTTCTCCCCACTAAACGACTAAACATGGTATTAATGGGAATATAAACAGTATCATCATTGTTACTCCCAAAGGAAGAACCTTTAGCAACTGTTAACCCAATGACATCAAAAGTAGTATTTTGAATGCGGATTTTCTGACCCAGGGGATTTTGATTATCAAATAGTTTATTGGCTAAATCTGGACCTAATATTGCTACTCTTTTACTCCGTTTAATATCGAAATCATTAAAAAACCTACCTTCTTTAATTTCTAAACTACGAACTGTGGGATAATTAGGGGTAGTACCGATCACCGTGCTTGTTGTATTTCGATTACGATAAGTGATTGTAATTCGGTTATTAATCTCTGGAGCAACTTCTTTGACTGCGCGGACTTGTTTCGCTATTGCTTTAGCGTCTTGTAAAACTAAAGTTCTAGGTACTCCTGTCACCCTACTCCGAGTTCCTGGACTACCGGGAACAACAAATAAAGTATTAGGTCCCAAAGCCTGAAATTGTTTATTTGTAAATATTTTTGCCCCTTCTCCAATCCCAATCATACCAATAACTGAGGCATTGCCAATAATAATTCCCAACATAGTTAAACTACTTCGCAACTTATTAGCTAATAAGGTGGTAGTTGCCATTTTAAAGCTTTCTAAAATGTCCATAATTTGTGCTGAATTTTTATGTTTAATTTTTATTTTCTTTCTTTGCTCGATTCTGTCTTCCCTTTTTCCTTGGTTTTAGGTAGATCAATAAATATCCTATCTCCGGCTTTAAGACCATCTAAAACTTGAACTTCGTTATCAATATTCGCACCAATTCTGACTAGATTAAACTCAGGTTGATTTTTTTCACCTAATAACCACACTCCAGTTTTTCCCTTGCGAGTAACAATTAACTCCTGGGGAATTAATAGGGCATTTTGGATGTTATTACCAACAAATGTCACTTCACTCACATTCATTCCTGAACGCAGTTTTTCAGACCCTTTATTAACAGTAACCCGCACCTGAAATGAGGTGACATTTTGCTCAACTACCGCTTCAGGAGCAATCAAACGCACTTGTCCATGAAAAATTTCATCGGGATAAGCATCAACGGTAATTTCTACTTTTTGTCCTTGTTTAATTTGGGATATATCTACTTCAGGAACATTTGCTAAAACTTCTAATCCTTTAGCTAAAGCTACTATAGAAGTTGAGGTAGCAGAAGCACTACTGGAAGCAGAAACAGCAGGACTAACAAAACCCCCCACTGTCGCGTATCTTTGAGTAATAATGCCTGCAAAAGGAGCGCGAATAATTGTATCTTCTAATTGTACTTGTTGTTGTTTTAATTGAGCTTCTGCACTAGCTACTGCTGCTTTTAATCTGGCAATTTCTTCAGGACGATTACCATTTTCTAATTTTCTTAAAGCTTCCTTTTCCTGATTAACTATTGCTTGTTGTTTTTGAATATCTTGGTTACGGTTGCCAATTTTCAGTAAGGATAATCGTTTTTTAGCTTCTTCTAAATTGGCTTTTGCTTTTCTATTTTCACTGATATACTGTTCTAAACTATCTTGAGAAATTGCTCCATTTTTTGCTAAATCTTGATAACGTTTTAAACGTGATTCAGTTAATTCTACAGCGGCTTTTGCCGAGTCTACTTGAGCCTGTGCTTGTTGAATTTCCTGTAAACGATTCCCCTCACGGATAATTGCTAATTGAGCCTGTGCTTGGGCTACACGGGCTTTTCCTTGGGCAATTTCTTCGGGACGACTTCCCGCTAGGCTTTCCGCTAATTGGGCTTTTGCCTGTTCTAAATTAGCTTTGTATTGAATAATTCGCATTTTAATTTCCGAATTATCCATGCGGGCAATTATTTGTCCTTTCTTAACTTTGTCTCCCTGTTCAACATTTAAATCTGCCAACAGTCCAGAACTTTTAGGACTAATATTAACGCTTTGAATTGGTTGGACTTTCCCACTAGCAGTAATGCGGACAGTTACGCTTTTTGCTTCTACAGGAACAGTTAATTTAGTCACATCTAGCGGTTTATTTTTTTGCTGGATGGTTTGAATAGTGGCTGTTGTTCCTACAATTAAAGCACCACTGGCAATTAAACCAATTAACCAACGGAATGGATATTTAACTTTTTTGCCAATTAAGGGAATTTCTATGTAAAAAATCATGATTAAAAAAGTTAAGGAACAAAAATTAGCGAGTCTATTTTATAGACAAAACTTGATGACAATCATTTGATTTATATAATTCATCATCTGATGGGGTGAATTTTTTATTTTTTGTTTTTTTATCCTCCTGTTGACTATAATATCATAGTCTGTGATTGGTAAACATGACTTAATTTCCTATTTTAGCAACTTATTTACTAAATTTGGTGATGATTTCCCTGGGGAACTATTTAAAGGATGGTGAATTTGTTCTATAATCTCAATTCCTTTTGTACTTGTAGTTATGGATCAAGAGGTAAGCAAGACCATATCAGAAGTTAAAACTGGGAATTTTTTAGCCTTGCTTAAATTCATTCTATTGCTCGATAATAAATAGCGCTATTTTAGCATAAAATATAAATTCAATTTTCGTTTAAATAAATAGCCCGAATATCAGCAGGTAATTTAGCTTCTAACATTCGATAACTCTCTTCTAGACAACTGGTAACTTCACTCAGAGAAATTTCCTCTCCTTCAGCTTGTAAATAAGCAGCAATTTTAGTTTCATTCCAGTGGAATCTTTGTACCATTAAGATCATTAAACGTGATCTTGGTGGTAGTTGATCTAATGCTTGTTCTACATAGCACCATAGTGGTGGTGAAGTATTCTCAAGGGAATAATGAATAGTTTCTGTTGGTGGTAGTTCAATCTTGTTAATATAGAAACTGGTCATATTAACTAACCAGTTTTGTAGGGTTAAGCCGTCCTGTGAACTTAAATCTAGTTTACCTAATTGATAAAATATATGTCGCCATATCAGAGCAAACAAATAATCAGCTTGTACAGGCGATCGCGCCGAATGCCAACTTAAAGTATATAATATTGAGCTATAACGGCAAAAAATCACGGTAAAATATTTACCGGAATCTGGATATTGTTGAAACAAAGTCAGTAATTCTTGATCACTGTGATCAAATAGTGACTTTACCAATGGGTGATTAATGTGAGGAAAGTAGGGAATTTGCACAATCTCTAGATTAGATAACTGTTAAAATATACTAGGGAATAGTTAAAGGCTGCTGAATAATATTTGCAAATCAGTGAAATAGACTCAGATCAGACTACTAGATTATTGATAAACTAGAAACAAGGACTTAATGTTAGTCTTGATAGACGCTATTAGAAGCGGCTACTTTATACCAATATTTTGATACTGTTTGTTCATGGTTATAGAAGCTAGTTCCATAATGTTCCTGTTAAGTCCACTAACTTTAGGGTCATTCTTGCCTTCCCTGCCCTTGGATAGCCTATTCTCCACCCAAGGGATTATGATTATGCTGCTGGCGGCTTACGCTGGTGCTATGTGGATGTTTCTGAGTAGCGCTCCTAAAGTTTATACTGTTATGGTATCAGATTTAGAAGTTGCCCGACAGTTGTATGAAGGATTGTTAGATTTGCCCGTAGCGGAAGTACCTTTGCACTATTATTACAATTATGAGCAAACCATTGGTGCAACAAGTATTGACCCCCTGTATATGTCTGCTAGTCCTAGTTGGTCTAACAGCACCATGAATCATGGACAGGACGGGCTGTGGTATCAACTGAAAAAAAATACTCAATTACATATTATCACAGGTGCTAGTTTAGGCACAAAAGATCAACAGCGTCATGTTTGTTTTGATCATGAGTGTCTAGAATTAATTTTAATGCGAGTAGAAGTGCGGGGTTTAAAATTCAAAATTCGTAATCAAAAACCTTTGAATTTTCTAGTTAAGGATTATGATGGACGGGTAATTGAAATGGCTGAAGTTGCTAATTAGTTGTAGTGAGGTGGGTAATGCCCACCTCACTATAAATTATTTCAAGTATTTAGTTTAAATATTAATTATTTCTGTGCTGCTAATTTCTCCCTATTTTTGTTAACTTATCAATAAAGCCAATGATGCCGGACTAAAGAAAGATGGCGATTTGGTCAAAGTGTTATAATGGAAGGGAGAGAATCTAGATAAATTCTAAATTTTTAGATAAATAAACCCATAGTAAAAGCTGAAAAAATGACCATTAACCGTGCAAATAATAGAAGTTTACTGCAAAAATCCGATTGGCCTGTTAAAGATCTACCAGGATTAAGCCTAGAAGAACAAGCTCAACTAAAGAATTGTGGTATCAATACCACAGAAGAACTAATTACAAGAGGAAAAACTCCAGAAGAGAGAATAATATTAGCGGGTAAATTGCAAGTAGATCTTCATTCTGTGAATAAATGGGTAGTTTTAGCAGGTTTAGCCCGTGTTCCCAGTGTAGGGACTCAATATTGCGGTATGTTACTTCACGCTGGTGTTATTTCCATAGCCCAATTAGCGCAAACTCCTACTCACAGATTACATAGACAAGTTATGCGTTTGCAAGTATCAACATTGCACAGCCGGGATTTATGTCCAGCAGTTGAGTTAGTGCAACAGTGGAGTCATCAAGCGCAAGCCATGGGTAATTAGTTAGTGGTAATTGGTAATTGACTATTCCTTTGCTAAAACGCCATTGAGAAAGATATCCGCCAACCCTTCCGCCATTTTTTGCATTTCTTGGGGGGAGGCGTTGGGTTCTATGAGGGTGTGATCAGCAAAACCAGCGATCGCAAATAAACCTAAAAATACTTTAGCACCAAGTTTGGCATCTATTTGACGATAGATGCCTTTATCTATTGCTGTTTGAAAAAATGCTTCAGCCACATCCGTCATTTTATCAATAACTTCGGTTTGAATGCGATCGCGCAAATCTGGATGAAATTGCACTTCCATAAAGCAAACACGCATAATATCGGCGTTTTTTTGTAAATTCCACATCCGACGATGCATAACTTGGGCTATAGCCTTATAACTACCCATTTCGCTGAGTTCTGTGAGTAAATCCGTGAGAATATCCACCCAGCCATTAGTGGCGACTTCCACCAAAATTGCTTTTTTATTGTCAAAATAACGAAAGAGAGTTCCTTCGGCTACTCCTGCGGTTTGTGCTAAATCACGGGTTGTAGTTTTCTCGAATCCCTTGGTAGCAAACAATCGTTGTGCTGCTTGCAAAATTCGGGTGCGGGTCTGGGCTTCTGATGATGGCGGAGAATTAAAAATTCGCATAGTATTTTGATATCTTCAAAATAGGATTGGTAGCCTTATTGTGCAACGCGGCATGGAGAAATTACAAAAATCTTCATAGAAGGTTAACTCTCTGTGTGTCTTTCCAGTCATGTAAACTTACCTTAACTTTTGCTTATGCACCAGACAATCTTAAATTTGCTGACCGCTGGCGTGAAAAAGTCCCCATTTCGTTCTCTATTAGCCACTAGTTTAGCGTTGATAGTCTTGGTTTGGGGGTGGATACCAGAAATGGCCATAGCCTTGCAACAGCCCCAAAATTCCATTCAGCCTTACCTAGAACAAGTAATTAATCGTTTAACGGAATTTCGTCTGGATAATGGATTAAAATTCATTGTTTTAGAAAGACATCAAGCCCCAGTGGTTTCCTTTTTAACCTATGCTGATGTGGGTGGTATTGATGAACCAGATGGACAAACCGGTGTAGCCCACTTTTTAGAACATTTGGCCTTTAAAGGCACCAAGCGCATCGGTACTAAAGACTACAAAGCCGAAGCCCCACTGCTGGAAAAATTAGAAAAGTTGGATAACCAAATTAAAATTGCCAAAGCGGACAATCAAAAAAAGGAAATAGCCCGGTTAGAAACCGAGTTTAAATCAGTAGAATCCCAAGCCCTAAAATTAGTTAAACAGAACGAAATGGGGCAAATTGTCGAACAAGCTGGAGGTGTGGGTTTAAATGCTACTACATCCTCAGAAGCTACCCGCTATTTTTATAGTTTTCCTGCGAATAAATTAGAATTGTGGATGTCTTTAGAATCTGATCGATTTTTAGATCCTGTGTTTCGAGAATTTTATAAAGAAAAAGAAGTAATTTTGGAAGAAAGACGCTTACGAGTAGAAAATTCTCCTATCGGTCAGATGGTAGAAAAATTCATAGATACTGCTTTCAAAGTTCATCCTTACAGACGGCCAGTAATTGGTTATGATCAAGACATTCGCAACTTAACACCAGAGAATGTGAGGAAGTTTTTTAAAGCTTATTATGCTCCTAGTAATTTAACTATTGCTATTGTGGGAGATGTCAACCCCAATGAAGTCAAAAAACTAGCGAAAACTTACTTTGGACGTTATCAAGCTAAACCTAAACCCCAACAAAAACTACCAATAGAACCTCAGCAAACTGCGACTAGGGAAGTTACTTTAGAATTATCTACTCAACCTTGGTATTTAGAGGGTTATCATATTCCAGCTATTACCGATCCTGATCAGGCAGTTTATCAAATCATCGGTAGTTTAATGAGTGACGGGAGAACATCAAGACTTTATAAGTCCTTGGTGGAAAAACAAAATTTAGCTTTAAATGCGGAAGGTTATAGCGGCTTTCCTGGGGATAAATATCCCAACTTAATGTTCTTTTATGCCCTAACATCTCCAGGAAAAACAGTAGATGAAGTAGCGATCGCTTTAAAGCAAGAAATTGATAAATTGAAGACTGAACCTGTATCTGCGGTGGAATTAGAACGATTAAAAACTAAAGCTAGAGCGTCTTTATTACGCAGTTTAGATTCTAATTCAGGTATGGCAGAACAGTTGTTAGAATATGAAGTTAAAACCGGTTCTTGGCGTAATTTGTTTTTGCAATTGGATAAAATTGCAGCGGTGACTTCTGAGGATATTCAAAGAGTAGCCCGTACTACTTTTACGCCAGAAAATCGCATTGTTGGTAAGTTGTTGTCAAAACAACCAGGGTGAAATTTGAGGTTTTATTTCACGCAGAGTCGCAGAGAGGAAAAGTTTGAAAATCTCTCTTTAGGAAATTAGGGAAAGCTATGCTAAAAAAATTGAAAATAGAGAAGAAGGATATGTTGAGGTTTGATTTGAAAAACAAAAAATTTCAGTTTTCTAGGGGACAAAGATTTGTTTTTACTTTGGTAGTGGTTGTTGCTTGTTTCTTTGTAAATTTGAATTTTTCTTGGGCAGGAACGACAGCAAAGTATTACAATGAATTAAAGTTTCCCCCGGTTGCGGCGGTTAAGTTACCCAAGTATGAACGGTATGTACTCAAAAATGGTTTGGTAGTTTATTTGATGGAAGATCATGAGCTACCATTGGTCAGTGGTACAGTTTTGGTAAGAACAGGTAGCCGTTGGGAAGCAGCCCAAAAAACTGGTTTAGCTGGTTTGGTGGGTTCTACTTTGCGGAGTGGTGGAACTCAGAAACATTCCCCAAATCAGTTAAATGAGATTTTAGAACAACGAGCCGCAGCGGTGGAAACAGATATGGGGGAAGCTGTTGGTAGTGTGAGTTTTGAAGCTCTCAAGGAAGATTTAGAAATGGCTTTTGGGCTGTTTACTGAGGTATTACGTGAACCGGCGTTTGCTCAAGATAAGTTGGATTTGGAAAAAACTCAAATTCGTGGTGATATTTCTCGTCGCAATGATAGTCCTAATAGTATCGCCAGTCGAGAGTTTAAAAAGCTAATTTATGGACAAAAAAGTCCTTATGCGCGTACCGTTGAATATGCAACTCTTGACCAAATTTCTCGTGATGATTTACTCAAGTTCTATCAGCAATATTTTCACCCCAATAATCTCATTTTAGGCATTGTTGGCGATTTTAATCCTGAAAAAATGCGATCGCTGATTCAAGCCAAATTTGGTGACTGGAAACCAAGTCCTGAAATTACTAAAACCCAATTACCACAGGTCACTCAAGCTAATTTAGGTGGGGTATATTTTGTTAATAAACCTCAACTTACCCAAAGTAGTGTTTTAATTGGTCATTTGGGTGGAAAATTCAATAGTCCTGATTATCCAGCTTTGGATGTTATGAATGGTATTTTAAATGGTTTTGGCGGACGTTTATTTAATGAGTTGCGATCGCGTCAAGGTTTAGCTTATTCTGTATATGGTGTCTGGAACCCCCGTTTTGACTATCCTGGAATGTTTATTGCTGGAGGACAAACTCGCACGGAAACTACAGTTCAATTCATCAAATCACTACAAACGGAAATCAAGCGTTTACAAACTGAAAATGTCACGACTAAGGAATTAAATAATGCTAAAGACTCCACACTAAATTCCTTTGTTTTCAACTTTCAAGATCCTAGTCAAACCCTATCTCGGTTAATGCGATACGAATATTATGGTTATCCCGCTGATTTCTTATTTCGCTATCAAAAAGCTGTTGCTGCTACTACAGTAGCAGACGTTAAACGGGTAGCACAGAAATATTTGAAACCAGAAAATTTAGTTACTTTAGTAGTAGGAAATCAAACTGGAATCAAACAACCATTAACTAGTTTAGCCACGAAGGTAACAACCATAGATATTACCATCCCTGGTAGTCAGCCAGCAGCCCCTCAATAAAAAAATCTCCGACTTCTCAAAGAAGTCGGGGAGCTAAATTTCTGATTTTTAATTTCGCAACTACGGTTCAACTTGAGGATTTCTAGAGTATTTTTTTACTCTTGTAGAAACTCCTCATGATCATAAACATCAGGCCAAACAGTTGCACCGTGTTCATATTTATCAATCCCAATCTTATCAGCTTCACTATTAACACGCAGCCTACCAATAAAATTAAGTACACTAAACATGACAAAGGCGAAGACAATAGTAAAAACTGATACTGCAACTACACCCAAAATCTGCACACTCAACAAGTCAAAACCGCCACCCAAAAACAGACCAGCTTTTTTATTCAAAGTCAATTCTGGTTGACCCAAAAAGCCTACTGCTAGTGTACCCATCATACCATTAATACCATGAACAGCAAATGCTCCCACAGGGTCATCAATTTTGCATGATTCAATAATATCAATACCGAAAATTACTAAAATTCCACCTGTTAAACCAATCAAAACCGCAGCCCAAGGCGCGATAAAAGCACAACCAGCGGTAATACCTACCAACCCTGCTAAAGAACCATTCAGACAATAGGCTAAATCCCATTTACCTGAACGTTTGTATTGATAAAATAAGGATGCTAAGGCCCCAGCACCAGCACCCAGGGTAGTGTTGAGAGTAATCAAACCAATTAAGCCAGTATTAGCAGTACCCAGGGTTGAACCAGGGTTAAAACCATACCAGCCAAACCAGAGAATCATAGTTCCTAAAGCCGCCAAACCTAAGTTATGGGCGGGAGGAATTTTTCCCCAAGTAGTACGTCCGGGACGAGGTCCTAGTAAATAAGCACCGACTAAGGCTGTCCAACCCCCAACGGTGTGAACTGCGGTACTACCAGCAAAGTCATGAAAGCCCATTTTCCCTAACCAGCCACTGGAGTTCCATATCCAATGAACGACGAGGGGATAGCTAAATGCCGCCATAATACCACTGTAGATTAAGTCGCCAACAAAGTCCGTTCTTCCCGCCATTGCCCCAGTAGTAATTGTACTGGCAGTAGCCGCAAAGGCAAACTGGAAGAAAAACAAAGTGTAAGCATTGAGTTGGGAGGCTATTCCTGGCACGTTACCATTAGTAAAAGCACCGTCAACGGGTAATTGACTTAAGAAAAAGGTGTCTGTACCAATGAACCCACCACTACTTGTACCAAAAGCAATTCCAAAGCCCACAGCCCACCATACTAAAATGGTGAGGGCAGCATCAATAAAGTTTTCCAATAGGGCATTAACTACACCTCTTTGACGCAGTAAACCTGCTTCTAACATCGAAAAACCGGTCTGCATGAAGAATACTAAAAAGCCTGTGAGTAATACCCAGGTAGTATCAACAGAAATTTGTAATTGTTTGGTTGTCGCGTCTAAGGACTCTAGTGTTACTGGGTCTGCGGCCTGGACAACTGTAGGCGCGAAAATCGCCAATACCATTGAACCTATAGCCAGTGCTAAAAGGCGATAAAAAGGGCGGATACGTTTATTCATTCGTGTTTTTGTGTAATTAAGGCTGGACTTTTATGGTTGATCATATCAGCATTTACTTTGATACTCGTATCATACGCAATAAGAAAATACTGTTACGTTAGATACAAAAAACTTAATTTATTGATTAATTTTATCTGTCACACCTATGTATATAGGTCACACTTATGTATGCAGGTTTTATCCTTTGGGTGGAGAAAATTGGTAACTATTTAAGACTTGACAAATTCCAAAATTTATATTATGCTTATGTTATGGGTAGAAAATCCTGCGCCCATATATATAAGTTTTTCAAACACTAACCTGATTACATAATTATTTTTGACTTCATTCTGTAAATTTCAATATCTCGGATATCCTAATTTGCATAAGATATATCAAGACTTGACAAACCTTCGGATTTGTATAATACTTGTATCATGGCCGTTCCCATTCAAGTGAGGTACAAGCAGTAATAATTGAACGCAGATGGACGCAGATAAACGCGGATAATTTTGTATTTCATTAGATTGGGAAATACTATAATATTGGGGAAATAGTATTGAGTTTAAATAACAAAAATATAGTCAGATATAGTTAAACCTAATTATTTTCGTCACAATCGAAGCGTAAAATTGTCTAACTGCGCTAAATAAACTAGATGATTCACTTACCTATACAAATCAGAGATTAATTTTAGATAGTTCTTCCTTATCAAGATAAGCATAACATATTCAAAGTTCTTTGTCAACACCATAAAATCATTTTTTCGGCGTTTTTTCGTTTTTACTGAAATTTCTATATTCTCAAGGGAGATTTGGGGATAAATCTCGCTGTAATTATGATATTTTGTCAAAAAACTGTGTCTGACTGACTAGATAGTTCACTTACCTATACCAAAGATTAATTGTAGTAGGACTTACGCAAGATTCATGGAATAACGAACCACTCCAGGCACAGAGGTCACGGAGAAATGAGGATTTGAGAGATATTTTGCGTAAGTTTTGTGTAGATAGTTCTTCCTTATCAAGATAAGCATAACATATTCAAAGTTCTTTGTCAACACCATAAAATCATTTTTTCGGCGTTTTTTCGTTTTTACTGAAATTTCTATATTCTCAAGGGAGATTT
>Ga0315905_10003971_pt1 | contig 15168 bp, 28 predicted proteins | sample LakEriMetagenome_5_FD_203522 | JGI IMG/M metagenome (GOLD analysis project Ga0315905, IMG submission 203522) | Freshwater fungal communities from buoy surface, Lake Erie, Ohio, United States - Buoy 4 MA121 | ecosystem: Environmental > Aquatic > Freshwater > Lake | place: USA: Lake Erie, Ohio... | reverse complement strand
GAAGTTTGAAGCAGATCTAGTTGACCGTATGCTTGCGCACATATCTGCGGATGCGTCTAGAACAGTGGTTATCAATTCTGTGTGGTATACCGGTGAATACCATCAACAAGTACTGGAATGGTTGCGTAACCATCCTGTTGATCGTATTGTGCTGATTGCCATGCTGGATGCAGCTATTCCTGCTGCCGATTGGTACAAGGAGTTTGACTGTGAAATATTGACTGTGGGATATTATGCAGGACCGCATGCTGTGGATTTTTGTGCAGTGTTTGTGGATGAATTTTTAAAGCCTCCGTCACTGGATATTCTAATGAGCCCGGCCCAGATTGACACAGCCTACATGTGTTTAAATCGTAAGCCACACTGGCACAGACAAAAGCTGTATCGACAACTTGAAGCCAACAACCTGTTGGATCGCGGCATAGTGAGCATGGGTGGCACTGGCCTGGCTGTGAGATCTTTGCCAACTGATTGCGAGCCAGACAATCTTGCACCCAATGCTGCTGCCACACACTACGGTATACCCAATGACATAGTGAGTCTGGGCCACCGGCACAATTGGCAACGACACCTGGTAAATGTTGTGACTGAAACGTTTTTTGATATCAACCGGACTGGATTTGTAAGTGAAAAAATCTACAAACCCATAGTAGGATGCAAGCCGTTTTTGGTGTATGATCCTGATGGCGGCACCCAGTGGCTAACAGATCGAGGGTTTGAAACTTATGTCACAGACTTTGCGGATATAACAGACCTGAACCTTGCTGAGCCAGCGGCCATGCATCGATTCCTTGGAGTGTTGTGTGACCAGACACCTGATTACTGGCAAGCCAAATTTCTTGCTCTTAGTGAAAAAATACTATACAATAAACATCACTTCACTGATTATGTTCATAGTCAGAAACAAAAAATTCAAAAAGGAATATCATGCCAAATCTAGTACCAATTGTTGTTGAATCCACAAGCAAGGGCGAACGCAGCTACGACATCTACAGTCGCTTGCTTCGAGAACGCATTATCATGCTGGACTCGGATGTAGACGAACATAGTGCCAGTTTGATTGTGGCACAGATGTTGTTTCTTGAAAGTGAGAACCCTGACAAAGATATCAGCCTGTATATCAACTCACCCGGTGGCAGCGTCACAGCAGGCATGGCCATCTATGATACCATGCAGTTTATCAAACCCAATGTACAGACCATTGTGCTGGGGCAGGCCTGCTCCATGGGATCGTTGCTGGCCAGTTCCGGAGCCAAGAACAAGCGATTTATCTTGCCCAACGCTCGTCACATGATTCATCAGCCATCGGGTGGCTCACGTGGACAGGCCACGGACATGTTGATCCAGGTCACAGAAATTCTCAAAATGAAACAGGTGCTGACTGAGATCTATGTGAAACACAATTCAGCAGGCAAAACGTTTGAGCAGTTTACTGCGGACATGGAACGTGACAATTTCATGAGTGCGCAAGAAGCAGTGGACTACGGATTAGCTGACAAGATCCTAGAAAAACGAACATAATTTCCGGGTCGGTTGACCAATATTGCCCGAAATGCTATAATACACACATAGCAACAAAGGACCAACATGATCCAACCTTGGGCATATCTAGCAATCAGTCTAGTGTTGACAGCCTGCGGTGGCGGTTCGGACAACAGTGCGTCCAGTTCAGATCAGGCTCAGATAACTCCGGGCGTTGCATTCACTAGAGTGCTAAATCAAAGTACTAACAGAAACACAGTTGAAACCTACGCAGTTGGTGATCTCAACAGCGACGGACTAGATGACGTGGTGGTTGGTGGCTGGACAGGCGGAACCAATTATCTGGCAATCATGATTCAAAATCCCAATGGCACACTGACTGATCGTACTGTGGCACTGGCAGGAACCAATCAGTATCCTGGTAGCAATCATGTGTTCATTGGCGACTTTGATCATGATGGGCATGCGGATATTTGGTTTCCGGGTGATGACGATCTAGTGGCATCAACGTCAAGTTTGATATTGTGGGGCAGCACCAGTGGAGTATTTGTTCGTCAAACAGTTGATTCGGGTGTCCACAGTCAAGGAGCATGTGTAACTGACCTCAATCAAGATGGTCATGTGGATGTGTTGATAATGGGCACATACAATCAGAATATTAACACCTATGGCTATTATCTAAACAATGGTAACAGGACATTTTCGCCCTTGGTGGCAAGTCTGCATGTGAATGGTGGAAGTGCATGTGCAGTAATTCGTGATGCTGCCACTGGACACCTTGCAATATTCCAAGGTGGAAACAGTCAGATGCCAGGCTTCCAGGACAGCATCAGCATTGTAGATTCAAACCTAAATCTAATCAAGCAGATAGCAATACCCAAACAGGATGCTGCACTTGCTGGAATAAATGGTGTCAAAGAAATTGACGCGAATGGCGACGGACTGTTGGATTTTGTAATCAACTATGAGGCCTGGGAACCAGGTGCTGCTGGCAGAAAAGAAGTGTGGTTGAATCAAGGCTCTGATAATTTTGCATTTGCTCACACACTGGATTCACACAACTCGACTGGCAACATTGTTGCATTCAGTTACCAAGGTGACCAATACTGTTACTTCAATGCCCCCAATGGCGATGCTTTGTTATACCGACGAGAAAACGGCCGTCTTGTACTACACCTGCAGGAAAGTTTTTTGACCATGGCACGTGCCCTGGGAGCCAGACCCGGAGTGAAAGACTGGAGCCTGTGGTCTTCAACGGTTTATCGAGGCTCAGCGGGCATGTACATGCTGCAACATGTGACCACGGGCTACTACACCCAAAAACTTTAAAACACAGGTTGCATAAAAATCAATGTTCAGTTATAATAACAGTTATTCGGAGTTGAAGAATGAAATATAAAATATTAATGGCTGTGTTGTTCACAGTGGGTTTGTTTTTGATGCTGTTGCCTTTTGTATGGCTGGGGACCAAGTGATGACACAAGATGAATACCTGCGAGAACTTGCATCTCAAGTGGATCCGGACTTGGTGGAAAAAATTCGTGACTGGCCCGATGAGACCAGGATGTACATGTATCTCCACAACATTCAGTTGGCACACATGGCCAGATTTGAACACATGTTGAAAGAACACACCCTGAACATTGCTGCCTTGAACAGTCGACCCACAGTGAATGCTGTGAGTACCACCTGGATTGAGCCCTAGATCATGACAGTGTTATGGATCTGGAGCCTGCTGACCTTGAACAGTCAAGGCTTGATTCAACAATCTCGACCCATGCAAACTGAGCCGGAGTGCCTGCAATTGTCTGCAATAGTACGGGTATTCAACAATGACACCGGAACCTTGTGCATACGTCACAAGATCTCTGTACCTCGACAGGAGTAACATGATGGGAACCCTAGCTGAATATTTTGCTGCCAATCGTTACGTGAGCCAGTATGAAATTGGTACACGACTGTTTGGCCGCTGGAACAAGATTCCGTTTGTGGGCACAGTGGGCAATGACAGTCTAGTAAACGAACTAGAAGGTCCCATGATCAGTGTTCGACTGGATCTGCCCATCAAGTATGAGGACAGAATCTACAATCACATTCGTGTGAAACATGCGGATGTTGAACTTTATCGGTAGGGGAATTTGACACAGAGTCAAATATTATTTTATTTTAACTTAGGAAAAATTATGTTCAAAGATATTCGTGTTCGTGCAGCTCTTCGCACTCTGGGCTTGTTTGCAATTGCTGTGGCATCGGGACTGATCACTGCATTTTTCTGTCAGACGTATGGTCCAATGGCAGTGTTGACTATAGGCATGATTGGTCTAGCTGGGTATGCGATTGTGATGGTATATGATATCATGCTGCTGAAGTTACAGCAGGAAAAAGAATACCAAGAGTTGTCAGCGTCACTTGATAAATCCACTACAGAATAATCAAAAAGCCCGTAGGCTTTTTATTTGTAGATGTAGTTGATGGTGTTGGAATTTTCACGCAATTCTGAAGCACCGTTCTTGAGATGGAAGCGTCGAGCCATTTCGGTCTTGGGACTCAGAGTCACGTAGGTGCTGATATCAGGAAATTCTGCTTGAATACTAGTCTGGGCCTGTTGGATCAGGTCTCGGCCTGCGCCAGCAGCATAACTCCAGATGGTGTAAAAAACAGCAGTAGTGGCAATCTCTACCAAGTCCACCAAGTCCTCCACAGCAGCAGGAACCACAGTCAAGAACTTCACACAGGTCACTGCCAGAGTTTGGTCACCATTTTTAAGCATGTAGATTCTAGAATTGGCATTGACTCGGTCGGTTACTGGAATTTCTGGTCGCACAGGGTCGTCCAGGATCAGCTGGTTCAAGTCTTCGGTAATTGTGGTAATGGTGTGTAGCAACATAATCTATGCCGTTGGTTATGTGCAGCTATTTACCTTTGTCGTCAGATCAGGAAATTTTATCAGAACACTAGATTATGGCAACATGTTTATCCAAACATGCTTGATTATATCGCACACATGCGTTATACTATGATCATGCTGTGACGCAAACAGCTAATTTAACTTACTTTGAAAGGTAACAATTATGCGCTTTAATCCAGAAACTAAAACCTACAAACTCTTCACCGCTCTCTATGCAGGCGAGAAAGTATCCGCCAGTATCGCTGCCAAGCGTTTTGGTATCAAGAACATTTCCGCTGACGTGTCACGTATTCGTCAAGCCGGCTTTGCTGTGTACGGTAACCAGCGTGTGGCTGGCAACGGTGTCAAGGTTACAGAATATGTAATCGGCAAGCCTTCACGCAAACTCGTAGCATTGGGATACAAAGCCCAGGCCATGGGAATCACTCTCTAAGAGATTCCACGCTGTCCGATTCAGACCGGACACTAGGTAACAAAGCCTCCTGCAACGGGAGGCTTTTCTTTTGTAAATACAGAGTATGACAGAAATAAAAAATTACTATTGCAGTCAAAAATTTGACTGGATTGAAATACGCTTGTACGACGGGTTTGTGGCCAGTTGCTGTCAAGCACAGTCACACAGAATCACAATTGATGATATCCAACAACATCCAGTGGGATTCTTTAACTATTCCAAAATACGACAAGAACGACAACAGATGCTGGATAATCAGCCAGTATCTGGATGTGAAACAGGATGCTGGTCTCTGGAAAGACAAAATATTCAAAGTCGCAGACAACGACTGGGTGCAGACCAAAAAATTTATTCCACAATAGAAGGTATTCCCAAAACATTAAATCTAGTAGTCAACAATACTTGTCTCCAAAGTTGTGTTTATTGTTGCAAAAATTTCAGTAGCAGCTGGTTGGCTGATGTGGTCAAAAACGGAAATTATGACATACCAGGTTACGAAAATCGTTACAATGCATCATCTCACGATAAAGTACTGTCCCGTATCAGTCAACCCGAATTGCACAATAGCAAATTTTCTCAAACGGTACTAGACCAAATAATCAAAAACAGTGATCAAGTTGAACACTTGGTCATATCTGGTGGCGAACCACTGCTGGATAACAATCTGGTATCATTGTTGCAAAATCTATCACATGTGCCCAAAATAACTGTGTACTCCGGTCTGACAGTGAACACTGATCGGTTGCAACGTATCTTAGACAGTATCAAATCAATGTCTCAGCTGGAGTTTGTTATCAGTGCTGAAAATATTGATTCACTGCATGAGTTCAATAGGTATGGCAGTAAACAGGATTTGTTTGATGCCAATGTGGACATAATCAAATCAAATTTTTCCATGCAGTTTTCAGCAACTGTGAGCAATGCCACACTGTTTGGTCTACCAGATTTTCTAAACAAGCATTCTGCAGACCTGGTCCGATTCAATCTGTTGGTGGATCCCGGTTACTTGGCTCCCAACATACTTGACAATAACAGCAAGCAGATTATTGTTGAAAAATTACAAGCTGCCAACAGAACTGATTTGGCCAATGTAATAAACTATATTATGTTACCGGTTGACGCAGCCCAAAAACCCTTGTTAAAACAATTTCTTGACCAATATTCCACTCGACGTGGTATGGATTTGAAGATCTTTCCGGAATCTTGGATCCAATGGATGCAATAAAAATCGCTTGACTAAAATTCACATGTGTAGTATAATGTACACATGCTAAAAAACTTATTCAAACGCCTGGGTCGATACCGTGTGATCATGGATCGACTGGATGGAGAACCTTACTTAGAACGCTACTATGTGTTTCTTCGAGATCGATCCTGGTTCCCATTCAACATCTTTGTTCACAAGTTTCTCAAGAGTGATCCTGATGATGTGCATGATCATCCATGGCCATTTGCCACACTGATTCTTAGAGGTGGATACTGGGAATGGCGTCCCTTGTTTGATGCTCAAGGTCGACGACAGGGTGAAACCGCCCGTTGGTGTGGCGCCGGTAGCTTTAGAACTGCCCGAGCCAACACTTACCATCGCATTGAACTGGATCCTGATGTTACCTGCTGGACCTTGTTCATGCCCGGCGCCAAACAACGTGACTGGGGATTCCTGGTAAAAAACAAGTGGGTGCAGTGGGAACAATATTTGATTCAAAGGAAAACAACATGAAATGGTTTGATAAATGGTTTCTCAACAAAGCCAAGTGGGCATGGCAACACCGCGACGAGCCTGAGGACTCACCTGTGGCGTATCCAATGCCCACAGGAAAACGTCGAAACAATGGGATTGGTCTAGTCAGCGATGACGTGGAAAGCGATGCCGGACTCAATATTACAGTGCGCAAGGCCATTGGTGGCAAAATCATAACTTTCAGGCACTATGACGCCAAAACAGATCGCAGCAGCAACAAATTGTACATTGTGCCTGATGAACTGGATTTTGAACGTGAACTGGGCAAGATGATCACGCTGGAAAGCATGCGAGGTTGAAAGTAAATACATTATGGAAACTATTGTTGATTTTGCCCAATGGGTGCTCTGGATTGCCGGTGCTGTTATCTTGGCCACTTGGCTAGCCGAACTAGTGCTGAAAACATATCTCCTGATAAAAATAAAACAGTATCAGACCGAACTACAACCAGTCTTGGACGTGATGGAACGTGCTGTTGCTGGTCAACTAATCCTGCTCACTGTAGAAGTTGACCACAACCAGTATCTGTGCTATAATGCGTTAACCCAGGAATTTGTGTGTCAAGGCATTGATGTAACCGAAATAGTTCAACGCTTCAGAGCCAGATTTCCGGACAAGACAGTGACAATATTCAATGGTGACGACACAGCAGTGGCAACACTACAACAACAATCTAGAGCACAACATGAAAATCTCAGTTTGCAGTGACCTCCATCTGGAGTTTGGTGATCTTGACTTTGCTAACACAGAGTCAGCACAGGTGCTGGTTCTCTCCGGCGATATCTGTGTGGCCCGAGACATGCTTGCACATGACACCGTCGAAGTGCTGGGCATAGATGGCCGCAGCGGTCGCTATCACAAATTCTTCCAACGCTGTTCAGAGCGTTTTGAGCATGTGGTGTACATTGTGGGCAATCATGAGCACTACAATCATGACTTTGCAAAAACTATTCCACGTTTGAAGGATGTGTTGAGCTACTTGCCCAACCTGCACATCATGGAAAAAGAATCATTTGATGTGGGCAACATCACGTTTCTGGCTGGCACGTTATGGACAGACATGAACCGCGAAGATCCGCACACCTTGTATGCTATTCGCAACTACATGAACGACTTTCGTTGCATCACCAACAGTGCCAAAGACACCCATTTCCGTGACACAGATGGCAACTTTCAAACTCGCGTGTCCAGGTTCACACCTGAAGACACTGTGGAAGAACACAAGGCCATGCTGGCATTTGTGAACACAGCCATCACAGCCCGCCCTGATCGGCAGTACGTGGTTGTGGGGCATCACAGTCCCAGCAAGCTCAGTACCAAGCCACAGTACGAGGACGATCAACTGGTGAATGGTGCATACAGCAGTGACCTGAGTGAGTTCATTCTTGATCATCCGCAGATTTGTCTGTGGACACATGGACACACTCATCATGAATTTGACTACCTGGTTGGTACCACTCGAATTGTTTGCAACCCACGTGGCTATGTTGGACATGAGCAGCAGGCCACTGACTGGCGATTGCTAACAGTTGAGGTATGACAGAAATGTCTCTGACTCGGGAACAAGTGCAACAGCTGGCAACATTTTTTGCTCTGGACCTGAGTATTCACGGTGTGACCATACGTGAGAGTCACGACACCGGTATTGGAACCAGCCATCGCGCCACGTTCCACAAGACTGAAGTGGCACGTGATTTTGAAGCAGACATTACTGATAACTCAAACTGGTAAGGAACTTATGACTGAACTCGAAACTTTGTTGAAAACACATGACTGGGGTCATGCAGGATACGTTGCTCGCCCTGCGCTGGATCAAGCCATGCGAGCCACGGCAGGTGCAGAAGCTGCTGCACTGTGGGAAAAATACTGTCCTTGGAGCATGACCAATGGCGGATACATTGTCTGGAGCAAACAATGAAAGTTTACATTAGCAAATATCGAAATCACTGGATCTCACCTTACACAATCTTGGACTATGCGTTCTTCTGGACTGACTGGTCAAAGTGCAGTCGTGACAAAAGCATTCGTGGACTTGACACAAAATATATTGAGCATCCCGACTGGGTGGAACGCTGGAGTGATCGACTAGAACCTGTCAGTAAAGGTATCATGTGGGTGTTGGATCGTGTGCATCCGCCCATCAACTACATCAAGATTGATAACTATGACACCTGGAGCATGGATTCGACCCTGAGCCCCATTATCCTGCCCATGCTCAAACAACTCAAGGCAGTCAAGCATGGTTCACCACATGTGGACGATGAGGATGTGCCCGAAAATCTGCGCAGCACCGCAGCACCGGCCAAAGAAAACGACTGGGACACAGATGGCAATCACTTTGCTCGCTGGGACTGGGTCATGGAAGAAATGATCTTTGCATTTGATTGCAAGGTAGATGACTCCTGGGAAGAGGCTTTCCGTTCAGGGGATCATGACATAACATGGATTCCTGTGGATGCTGATGGCAATCAAGTGCCCAATGGCGAGCACAAGTATTACCAGATGGACAAGGGCCCCCGGGACACCTACCAGTGTGACTATGCGGGTTTGGAAGTGGTAGAAAAGCGTATTCAAAATGGTTTTAGATTATTTGGCAAGTATTATCAGGCACTCTGGGACTGATCCAGACACTGCCGGCTGTTCAACAACTCAAAGGAATCAATGTTCACTCAAATGGCTCAGCAACTGTTACAACGTCACGAACCCAGTGCAGAACCCAACTCGATTGATCTAGACAGCTATCTAGACTGGCAACGCAATCACACATTTGAGGCCCTACAAAACATACGTTATGGACAGAGTTTTTGCTATCACTTTGACATCACTGACAATCGTATTTTCTATGAACGTGACTGGACTCGTTGTGACAAACTGATTCGAAAAGAATGGCTGAGCCGTCCCTAAACAGGGTCACTATAAAAAATGCCACAGCTGATGATGCAATCAGACTCAAGTATCAGCTGGTGCAAGATGGACTGATTCCGGGGCAAGATTTTTCTTGGTCCTGGGTGAGACTGCAGGATCCCAACGACTTGTATCCTGTGGTGCGAGTGGCACACTTTGATTTTGTGAATCCTGTGCTGGCCACATTTTACCAGCTCAAGTGGACATGAACATAATTAATTGTAATGCAAGTTGAACTAACAGGACCCATAACAGAGAGTCGTGAGCGCAAGAGCTTTGAGTACTCCTGTGAGATCAACAAAAAACTGGGCACACTGGATCGCATGCTGAACTGGTGCAGGACTGAACTACTACACGACTGGCGATGGGAACTGGTAGGTTCAGGTGATGATCAGTGGCACTATATTTTCTATTTTGACACCGAACGCGATCTGTTTGCATTCACTCTACAATGGCAATAATCATGAGCACAGAACAAGACAAATTTGACCACAGCCGCAGAAGGCTCAAAGATGACAATGCTGTAAAAAAGCAGACCCGAATTGCCAAAGAATTTGGTCTACCAGTGGACGAGCCGCACAAGTTTGTGAAACGTCATGCCATGAACTGTGGCAATCCAAAGTGTGTGATGTGTAGCAATCCTCGTAAAATTTTCAACGAACCAACACAGCAAGAAAAGCGACTGTTCCAGGATCTGGATCATGTTCGCGGAACTCCACCCGCAGAAACCGATTGACTTTTATTTGTTCGTGTGCTATAATCAAGCATATGACAAATACCGGAGCAGATCAATGAGTGATGAACGTGATGGAATCTTTGCTGTGATGTGGGACTGTCATGGTCTTGAAGCAGTGCAGGCGGTTCCGAATCCTGCAGACATTACCTTTGCCTTGCTTCGAGGTGCTGAGCCTCCGACCTTGCCTGCACTCATGCATTGGCAATTGCGGGCTCGTTACAACAGCCACCGCCACTACGAAATCTACATAATCACAGCCACACCCGGCATTGGCGAAGATGAAATTCGCAGCATGTTTGAGGCTGATCCGCAGACCGCAGCAGACACCATTCGACGCATAGGTCAAAAGTACTACAGTGATCGCCAGGGACCTGGTCGCATAGCAATCACCTAGTGGTTGACAGCTGATTGTAATTTTGCTATAATACACAACAAGCTAGCCGAGTATGGTACTAGGCGGCTGTTAATCTAAACGTATTGCACGTTTTAAAAAGGAAACATATGAATCCAGATCGCGACATGACTGTGGATATAGCTAAATTTGATTTCTTATGGCCAAAAGCCTATCCCTACTACAGCAAAATTCCTTACATCACCAAATTTGTTAGAAAACTTCTAGTAGATGATATTATACAACTTGGACAACTGTTTGAAAAAGCGATCGAAGCTCAACTTGGATTGATAAGGGAAAACACTGCCGGACGTGACTTTGAATGCGGTGATGATGCTAAATGTGTAGTAGTGCGTACTGCAAATTACGGAAAAAGTTATTCTGCTAATGTTTCTAATGTTCATAGCAAAACAGGAAATCTGTTGGTCAGTGTGTATGAACGCAAGCAACAAAAATGGTACTTTTTCCGCATTTGCCACCAAGCATATAAACACATTTCCAAAACCAGCAATATTGATATTCCGTTTGAAATGAATGGAACACCGCGTAAAACTCCTCAACGATGCGGATCTGCTAACTGGTGGCAATACGAAGTTCCTTCTTTTAAATCTCTCACTGGAGTTTGATACCATGGCACAAAAACGTCTTGTACGTAAATTCACAGAAGTTGTAGCCGAAGTTGAAAAACAACTTAAAGCTCACTACAATGTAACTGAAAAAGAACTTGATGCTTGGCGAACTCGTGCCCAAGCATCGGAACATAAATTTCCGCATAGTACCATGGTCAAGATTGAAGACCTGTGGATTGACTATGAGGTTCAGCGCGATGTACTGCACAAGCATGTGATCAATATCATGCGGAAGTGGGACGCTCGTATCTGTTCTCCAGGCTCTGCCTGCCGTATCAAAGGGTCAAACATTTATTTGTATGATGCCCAACACCGCACCTTGGCCGCCGCTATGCTGGGATTCACAGAAATTCCTTGTGCTGTGGTCGAAACAGATGATGCCAACTTTCCTAGTTATGCATTCGAAATGCTCAACGACACAGGTGTTAAACGCTTGAATCCTGGGGATCTACATCGCAATGCTCTGGTGCGTTACAAAAATGGTAGTCGTGACATCAAGAATGTTCGCGCAAGAACCATGCAAGATCAATTTGATGCCCTGGGTATTGACCTACAAGACAAAGGCTCACGTGCCAGCGACAATCTCCGAGGCGACAATGACTATTTCTTCAGTCACTTCAAGTATGCACAAAAAGGCATCGAAGTAGACGAAAGTGGTAAAACATTGTTCAGTATCCTTGACGCTATTAAAAATACCTTTCCTGTCGGTGAGGAAATTGATCAAGGTTGTTTTATCGGACTGTATGAATTACACCGACTATCCAACACCAGCATCAACACCCAGTTGCCTGTGGGTTGGATGAAAACTCTGCTGGAATCAATTAAACCTACATTCAAAAGCAGTGCCCTAATCCATGCCAAATCCAAAGTTCAGTTTGAACATGTGTTTCCTGGTGGTAGTTGGAATGCTCCAAGTGCTATGAGTAATTTTTTGAGAGAATTGCATATACGTAACGGTGGCTTGTTGCCTTTGCCCTATCATGGCGAGGGTGCCAAGATGGGTATCGAAGCTGGCAATGCGGCTCCTGGACTTTTTCCAGAGGATCAATGACATGACAGCAATTGAAATATTACAACACACGCCATATCCTGTTTACGAAATTACGTTGACAAATCTCAATAACGCTGCAGAAATTTCTGCAGTCATGAAAGAGTTCAGGGTTGTAAATTATGTATATACGTTTGTGTATCAAGGAACTGTGATCAAGCACGGCATTAGTATAGACAAAAAGTCAAACTACGGCGATCGTATCTACCGGCAGGCTGGTCATTTAGAAGGATGGAAATACCGATTGCAAGGACCCAATGGCGACGACATGCGTCAGATTGACAATGATTACTTTCAAAAAACTGGCAAGCATTTAAATCGATCAGGAATGAAGATTGTGGTTCGTGACTTAACCAATGCAGATAGTCCAAGTATTACTGACCCTATTATGCACGTCAAACAGCTAGAACGCCAACTGATCCGAGAATATCAAGACACATACGGCCATGCTCCTATTGGTAATATCAAAGATGAAGCTTATATTGATAGTAAAACTTATGTGACACCACAGGTATGGGCTACCTTGTTTGAATAATTATGCTTAAAGAATCTCTAAATCAGTTTACCGCACCTGTGTATGGCAAGACCCGACGCACCGCAGAAACCTATCAGACTGTAGCCAGTTACTGTACTCGCAATTTGACACGGCTTGTGGCAGAATACAATGCAGTTCAAAATGATCAACAACTCCTGCGTGAAATTCGCAATGACATTGATTACTATCTGCGGCGCTATCACGAATACTGCATCAAGCAACGTGATGGTATGAAGGCACACTATCACGAAATTGGTGCCGATGATAAGTGTGATTTTGAACATCTAATTCCAGCATCAAGAATCAGAGACTTACTGCTGTCTAACACTATTTCTACTGTGCAGGCATTGAATGCTCCCACAGTCAAATTGAGCAGAATCAAGCACGAATTACTCAAGGATGCGGGCTGGGCCAGTGCCACTCCTGACATGTGGTTGCCATTCCAGCGTTACTGTCAAGTATTTACTGCTAAGTTTGAAACTCACGATGGCACAGCAATTGATCAAAATACCTGGACACTGGCACAGCATTTTGATTATTTTGAACATTTAATTATCAACATAGAGAAATAATTATGAGTACACTAATATTCAACGGTCGTCCTTGGACAGTGTTTGACGCCCACAACAAGCTGCATCGTCAGTGGTTTGCAGAATTTCAACGAGACCGTACCTGGGGACATTGTCCAGTACGGTTCATGTCCGATGACCGAGAAGGTGATCTCTTGACCATGATCCAACGCAGACTGATTGACTACTATCTTGCCAAGGAATTTGGTCTAGCAAAGAAAGCAAAATCATGAACAATTCTCAACTGTATTTTGCCTACGGCATGAATACCAATCAGGAAGAAATGGCCTATCGGTGCCCGGGTGCTCACAGCCTGGGCCATGCTCGACTGATTGATCATGCTTTTAGATTTGCTGTGCATGCAGACGTGGTGCTATGTGAAGGCAGTTATGTGGATGGGGTGTTATGGAGCATCACAGATCAAGATCTAGATCATCTGGACCAGTTGGAAGGCTATCCCACCTACTATGGTCGAGACCGTGTGCGAGTGAGTCAAGGATCAAGAATTGTTCTGGCCATTTGCTACAGTATGCAACCGGGCCGACCAGACTCCCCTCCCAGCACCAGTTACATGAACATGGTCCATGCGGGCTATGAGCAGCACCGGATACCAACTGAACAGTTGTGGAATTGGGTTGACTTGGTTGCCCAATAATGTCCGAAATGCTATAATACACACACAGCAACAAAGGACACAGAATGGAACATGCTTTCGAAGGCCCTGCAAAAGCTCGTGAGTTTTTGAGCAGCCTTATGCCTTCCATGCTTGATCAGCTGGGTCTGGGTCGTAGTCGCCGAGCCTTGCTGGTAAAAATCACTCCGGATGTGCCGGACGGCATGGAAGGTGCAACCATGCACATAGAAGTTGCGGACTGCTACCTGGTCTTGATCAAGCAGCCGCGGCGACTGAGCAAAAGCTCACTAATAAACATGGCCACGACCCTGGCTCATGAAATGGTGCATGTGCGTCAGTTGGCCAAGGGTCAGTTGAAGTACCTGCCCCGTGAGGCCAAGCTCTGGATGGGACGCCGTTACACCAGCAAAACACGCTATCTAGACCAGCCCTGGGAACAAGATGCCTTTGCACGCCAGGAAATAATCGTGCGTCGGGCCATTGAATAATCTGGTTGACCAATATTGCCCGAAATGCTATAATACACACATGTTCAGCAAAAAGGAGTTCTAAATGAGTGCATTGACATCTTATGTGGATCGTAAAAACGCATTTTCCAAACTGTTTGGCCAGAAGCCCTTGAGCCTGCAAAATGCTCAAGATCGCAAACAAATTGCGCAGAGCATTGACGCAGATCTTAGCCCTGAAAATCTCACCTGTGATGGTGAACTTTCGCGTGGTCAAGTGCAGGCCCGTTACAAGTCACTGACAGCGGCTGCAACTGAGCTGGCCCGTTTGGACCCTGTGGCTGCGCAGGCGATTTATGAGCTGTACACGGGCAAATAATTCGGTTGACCGATATTGCCCGAAATGCTATAATACACACATACACAGCAAAAAGGAATAGGAAATGAGTTACTACATTATTGCCAAGGCTACTGGACTTATTGTGTCAGATGGCCCAAATCGTACCCGTGCCTACAAGACGTTTGGATCGGCCTGTGCTACCCGAACTCGTGTTTGCCGCAAAGCAGGTTACACAGTTGATGAACTGGACGTGGTAAACACTCAGACCTACAAGCCACGCCAGGTCACTCGCAAGAACTTGATGAGTGGTGCAGAGTTCCAAGAGGACGTGAACACACCTTACTTCTGCTC
>Ga0315905_10003970_pt1 | contig 15171 bp, 6 predicted proteins | sample LakEriMetagenome_5_FD_203522 | JGI IMG/M metagenome (GOLD analysis project Ga0315905, IMG submission 203522) | Freshwater fungal communities from buoy surface, Lake Erie, Ohio, United States - Buoy 4 MA121 | ecosystem: Environmental > Aquatic > Freshwater > Lake | place: USA: Lake Erie, Ohio... | reverse complement strand
CTCGCGATGAACATATCCAAAGATGTATTGAATGCGTTTATCCAAATCAATAAGGGTTTGGGTAAAACCTCCGAGGTATTGCAGACCAAGGCGCAGGCTACGCTTGCAGGCTTGAGAGCCGCTAAGGAGGCTGATAAGGCAGCACCTTTCTTAGCGAAAGCTGAAGAAGTATCCAAAATGGGTGATGAGATGATCGACTACATCGAAATTCTCAAGGCTCGTGCAATTGCATGCTCTATGAAGGGTGATCCAACAGGTGCAGATTATGAGTCTTTCATGACGGAAGACAAGAAGAAAGCTATCGATTTAGGCTCGAAGGAAGGTCGTGAAAAGGTGACCAAGTTGGACGAGAACCAGAACAATACCACATTGCTCGTAGGTCCTAATCCTCAGGCTCCTCGTCAAGACCCTTGGTCGGCATATGAATTGAAGACCAAGTTGCTTGAATTTAAAGAAAAGTTGAAGGCGATTCAGGTCACCAATATCGATGGTAAGCAAATTGGACTCGATCAGCAAATTATAGCTTCGCTTGACAGCTCATTCGTTTACAACGATGAGCCGGATGCGGAGGGTAAGCTGGAAGTATGGGAAACTAATAAGTTCTTCCATACGCCTCTTGCTGCGGTAGTTGCAACTATGTCGAAAATCGAAACTGACGTTTTGAATGCTAAGACATCGGTAATGAGTTTCTTGGCAGCAAGTATCAACGCTACCGACTTGAAATTCTCGGACGTTACGGTTGCGGCTGTTCCATTACAGAGCTATGTATTGAAGGGTAAGGATTACGAATTGGAGGTTTACCTCGCAGCGTATAACAAGACCAGCAATACAAAGCTGTATATGGGTGGAGCTTACAACGGCGACAAAGTTCCAACACCAAGCACATTTGCTGCTTCAGGCGATGGAATCGCTGCTGATCCTGATGGTAAGTGTCGCTTCAAAGTGAACACAGGAGGTTTGAGCCTTGGCCCACACGGTTACACAGGTCAAATCGGTTACGAAAAGGACGGAAAAATGGAATTCATTCCATTCGCTACACAGCCATTCTTCGTAGGAGAGCCAGCATTGGTAGTTTCTCCGGTGAACATGAACGTGTTCTACCGCGGTTTGGATAACCCGGTTGAGATTTCTGTACCCGGTGTTGACCGCAGCGCATTGTCGGTTACTATGAGCGGTGGATCTATTTCACCTAGTTCAGATGGAACATACAATGTGAAGCCCGGTGAAGGTAAAGATGCAACGATTAACGTTACAGCCAACATCAATGGAGAAAGCGTTCAAATGCCGGCACGTAATTTCCGTATCAAGCGTATTCCGGATCCAATCCCATCATTTGGTGGTAAGAAGCCTTACGATAGCATGATTCCTCAGGGTGATGCTTCGGTAGCGGCCGGTGTTCGTGCTGATATGGAAGGTTTCGACTTCCCTGTGACTGCGCAAGTAACCTCATTCATGGTTACGCTTGCAAGTAACGGGGTGTTGAAGGAATACAAGTGCAACGGTAACCGTATATCTGATGAAGCAAGTCAAGCAATTCGCAAAATGAAGAAGGGTGAAAAGATCTTCATCGAGCAAATCATGTGTAAGATGCCGGATAACACCGATCGTAAGCTTGCCGCTATTACCTTGAAACTGCAGTAAAAACGAAATACTATGAATCGTAAAAATCTGTTTCTGCTCCTGCTCTGTGTAATGCTCACCGCAGCGTCCAACCTGATTGCGCAAACGCAAACGGTTTTGGATGGTGCTTATGTGCGCGAACACAACCCAACCCGAAAGGTCATCAGTTACCCGTATTTGCGCGAAGCCGACGTAATGTGGGCGAAGCGTATTTGGCAAGTAATTGATTTGCGCCAGAAGATCAACCAAACCATGTATTTCCCCATCGATGAGTTGGAGAACCGCAAGAGTTTGTTTGATGTAATTCGTATTGGTCTTATTGATCAAGGTTCGATTACAGCCTATGGCACAGGACCTACTCAGGAGGATGACGAGTTTCGTTATCCGCTCGGGCAGACAGAATTGGATTCGATGCTCAACCCGGTGGTAATTCGCTATCGCGAAAACCTAGATACCGGTGAGAAGGAAGAAGTTCGCAACGTTGAAGAGGTAACATCTCGTGACGTCGTTTCTTACAAAATCAAGGAAGACTGGATTTTCGATAAGCAACGTTCGGAGCGTTATGTGCGCATCATCGGTATTGCACCGATTGTATTGCGTTACTCTGAAAGCGGAGAGGTAAAAGGTCAGAAGGAACTTTTCTGGCTGTATTACCCGGAATGCCGTTACATCTTTAACAATTACGATGTGTTCAACATGCACAACGGATCACAGGAAATGACCTTTGATCAGTTATTCCAAATGCGCATGTTCCAAGGCTACATCGTTAAAGAGGACAACGTTTACAACCGCGGTGTATCACCAACCTGGAAGGGTGTGGATGCATTGATGGAAAGCGAGCGCATCAAGAACGAATTGTTCACCCTCGAGCACGATTTGTGGCACTATTAAGAAATAGATAATGTATTGAAACGCCTCTTCGATTTCGGAGAGGCGTTTTTGTTTGATGACTATCCGGGAAAATCGCTGAATAGGGTTGTACTTTTGCGCCCGATTTTACCATGGTTACTGTAGGCAATCTTACTATTCATTTCGGGTCCCGGGAATTGTTTTCCAGGATAGGCTTTTTCATTGGTCCACGCGACCGCATCGGTTTGGTTGGAAAGAACGGAGCAGGAAAGTCGACCTTGTTGAAGACCCTCGCAGGGTTGCAAACACCCAATGAGGGTAGTATTGCGCTGGCAAGAGGCACCACCGTGGGCTATTTGGCCCAGGAAATGAAGCACAGTGAAAACGCCACCGTGTATGAAGAGGCAGCTACTGCTTTTCGCGAAGTGCAGCAAATGAAGGAGCGACTGGAAGAGCTCACGGTTGCCATAACGGATCACCACGATTACACTAGTGACGACTATTCCAACAAAATCGAGGAATTAGAGGAAGTTTCACACCGTCTGGAGGTGCTTGGAAGCAGTAATCTCGAAGAGAAAATTGAGAAGGTTCTGAAAGGGTTGGGTTTCCGTTCGGAGGATATGAACCGGAAGATGGCCGAGTTCAGCGGTGGCTGGAAGATGCGTGTGGAACTTGGAAAGATCCTGCTTCAAAACCCGGACCTCTTGCTGCTCGATGAGCCCACCAACCACCTCGATATCGAGAGTATTGAATGGCTCGAGGATTTTTTGAAGGATTATGCAGGAGCTATTGTATTGATTTCGCACGACCGTACATTCTTAGATAATGTGACGATTCGAACGATAGAGATTACCAAAGGAAAAGTATACGATTATAAATTTTCGTACAGCAAATACATTGTCCAGCGACAGGATGAAGTGGAGCGTCAGGAAGCTGCCGCCAAGAATCAGCAGAAGTATATAGAAGACACCCAAAAGCTTATTGATAAGTTTCGCGCCAAGAAGGACAAGGCGGCCTTTGCTCAAACGTTGATTCGCAAGCTAGATAAACTTGAGAAGATTGAAGTCGATGACATCGACTCTACGAAAGTGCGCATAGCATTTCCACCGGCACCTCATGCCGGTAAGATTATTCTGGAAGGAAAGGCTTTGGGAAAGGCATATGGCGACAATCGCTTGTTTAGCGGTGTCGACATGATTATAGCACGCGGCGAGAAGATTGCGTTGGTTGGGAAGAATGGTGTAGGAAAAAGCTCGCTAATTCGCATGATTATGCGAAAGGAACAGCATGATGGAGAATTCACTCCCGGTTATAGTGTGAGCGTTGGATACTATGCCCAGAATCAAAGTGATGAGCTTGATGGAACGAAGACTGTGTTCGAGACCATTGACGACGAAGCGGTGGGTGATATTCGTAAGAGTGTGCGCTCTATGCTAGGTGCGTTTTTATTTAGCGGCGATGACGTAGACAAAAAAGTGAGGGTATTGAGTGGCGGTGAAAAGGCACGACTTGCACTCTGCAAATTGCTTTTACAGCCGTATAATTTCCTCGTGCTCGATGAGCCTACCAACCACTTGGATTTGGCTTCTAAGGAAGTGCTCAAACAAGCTTTGATGCGTTATGATGGCACATTGCTCGTGGTTAGTCACGACCGTGATTTCTTGAATGGTCTCACCAACATGGTGTATGAAATTAAACCCGATCGTTTGCGCATGTGGCCTGGCGATGTGCTCGACTTCTTGAAAGAGAAGAAGGCGGAGACTATCGCGATGTTTGAAAAAAACAAACAAACGGTTGCAGCAAAACCGGTACAGCCTGCTGCTGTAGTCGCCGAAACACTCTCGCGCGATGAAGTGCGTGAGCGCGAGAAGCAGAAGAAAAAGCTAGAGTCACAACTTCAGAAATGCGAGCGCGAAATTGAGCGTATAGAGAAGGAGTTGGCGACCATGAACGAGGAAATAGCGCAACTAGATTACACCGACGCCGATGCTTCGAAGAAAAAGTTGGAAGCTTACGCCGCCTTGAAGTCAGAATTGGATGCGGTTATGCAGCAATGGGAAGAAACCGGAACATTGCTGTCCGGTTTCTAATCATTCTTTTTTACGAAAACGTATTTACGCTTCTTGTCCGTGGCAGGCCTTGAATTTTTTGCCGCTTCCGCATGGGCATGGGTCGTTGCGACCAATACGAACTTCTGCTTTCGCGGGTTCTGCTTTCACAGGAGGCGCTTGCGGCATCGGCATCTGAGGCTGGGCGGGTTGTTGCTGATTGACGGCAACGCGCTGCTGTAAATTCAAGCTTTCGGCCTTTTGCGTATTCACGCGCGTTTGCTCGGGCGCTTTGGGAGCCGGAGCCTGGCGCACCTGCGCTTGTTGCCCTTGAGGCAATTTGGCATGCATCAGGAAGTTGGTGAGCTCGCTGTTTACCTTGGCAATGAGGTTCTTGAATAAGCCATAGCTCTCGAGTTTATAGATGAGCAGCGGATCTTTTTGCTCGTGCGAAGCAAACTGAACATTGCCTCTCAAATCATCCATATCACGCAAATGTTCCTTCCAGCTCTGATCAATCATGGCTAGGGTGATTCCTTTTTCAAGCGCATCCACAATTTCGCTGCATTGCGATTGATAGGCCTTTTCAAGGTTCACAGCTACTTGTATCGTCTTGCGGGAATCACTGAAAGGAATAGCGATATTGGTGAAGCCTTGCGTGTTGTTTTCGAACACGTTTTTAATTACAGGGAATGATTCGCGCTTAATTTCTTCGATGCGGTTGTTGTAACGCTTCTCAACTGCCTGATAGGTTTTGAGAATCAAATCATCCGCCTTTGAAGTAGCAAATTCCTCCTGTGTTACCGGAGCTTCAATGCCGAAATGCCGCAACAAATCGAGTTTGTAGCCGTCGTAGTTTTTGATAGGTTGATTTTGCTCGATGGTGCCTGCTGCGAGATCGTAGAACATATTGTCGATATCGAGTTTCAGGCGTTCTCCGAAGAGTGCGTGCTTGCGGCGTTTGTAAATAACTTCACGCTGAGCATTCATTACATCATCGTATTCAAGCAGTCGCTTGCGAATACCGAAGTTGTTTTCTTCCACTTTCTTCTGAGCACGTTCGATGCTGGAAGTAATCATGCTGTGCTGGATTACCTCGCCTTCTTTCAAGCCTAAGCGGTCCATCATTTTAGCAATTCGATCGCTGCCGAACAGACGCATCAAATCATCTTCGAGCGATACGTAGAATTGCGATGAACCCGGATCACCTTGACGTCCTGAACGTCCGCGTAACTGACGGTCTACACGACGAGAATCGTGACGCTCGGTACCGATGATTGCCAATCCACCTGCGGCTTTAACCTCAGGGGTCAATTTGATGTCGGTTCCGCGACCGGCCATGTTGGTAGCAATTGTAACCGTTCCTGATCGACCTGCCATGGCAACGATATCGGCCTCTTTCTGGTGCAGTTTTGCATTCAGTACCTGGTGGTCGATGTTGCGCAAGCGAAGCATTTTTGAAAGCAACTCACTTACTTCAACGGTGGTTGTACCCACCAAAACCGGACGACCTGCCGCGCGCAATTCGGCGATTTCTTCAATAACGGCATTGTATTTTTCTCGCTTGGTCTTGTAGACCTTATCCTCCATATCCTTGCGTGATATCGCACGATTGGTTGGGATAACCATTACATCGAGTTTGTAGATGCTCCATAATTCACCTGCTTCAGTTTCTGCAGTACCCGTCATACCGGCGAGTTTGTGGTACATGCGGAAGTAATTCTGCAAGGTGATGGTGGCGTAGGTCTGAGTAGCAGCTTCTACGCGCACGTTCTCCTTCGCTTCAATCGCTTGGTGCAATCCATCCGAATAACGACGGCCTTCCATGATACGGCCTGTCTGCTCATCAACGATTTTTACCTTGTTGTCCATGAGAACATAATCCACATCTTTCTCGAAGAGGGCATATGCTTTCAGCAGTTGGTTGATGGTGTGAATGCGCTCGCTCTTGATGCTGTAGTCGCGCATGAGTTCGTCCTTCGCCTTCAGTTTATCTTCATCGGATTTGCCGCTGTTTTCGATCTCAGCGATTTCGCTACCAATGTCGGGAAGCAAGAAGAAGCGCTCATCTTCCATGTTTTTGGAGATGAGTTGAATGCCTTTTTCAGTGAGTTCTACCTGGTTGTGTTTCTCATCAATAACGAAGAACAACTCCGCATCCACCTTATGCATGTCACGTTGATTGTCTTGCAGGTATTGACCTTCTGTTTTGAGCAAGTGTGCTTTGATTCCCTCTTCGCTCAAGAATTTGATGAGCGCCTTGTTGTTGGGAAGTCCTCGGTAGGCGCGGTATAGAGCGAGCGAGCCTTCGGCGAGATCATCTTTAGAAGCAGAGCCGCCTTCCGGACTTAGTTTCTTTTTAGCAAGGGTGAGGAAATCGGTCGAGGCCGACTTTTGCGCATTCATCAGGAGTTGCACTTTGGGTTTCAGTGCATCAAATTCCTGATCATCGCCTTTGGGTGTAGGTCCTGAAATAATGAGTGGCGTTCGCGCTTCATCGATGAGAACGCTATCTACTTCATCGACGATGGCGAAGTGGTGCTTGCGTTGCACCAGTTGTGCAGCCTCGGTGGCCATGTTATCGCGCAGGTAATCAAAACCAAATTCGTTGTTGGTACCGAATGTAATATGTGCGCGGTAAGCGTTTCTGCGTGCCGGGCTGTTGGGCTGGTGTCTGTCGATGCAGTCAACGGATAAACCATGGAACTCATAAAGAGGTCCCATCCATTCCGAGTCGCGCTTGGCGAGGTAATCGTTAACGGTCACCACGTGCACACCGCGTCCGGCTAAAGCATTGAGGAATACCGGCAGCGTAGCCACCAGCGTTTTTCCTTCACCCGTAGCCATTTCAGCTACTTTGCCACGGTGCAGGGCGATACCGCCGATGAGCTGCACGTCGTAGTGCACCATGTCCCAAGTGGTGCGATTACCTGCTGCCATCCAGTTGTTTTTCCAGATAGCTGTATCGCCTTCGATACTGACGTAATCTTTTGAGTTGATAGTAGCCAGTTGACGATCAAATTCCGTGGCCTTCAGGCGTAATTCAGGATTTTCTTTCAGGCGGCGTGCGGTTTCGCGCACGATGGCGAAAGTTTCGGGAAGAATTTCGGTGAGAACCTCTTCAATTTGGTGATTGATTTCTTTTTCGAGCTTGTCGATTTGAGCATAGATGGCTTCTTTTTGCTCGAGTTCCGTACCGGGAAGTCCTTCTGCCTGTACTTTTAGTTGGGCGATTTCCTCTTCTCCGGCGGCAATGCGGTTTTTGATTTGCAGCTTCAGCTTTTCGGTGCGTTCGCGCAGCTCGTCGGTGCTGACTGATGATAAGGACTGACCGATTTGCTTGATTTGCTCAACAACCGGATTGATATCTTTCAGATCCTGCTGGGTTTTGTCACCGACCAGTTTTTTCAGGATTTTGTTAATGGCTCCAATCATAATATATAGTATAACCTGTTCTTAAGAACGGACGCAAATTTAGTACGTTGCGGGCCGTGGCGCAGCGAAAAATAGTGCCACCGCTTTGTTACTGACAGCATGTCGCTTCGGTGAGGCTTTTTTAGGTTAAGCGCTGATATTCATGCATGATGGTTGTCATGTTAAAAAGTATGCCCGGTTGTCAATTGTTTCTTTTTGACTTCGAACGGATTTTGGGTAACCTTTGACAACGTCGATTCGGAGTAAATCCAACCAGCCTAACTGATTGAGTTTCCTAAGGAATGACACCTGAATATTTTACCTTTTAGAACGTTAACCGACCTCAAATTGCCCAATTATGGAATCAGTGGCTGATATCGCATTGCAAGAAACTATGACCATTCACACCGACGAGCCGATTCTCAAGGAGAATCCGGATCGATTTGTTCTTTTCCCCATTGTTCATCATGACATCTGGCACTTCTACAAGAAGAGTCAGGCGAATTTCTGGACTGCAGAAGAAATCGACTTGGAGGCCGACTTGGTGGATTGGAATACCAAGTTGAATAACGATGAGCGCCATTTCATCAAGCATGTATTGGCCTTCTTTGCGGCGAGCGACGGTATTGTGAATGAGAACTTGGCTGAGAACTTCGTGCGCGAGGTACAGTATACAGAGGCCAAGTTTTTCTATGGTTTTCAGATCATGATGGAGAACATCCACAGTGAGACCTACTCATTGTTGATTGACACGTATATAAAGGACACGAAGGATAAGAATTATCTCTTCAAGGCTATCGACACCTTGGATTGCGTGCGCAAGAAGGCTGATTGGGCGTTGCGTTGGATTAAGAACGGAACGTTTGCAGAACGCCTTGTCGCTTTCGCTGCAGTAGAAGGAATCTTCTTCAGTGGATCTTTCTGCAGTATTTTCTGGTTGAAGAAGCGCGGGTTGATGCCCGGATTGAGTTTCTCCAATGAATTGATTAGCCGCGACGAGGGATTGCATTGCGACTTTGCTTGTTTGCTATACAACAAGCACATCATCAATAAACTTCCTAAGGAGCGTATCAAGGAGATTATCATGAACGCCGTTGAAATCGAAAAGGAGTTCATCATCGACGCATTGCCTGTTAAGCTGATTGGAATGAACAGCGATCTTATGGCTCAGTACATTGAGTTTGTTGCCGATCGTTTGTTGGCCGAGTTGGGTAATGAGCGCGTCTACAACAAGACCAACCCGTTTGATTTCATGGAGATGATTTCGCTCCAGGGGAAGACCAACTTCTTCGAGAAGCGCGTAGGCGATTATCAGAAGGCAGGTGTGATGGCAGACAAGGACAAGCAAACCTTCTCATTGGACGAAGATTTTTAATTGAATAAGCAGCTCCCTAAGAAAAAAAGAGGGAGCAGACAAAATAAGTTTTCACATTTTATCGATGTGAATAATTACACCGGGATTCTTAAAAACAACACCTGTTGTTTTTTTGAGAGTTCGATACCTAAACACTTTTATTGCACTCTCGTTTGGAGGCAACTTGATGAGTAATCATCAAGTGTGCAAAAAGCGAGATTTCCTCGGGTTTTCCGAGGGGTTAACCACGCCTTCCGGAGGAAGGTGCCTAAAAGGGAGGGAGCCTTTTGGGTATTACATGGAAAGTCCCAACTAAACACAATTCAAAAAAAACTAACTATATGTTCGTTGTAAAGAGAGACGGTCACAAGGAGACGGTTAAGTTCGATAAGATTACCGCGCGCGTTGCCAAGCTTTGCTATGGTTTGAATCCGATTGTTGACTCCGTGAAAGTTGCCATGAAGGTGATAGAGGGCGTTTACGATGGAGTAACCACCAGCGAGCTCGACAATTTGGCTGCTGAAATTGCAGCTACCAACACAGCTACTCACCCTGATTATGCTTTGTTGGCTTCTCGCATTGCGGTAAGCAACCTCCACAAGAATACCAAGAAGTCATTCAGTCAGGTAATGACGGATTTGTATTACTACGTAGACCCCAAAACCGGAGCTAACGCCGGGTTGATTGCCGATGACGTGTACAAGGTGATTATCGATAACGCACCAATCCTAGATAGCACAATCATCTACGATCGCGATTTCAATTTCGATTATTTCGGATTTAAAACGCTTGAGCGATCATACTTGTTGAAGATCAACGGTAAAGTTGCCGAGCGTCCGCAGCAGTTGTTCATGCGTGTGGCTGTGGGAATTCACAAAGAAGATATTACTGAGGCCATCAAGACTTACAACATGCTCAGCGAGGGTTGGTTTACACACGCCACTCCTACGTTGTTCAATGCAGGTACTCCAAAGCCACAAATGAGCTCATGCTTCTTGTTGCAGATGCAAAGCGATAGCATTGAAGGTATATACAACACGTTGAAACAAACAGCGCTTATTTCACAGAGCGCCGGTGGTATTGGTTTGAGCATTCACAATGTGCGTGCAAAGGGATCGTATATCAAGGGTACCAATGGAACCAGCAATGGTATTGTGCCCATGTTGAAAGTGTTTAATGATACAGCACGTTATGTTGACCAAGGCGGCGGAAAGCGCAAAGGTTCTTTTGCCATTTACTTGGAGCCATGGCATGCAGATGTATATGACTTTTTGGACCTGAAGAAAAATCACGGTAAAGAAGAAGCTCGCGCACGCGACTTGTTCTATGCCTTGTGGATTCCGGATTTGTTCATGAAGCGTGTGAAGGAAGATGGTGAGTGGACATTGATGTGTCCTAATGAATGTCCAGGCTTGTCCGACACATGGGGACCGGAGTTCGAAGCGCTTTACACCAAGTATGAGACAGAAGGAAAGGGACGTCAAACCATCAAGGCGCAAGACTTGTGGTTCAAGATTCTCGAGTCGCAGATAGAAACAGGGACTCCTTACATGTTGTATAAGGATGCAGCCAACAGCAAGAGCAATCAAAAGAACTTGGGAACTATCAAGAGTTCGAACCTGTGCACAGAAATCATGGAGTACACTGCTCCTGATGAAATCGCTGTGTGTAACCTCGGTTCTATCGCGTTGCCGAAGTTTGTAAAGGACGGCAAGTTCGATCACCACAAGTTGTTTGATGTTGCGTATCAATTGACCGTTAATCTGAACAAGATTATCGACGGCAACTACTATCCTGTTCCTGAGACGAAGAAGAGCAACATGCGTCACCGTCCGATTGGTATTGGTGTGCAAGGGTTGGCCGATGCTTTCATTTTGATGCGTTACCCATTCGACGGCGCCGAGGCACGTCAGATGAACAAGGAAGTTTTCGAAACCATTTACTATGCTGCAGCGACTGCATCGAAGGATTTGGCGAAAGCAGAAGGAGCATACGAAACGTTTGCCGGTTCACCTGCAAGCCAGGGAATACTCCAGTTCGATATGTGGGATGTAGCTCCAACTTCTCGCTGGGAGTGGGATGTGTTGAAGGAGGAAATCAAAGAGCACGGTATGCGCAATTCATTGTTGCTTGCTCCGATGCCAACTGCCAGCACAGCTCAGATTTTGGGTAACAACGAGTGCTTTGAGCCATATACAAGCAACATCTACACGCGTCGTGTATTGGCAGGCGAATACATCATTGTAAACAAGCATTTGCTTCGCGACCTCGTGAATTTGGGCTTGTGGAATGAGGATTTGAAAAACAAATTGATTTCAGCGAACGGTTCTGTACAAAACATCGATGAAATACCTGACAACTTGAAGGCGCTCTACAAGACTGCCTGGGAATTGTCTCAGAAGGCAATCATCGAAATGGCTGCTGATCGTGGTGCCTACATCTGCCAAAGCCAGTCGTTGAACGTATTCATGGAGAATCCGAACTTCGGTAAACTTTCATCGATGCACTTCTACGCATGGGAGCGTGGTTTGAAGACCGGCATGTACTACTTGCGCACCAAGGCAGCTACCGATGCTATCAAGTTTACAGTTGATAAGAAATACAAAACAGAAACTATCCCCGCTCAGGCTGAATCGACCATGGCTGTTGCTACTGCAGCAGCATATGCAGTAGAACCGGCAATGGTTGAACCTCAGGCGGCACAACTAACCATGGAAATGCCTCTTGCGTCGGCGATGAGCGCTGAGGATATCGCCCGCAACCAAGCGGCGATTTCTTGCTCACTCGACAACCCGGATGCATGCGAAATGTGCAGTGGCTAGAATCTCGTTCTGTGTTGCGCATTTTTTATTAATCATGCGCAATCAAAAGAAACGGTTGATTTACTGATCTAACCCCGGAGGAAACTCCGGGGTTTTTTGTTTTTACACTGCAATACCATCAATTTTCATCATCTTTGTGACTCCATTAAAAACCACCACGAAACATGTCAAAACAACTTTGGGTCATGGACCCTGCTCACAGTGAAGTTACCTTCAAAGTGCGCCATATGATGATCACCAACGTGACCGGAACTTTCGAGAACAGCACAGGAACTATGCATGCTGATTCGCCTGATTTTTCAGACGCTGAGATAAGCTTCGAAGCGGAAGTTGCCTCGGTGAACACCCGCAACAGCCAACGCGACGAACACTTACGCACCAATGATTTCTTTGATGCGGTTACGTATCCCAAACTCAGCTTCACCTCTTCGAAGATGGAGAAGGTTGGAGACAAGGATTTTGTGTTACATGGCGAGATCATGATTCGCGGTGTGAAGAAGCAGATAGCACTTCAAGTAGCTTATAAGGGGCTTGTTGTTGATCCATGGGGATTGATGCGTGCGGGTTTCGAAATGAGCGGTTCGGTTCTGCGTGCTGATTTCGGTTTGCAGTGGAATACCACTACGGACGATGGTAGCATCGTATTGTCGGACGAGGTGAAGCTGCTCATGAACGTGCAAATGATTAAGCAGGTCTAATCGAGTAGCGATTGATGGCTATCGAAGACAGTGCGTTTGTTCGCAAAGCATTTAAAACCGAGAAGGAGATTCACATCGCTCTCGGTTTTTTGTTGGGTTGTTTGATTGCTGCCTTGATTACGTATATCGAGGCAGAATGGGCGCTCAATGAAATAACCTTGCTCGGTCTTTGGCAAGTGCATCTGTCTACGCCTGCCTGTTGGATCGCCGATTTGAGTCCTTTTGCGATTGCATTTTATTCCTGGTACGGGAGTCGGAAAATAGATAGGGCCAATAAAAGCGCTGCTATTGCCAACGAGCGTTATCAGCAGATGGTTGTGCTGCGCGAAATGGCAGAGAGTTCAAGTCGATCAAAGAGTGAGTTTTTGGCGAATATGTCGCACGAGATTCGCACACCGATGAATGCCATTATTGGCATGAACTATTTGATGGGCAAGACTTCGCTCAACGATAAGCAAAGCGATTATCACAAAAAGATTGATGTTTCGGCAAAGAATCTCTTGCGCATCATCGACGACATTCTGGATTTTTCGAAAATTGAAGCAGGCAAACTCACATTGGAAAATACCACCATGGTTATTTCCGATGTGGTTTCAGAAGTTGCCGATGCAGTAAATGTGAAGCTTCTGAATAAGTCGGAGGTTGAGTTTGTAACGTACGTAGACGTTAATATTCCACGCTATGTTCTCGGTGATAGTTTGCGTTTACGTCAAGTGCTGTTGAATCTCACCGACAACGCAGCGAAGTTCACAGAGCGCGGCGAAATACGCGTGATGGCGAAGTTGCTGAAGTCGCTTCCTTATGGATGTATTGTAAACTTCACCATTAAGGATTCCGGTATTGGAATTACGGACAGTCAATTAAAGAATCTCTTCAATCCTTTTCAGCAAGCAGATTTATCTACGACGCGCAAGTATGGCGGCACCGGATTGGGCTTAACAATTTGCCGACGCATTGTGGAGATGATGGATGGTGAGTTGACTGCGACGAGCGAAGCCGGTGTTGGTTCTGAGTTTACGTTCAACGCCTTTTTTTCGCACGCAGAGGCACCGGAAGAAACAGCGTCGTTACCTGACTACGGATTGACGGCTTTGTTGGCCGATGATTCGGAAAGTGCCCGTATGGTATTGACCGAGATGCTGGGCTCGCTGGGCTTCAAAGTGTTGGTTGCCGAGAACGCGCCGGATGCAAAAAGACTATGGGATGAAGCCATTGCACGCGACGAGGAGATATCTCTGCTCGTAGTGGATTGGAAGATGCCCGGCATGACAGGATTGGAGTTGGTAAAAGAAATTAAAGACGAAGGTTCAGGCAGAATTCCTTCGGTGGTGATGGTTACATCGCACGGTGCCGAAGCTGTTAAAGATGCGTTGAATAAAAACTTAGTAGACGGCTTACTCATCAAACCGATCGGAATTTCTACGTTGAATGATACGATTGCCGAGGTGCTTCGACAGGAACATAAGCGAATCAAAAAAAGCATCCAGGAAGTAGATTTCATGAGCCTTTACCGAGAGCATTTGCAAGGTGTGCACTTGTTGTTGGTGGAGGATAACGAAATCAATATGGACTTGGCTACTGAGTTGTTGCAAGATGTGGGGGCTAAGGTGGATTGCGCAACCAACGGCATGATGGCAGTGGAGATGGCGACCAACCAAGTGTATGATTTGGTGTTGATGGATATTCAGATGCCTGAAATGGATGGTCTAACTGCCACGCGTGAAATTCGAAAGCAAAAATCATCCAAGGAGCTGCCGATATTGGCTATGACAGCGCATGCTGTAAAAGGCGAGTACGAGAAGAGTATTGCGGCCGGCATGAACGATCACATAACCAAGCCAATCGATCCGGATATTTTGTACAGGGCATTGGTTCGTTTTATTCGAGGCGAGGATATACAGGGAATGGCAACAACAAAAGCCGCTAAGGCAGATAGTCAAGTTCGCATTTCGGGTATTGCCTACGAGGAAGGATTGAAGCGATCAGGGTCTAAGACGCAATCGTATCATCGCCTGCTATTGAAGTATGCAAGTAAGTATTTGAATGTCTCTACTGAAATCAGAACGATGGTTATGAGTTCGGATATCTCCGGGCTGGCAGAATACCTGCACACTATGGCCGGAGTGAGTGGCAATGTAGGCGCGATGGAAGTGTTTGAGTTGTCACGTAAATTATCGGTGCAGTTGAAGAGTGCAAAGGAGGCCGGTGATACAAAGATTCGCGTTGATTTAATTTCACAGATGCAGTTGCTAACCGTTAAGGCGGATACACTGGTTCAACAAATTCGCGAGCACGTTCCCAAGGAAAGTAAGAGTGAATCCGTCGAGACCACACATGTAACGGATTGGAGCTTATTCGTATCGGAG
>Ga0315905_10003968_pt1 | contig 15176 bp, 13 predicted proteins | sample LakEriMetagenome_5_FD_203522 | JGI IMG/M metagenome (GOLD analysis project Ga0315905, IMG submission 203522) | Freshwater fungal communities from buoy surface, Lake Erie, Ohio, United States - Buoy 4 MA121 | ecosystem: Environmental > Aquatic > Freshwater > Lake | place: USA: Lake Erie, Ohio... | reverse complement strand
GAAACCCTTTTGGCGATCGCTGAACCATATCTCCTAAGTGGCTCGATCTGCGTATTCCCCAAGGGCCGCGACTATGCTCGCGAATTGACCTCAGTCGGCCATAGGGATAACTATGTGATCGAGACTCACGAAAGCTTGACCAGCTCAGAGTCAAAAATATTCACGGTCCGCGCTGTCTGAAGCGCCACTCTCGGCAAGGTTTTGCGATGCGGGTCATAGTGTTGGCCAACCAAAAGGGTGGCGTCGGGAAAACCACTACCGCCATTAACCTGGGCACAGCCCTAGCAGCTATTGGCGAGAAAGTCCTGATCGTCGATCTTGACCCTCAAGGAAATGCATCGACAGGCCTCGGCATTGATCGGCGCAGCAGAAACATCTCCACTTATGATGTCATCAGAGGAGAGTCGCCCCTTTTGCGGGTGGCGAAGCCAACGGCTGTTCCCCGTTTGTTCGTTGCGCCTTCGACGCTCGATTTGCTAGGTGTTGAACTTGAAATTGCACATGAAAAAGATCGATCTTTCAGGATGCGGAAGGCGGTCGAAGAACTTGGGCGGCAGGAGAATGCGGATCCGTTCACTTATGTTCTATTCGACTGCCCGCCGTCATTGAATCTGCTGACTATCAATGCGCTTGCCGCCGCGAACAGCGTTCTCGTCCCGCTGCAATGCGAGTTTTTCGCTTTAGAGGGGTTGTCGCAGCTTCTCTCCACTATTGAAGAGGTTAAGCGGTCTCTCAACCCTAGCCTTAACATCCATGGCGTTGTTTTGACCATGTTTGACCCGCGAAACAACTTGGCGACCCAGGTTGCAGCGGATGTCCGTGAGTTCCTCGGCGACAAGGTATATGACACGATCATTCCCCGAAACGTACGGGTCTCCGAAGCGCCTTCTCATGGGAAGCCTGTCCTTCTTTATGATCTGAAATGCAGTGGAAGCCAGGCGTATCTCAAGCTGGCCTCTGAAATGATTCAGCGGGAGAGGCGGCTTAGGGCCGCCTAATCAAGATGTCTGATGAAAATCGCCCACGTTTGGGTCGAGGCTTGGCGAGCCTACTCGGCGATATGGCCCCCGCGCCGAGCTCGCCGCAAGGATTGAAACGGCTGTCGCTGGATCTGATCAAGCCCAATCCTCGCAATCCTCGCCGCACCTTTGTAGAATCGGATCTTTCCGAACTTGTCGATTCTATTCGACAACGCGGGGTCATCCAGCCCGTCGTCGTGCGTAAATCTGATCGAAATGTTGACGAGTACGAGTTGATTGCAGGTGAGCGGCGCTGGCGAGCAGCCCAGCGGGCCGGCCTTCATGACATACCAGCAATCATAGTCGAAGCGACAGATAAGGAGACTCTCGAGTTAGCAATCATCGAGAATGTTCAGCGTTCGGACCTTAATCCGATCGAGGAGGCGCTGGGATATGAGCAGTTGATCAACGATTTCGGCTATTCCCACATTGAGCTTGCATCAGCGATCGGGAAAAGCCGCAGTTATCTGGCAAATAGTATGCGGTTGCTCAAACTACCCGACGCCGCGCGGAAGTTGGTGTCTGAGGGCGCGCTTTCCGCTGGACACGCACGCGCTTTGCTAGCTGTCGAAAATCCCGATGAAACAGCGCGGTTGGCTGTTGATAAAGGACTAAGTGTTCGCGACATCGAACGCATGGCTCAAAACAGCAAAAAAACTCAGACAAGCAACAATGCGAACACACCACGCTCCGATGATCCCAACACACGCGCTTTGGAGAAGGATCTTACGGATGCGCTTGGCTTACCTGTCACATTGCAAGTTCTAGGTGAACAGGGAAGCCTTATTGTCTCCTTTAAGACGCTCGACCAATTGGATTTGATTATCCGTAAATTGAAGCAAGGTTAGCGTCCAGCCGAATAAGCGACGTTCAGAAGAACTCTGGATACGATCTCCCGCTGGAGCCGCGGCTCTCGTCTTATGTTTCCTAGTGCTTCCTGCAGTCTCTGCAACTGAAGCGATAACGCTGACGCGCTCCATTTTCTCAGCTGCGCCGAAACGGCTGATCTCCGAGACCCGAACAAACGCGGGAATCTCTCCAGTGCCTGCTCCGCGCTCTTTCCGTTTTCGATTTCCAATCTCGCGCTAAGAAGATTCATACAATGCGCTGTAGCGAGGGAGAGTAGGGCGTTCGCCTCTGTGTGTCTGAAGGCTATCTCGACCTTTTCCGACACCCCGGTTCTGGTCCCATCAAAAGCGGAGAATATAACTTCGTCGAAATTCCAGCTCGCTGCGTCAGATACGATGTCTACGACATCCCCTTCGTCCACGGTGCGACCGCCATGGCAGTAGAGGAGAAGCTTCTCCAGCTCGCTTCTTGTCAGCAGACGATCGCCCCCTAAAGAATTCACTAGAAGCGCCCGACCAGATGCCGAAATTTGCATGTTCTGCTTGGAAAGCTCCTCGTCGATCAGAATGGAGATTTCACGCGGTCCATCAGGCCAGCAATCTAAAACCGCTGCCTTGTTCGAGCGCGAGCAAAGTTTTTTGAGAGCTGAATCCGCCTTAAGTTGTCCAGCCTCAATGAGGACTCTGTTCTCTATCTCGTCTAGGGAGAGAATGTGAGCAAGTGATTTGGTGAAATTCTTCGATCCTGCAGAAATCCAAATGATCCGTTTATCGCCGAAGAGGCTAATGGATAGCACTTCGTCCGCGAGCCGTTTCTCGTCTGTGGCTAACGCATCGCCATCGATGCGGAAAACCTCTAGATGACTAGCCTTTGATCCGCCAATGCTAGCTATTATTTTGGCGCACTGCTCTGAAACGAGCCCAGTGTCAGATCCGCAAACAAGAAACACAGAATAGGGACCTGGAAGATCCCGGAAGAATTTCTGTGCATCCTGTCGCTTGATATCAACCAAAGCAGTTTCACCGCGAAGACGAAATGTCAGAAATCAGCTTAAGGCGGATTTGCTCGGCAAGCGCTCTAGCCGCCTTCAACTCAGCGTCCCGCCCCGCTCGCATATTCGAATATCTCTGGCTCGTTCGATCATAGCTGATGAGGGTGAAAGCAACCCCTGACGCGATAGTATTGTCTGAGCTTATGGGCCTCAGTCGATATTCAGCGTCGACCATAAAACTCGCAGCGGAGGCGCGGCCGCTTACAGTGTCAATTACTGGCGTTTGAACTTTTTGATTCAAATTCACATGCAAACGATATTTGGGCGCCCCGCCCAAACCCGAGCCTGAAAAAGCGAATGCAAGTTCATTCGCTAGATAATGTCCCATGCGATCGGGTATGGGCTCAACTTTAATCGCGCTAAGCTCGCTAATGAGGCCCCCTCCCTCCGCCCCAGCCAAAAGCGGTTTGAAACAACCACCTTGCGAGATTGCGAGGAGCAAGACGCCAAAAACTCGCACTGCGTTAGAAAACGACATTGATGATCCTTTGCGGGACAATCACAACCTTTTTCACTTTTGCATCACCGACAATATTTCGGACGGCTTCCAAATTGAGAGCTTGGGCTTCCAACTCAGCCGCGTCAATGTCCTTAGCAGCCCAAATCTCGGCGCGCTTTTTACCATTCACTTGAACAGGAATGAGCACGGTGTCGTTCTCTGCGAGCGCTGGGTCAAAATCGGGCCATTTCGCCTCCGAAAGCTGGACGTCATGACCAAGGCGCTCCCAACATTCCGAAGCGAGGTGGGGCATGATTGGGCTAAGCATCGCGATCAGAAAATCAGCAGCTTCCTGAAGCGCCGTTGAAAGTTCTGCATCAACAGCGCCATCTATGGATGTGATCTTTTGGTTGAGGAAATTGGCCAGCTTTCGGATTTCGGCCACCGCTGTGTTGAAGCGCAGCCTCTCGTAATGCTGCTCAGTTCGGGCTAGCGCGCTATGTGCGAAGCGGCGAATCTGCAGTGGATCAAGATTGCATTGCGTCACAGCATCTGCGTGGGGGCTTCTAAGGTTATCTACGGCGCTGATGAGTCGCCAAACCTGCTGCGCAAAACGGGCTGCTCCCTGAACGCCCTCCTCGCTCCAAATCACGTCGCGGTCTGGAGGCGAGTCCGAAAGCACGAAAAGCCTCGCCGTATCGGCTCCATAGTCCATTATAATGTCGTCGGGATCGACGACATTCTTTTTCGACTTGGACATTTTTTCGATTGAGCCGATCCGGATCGGAGATCCGTCTTTCTTTGATTTGGCGCGCCTCGTATCGCCCACGCCCTCAATCATGACGTCGCTTGGAAACACCCAGCCGCCGCTTGCATCAGAATAGGTCTCGTGAACCACCATGCCTTGCGTAAAAAGGCCTTCGAATGGCTCTGAAAGGGACACATGTCCAGTTTGTTGCATCGCTCGCGTGAAGAAACGGGAATACAATAGGTGCAGAACTGCATGTTCAATGCCCCCAATGTATTGATTCACCGGCAACCAAGAATCGACGGCCGACCTTGTCGTCGGAGCTCCATCATTGTGTGGGTCCGTGAACCGAGCGAAATACCAGGAAGAATCCACGAATGTGTCCATAGTGTCCGTTTCACGGACGGCCGCTTGTCCGCAGCTTGGACATACGGCTGATTTCCATTTTTCGTGCCTGTCCAGCGGGTTTCCCGGACGGTCGAATGAGACGTCTTTCGGCAGTTCAATCGGGAGCTGGTCTTCGGGAACCGGCACCGTTCCACAAGCGTCGCATTTTACAATCGGAATGGGACAGCCCCAGTAGCGCTGTCGGGAAACGCCCCAATCTCTCAAGCGGTAATTGATCTGTCGCTTACCTTGGGGCTTACCCAGCAGCAACTGCGACTCTAGCCTCGAAGCAGCCTCGTTCCACGCATCATCGTTGCTCAGGCCGTCTAAGAAACTCGAGTTGATCATGATACCGGGGCCATCGTAAGCCTCGGCGGTTATTCGGAAGGTTTCTGGATTTACTTCGGCTGGGCAAACTACATGCGTGTTGTTGAGCCCATATGCGTTCGCGAAATCTAGGTCACGTTGATCGTGCGCCGGACAGCCAAACACCGCCCCCGTCCCGTATTCCATTAGAACGAAGTTAGCGATGTAAATGGGTATACGCCAACTTGGGTCGAATGGGTGTCGAGCGTCAAGGCCGGTTGCAAACCCCTTTTTCACTGCGGCCTCTAAAGCCGCAAGAGAGGTGCCGCTTTGCTTACACTCTTCAATGAACTTCGCAGCGTCAGGATTGGACTTTGAGATCTCTCTAGCTATCGGATGATCATGGGCGACTGCGATGAATTTCGCCCCGAACAATGTGTCTGGCCGCGTTGTATAGACCGCCACTTCCTCGCAAATGGGGGTGTCTATGACCTCAAAACGAAGCAGCAAGCCTTCCGATTTGCCAATCCAGTTTTTTTGCATCAATCGGACTTTCTCCGGCCAGCGATGCAGGTCGCCAAGTGAGTCGAGCAAGTCCTCTGCAAATTCGGTTATCTTAAAAAACCACTGTGTTAATTCACGCTGCTCTACGACAGCACCTGAACGCCAACCTTTTCCGTCGATGACCTGCTCATTGGCGAGAACTGTCTGGTCAATCGGGTCCCAGTTCACTTTCGCTTTTTTCCGATACACCAGCCCGGCCTTATAGAAGTCCAAGAACATCTTTTGCTGGTGCTTGTAGTAGCTCGGATCGCATGTGGCGATCTCGCGGCTCCAATCGATGGAAAGCCCCATCGTCTTCAACTGGGCGCGCATGGACGCGATGTTTTGATAAGTCCATTCCGCAGGATGCACTTTGTTTTGCATCGCGGCGTTTTCCGCCGGCATTCCGAAAGCGTCCCAACCCATCGGATGTAAGACGTTCAGTCCTTTGGCGCGTTTGAATCTGGCCACGACGTCCCCCATCGCGTAATTGCGAACGTGACCCATGTGAATGCGGCCGGAGGGATAGGGGAACATCTCCAGCACATAGTATTTGGGGCGTGGGTCATCGTTGCGGACGGCGAAGGTATTCCCAGTCTCCCAGACAGCCTGCCACTTCGCTTCCACTTCGCGGGGATTGTACCGTTCCGAGAGCATCTTGATTTCGTTGCCTGTGCTCGTTGAAAAGATGCGTTGCAATGAGCATTATTACGAAACTTGGTCAATCTTAGATGGCCGCTCGCGCGGCTCTGCGGCGATGGAAGATGCTGGAAAATCCGCTTGGCGATAATGGAGCCTTCCCTGATTTTGGTGACGCCGCAAGGCGTCTCTCCTTCATTAACGAGCGAATCGCCAGATGCTTGGACTTATCCGGTCGCGCTCCAGGCTCGGTGTGCTTAACTGCTGTCACAAAGCAGCGATCCGCAGCCGAAATCCAAGCCTTAATCTTGGCCGGTCAGCGCGTCTTCGGCGAAAACCGTGTCCAGGAAGCAGCGCGTAAATGGCCGAGCTTGCGAAAGATTCACCCCCATCTAGATCTTCGCCTGATCGGACCTCTCCAATCCAATAAGGTTCGCGAAGCCTGTGCCGTTTTCGATGCGATTGAAACGCTGGATAGGCCTTCGTTGGCAGAGGCCCTAGCAAAAGAGTTTGCAAGGATCGGCATTGTTCGGGAGCTCTATGTACAAGTTAATGTGGGTGATGAGCCTCAGAAGGCCGGAGTGTCGCTTAGCGAAGCAGATCAATTCATTCAGCGTTGTCGATCGGAGTATCACCTAAACATTGCTGGCCTGATGTGCATCCCTCCCGCTGGCCAGCAGGCAGCACCGTACTTCGCGCTTTTGTCGAAAATCGCACGCCGGCATGGCCTTGAACAGCTGTCGATGGGCATGAGCGCGGATTTCGAAATAGCTATTCAACTCGGAGCTACGCGCGTGCGAATCGGGAACGCATTGTTTCAAGCAGCTAGATGAGGATTGCGAAGTTCGCCTTCACGCGTTGGAGCAGCTTTTTCAAATCTGACGCTTCAAGCGCGACGCATCCAGCCGTGTATCCTGAGCCGCTTTTTTGATGCATGAAAATGGCGCTGCCCCGCTCGAGAACTCGCGGGCTAGTATTGTATTCGATTACGAGCAAAAGATCGTACTCATGGCCCACCACCCAAAGCTTTTCGTGACGATAAGCCGCTGGCTCTTTCCCGTGGCGATTGTATGTGAAGCTGGTCGCGTCGTCAGACCAGACATCTGCACTATTCAGATGCCTGATCTTGACAAGAGTTGAGGGCCTCTTGATCCGATCAGCACGAAAGTATGCGCAATTGATCTTGAACTTTCCTTTGGGAGTGCGCTTATCTCCTTCCCTCTTCATATAATGGGCGCCGTTCTCGCCGATATCGCATTTGAAATACACGATCCCAGCTTGGATGAAATAGCTGGAACGCCCATGTCGAAGCGCTATGGATCTCAAATGAACAGTCGCGAGCTTGCTTCCGGCTCGTTTTACCTCGGTCTTGCTGGAATCACGCCTGCGTCGCATGATGTATTCTCGTCAGCCATTCACTTTGATGTGGAGCGGAAAAAAGTTGACTCATGTCCTTCTCATTTCCGACTCCGAAGCGCTCGCCACGACACTCTTGGAGCAGATGAACCCCGGCGCTGATTTCAGACTTGAGTGGATGTCTACTGTCGACATTAAGTCAGCATCGAATGCAGCGGGAGCGATTCCAGACATATTGGTCACCGGAATACTCCACTCATCGCAAGAGGCCGTGGTCATAAACCGTTCTCTTCGACATCTTGGCTGGGACCTTCCGATGATCATTATTGCGGATCGAGGATTTGAGGCGGACGTCGGAGCTTCGATCGTCATGCAGGCGCCGTTTAGATGCTCCCAATTCCTAAAGATGATTAATTCGGCCCTCGTATCGGTTGCGACGGAACGAGACATGCTTTGGATGATTTCCGGTTGCAAATACTATCCGGGCGAGAAACAACTCGTAAATGGTGCGAACGCTATCTTTCGCCTCACCGAAAAAGAGGCAGCTATCCTGGCGCGCCTTTATAAAGCCGACGGAGAGTCGGTTTCGAGGGAAGAACTGCTTCGTGATCTCTGGGGATATCACGCCGAGGCCGAAACCCACACTGTGGAAACACACATTTACAGATTGCGGCAAAAGCTTGAGCCGGATCCAGCCCAAGCTAGCATTTTGGTGACGGATACAAACGGATACAGGCTCAACCTTGATCTTTAGATCAGATCGGCAATAACCGGGACATGGTCCGACGGTCGATCCCATCCTCTTGTTTCTTTGAAAATTTCAGTTTTTTTCACTGCGCCGGAAAGTGGCTCGCTGACCCATATGTGATCAAGACGGCGCCCCTTGTTCGCAAGAAGCCAGTTCGGGGAGCGATAACTCCACCACGTGAAGACTTTTTCCGGTTCTGGAGCTTGGTTGCGGATAGGGTCGACCCATCCCCCTGACTCAAATAGCGATATGAGCCGCTCAACTTCTTCGGGCGTGTGACTGACCACTTTGAGCAACGCTTTATGGTTCCAGACGTCATGCTCAAGAGGCGCTACGTTTAGGTCGCCCAAGAGAACTCTATTTTGGCTGGAGGCAGCCGGAGATGCGAAAAAGCTTTTCATCTCCTCAAGAAATTCAAGCTTGTGCTTGAATTTTGGATTCGCCTCCACGCTTGGAACATCCCCTCCCGCGGGCACGTAAAAGTTATGAATTTCAATGTCTGAAAAATTTGCCCCTCCAGAGCAAATTCTTGCTGAAACATGACGCGCTTCGCCTTTGGAACAAAAGTCTTGCGTCTGAATATCGTCCAGAGGCAAACGCGAGGCAATTGCGACGCCATGATAGCCCTTCTGCGCGTTCACAGCGAAGTGCTGGTAACCCATTTCTTTTAGAGATGAGAAGGGAAACTCAGCCTCTCGGCATTTTATTTCCTGAAAACAAAGAACATCAGGTCTGCTGATCTTAACGAAGCGAGAAACAGTTTCAATTCGAAGTCGAACAGAATTGATGTTCCATGTTGCTATGCGTATCGCCATAAGTCGTAACCAATCAATTGTTTCTTTGCGGCTCAGGGCGTCTCATAGCGCTCATAGTTGATCACGAATAGAGACCGCTCCGGACGTTTTGTTTGATCTATATTAGATAAACGCACCCTTGTCTCTCCCCCCTGAGCGTCCATCACGATCCATTGGGAAAGAACAAAGTCAGAGGCCCTGAAAAAAAGGTCGATCTTTGTTGTTCCACCAAACGTCGATTTATCTTCGACCCGTACGATCACGAAATCAGCATCAGAAGATACGTTGATGACGCTCGTATCCTGCGCCAGATTTATATTGGCCTTCAGGAGAAATTTGAGCGGCGTCTGACGGATGAAGTAAACATCTTGGGTATTCAGGCGCTTGTTTCTTATGGCGAGGCTGGTTCCGTCCGCGACGATCTCGAGTGGCGACGGCGCGGCATATTCAAAACGTAATCGACCAGGACGTTGAAGATACAAGCGACCGCTCGTATTCTGTCCCAAGTTATTGGTTTGCGAAAAATCGGCGATCAGGGACGTTATGCCGTTAAGCGCCGCATTGGCTTGTCGAACCACGGCTCCCTGATCGATGACTGGAGGATTCGCGGGGCTGGGAGGCTGCGGTCGCGCACCGCTTGCCGGGGCTCTTGGCGCTATCTGCAAGGGAGCGCCCTGCTGCGCTTCAGCAATGCACCAAATCGATCCACTGAAGATGAACAGAACGCTTAGGGCGAGAGCTTTTACCATGGCGGAAGGACCAGTTGGGATGGACCATGTCTATCCATCAGTTGTGGCGGATATTCGTCCATACGGAACTATCAGCGGTCGAACGCGCCGCGATCGACACCCCCACCAACCAGAATTTCGCGTTTACCCGCATGATTGGCCGGACCAACCACCCCTTCCTGCTCCATCTTTTCCACCAAAGAGGCAGCTTTGTTGTAACCGACAGACAAGCGCCTCTGTATGTAGCTCGTTGAACACTTCCCGTCGCTCAGCACAATCGCCACAGCTCGATCATAAAGGTCGCCCGACTCTTCACTGAAGGCTCCCCCCGCATCGGCGCCGCCTTCCTCGTCATCTTCCTCTGTGATGCTTTCCAGATACTCCGGCCTTCCTTGCGTCTTCAAATGCGCGACGATCTTTTCTACCTCGGCGTCTGATACAAACGGTCCATGAACACGCGAAATTCTCCCACCACCAGCCATGTAGAGCATATCGCCTTGGCCAAGTAGTTGCTCTGCTCCCTGCTCGCCCAAGATTGTACGGCTGTCAATTTTTGATGTTACCTGGAAAGAGATACGAGTTGGGAAGTTAGCTTTGATGGTGCCCGTGATCACGTCTACCGAGGGCCTTTGCGTCGCCATTATCAGATGTATCCCAGCCGCTCTAGCCATCTGAGCCAGCCGCTGGATCGCGCCTTCAATATCCTTTCCGGCCACCATCATAAGATCCGCCATCTCGTCCACGATGATGACGATGTAAGGTAGCGGAGCTAGATCCATTTCTTCCCGCTCGTAGATCGCTTCTCCGGTTTCTGGGTCGAAACCAGTTTGTACTGTACGGAATATAGTCTCCCCTTTTTCTTGAGATTCCGAAACGCGCGCATTAAATCCATCTATGTTGCGCACGCCCAATTTGGACATCTTTTTGTAACGATCTTCCATTTCTTTAACCGCCCACTTCAGCGCCACAACCGCTTTCTTCGGGTCTGTCACTACGGGCGTCAGGAGGTGCGGGATGCCATCGTAGACGGACAATTCCAGCATCTTTGGATCAATCATAATCATTCGGCATTCATCTGGCGTCATTCTATATAAGAGAGACAGGATGAACGTGTTGATGGCTACGGACTTGCCAGAGCCTGTCGTTCCCGCGACCAATAGATGAGGCATGCGGGTTAGGTCGACGATGACAGGCTCACCACCGATGGTCTTACCAAGGGCGATCGAAAGCCGATGCTTCGAACTTTCAAAATCTGAGGAAGCCAATAGTTCTCGCAAATAGACGGTCTCTCGTCTGTTGTTGGGAAGCTCAATGCCGATTGCATTACGTCCAGAGACGACCGCCACGCGCGCTGACACTGCTGACATAGACCGCGCAATATCGTCTGCTAGGCCAATAACGCGCGATGACTTGATGCCGGGCGCGGGTTCGAGTTCGTAAAGCGTGACGACTGGTCCGGGTCGTACATTCACGATGTCGCCCTTGACGCCGAAATCATCAAGAACGCCCTCAAGAAGCCTCGCATTCTGCTCCAACGCTTCCTGAGGCAGCTGACCGGACGATTGCTTTTTTGGTTCGGTGAGGAGCAGCAATTGTGGAAGCTGAAAACCGCCTTCTTCAAGGAAAGACTGTTGCGCTTCTCTGACTACGCGCTTCCCGGGCTTGATTGGAGTTGGAGAGGGAGAAATCGCGACGGAATTCAGCTTTTCCTGCGTACCTGGCGCGCTCCGATTTTCCTGACTTTCTGATGGCTGCTGAGCCTCAACTAGGTCTCCTCGAGAAAACACCGGCTCAAGGCGTTCTAAGTTTGCTGATCCTGTCGACGCGGGAACGTATAACGCCTTTTTCCGGCGCTGTAAGCGCGCCCGGAGGCTCAAGATTCCATGCGCAATGGCTCCAATGGAAATCAGAGCGAAACCAGGCTCGCTATCAGAATCGCGCCCATCTTGCTCTTGTTTCTTTTTGCCAGGGAGGGAAGGCAGCGGATCGTGGTCGTGTTGATCTTCTTTGACAGGGCTGAGCGCCGCTGTGATCGAAACGACGGCCGCTATAGCGAACATGACCCCTGCGACGGCGTGTGCGGCGGGTATAGCCTGGGAGAGCTTATGCGGAATAAGATTTATTGTGTCGCCGAGAACGCCGCCAAGGCCTGTCGGCAAAGGCCAGCTTGCTGTCGTAGGCAGCAATGAGGCCAGACCAGCTATGCAAGTGGATCCGCAGGCGAGAAGAAGGCAGCGACTTAGCGGATTGTCGATCTTGTGCCGCTGCAGCAGCAAAGCGCCCCAGACGGCTATGGGTGCGAGAAAGCCGAGGGAAGCTATGCCCCAAAGCTGCATGACAAGATCGCTGATGAGCGCTCCCGGCGCCCCTAAAGCGTTCCGCACAGGTCCGTCATGCGCGAAATTCCAGCTCGGATCTTGTGCTGACCACGTAAGCAAGGCCACGAGCGTGGCGATGACCGAACCGATCAACAGCAGACCAAAAGCCTGCGCGATTTTCCTCACAAGGAGAAGTCGAGCTGCTTCAGGAATAGTATAAATCGGAGACAGACTGCTTGAGCGCATAAGCAGACCAAAGGATGAGCGCGCCCACGGAGAAGCGGCGTTGGACTAGGAAAACAAATCGTTAGCTATCGATAGTTAAATCCCGATTAACCTTCCACCCGCCAAAAAAACGGCGCCCCTCAGGAGGGGCGCCGTGGTCGTATTTTTTTGGATCAGAGATTGTAGGCGCGTTCGCCGTGCTGAGCGAGGTCGAGCCCTTCGCGCTCCTGATCCGGAGATACCCGGAGCCCGACGACGAGGTCAACCAGCTTGAACAGGATCGCCGAACCGACGCCGGACCAGACCAGCGTCAGAAGCACGCCCTTGCACTGCGCGATCACAGCGGTGGTCAGATCATAAGCTGCGATGGCCAATTCACCCGGCTTGCTTTCGTAGTCGGGGATGCCGACGCCGCCCAATGCTTGGTTGACCAGCACGCCGGTGGCGATAGCGCCGATGATGCCGCCGATGCAGTGGATGCCGAACACATCCAGCGTATCATCATAGCCGAGCTTGTTCTTCACAGTGGCGACGAAGAAGAAGCAAGCGGCGCCAGCGATCAGGCCGAGCACCAAGGCTCCCATGGGGCCTGCGAAGCCCGACGCGGGGGTGACGGCGACGAGGCCTGCGACCGCACCAGACACCATGCCGAGAAGCGAGGGCTTGCCCTTCGCGCCCCACTCTGCGAACAGCCAGGAAAGCGCGGCGGCAGCCGTCGCCACAAAGGTGTTCACAAATGCAAGGGCTGCGGTGCCCGTAGCTTCGAGGTTCGATCCGGCGTTGAATCCGAACCAACCGACCCACAGCAAAGAGGCGCCGATCATGGTCATGGTGAGCGAGTGCGGAGCCATCATCTCACGGGGATAGCCAATTCGCTTGCCAATCATGATGCAGCCCACCAAGCCGGCGATGCCGGCGTTGATATGGACGACCGTACCGCCGGCGAAATCAAGCGCGCCCCACTGGAAGATCAGGCCAGCGTCCGCTTTCACTTCGTCTAGTTTCGCCTGCGCGGCCTTGGTGGCAGCCTCGCCGGATGCCGACGCAAGCGCCCTTGCGGCGTCGCCGATCGCATCCGGGCCGCCCCAGTACCAAACCATGTGAGCGATCGGGAAGTAAATGAAAGTGACCCACAAAGCCACGAAGAGCATGAGAGCCGAGAATTTCACGCGCTCCGCGAAGGCGCCGACGATGAGCGCTGGCGTGATGCAGGCGAAAGTCGCCTGAAACACCATGTAAGCTAGCTCCGGCACTACGACGCCGTTCGAGAACGTCGCGGCGTTGGACTCCGGCGTCACTCCCATGAGGAACGCTTTGGAGAAGCCGCCGACGAAATCATTGAGGCTTCCGCCGTTCGTGAATGCGAGGGAGTAGCCGTAGAGAACCCAAATCACAGCGACGAGTGAAACAATCATGAAAACTTGCGTCAGAATCGACAGCATGTTCTTGGAGCGAACCAAGCCACCGTAAAAGAGCGCTAGTCCTGGGATAGACATCATCAGGACCAACAAAGATGAGACCAGCAACCACGCAGTATCACCCTTGTTTGGGACTGGCGCGGCGGCTTCAGCCAAGGCTACGCCGGAGCTTGCGAGCATAAACGCTCCGGCAGTGATCGCGGTGGCGAGAGCGCCCCGCTTTTTATTTGACGTCATTTCCATTTTCGGACTCCAGGAGTTGTTTTAGAGCGCGTCAGAATCCTTTTCGCCCGTGCGGATGCGGACAGCCCGCTCCAGGGACGAAACGAAAATCTTTCCATCGCCGATCTGTCCGGTCCGGGCCGAAGCTACGATCGTATCCACGACGGTGTCCGCGAGCTCCGACGCCACTGCGACCTCGATCTTCAGCTTGGGTAGGAAGCTGACCGCGTATTCAGCGCCGCGGTAGATTTCTGTATGGCCTTTCTGGCGGCCATAACCTTTCACCTCGGTCACGGTGAGTCCGTGGACCCCGACGGCGGTGAGCGCATCGCGCACCTCGTCCAGCTTGAAAGGCTTTATGATTGCCATCACGATCTTCATTGACACACTCCGCTTGGCGCGGCTTTCCCGCGGCTGTTACGGTCCACAGCGGCGGTTTTCGATATGCGAACGCCGCCTCCAAGGCCCAGCAATCAAGGGCCGTGCCATCTTTGAATCTTGGGCAAAACAGCGATTCCACGTCCGGAATCGCACTCACTTGGCGGAATTCAAGGCGACCTACCAAATACTGATCACTCAATAGGCATGTCGACGCGTTATTGTGCCTAATTTTTACGCACTGGCTTTTGGCGCGCCGCCTGTTAGGAAAAGACAAGGAACGGGGTCCGCCTCATGCAAAAATATGACGTGGTTGTCGTAGGCGGTGGACCGGTTGGCATCATCGCCGCCATCGCCTTCAGATCGCGCTCGGGAGGCGCTTTGAGCGTCGCGGTCGTCGATCCTTATACTAGACGCAAGCCAAGCCGGGTTAGGACGTCCGCTCTCGCCCAAGGGTCTTTGGCTTTCATACGGGAATTGATTGGACCCAAGATCGATAAATTCCTCGTGGAAGTCTCGCGTATGGAGATCTCCACGAGGGGGTGGGCCCCTCCGGCCCCGCCTGCCCTTTGCTTTGAGTCCGTCACGCCGCTCGCCCACATCGTTTCTCACGCAGATTTTGAACCTGTCTTCGTCGAAACGGCGGAGGAAGCAGGCGTGGTGTTCATTTCGGACGAAGCAAAGAATTATCGCGTAGATGGCTCTTCAGCCGTGCTCCAGTTGAGAAGTGGATTAGAGGTGGCTGCTACGTTGTTAGTCGCCGCCGATGGAGAGAATTCGACTCTACGAAGCGACGCCGGGATCGAGGTGAACGAACGAGAATACCATCGGACCGCTGTCGTTGCGACGCTCTCCCATGAGGCACCCCATGATTCCATAGCGCTCCAGATATTTTATGAAGCTGGGCCCTTCGCTCTTTTGCCGCTCGAAGGGAACAGAAGCTCAATGGTATGGACTGAAACCACGCGCGTGGCTGACAAATTACTTTGTCTCGATCATGAAGAGTTG
>Ga0315905_10003965_pt1 | contig 15180 bp, 16 predicted proteins | sample LakEriMetagenome_5_FD_203522 | JGI IMG/M metagenome (GOLD analysis project Ga0315905, IMG submission 203522) | Freshwater fungal communities from buoy surface, Lake Erie, Ohio, United States - Buoy 4 MA121 | ecosystem: Environmental > Aquatic > Freshwater > Lake | place: USA: Lake Erie, Ohio... | reverse complement strand
TCACGCTCGTTTTTAGGATTCAACTCTCTATGTTCTTCAACTTCTGATAAGATCTTAAACAAACCTTTTAGATCCTGACCTCCATCTGATACATACTTTGCAGCATATAAAAGTTCATCAGGAAGAGAATCATAAAACTCTTGAGGAGTTTCTTGACGAACTCTATTCTCAACTTCACTAAAGTTTGCATCAAGCAACTCTTCAAAGTCTTTTACAGAATACTCTTCTAAAGGTTTGTCATCATCAAATGGTACAATTTTACCAGCTTCGATCATTTTGTTGAAAACTTCTGCAAGTCCACTCTTTTCGATCTTTGGTCTACCTGCGGATTTCTCAACAGGAGCATCGTCTTTAGGACCAGAGAAGTCATCTTCAGGATCAGCTTCTTTGATGATAGCATCTACATCTACCTTTTTTTCCTTTGACTCATCGTCATCATCGTTTGAGTCGTTGTCAATAAATGATAGATCTGGTGAAGTTGAACTGAAGATGCTTGGTTTAGCTTCAGTCTTCTTACCATCTCCATCTGGAAGCATAACGTTTTCTGCTCCCGGGGTTCCTAGAATTTCATCTAGGTTGATTTCTACTTCTTCTACAGAGGTAGAATCATTGTTTTGGTCTGTCGTATTCATAAAGTTGGTTTAGCTTTACATTAATAATATACACAAAATTATAACTTTAAACTTTATAGATTAACCATATAAAAAAATTAATCTAGATACTATAGCTAAAAGTTATTTTTTCTTAGTTTTATCACTATCTTTTTTGTCAAATTTGTTCTTGTTTTCACGTGCAATCTGCAATTGAGTCTGCGCAATTTGCTGTTGAGTTGCTAATTTTTGCTGCTCAATGTTCATCTTATCGCGATGCTCAGATTGCTTAGTGATTTCTTTCTGTCTTTCAAAATTCATTGTTTGCTGATATTCATCAGAACTTTGAATTTGTTTAAGAGCATCCATATAATCTGACTGTTGATTCTGATTCTGATCTTGCATAGCACCGTAACCAGCTGATCTAATCTGTGATTCAAGAATACGAGCTTCTCTATCTTTCTGATTTTCAGATGCTTCAAACTCCATCTTCTGACGTTGTTCTTCAGCTTTAGCTTGAAGTGCTTGTTCTTGCATTTGCTGTTGTTGTTGCATTTCAGCTTGTTTCTGTTCTTGCATTTTAACCTCAGCTTTCTTAAGAACATGTGATACTTCAGCAACTGATTCAGATTTAAGAACATTACCTAGATCATATATAGATGCACCAGTAGTGTTATTCTGAATAGCCATTTGCTTTAACTGTTCTAGGATAGCACGTTGATTTGCTTTAGTAGCTACAAATATATTCAGATCTCTAAGTAGGAGATCTGTTCCGTTAATCTCAAAGTTAGTACGCTCATCCTCAGTAATCATATACTGTAAACGACTAGATGGTTTAGTAGAATGATAATACTGAGCTAGATCTGTACGCATCTGGTGCACGCGCGGCATTAAATAATCACAGTGTTGAATGAAGTAAGTTTCAGTTTGTGCATATGATGCATTGATAGACTGTTCTATACCAGTAGCTGTTTGCTGACCTATTTGTTGACCTAAACGCTGTGGAGTAATACCAATAACTTCAAATGCTTGCATCTTAAAGTAATTAGCTAACTGAATACGTGACATCAAACGATTAGTCTGATCTAGATCTAATTTCTGATAGTGCTGGAATGCAAGTGCATTTTCTGTATTAGTAATAGATGTATCTAAAGGTAACATCTGGAAGTTCTTCATAGCAACGTAAGCTTTCGCTAAGTTGTTCTTACCCCAGTCTTCACCTAGAGAGTGTTTAGGTAAAGCATTCTGATCTAACATGATTACTGTACCCAACTCATCTACTAAGATATCTGCAATCTGATTATTTACAATGTTATAACCAATTTGGAATGGTTTCATCAAGTCTACCAAAGATACAGATCTTGTATTTCTATCTGAGAATACAGAACCTTCTACGGGTAGTTTACATCCATATAAAGATGAATCTCCTTTAAATTGAAACTTAAGAGGTTTAATATTGTTTTGATTAACACCTAGGTAAATAGGATTAATACCACCTGGGTTATTACTACCCCAGAATGTAGGTCTATTTGGTCCAATCTTTACACCACCCCATACTTCATTAATCCAGATCCAGTCAATATGTTCACCAAAGATCAAATTATCCTTAGTCTTATTTTTAATAAGTGCTGTATCATACTGAGGTTTATCAGTTACCTTATATGACTCATCTACAATGTCTTGCATTACATCACCATTATCATTGATCTTGGTAAGATGTCCTACTTTACGTTGTGACTTCCAATATGCTGTAGTAACACGAAGCATGTTAGACATACCCATATCAAAGTAGTCTTCATCTTGTGTCATAATCCAGTTTACAATATCTCCACCATATGCAGTGTTGTCCCACATAGACGTGAACTGACGATATCCTAATGATGGCATGTTAGTATTCCATTCATAGGATTTAGTAGCATCGTAGTAACTACCGTCATTTTGGTAACCTTGAATAGGATAACCAGCAGAACGTACAGGATATATTAATTCTAAAGATTCCATTTGATCTTCAGTCATTAACCATCCGTATTTATCAATGACATCTGCAACAGTCATCATATCAAATTTACCAACCCATTGACCTTGAGATATATAGCGATTGTCTGGTGACTTTTGATAGAATGTAAGAACAGGATTCCATAATTCTACATCATAGTCATCCTCCATCATTTTGAAATGCCAGAACTCGCGGTCTGTAATCAACATATCACGGAATGCACGCTCTTCTAATTCATCTATTTTAAAGCGATCAACATCAACTTTATGCTGATGTTCTGCCCATTGCTCAACCATACTCTTGTAACTCTTTGAGAAAAAGTCTTGAATTTCTGGTAAAGTCTTTAATTTCTCCGGTGCCATTGCTTGTTGAAATTCCTCAGAATCTTGAGGATATCCCATTTCAGCAAGCTTCATCATCATCTCTTGCTGTGCATTAAACAGAAGAACTTCTTCTACCTGAGCACGTTTTTGTTCCATCATCTCGTTATAAGAGATGTCATCTACACCCGAGTAACTAACTCGAGTATTACGTTTAGCAAACTCAGAAACTAATGTATTTATTACATTAGGAATAATAGGATAGAATTTTAATTCTAGCGCTGATACGTCATCTTGTGTAAGAGTTTCAATAAGATCTGCATACTCATTATCTTGTTCGACAATATAGTCACCACGATCTATGATACCTTTTGCCAGTTTGTAGTTCTTCATCAAACGACGTGCGTTACGACGAATCTGTTTCAAACCTTCCCACTCTAACCAATCTAGATTCCACGCTGTCCAGTCATTATCTTTCTTCGCTCTTGGAATAAACTGAATAGGTTGATTAAGGGTACCCATTCGGTTAGTTTCCGCTTTCGCACCGTTTTTTAATTGTATTGCGTTATAGACTTGCATCTTATTTTAAATTTCTAAATGGTTGTTTAGGTATATTCATTCCTTTAAATTGTGAACCTTTTGAACCCATATGTCTAAATGGGCTCATATTCAATTTACTGAATTTATTGGTGTTATCCAACTTTTTCACCTTATCTGTCTCCTCATAGCGCTTTTTATAACCTCGATTTGCTTGTTGAACTTTTGCAAAAGCAATAAGTGCTGCAAATGAAACAAGTCTATCGACGTTCAATCCTTCTTGATATGCTGCCATTTCAGTAAGCAACATAGGATCTGGTATACGTTCTACACCATAGGTGGTCTTTACAATCTCACCATCTTGTTTAACTTCTTGATCTAATTCTTCTTTTAAGAAGTCAATAGCGTAACTAAGCATATGACTCTTAAATAGAGTACCTGTATTCTTCCAACCGTATTCTTGGAATACATTAGCATTAGCACCTAGATCTTTTAAGAATAATATCTGAGATCTTTGAACCAAATACTTTTGTTTCTTCCTATAGAGCATATGATTAATAAATTGAGAGATGTTATTCTCCACAATTGTCCAGGCGTTATACCACTCTATAATCATTTCTAAACGCTCATGTGTTCTATTGATATCATCAAATCTACCACACCAAGCAGCTACAATCTTGTCACGTTCTATAAAAGTCTCAACCTTTTCACCATCATTACGAGTTACTTCTACTGCAGTTTTATATACATAGATGGAACATAGTGATTCTGAGGTAGTTGTCTTACCTTCACCTACTGGGTCAATAGATGCGTAGTACATTCCAAACTCCGGATTCTTAACAGGTCTCTCATAACATACAAATACACCTGTTTTATCTTCCTGCTTCTTATCTACCGGGAATGTCATAATTGGTAACTTAGATGTAGGTTTAACATCTACATCTCCTTTCTCATCTCTATAGATATCTAAATACTCAGTGGGATATTGTTTATCTTCTATCCTGCGCATCTGCGCACCAATTAGATTTAGAGGAAAGATTGATACCTTTCTATAAGCAAATGCTTCCTCAATATTTCGAGGATGCTGAGAAATACGTAACTGATATTGTTCAGGACTAAGATCTTTCTTCCACTTCTCAAATTGTTCATCTAATGCTTTGAGCGCTTCTTCTACTAAAGAATTACCAAATTCATCAATGAATGGTGGCATTGACCACTGTTCAGGAATAAACAATCCAGATTTACCTATAGTACCTTTTGAATCTATTAGGTTAGTCTCTACCGCATAGATATCATTTGGTTCTGGTCTGAGTGTCATCTCCTTAAGAGGTTCACACTGATCTAAGTCACCCACGGAACCTGCTGCAATGAACATACCTGTAGTAACAAAACCTGATCGCATTGCAGGACGGATATACTCAAAGGTAGTATCCATCTTAGGAGCAATACCAGCTTCCTCGTGAAAGAAGTACTTACAGGGTCCACCGACACCGTTTGTTGGATCCTTTTCAAATGACATACCTTGTAGTACACCTTTAAGACCAACTTCTGTTTTACGTTTCTGTGTACCTTGTACAATCTCAATCTTCTGTTGCCATAATAATACCTTACCTGGATTCATAGGACGATACCAAGCAGTATGTTTATTTAAGAATGCTTCATATTCATTCAAGAACTTCCAAGAACCTTTATCATTAATATAGTCTTTAAGACTAGCACCAACTTTTAAAGTAATACCCTCTTCAAACCAAATCTGATTAATCATCTTACCCATGTGGTAGTATGATGATGCTATCTGACGCTTCTTAAGTATAGAACTATGTTTATAATGTAACTCTGCTAATACTTCATATAGAGCCATATGGTACTGCGCATCACGCACGTCCGCGAAACCAAACCTTTGAATCTCTTTATTAAAGATAGGTAAAAAGTTCAACCACATGTAATAGTCTCTTGGCAGGTACCAAGTATTACCAGAATTTTTATAGATTACGCCATATCGACACTTATTCTTTTCGTGATCCCAATATATTCTATAGTCTTTACTTCCTTGAGGTGATGTGCAGTAAACACCGTTCTTATTAAACAATCTAGCTTGTTCATTAAATAGAAAGCTAGTATCATCAAAGTTATACTGACCTGGTTCCTTAAATATAGATAATACAAAATCAGTATACTCTTCTCTTGTAGTAAAGGATGTTGTAGTCCAGGTACCGTTATCCCAGGTAGGTATGTCTATAAAACTAGTATTCATTCAATAATCTTAGGATCTCATTCAATGATTCGTGTCTATGATTATCATGTAGAACAATTTTATTTACCCATTGTGACTTATCTAATTTTGCTATGTCGTGAATAGCTGAATCATTTTTAAATTTTAAATCTATCTGTTGAGAATCACCTGTAAAAATCATAGTAGCATTTTTACCAAGACGACCTATACACATTTGCAATTGTGCTTTAGTTAGATTCTGAAACTCATCAATAATACATACACAATCTTCAAAGGTTCTACCTCTAAAGTGTGTAAGTGATACTAACTCTAGTGCTTCATTCTCTTCTAACTTAGTAAGTATCTCAGGTTTATTATAGACCTTACGAATGTTAGACTTAATAGGAACTAACCATGGTTCCATTTTTTCCTTCTCAGATCCCGGTAAAAAACCATTATCTTCAGTAGAAACAGTCGGTCTTGTGATAACAATCTTATTGACCTTACGTTTAAATAGCATATCTAATGCTATCTGTACAGCAAGTAAAGTTTTACCAGATCCTGCTTGACCTATTAGAAAGTTAAACGGTCTTTGTAAGATCAACTCTTTAGCACGTTTTTGTTCTTCCGAAAGAGTGAGTGAAAAATTAATTTCTCCTTTTGGTGGAGTCTTCTCAATGTTTTGCTTTGCCATCTTCTATCCTTTTAATCAAAGATACGACATCTTTATGAGAACTCGCTAAAGAAGCATCATTCATAAACTCAGCAACCTTATCTCTTGGTATCGCTAACCACTCTTTTCTGTACTCATTATAGTACAAAAAGAAGTCTGATAAATTACATTTGGTCATATGCTAATCCTTGTCCACCTCTAACGTGGCTTGTTTGTTCATCTTGTAAATCTTTGTAAGCACCCTTATAACTCTCTCGAATCTGTTGAAACTTTGATGCAGCTGATACTAGTGCTGTAATGTTTCCATCTCGTCCATGAGTAATAGGTGTTTTATCCATATAGTCAGCAAGTTTATCTAGCATCTTCTTAATACCATTATAAGCTCGTGACGTAGGTGTTTCGTATAACTTTCTACAAAAGTGTAGAGCAGCAGGAATACCATTATCTTCTGGTGAAAACTCTGCTTGTATTTCTGCTAGTATAATCTCTTCCTTATCTTCTTCCATCATATAGAAAAACGGATTAAGATCTGGATTAGGACATGTCATGTAGAATAAATATTGATACACTTTTAAGTAACTATCAGGATAGGAATCCATTAAGTTCTTCAGTGTATCTAGTGTGTAGCAATGTTCTGTTGGAATCACTACACCATTTTCTATATCAAATAATTTAATCGTCATTTTTTGTTTCTTTTATTTCATAGTAGTAACTACTGGAATCTTCTGATACCCATTTATCTGACTGAGCTTCAACAGACTCTATATGGTCATCTACTTTAAATGTAGACGGTTCTACAGGAAACGGTTTAGTAACCCAGTTAGAATCCTTCCAATATATTCTATTGTTTGGTTGACACAACAAATAACCATCATCTGCGATTAAGATGTGACCACACTTGTAATCAGATGGTTCATCTGAATAAGGATTTCTATACCAGTCGACAGTCATTAAGTACGTTGCCCATATCTTAGAACTATCTTTTAGAACTACTTGACATCTCTTTTCATATAAGTAATCATAAGTAATTACTGTAACATTCTCAGAGAAGCAATCCCACAACTGCTTGAAGTGAAAAGGTATGTCATTAGTTGGTATCTCCATGAATATTTCAGATATAGGAACTCTTGATCTGAGCATACCATAGTCAGTCATAACATGGAAAGTAAGTATCTTTCCTGCTGTAGATTGTATCGCAAATGCATAAGCTCTGTGATACGTGTCATTGTCAGCATCATTTTTTGTAAAATGTGATGCTCTTACATAGCACTTAAATAGTTCTATGTTTTCGTTATATGTTGCCATTGTCTCTTAAATAATTAATTATACTAATAACTTCTGATTTTAAATAAGGTAACTCGTATGTTACTATGTTTTCTACAACAGGTTCTCCAAATTCATCATAATAAACAACTCTGTTATCATACGCATCTTTACCAGCTTCTTTAAACTGTATATGTTCGATCACAAGTTTTCCCGGTTTTAATTTAGGATTGTGTTTTAGAATCATATACATATACAGACTTAACTGAATATTGTAGTGATTAAGATTGCAATCATCAAGATGACTGAGAGGATCCACCATTTTATCAGAGATACCTTCCCAATTAACATAAGATTCTGTTTTAATCTCTTTGTTAGTTTTATAGTCATAAACATTTACTACACCATTAATTACTTCAATGCGGTCAGCCTGACCACATATACCAGCAGACTTAAGATAAACCAGATGCTCAGGATACACACCATTTCCAAGCTTTTGTTCAGGAGCTTTTTTAAATCCATTTTCTTCTATAGGTTTTATTATGGGAACAATTACATCTTCTCTACTTATAGTTTCACAAGACAATAAATCTTTTTCTCTTTGATTGTGATACCATGTACCAAGATTCATTGCTTTCTGTGATTCGTTTTTCCAAGCTTCTTTAATATCTTCTGGTGACATACCATACCATTTACCCTTCTTATTCTTAGAGGATTTGATAGCAATAGTCTCAGCATCAAAAGGTTTCTTAAACTTAGATATAACACTAGTTACACTAGTCCATATGATATTCTCATTAGGATCTATACTTACATAACTATGTGTTTCGGGTTTAAATATCAGTGCCATCTATGTATGCATTTAGTTTATCTTCATCTTCTTGAGACATTATAGCATCCCAATGACCTTCTGGACAAGATGATGACATACTATGTATTTTATAATCTAGAGAGCATCCGCAGTTACCACAACAAGGTTGAGTACCTGGCACTAAACATTTAGTTCCTACTATATCATATAGAGGACATCTTTTGCAGATCTTCTTTCTATAGTCTGCGATTTTCTTGTGTTTCTTCTTGGTGAAGTAATAACCTATTACTCCTTCAAGAATCAACCACTTATTCTTCCAGATTGTTTTAATCTTGTTTATCACTGTGTTTTTGTTTAAATTCTTTTTTTGCATTTACAACATCGTAACTCTTGCTAAGTAATTCTTTATAAGTCTTTAATCTAAGTTGAAGATCTGTATACTTAGCAATTCCAGTGTAGTCTTTCTTATCTAATTGATCAATATATGCATAAGTTTGAGCAATCTTCTTTGTAAGTTTCTTTCTATTTATAGAGAACTCACCAAGACCAACTAGAAAGATATAAGGATCTTCTTTCTTAACCATCAGTTTTCGAGTATATGACCAGTATAGAGAAAGCATATCTTCTATTTCTTCTCCGTACTGTTTTTCTTCACAGTATTCTTTTATTAACTGATTAACTGTTCTCGCTTTCAACTCTTACGAATTTATAGTCCAACAATATATTACCAGAAGTCTGAATTTTTAAATCAGGATTTAACTTGATCAGTTTATTATAACCTCCGTTTTTAATAACTAGATCTTTCTTTTCTGCTTTAGTAATAGCACTTCTAACAGATTGACTGCTACCAAAAATCTTGTTCTTGGTAGCAGTATCACAAAATTCTGTTAGTGGTTGTTCACCACCTAAAGCTAAAAAAGTTAAACAGTTCAAGTCTAAATCCGATACGTTCAGCTCTCTTAAAGTGCAGTGGGTAGCTATTTGAAAACGAACAATGTTCCAAAGATCCATCCGCACGGTTTTACGTACCTGATTTACTCTAGCCATTACTTCTGTTTTTTAAGCGAACGTGGTTTAGATTCTTCTTCTATCTCTTCTTCATCTGGAGCAGGTGCATAAATAGAAGCAAGCTTTTGTTGAACTAATGCTCTACGTAAACGTTGTTCATCAATATCAGAGATAAGAGTTTCGTACTCTTTCTGAACATTTAGAAATTCCATTTCTTTTTTGTAGTACTGAAGCATTTCAGTTTTTCTTGCTTCGTACTCCTCCTGACTAATTTCAGGATTCATTGATTCAGTATTCATACAGTTGGTTTTAAAGTTTAATACAAATATATGTATAAAACTTTAAACTCCAAAACATTAATAAACCTTTAGAGTTAAGGTTTAATCATCTTTCTTTGCTTTAATGTATCCTGTAAGTTCAGCAAGACTTGTGCTGATTGTATTCATATGCTGATTTAAAGTATCAATCTTGACTGATAACTTTTCATGATCAGCCTTTTGCTCGTCTTTAATTTCTGACATACGCTTATAAATTATTGTTTCTTTATATGATAACTGGTTATCAATGTCTTTGATTTTACCAGTAGCTTTTTCTATATCCTTTTTTAATGCAAAATATGCAGCTAATACAGACACAGCTAGCATTATAATACCTATAACATCTTTAGCTGTAAACATTAAACTTTCTGCTTCCATTAGACCTCTGGATAAAATCTTAATTCAAAACTAATAGGATTATTACCATCAGAACCAAAACCTCCGCTATCTAATAAACCGGTTTCAAGATTTGTTGAACTTACAACTATTACAGCAGGACTATTGTTATCATTTTCAATTGTAAAAATACAATATGGTCGTGAGGCAGGACCTAAAAAAATAAGAGTTCTACGTATATCTGAGTCACCCTCTACAGTAAATGTTATTTGACCTCCTCCTTCACCAGTTAATAATAATGTATATGGTGATGTATTAGATAGTTCATCAAGCTCTGCACTATCATCACCTGTATTCTGATAAAAGGTACCAGATATGGATGTATATGGTAATCCGCCACCACTACCTATATTATCGTAAATACCTTTTAATAAGGTGATTACGTTAGATTCAAATGCTGGGTCTACTAAACTCATTGTTTTACCTTATTATAGATTCCTATTAGGAGTTGTATCATTCTTGCTTTAAATGCTTCGCTCATACTATAATATACAAAAAAGTTAGGTAAGTTGGTCAGTGAACTTCAAAAATGCTGTGTTACTATCTTCAATTAAAAGGTCAACAAAGGCATCAATACCTTTCTCAATTAGTGCGTTGCGAAATGGTGCGTAATCTTCGGATGCATCGAATCCAAAAAAGATATTGTATCCCAATACGTGAATCATTGTCACGCCTTGCTTTTCAGTTATTGTATATCTCATATTTCTAAAATCATTGATAGTGCGACAATAGCACCCGTTGATGCTGCTGCGTTATTTTGAACCTTAATATCTATTGTACCACCTGCGCTTAGACTCAGCGAACTTGATGTGTTTTGATAACTGCCCGTTGCGCTACCTGCGGCAATCGTCAACGTGTATGCGCTATCCACTCCATCCACACGAATGGTCAAAACCGCACTACCCGAAGCTGGTTGCGCTCCAATGTTTACGGTTAGATTCTTACCAACACACGCAATGGGTACAACTGTCCTTGCTTGGAATGCTTGGGATGCGCTATATAACGCAGTAGCTTTCACGAATCCTGCGTAAAGAGTCGCACCTGCTCCAACGCTACCTGCTCCAAAGTTACCAAATAGAACTGATTTTGATATTGCTGTTGGTAGTGATTGATTCACCCATAAGTCACTCGCTAAATTATAGGTTAAGACTTGACCATTGGTAGGCGATGATAAAGCTACATCGTGAAGCTCTCCCAATTCATATCCATTTTGCACACGCACGTACATTCTTCCTGCACTCCCATTACTCGCAGTGGTAACGAATCCAAGATAAACCAAATGATTAGGAGCACTTGGTTTGGTGTGACTAAATGAACCTGCGGTTGCGCCAAGATAAACGGGATCTCCATCCGCCCAAGTTGAAGTAGGGAATAAATTGAGACCATCAATTTGACCTTGCATTATGATAAGTCCCTTTTGATTTGCACCAATGGAAGTACTTAACACCACACCAATAGTCTGCGCTGAAAGTGCATCCGTTGTATTGCTTGCGAGCTTTACAGTTAATCGGTCACCCGTTCCACCAAATGCATACACCGCTTGTCCTTTTGTTATGGAAGTAGATTCCGCATTGGTCACATATGAAAGGAGTGTGTTTGGCGCAGTTCCAATTAACTGAAATCGGTTAGTTGTGGAGTTGTAAACGCATAGCATTTCAGCACCATCAATGATGTCCCCACCTATTAAAGCTCCATCATTATTGCGATGTAGTGGTATTGCTCCAAGTGAATTGATGTTTAGAGTTGCACTTGTTGTATTGCCATTCACGAATCTAATTAGGAACGCATCCGCATCATTGTAAGCAGTTACACCGCTTATAGTTGTGGTGTAGGTATCAGTTCCAGAAGTGTTTCCGTGTGGTATACCACTACTACTAGGAAGAGTAGCTAAAGTTCCATCACCTCTAATATATTCAGATGTGGTTCCAGTAGGATTATTAAACTTATCATCTAAGGCATCCTGTAAATCTGTTTGGTTTGATAAAGTACCAGTAATAGATCCCCAGATTGTTGATCCTGGAGGATTACTAATAATAAGATCATAAATCTTACGTAATAGTGCTAGTACTTTTATATCAAAACCCGGAATCATGGTGTTAGAGCATCAATAATTTTATTGAGTAATTCTAATACTTTTTGTTGAAAATTTTGAACCATTAGTTTTGAGTAATCAAATAACTCATTACAGCATTTGAAGCCGGACTAGTTGCTTGTAATTGTATTGTGAATAATATATATTGATTAATTGTCCAATCAATAGCTAGAGCGCTTTGTAATAAAAAAGGAGTTTGATTAGCGCCACTGATGTCTTGACTAGCAGCAGTTGTTCCTAAATATCTTGTTGTAGCTAACACTTGGTCTCTTATACCTAGTCTAAAACGTAATGTACAGTTATTAAAACCATATAGATTTGTTCCATTTCCAGCAACATGTATAAGAACAGGACTGCCTGATAAATTATTATCTGTATTTGCGTATAGTCTAATTTGTGTAGCTCCTGCAGTTGAATTATTAGAAATTGTAGACCCAAACAAAGCTTCTATTACTATGCTATCATTTGTTTGAAAAGTACCACCTGGTATGAGTACAGAATGACTTATTTTCTGACCATCTGTAGCAACTACTAGAGCTCCTGTTTGAGCAGATTTAAATGAAGATGAGTTTGAAGGTGTTCCGCTAGGTCCTTGCATTCCTAACATCGCCCAATATGTATCAAAGTTCGTTCCTGTTGGGGGTGTTTGATTTGTGTTATCAGCAATTGCTACATATGTACGATATACATCTGGATTAGGTGTTGTGTCAATATAATAAACAGCATCACCTACTACGTAATTTGTAGCAGAATCCCACTCTTCTTTCCATACTAAGTTATTAGGTATATTGGGTACATTAAACGTAACAGTATCACCCGCAGAAACTGATACAGGTGAGGTTCCTCCATTTATCTGAATTACACCTTGTGGTGTTGCTGTAAAAGAACCACTACCACCACCGATAGCACTAGCTAGATCAGCTAGTGTCATCGCGTAGGGTTGCCATGTATCTTGTTTCTTTAAATTACCCGGAGTATTAGTACCAATAATGACTAGATCATTATTTAAGTCTCTTGGTGTCTTAGCAAGTCTCTTAGACTTTAATAGATCTGACCAGTTATTAATTTGCATATATTTTAATTTTTAATTTTAAGTTTAAGATGCGTAAGGTGTGCATATTGTATAAAACTTACCTCCTGTAAATCCAAATGTAGTTGATGTTAATTCAATCATGCAAGAAGGTCCGTACCAAGTACTTGCATTAAAGTTTTGAGACGATCCTATATAAAGATCATCTGTAACATTATACGATGCAAGTGCCCATGTACCTCCTATAGATGGTACACTTCCTGTAGTAGCAAAAGTAATAATAGTCTTAGCATTTGTCTCATTTACATATAAACCAGTCGGGTTAACAATATATTGATTTGCAAATTGATCTACCTCTGTAATAGAAGAATCATACTTTGTAATCAAACCATCAGCTTGACTAGCTACCCAAATATCATCATTACTATCTATATAGAAAGATGTTGATCTATTATCAGTAGTTGCATTAGATATAGTGATCCTGTCAAATGTTTCACTAGCTGTATCAAAGACTACAAACCTATCTTGACTTCCATATCTTCTTGCCATTAATATCTTATGATCACTTGTAACAACATATGAATTTTTTGTAGGTATTCCTATACTTGCACCAGCATCTGAAAAAGTATCAATTAAAGATAAATCTGTTGCATTTCTTTTTTCAATCGTATCACCACCTCTGGTTACATATAAGTAGTCATTTACAAATATAACAGCAGCATTTGTAAGTCCTCCTACTAATTCATAAAGTGATAATTGTTCAACTATTTCAATTGAGTTAGTAACTAAACTAAATTTTATTAAATAGGTTGGATCTGTACTATCCGTTGCTCCCGCACCCCAATATAATGCATTTTCAGAAGCATTGTATGTTAATGCTGTAGGGAGTGCACCATATAAAGTTTCTATGTTAAAAGTTGTGGTCTCAAAAGTTGAAATATTAGTTTTATAAATATAAGAGACAGAAGAAGCAAGATATGTATTAGACCAAATATAATCACCTATAACAAGAGCAGATCCTGTTCCCATATTATCATACTGAGAAAATCCTGCTGGGAATGTACACTCTGGTTCAGGTGTTGTTGTACAACATGTGTCAAACCAAGCAGTACCACTAAACATAAACAACTTGTTCAACACATTATTAAAATAGATAGTACCAGATTGAGGATTTGCAGGGTGTGCTGGTTCAACTGGAATACTTAATCTACCAGGAACTTCTAATTGATTAACTCTATAGTTAGATTCAGGATCAACTATACCTATTCTACGACCATAAAAACTATGAGAATAAGCATCATCTCCAAAAATATTATCAACACCTTGGTCTAAAATTGCTGCAATAGTAACATTTGATCCATCAGGAGATTCTGTTGGATTTAATGGATCATAAGTATTTACTAAATCATCAATGTGAAAGTTGTAAACTTCTTCTAAACGATATAAGTATTTAGTAACTGATGTACCAGCAGCTTTAAAGTTATCCATATTAACTTTTTCAGTACCGTATGCACCATGAATATGGGCTGTATACTTACTAGTAAAAGTTGGTAAACCCGCACGATTACCAGGATCTTTAGAGTAACAAGATGAACCCGTAATGTTAGAACCACCGGTAAACAAGAAACTTGTACCTTTGATAAAGTTTACATTATCTGATCCAATATCATTAATTGTAACAGTACCAGCTTGAGCAGGTAGAGTTATACCTAGATTGTTAGGAATACTTGATCTTACTTGGTTAGCTTCTGCTCCACAACTTGACATCGTTACAGAGTTAGCATTTCTCATCCAGTAACCAAGACCGTTTGAATCTGATGCACAGTTACTAAGAGTAGAGTAGGTTGTGTCATTAATACAGAAACCAGCTAAGTAACAACCTGAAGCATAACATGTATCCAAACTAGTACTAGTTGTAGAACCAGCAATATAGAA
>Ga0315905_10003963_pt1 | contig 15182 bp, 5 predicted proteins | sample LakEriMetagenome_5_FD_203522 | JGI IMG/M metagenome (GOLD analysis project Ga0315905, IMG submission 203522) | Freshwater fungal communities from buoy surface, Lake Erie, Ohio, United States - Buoy 4 MA121 | ecosystem: Environmental > Aquatic > Freshwater > Lake | place: USA: Lake Erie, Ohio... | reverse complement strand
ACCATTCGCGCGATGGCTTCCTCTACCAGCGGGGTGGACACCGCAAAGCTGAAGCGCACGAAGCGGTGCCCGTCGACCGGATCGAAATCGATCCCCGGCGCGGTGGCGACACCGGTTTCCTCCAGGAGGCGGATGCAGAAGGCCATCGAATCCTGCGTCAGGTGGCCCACATCGGCATAGACGTAGAACGCGCCATCCGGCGGAGCGATCCGTGCCAGCCCCAAGGCTGGCAGCGCCGCCAGCAGGAGATCGCGGTTGCGCGCGTAGGTGCGAACATGGCCATCGAGCTCTTCGCCGCAATCGAGCGCGGCAAGGCCCGCATGCTGGCTGAGTGAGGGCGGGGTGAGGAACAGGTTGCCCATCCGCGCCCGCGCCTGACCGACGAGATCAGGTGGCACGACAAGCCAACCGAGCCGCCAGCCGGGCATGCTGAAATACTTGGAAAAGCTGTTCACCACGATCGCTTCGCGGTCAAAGGGCAGCATCGAACTGGCCGGGTCGCCGTAAGTGATGCCCTGGTAGATCTCGTCCGAGACCACACGGATCCCGCGCGCCGCGCACACCTCGGCAATCGCCGCCATTTCCTCGGCCGCAATGACCGTGCCGGTCGGGTTGGCGGGGCTGGCGATGATCACGCCATCGGGCGCTGGATCGAGCGCTTCAAGCGCGGCGGCAGTGATCTGGTAACCGACGTCGGGGCCACAGGGCAGCTCCACCGGCTCGATATGCAGCGCGCGCAAGGTGTTGCGATAGGCAACATAGCCTGGGCGCGCGATGGCGACGCGCGCGCCGGGCGCAAAGCGCAACGAAAGCGCGATGACGAGCGCGGGCGAGGCACCGCAGGTGAGCACGATCTGGTCAGGCAAGACCGCGACCCCGGTCGTCTCCTCCACGTAACCGGCCAGCCGCGCCAGAAGCTCGGTGCTTTCCCAGTAGCCCTTGTCTTCCTCATCCAGCACCGCCCGCGCGCGAGCGAGCGCCGCCGCCGGTGCGCCGGTCGAAGGCTGGCCATATTCCATACGGATAACCGAGCGGCCCTCGGCCATCAGGCGCTGGGCAATGGCGGAAATCGTGATGGCGTGAAACGGTTCGAGCAGTGCGGTCATGGAGGATCAACTAGCACCAGGCACGAAGCCGCGCAAAGGCACCGCAGTTGACAAGCACCGGCGCGCGGGCGAGCCTCCCCTTCAGATCCGGACGGAACGCCGTACCGGACACCACGGGAGAGCCACATCATGTCCACACCAGCAGGCGCGGCTTCGCCGCAGCAGATGCCCTTGGGGCAGGCCGCCATCATCACGCTTGGCGTCATTGTCGTGATCGCCGGGTTCGTCGCGATCGGCGCATGGCTGCACGTTGCGCCGCTCTACGCGGGGTTTCTGCTGCTCTGGGCCTGGTCGGCGCTCCACGAACTGTCGCTGAAGGCGCTGCCCGGAGCGCTGGTCGGCGCACTGACCGGGGCAAGCCTAAGCTTCCTGCTCCAGACGGGGGCGCTGATGCACAGCCCGCAGCTGATCGTGCTGGCGCTGCTGCTGATGATCGTTGCGGTCTTTCTCGTCGTGGCCGGCCGTGCAGCGCTATTCTGCAATCAGAGCACGATGCTGTTCATCACCGTGTTGAATGCGCCGGTGATCCAGGCCGGGGAGGACTTCCGCCAGGTGATCGTGGCCATCGCCATGGGCGCGGTCTGGTTCGGCGCGATCGCCTGGGTGATCAGCCGGTTCGTGCCCGCTCCTGCGACCGCTCCAGCAACGAGCTGACCTAGCAGCTCGCGACGGTCTGCGTCGGCGAGGGGTTGTAGATCTGGGTCAGATCGCGGTCGTCGCGCACATAGAGCGCGGCTTCCTTGCGAATCAGCTTCGAGGGCAGGATGCTGCCAACGAAGAACGGCTTGTAGTCGTAGGCGATCTCGACAAACATGATCGCGGTCCCGCTATCGGCGGTCATCTTCGTCGAGGTATAGCCCATGCCCTTGAAGGCGGTGCCCGTGGCGCCGGTGCCCTGCGGGCCATAGCGCGAAGCCCAGGTGTTCTTGCCCCAGCAGCGCTGCCAGGCAATCCACTGGCCGCCCGATCCGTTGACCTGAAGGCTGGACAGGACGATCCGGCCGCGCGTCGGGATATCCAGTTCCTCACTCTGGAGTGCCGCAGCGCGGAACACCTGGTTCACGTCGTGTTCGCGAAAGCGTGGCGCGCCGTTGACCTGCGTCTGCTTGGCGCGGCTGGCGTTGTCGGCCACGGTAATCGCCAGCTGGTTGAGCTGCACATGGATCAGCGCAAGGTTCACCACTTCTATCCCGGCGAGCGACAGGCCCATGAGCAAAGGCATCGACAGGCCGAGTTCGACGGCACTCACCGCGCTGGAGCTCCTGGCAAGGCGCGCGATGAGGCGCCGCACGGACTTCCCGGAGGTGCGGTCTGCGCGCGCAGTCGGCAGGATCACGGGCATACCGATACCCCTGTGCGGGTCGACTGGGTGGCGAAAGGCTGGTTCTTGAGGATGGTGGTCTGCGGGATCGTCTGGTACTCGGGCAGACCAAACATCTTCGCGAAACCGAACCATTGCTGGTACGATACGGTCACGGTGTAGACGACGACATCGTTTGCGCCGCCAAGGCCAGACTTGCCCATGTCGTCATCCCAAGTGTTGTTGCCGTTCATGTCGACAAAGCATTCGGTCGGGTCGTATTTGCCGTTGTTGTTGGTATCGGTGAAATCCTCGGGCGTGCCGACAGCCGTGAACTCGGCGTAGTTGCGCCGCGTGAAGGTCACGTTCGCGGTGGGCATGACGTATTTGATCATCTGTGACACGAGCGTGTCGAGCGTCGTGGTACTGGTTTGGCCGCTTTGGAGCGAAGACTTGCGCGCCGCTGCATTCACCGCGCCGGTGAGCACCGTGCGGACATAAAAGCCCTGAGCGACCTGGAGCGTCCCAAAGACGGCCAGAAACAGGATCGGCGCGGTCATCCCGAACTCGACCGCGCTGACTCCGCGCGTGTCGCGCAACACGTGTCGGCGGCCGATCCGGCGCAGAAAGCGCGGCAGGGCAGGAACCTGCATCACTTGTTGATCCGCAAGTCGGCCACCTGCCCGGCAATGAACTTGAAGGTGTTGTTGAGCGCGGTTGTGTTGCCTGCGAAATAGGCGCGGCCTGCCGTGGCGCAGGCTGTCATCGAAGGATTGAGTGAAGTACCGAATCCTATCACCCAGATTGTATAGCCCATGTTTTTGACCCTGTTACACGCGGCAACATAGCGGCTGTTGTGGACGGCGGTCAGTGTGTTGATTGTGGACCCGGCGGGGGCGACCCGGTTTTCGTAGAGCGGAATGCCATAGGAAGAATAGCCTTCTGTGTGCGGATACATTTCGCCATCGGTCATGAAGATCACGTGACGGCTGACAGAAGGGTACTTCACCGCATCTTCCGTGACATTGGCCGCGAACATGCCGGTCGGGCTGGCGAGACGACCGCCCCAGATCATGCCAATGTCGTGATAGGTGTTGCCGTTGGCAGCCAGGTTGTTGATATAGGTTTCGAGCCAGGTAGGCACCACGTTAGGCGAGGTCGTATCGACTTCGGTAAACTGCATGAGTGGTGCCGGGCAGGCACCTCCTGTACGCCCAACCCGGTCAGGATCGGACGGGGAAGTCGGGAGGGGGAGCGCAGAACTTGGTATAGTGCGCGAAACGAGAAAGGACACGCCTCGCCACCAGGTCACGCCGTTGAACAGCATGGGCCAACGCGTCGAATCGTCTGTTGGTGCGGAATCAAGATCCAGATCGGTCGCACCACTCGGTATGGGCGACATCGTCGCGTCCTGAACGGTTTGGCGTTCCTCGACGCATCCATTCCATCTGACATTGGTCGTGTTGATGCCGCTTACGCCCGGCGTGCCCACCATCGAGGCCAGCGTCACGACATCATAGGTGCCTGCGGTCGGCACTCTTGCGGTAGCGCCGATGGAGCTGACAACCTTGACGTTGGTCATGCCTTTGAATGCGGAGACATCCACAGTCGCAGCCTGAAACGTCCATTCGGTAAACTGATACCGCAGGGCGTAGGTCGTCGTGGTGACCGAGCGTCTGCGCCGGCACGTGCCCAATGAGCTTGGCCCGCTGCCGGATACCTTGGTCCACGACTGGTAGCTGTAGGCGGTGCTGGTGGTGGCCTCGGGAATAGGCCCGCCGCCGGTCACCGGGTTGCCACCTGAAGTTGGCCAGGAATTGGTTCCATAACTGTTGCAGTTGGCTTGCGTGATAGGGGAACCATAGATCTCGGTGGTCGTGACTGCCGAACCGGCCGTGCCGACGTGAACCGGCGTATCGAACTTGGCTAACGCGGTCTGATAAGGGGCGGTATTCCTAATGTAGCTCAGCGGCATCGCTCCCGAGGTGATGAGTGGCGCCACATTGACCGTCATGTCGTAGGGAACAAACCCGAAGCGAACGCGCGTATTGGTCTTGTCGGTCACCGCTTGGGCGACGACCTTGTAGAAATCGCGCAGGGCGCTGCGCAGACCCACGATTTTGGAATCGCTGCCGCTGGTGCAGTTGTTGCCGGAAACATTGCATCCCATCGAGCCTGTCACGTCGAGCACGAACATCACGTCGGCGCTCGCCATCTGAAGTTCGGCGCTGCATTCCACGCTCAGAGTGATCGTCTGGAAGCCGAAGATGCCCATTATCACCGTGGGCATGACCGTGCTCGCGGTCCCGGACACCGCCCCGGATTCTGTCGACGAGGTGCTGAAAGTGATCGAGTTGGCGTTGGTGGCGTCCGGATTGAAGTTGAAGTTGAACATCTTGTTCGCCTTCGCCGTCTCCGAAGTGCCGTAGGTACCCGAGGTCGCCATGGCCTTGCGGCCCGCCAGCACGCCCGCATCGCAGGCATTCTGCAGGCTGGTCTTGGTCATGTAGGCGCGCGCCATGTCGGTGCCGCTGCCGGCGAGGCTGACGAGCAGAATGGTCGTGGCCAACACGATGCCGAGTGTATTGCCCTCAGTGTCGCGTAGCAGACGGCTGACCAGCGATCGCATCGAAGCGCGGAACGAGCCTCCCTTTGCTTTCGACCAACGCGGCATGTGGCGACATTCCTTCAAAAGACAGACCGGGACCGGCCCGGGAGTCTTCGCGATGCGCCGCAGGCCCTGCCGGAACGGACGGACCGCGGGCACGAGAGTGACCCAAGCTCCGTCCATGCGGGCAAATCGCCTTCCAAATCGTAAATTTGCGGAAAAATTTGTCTCGGGAGCACTACGCAGCAAGCGCGCGAAGGCCGCGCGCTTGATGGTAAATGCCGTGGTAGCTTTCGCACCCGCGCCCGCGGGCGAAAGCAGCATATGGCCCACCCCGCACCCACATGCCGCGACCAGCGCTGCATGTGCGTGCTTGTGCGAGGTATGGTCTTGCACGGCGGGCCCGCCCTCGGTCGCTGTCGGACGGCTTCAAATGGTCCGAGCCGGAGCCCAACTGATCCTATAAATATCTGATTTTTTGGTCAATTCGTTGACGCGACGAGGCCCCAACCAAGCTCAAGCCACAATCCCGGATCTGCACCAATGGCGATGCCGGGGACAGTCAGCTCCAACCCGATCACGACGAATACAATCGAAATGGCATCAAATTTGCCTTCAAATCGGCCATAGCTGCCGCTTTGACCCCTTTGCATATAGACAAATCAGCATTGTTTTGCAATCTTTTGAAGGAATTCTTAGTTCAGTTTGATCTAAACTAGAACATATTGGTCGTACCTTAGATATTGCATTGCCAGCCACCCAAGATGCGGTGGCGGCAATTTAAGGCGTGATCATGAAACTTATTTCCCTATTTGGTGAACTGATATTGCGCAGTACTTTCAGAGGTGCTGCGATTTTCTTCCTGCTGATTTCTCAGCAAGCGCCTGCCCAAACCTTGAGCCTTCAGGCCGGCGGGGCAGTGCCCACGCGCGACGACCTCAGAGGAGTGACGCGCCAACAGGCACCTGCAGCACCGCGCCTCAAGATCGATGGGGGCATCGAGCGTTCAGCTTGCCCTTTGGCTGACCCAAAGTTCTCCGACATCAAAGTGAAGATCGCCGAAGTTGCCTTTGGCGGGCTGAAAAAGGTGACCCCCGCGGCACTGGCTGGCGCCTGGAAGGCCTATGCTGGAGCCGAACACCCGATATCGGTGCTTTGTGAGATCCGCGATGCAGCTGCCACCATTCTGCGCAGTCGCGGCTACCTCGCGGCGGTTCAAGTGCCGGCTCAAAAAATCGACAACGGGCAAGTCAGAATGGAGGTCGTCTTCGCACGCCTCACATCTGTGCGGGCACGAGGCGAAACCAAGGGCGTCGAACGGAAGCTTGAGCAGTATCTTCGGGCACTGACCGAAGACGAAGTATTCAATTCAGAAAGAGCCGAACGCTATCTGCTGCTTGCTCGGGATCTGCCAGGCTATAATGTTCAGCTGACTTTGCGGCCCGCAGGGACCGGTCCGGGCGAACTGGTCGGTGAAGTCAGTGTTCTGCGTGAGGGTTATGCTGTCGATCTGACAGTTCAGAACCTCTCGTCTGAATCAACGGGTCGGTTTGGCGGCCAGGTTCGGGCGCAAGCGTTCGGCATTACCGGGCTCGGCGATGTGACATCGCTGGCCTACTACGCGACCTCGGACTTTAACGAGCAGCATGTCGTTCAGGCCAGCCACGAGTTTCGTCCGGGCAGGAATGGCCTGATTGTCGGCGGGCAATTGACGTATGCGTGGACCAAGCCTGATGTGGCGGGTCTGCCTGCCGGGTTCAGCATCAACGCCCGGACCCTGTTTTCAAGCCTCTACGCGCGCTACCCGCTGAAACGCGCGCAAGCGGGGAATGTTTGGCTTTCCGGTGGTCTTGATCTCGTCAATCAAGATGTAGGCCTGCAAGAGCCCTCCAAGCGCATTGATCTGAGCCGCGATAAAGTGCGCGTCGCTTGGGCGCGGCTCGAGCTCGACGCGATCGACATGAGCCGCGCGCGACCTGCATGGCGATATTCCTCCTCGTTTGAACTGCGGCAGGGGCTTTCGATCCTTGGCGCAACAAGGGGATGCACGGGGCCCGCCTGCGCTGCCATCGTCCCGACCAGCCGCTTTGATGGAGCGCCAACCGCGACGGTACTGCGCTGGCAGGGCGAGTATGAACGTTCGATCGGCAATTTTTCCATCTTTACGGCCCAGCGCGCGCAATACGCTTTCAAGCCTCTGCTGAGCTTTGAGGAGTTCTCTGCCGGGAACTTCACCATTGGTCGCGGCTATGATCCGGGCGATCTCATTGGCGACAGTGCCTACGGCATATCCGCAGAAGTCCGCACGCCGCGATTTTCGTTACTGCGTGGCAACAAGGTCCGTGTTCAGCCCTTTACCTTTGTCGATGCTGCCTGGGTGGCGAACAAAGGCATTCCCGGATCGGAGCGCTTGACTTCGGTCGGAGGAGGCGCGCGCACCGAAATCGGCTCGCGCTTCCGTCTCGAAGCAACCTTGGCGGTTCCGCTTGAAAAAGTGGGCCTGCAGACGCGCAAGTCTCCCGCCCGCTTTCTCATGACTTTGACCACGCGTCTCCTGCCGTGGAGTGCCTTCTGATGCGCCCGATCAAATCGCTTTCCCGCATTCTCGTTTCGGCCTCTGGCCTTGCTCTGGCGACAGGCATCTTGGCCCAGCCAACGATTTCGCATGCCCAATCCTTTCAGGGGACGGTTGGCTCCGTCGTTGGCACAGCCACAGTCGTCGCTGGAACGAACACCACCAATGTCACCGTTTCGGGCCCCAGCGCGGTCATCAACTGGATCCCCAATGACAATGCCTCGACGGGCGGGCCGATCATTTTTCAGACCGCAGGGACCACCGCAACATTTACAGGCGTTTCGGGCGACTTTGCCGTTTTGAATCGCATCATTCCCACGGGATCGACAAGGCCGATCCGGTTCAATGGCACGGTCCGGTCCGAGATCGCGAATTCGGGACTTGCCACTCCCGGCGGCACCGTATTTTTCTATAGCCCGGGCGGCATTCTCGTCGGATCGAGCGCCATTTTCGATATAGGCAATCTTGGCCTGACCACGTCGGACGTGCCGTACGCGTCGAACGGGCGGTTTGATGCGGGCGTGTTCCAGCCCGTCACCATCGCGGGATCGGGCATCCGCATCCTTCCCGGCGCGCAAATCAACGCGCCGGTGGATGGTTCCTATGTCGCGCTGGTCGCGCCCCGCGTCGAGAACGGCGGAAGCATAAATGTAAACGGTTCGGCTGCGCTAGTCGCTGCCGATGCCGCAACGCTCACCTTTTCTCCCACCGGTTTGTTCGACATCCAGGTTGATTCCGGCACCAGCGCGACCGGCACGGTTGCCGCCAACACGGGATCGATCACCGGCTCTGCCGGGACCACCGCTCTCAACCATCGCATCTACATGGTTGCAGTTGCCAAGAATGAGGCCATCTCGATGGCACTCGGCAGCGGCAGCACGCTTGGCTTCGATGTTGCGGCGGCGGCAGACGTTGTGGGGAATTCCATCGTCCTTTCCGGCGGGCGCGATGTGATTGATGGCGTTGCATCGACCAATGCATCATTGGGCATTGGCAGCGGGAAAGTTTCGATTTCGGTTACCGATGCCGCTGTCACGTCCAACTTCGTTGCGACAACGAACGGCGGGGTCAACCTGAACTCGGTGGCCGCATCCGGGCTCAAGTTTGCCTATGATGCCATTGTAACAGAGGCCAGTGGCGCCAGCTCCGGCATCAGTGCCGATGGCGCGGGCAATGTTTCCGTCGCGCGCAATGTCTCCATCAATGGCAACGTATTCGGTACCGCTGATGCACCGTCTGCCACCGGTCAATCTTTGGCGATCCGCGCCAGTAATGGCGGTACGATTGCGATTGGCGGCAATGTCGATCTGACATCCCAAGGCTTTGGTGCAGGTTCCGCAACGTCCGGCACGCCGGGCGGGGATGGTATTGGAGGCTTGACCGAAATCGCGGCGAGCGACGGGGGGCAGATATCGATCACCGGCACAGCGCAGCTCGTCTCTGTTGGCTATGGCGGAAGCGCAGTTGCAACGGGTGTTGTGCCGGGAAGCGGCTCGGGCGGCTTGGTGAACCTGCTCGCAACAGGCGGTTCAGGGTCTTCGATAGCTATAGGCGCCATCACCGTTACAGCTGATGGTTACAACGGGCAGTGCTTTTCGTGTTTCGTCAGCGGCGGAACCGGACAAGGTGGCATTGTCACCATCCGTGCTGCAGGCATAGCCAACAGTCTGTCGGCCGCCGGAGTCTCCGACATTCGCGCACAAGGCTTGGCCTATTCGTCAGGCACTCCCGGTTCGAGCAGCAATGCCATTGGTGGTTCGGTGGAACTGTTGGCCGTCGATGGCGGACAGATCGATCTCAACGCACTGACTGTAGTGACAAACGGGAACCAGTTTGGTGGGCTTCCCGGTGTAAACGCGATTGGGGGAGCGATTACCATATCATCGTCTGGCCCAGGCGGTGCTGGCGTTACAGTATCGGGCTCAGCCGATCTCATTGCTATCGGAGCAGGGCTCGACTTCGCTTCTCCGAACGCTTCAGATGTGAGCGGAACTGGTGGGGCAATCCTGATCAACGCGACCGACGGGACGAGATTGCAGTTTGATGGTTCGCTATCCGCAAACGCTGAGGGACATGGTGACTTTATTTTTGCGGGTCCGACAATTGGGACCGGTGGCCATGTGAAGTTGAACGCCTCCAGCGGCGGTACCGTTTTTGTCGGAAATGCCACGTTTTTGAATGCTTCAGCATCGGGGGGGCTAAACGGCGGTGCAGGCATAGGCGGTCTGGCCGAGATAACGCTCGACACGGGCGGCATTATCCAATTGACAGGTCCCCTTGACCTGAGAGCGCTGGGTGCAGCCATTCCTCGCATTGATGGCGCCCCCTCCTTGGGTCGTGGCGGTACCGCGCGGATCATCGCGACTGCCGCAAGCCAGTTCTCTGTCACAGGAAATGCTTCGGTTTCAGCGGGGGGTAACTTTCTAGGAATCAATTCCGGCGCGTTCGATTCAGGAGTTTCCGCTGAAGGTATTGGCGGTGAAGCTGTTGTGAATTTGACTGGGTCTCAAGCGACCTTTGGTGGGTCGCTTGATGTCAGCGCAACAGGCTTCGGAAAATCGGGCGCGGACATCAGTGGGGCTGGTATCGGCGGTACCGCATCAGTCACTTTGCTTGACAGCACGCTCAACGTGGCCGGCCAGGTCACAATTGATACTAACGGTATTGGTGCGGGGACGAGTGCTGCTGGGACTGGCGGAGGTGGTGTAGGTGGCAGCAGTAACCTTAACCTAACCAACAGCAACGCCAACCTGCTTGATTCCATTGTTTTGACAGCAATTGGTCTGGGCGGGAATGGCGCTGGTACAGGGTCGGCTGCGGCATCCGGTGCGGGCGGACAGGCCGGTTTGCAGGTCAATTCGGGAACACTTGCTGTCGGCAACACGCTTACGATGAACGCTCAAGGCTTTGGCGGTTCTGGCGTAGCGACTGCCGGTGATGGCGGGGTCGGATCCGGCGGATCCGTCACTTTGTATTCTTTTGGTGGTCCGGGCGGTAGCAGTGTAATTTCCGCAGGCGATTTTCAACTGAGCGCAGTGGCCACTGGCGGCAACGGCTTTGGCGTTGGTGCGACCACAGCGACCACAGTGGGCGCAGCGGGCGGACGGGGCGGCAATGCACAAGGCGGCGACGTTACTATCATCTTCGCGCCTGATGGCGGCACAATCTCAGGTGGAAGCCTTCTTGCTGGCGCCTCCGGGTTAGGGGGGGCTGGCGGCAGCGGGGTGCCAGGCTCAGCCTTGGGGGGAGCTGGCGGTAGAGGTGGTGATGGCGGTTCGGGCCAAGGCGGGCGGGTATCGATCGGCGGCCTGAGTGGTAGCAGCACCGGAACCGGCGAATTGAATTTTAGCTCGGTCAATCTGTTCGCCTCAGGCTTAGGCGGTGCCGGCGGCATGGGCGGGTTGGGAGCCCCCCGCGGCGAAGGTGGCAACGGTGGTTCCGGCATTGGCGGTAACGTCGGCGTCCAGTTCCTAAGCGGGAACAGCCGGATGCTTGTCAGCGGATTGTTCTCTGGGATCGCATTTGGTGAGGGCGGTCAGGCCGGGGATTGTGACGATGGCTGCCTCAGTGCCGGTGGAAGCGGGACCGGGGGCGGTATCTTCTTTGGCTCCCTTGGCGATAGTAGTGGCAACACAATTACGTTGGGCGGTGCGCTAACGTTAACTACGGACGCGTCAGGGGGTGCTTCGCAAGGTGCGACCGGTGGCAATGCAACCGGCGGTCAGACGATCATGAAGATCGGCGCGGGTCAGATCTTCAATGGAACGGAGCTTTCGCTCACCTCCAATGCGTTTGGTGGATCCGCGGCTTCGGAAGGCACGGCAGGTTCGGGGCAAGGTGGCACGGCCTCGATTATCACAGTCGGCACAGGCGTAATCGGCGCTTCAGGATCGGCCGACATTTCAACGCAAGGATCGGGCGGTGCAGGACTGGGGGCAACGACGATTGGCGGCGCCGGAACTGGCGGCACCAGCAGGATTTTTGCGGATGGCGGAACCCTCTCCTTTGGTCAGGTTTCAGCATCGGCCAACGGCAGTGGCGGACGCGGCAATCAAACTGCCTCTTCCGGCGTTGGCGGGATAGGTACCGGCGGCGTGGCGGAAATCGTCACTGGCCTGCAGACAGGAGGCAATCCCAATAACAGCACGATCACGGTTCTCGGCGACGCCTCAATCATCGATACACAAGTCAATGCGTTTGGGCGTGGCGGGAACGGTTATGCAGCAGGGGCGGGCATTGGGGGCAGAGCGAGTGTCTTTGCACGGCAAGGAACCATGGCTTTAAGCCATACGTTCATCGACGCTAGTGGCCTTGGCGGCAGGGGTACCGCAGGCGGCACAGGTGGCGCAGGCATCGGCGGTGTGGCAGAGGCAAATGCCAGCAACAATCTTTCGGGTCCGAGCCGGGTTATCACCACGCAATTGGATGTAGATGCAATTGGCGCTGGCGGTAGAGGGGGCAGTCTCGACACGGCTGGCACCGTCGGCGGAACCGGCGGTCGTGGGCAAGGTGGCCTTGCCATAGTCGGCGCCACTGCTGGCAATGGCAGTCTTGAGGCTGACTTCGCAAATGCAATTGCCGACGGCTATGGCGGCGGAGGTGGTGCTGGAACTGGCGCTGCGGGTGGAAACGGCGGCGATGCTGTGGGTGGTCGGGCCGTGCTCGGCGCTAGTACCGAAGCGCTCGACCCTGGTTCGGCTTCATTTGGCGGTGTACTGGTTAGGTCCGCTGCGTTTGGTGGCGATGGCGGGGCAGGTGATAGTGCCACTGCTGGAGCCGTTGGTGGCAACGGTGGCAACGCGGCAAGCGGCAGTGCCATCCTGTTGGCTCGAGGTTCATCGGTCACGATTACCGATAATGGCCTCTTGGATGCAATCGCCACGGGCGGCAATGGAGGCTTGGGTTTCTCCACGGGAAGGGGCGGTAGTGCCACTGTCGGTACCGTTGGTACAAGCCCGGCAGCCCTTCAAAGCGGCAGTTTTGCGATAATTGCCAATCGTGTCGGCCAACCGACCCAGCGCGGAAATCTGGTAGCAAGGGACCTGACCTTCACCGCGGCGGCGACGGGCGGTTCGGGCTCCACGCCCGGTACATCCACCTACGCGCCGGGTGGGATGCAGTTCAATGTGGTCAACAGTTCCGTTACCGCAATCAATCTGAAGTTCACAGCCTCCGCCGCCAGCCTCGATACGAGCGTAGCCGGGGCGGCGGACGGCATTTCGCTGACGAACGCCACCGCCACGATTTCAGGAACCTTTGATCTCAACACAGTGGGGGCGACGAGCCTCCGGCTGGATCAGTCCAGCCTGATTGCCGACAGTATCGCAATTACCGCTGCCAACTGGCTGGCCGACCCGCTGGTCCCCACCACACTCGGCACCTTGACTGGCAAGGCCTCTTTGAGCCTGACATCGGGGCAGGACATTGTTGCTCACGCCAACCTTGCCACGCAGGGGGCCTTGGCGCTTTCCGCGCCGGGCCGGATCGATCTCGGGGCGATCAACGCGTTTGGAGCAATCCGCGTGACGGCGGGATCGTCCTTGACGCTCGGCGATGTTTCCTCCGGCAGTTCGATTGAACTCGAAGCGGTTGACGAGGTGCTTGTCGGCACCCTTTCGGCTGCCGAGTTCGTCGGGATCAAATCACAAGGAAACGTGACGGCGGGCAACCTGTCAGCCGGCACGGGCACGCCCTCCGGCGTGAACGGTGATCTCTATACGGTGGGCATTCGGTCGGGCGGAAGCGTCTCGACCGGTGCGATCTTCGCGGCTTCGGACCTTGGGATCTTCGCAGCGAACGCGCTCACGACGGGTCAGGCGACAGCCTATGACATGCTGCTGCTGAGCGGCGGGGATGTCTCGACCGGCGGGCTCGAGGCGGCCAATCGTGTGCTGATTGCTGGTGCGACGATGGCGGGCCTCGGCGAGACCGCAGCCGGGTTCGACAAGGACCTGGTGTTCGCCGGCAGCCCGGTTCGCACGGCAGGTTCCATCAACCTGAGCGCTCCGGCTACCGCCAGCGCTTTCACTGCTGCTGCACAGGGGCCGTTCACCAGCGGGGCGATCACCGTCACGCCTTCGGCGACTGGCTCGGGCGATCTACGGATCGATACGGGCGGGGCGATCACGACCACCAACCTCACCGCTGCCAATGCGGTTCATCTGGTCAGCGCTACGTCGATCCAGACTGGCGCCGTGACCTCGCAGACCAGCGATGTGACGTTTGCCGCGCCAACGATTACCCTTGGCAATGTTCAGACGGCGTCAGGTATCTCGATATCAGGCCAGACCGTATATGCAGGGAACCTTGCGGCCAGCGCGGGTTCAGTTGGCGCCACGGGTACGCAAACAATCCAGACCGGGGCGATCACCGCAGACGGTGCGATCACCGTCGCTGGTGGCAGCGCGACCACGGTTGCTTCTGCGAGTGCAAGCAAGGGCCTCATCGAAGTTACCGCCACCGGTGCCTTGGAGATTGGCGACGCTACTGCGGGCGTCGCAGGCGTGCGCTTGATTGCGGGCAGTACGACCGCGTCTGGTGGATTGCAGTCCGGTCAGGGCTCGATCACCGCGGGCAACGTGCAGGCAGCGGGCCTCGTTCAGCTCTATGCCGGTGGTGCAGTTGCGAGCGAAAAACTGCGGTCAAGTTCGGAAGGGGTGAAGGTCGCTTCCTTTGGCGGGGCCGTGCGCACCGGCGATATCAGCGCGCCCGCCAATGTTCTGGTCAGCGCAGCGGACTCACTCAGCATTGGCGGGATCATCCAGGCGCGCGACGTTGTCTTGCTTTCGGGTGGGAATGTGTCTGCGGGCGATATCTTCGCCGGAGCAATCGCCGCTGCGAGTGGCGGCCCGACCACCGACGCGACCGGCCGCATCCTGATTGCCAATCGCAGCATGGCAACAGACCAGCTGCTGCGCTCAGCAGCCACCGACTACTCCGCATTGTTGGCGGACGCACCGGTTGCCGTCGGCGGCTCGGTCAATGTGAATGGAAACGTCGTCGCCGGTCGTTTCGCGGCTTTCAGCAATGGCAACATGACAGGGGGCAGGATTTCCGCTGCTCAGGAGCTGGCCGTGGAATCCGGCGGTTTGGTGACCGTCGCTCAGCGCTGGGAAGCACCCTCTCTGCTGATCGCGTCTTCAGATATCCGTGTCGTCGATAATGGTAGCAGCGGCATCCTGTCGGGCCTGCGTTCCATCGCGACGGGCAGGATCAGCCTGACTTCGATCGGCGGCTCCCCTGCCCTCATTGGCGATGGCCTTACGGGATCGGGCTATGCTTTGTCGGATGCCGAACTCGCTTTGGTTTCTGCTGGTGAGATTTCAATTGGCGCGATTGATCACTCCGCCAATGCAACGGATATGCTGATCGGTAACCTGTCACTCACGGCGGGTGGGACCGTCGGTAGCAGCAATCTCGCCGGCTCGGCGGGGAGGATCGTTTTCAACACGGGCGATCAAGCCACACAGGCACCTGGCGGTGCGATCCGCATTGTTGGCAATCTGACCGGAACCGGCTTTGCGAGCACCAACACAATTGAATTCAACTCTGACCGTTTTGAGCTCGACGTCGCGACAGGGTCTCTATCACTGA